>Ga0307982_1002891_pt1 | contig 13767 bp, 7 predicted proteins | sample OrgLakmetagen989_FD_201847 | JGI IMG/M metagenome (GOLD analysis project Ga0307982, IMG submission 201847) | Saline water microbial communities from Organic Lake, Antarctica - #989 | ecosystem: Environmental > Aquatic > Non-marine Saline and Alkaline > Saline | place: Antarctica: Organic Lake...
AATGCCCCTCTCCCTCCTGAATCATTCCGCACTTGCTTTGTTTGCGCAACGCACGCGCATTCCCACTTCTGCCCGCAGCATTGGCCTCTGTGCCATTTGGGTTTGTATTAGTTCGAGTTCGAGTTCGGTAAAATAAAAGTGTCATATACTCCGCCCTAACCTTCCCGATTTCGATGAAGCCGGTGAAATCAATACAAAAGCGAGATTCGTCCGCAGCCGTACGCCATTTGCGATTTCCGGCGCCCATGATGTCTAGTCTAGTCTAGTTAATACTCCCCAAAATACAAAGAAACACCACTGTGGCATAAAACAACAGAAAAATGTAACCATCAGAACAAGCCTGACTGGGCTGAGTGTCCTTTTGCGTAATGCAATTGTAATCATTTTCTCTCGCGGTGTCCTTCAGCCGTCAGGCATCAGGAGGTTTGGGAATGGAGTGAGCCATCGAAATCCTTCGAAATGCCCTTACTTTTGAGCGCGTTCTCCAACGCCCTGCCCCGAGTCATCTGTGGACAACCAATCGGTCGAGAATGCGATACCCAACCAGTCAGTAACTGCCGTGGCGCCCGGCTCATGGCCATCGAATGGCGACAATGATAATATATCAAAAAAGAGTTGGTGTCGACATGACCAGAAAGTTCCTACAAAGGATTTTTCTCTGCCCGCCCGCCCGCCCGTCCGTCCGTCCGTCACATCAAATTTTTATCTGGGCAACGTTACATGCATGCTCTGTAGTTTCCACAGGTCAACTCCTGACAGCTTTCAAATAACATCATCTCGATGGTGGACTACGTTCTTACACTATCGTGTCACAAGTGTGATATCACCACAGCGTTTATTGAAGAAGAGGTCGAGGAGGTAGAGCGCGAGCAGTGTGGCAACATGCATAGTTCGACACGATAATATGTGGTACTTTGTCATGAAGTCATGAACGAACAACGTGGAGGAGGAACAAAGAGCTTGAACGACAACACAGGATACCATCAGGAAGTAAAACATACATCATGACATCTACAATTCTATGGTTTCAATTGGAGCTGCATTGGTGACAATGGTCAAAAGATAGGTAGTGATGATTCGAAGAAAATGTGTGCACTTCGAGGCCATCACAAACTGTACACCTTCTGTCACTTCTTGCACTTTCCCCTCTAACGATCGCCTTCAACGCAGCTCCACTTTGAAGCACCCTACGGCACATGCCATTGCGCGTTTCGACCTTCCTCACAGAACCCTCTACTACACTTCCATTCCTCGAGACGCGCTCCACGCTCCCTCACGACGCCCATTTCAAGGTGTATCGACATGGGATCGACATAAAAACACCTTCGTTGATCGTGGCGCGGTGCACCAACCAAAGTTTTCCCTGCTTTTGGCATCATGAGAGCGTCAAGACATCGACGATCCAATGGGGAAAGGCTGTGGGAATTGTGGGCGGTGCGGCGTAAGCGGAATTGGCAGCGGCTACTGTAGTGGCTGCCAAACCTCGATAGCGACGTGGAATACTCAAATGGCAACGCTCGAAGATATGAAGGAAATCAATGCAAATTTGAACCACATATTTTGGCATGACGATGGCGGCTGCGGTTGCACCACGCGGAAGCGACGAAGGTACACTCTTGCTTGGGCAGTCTTGTTCACAGTCTTCGGTATTATTGGGCTTGCATCTGGCAATAGCGAGGGTGCCTACCTATTCGTTGTGGCCATCGTGTTGTTCGCGGCCTCTATGCTTTGTCCGAACGGTTGCTGTGGTGAGTATTCACGATCGAAAGACCGAGGTATGATTAATTCAAGTGAATTCAAGGATGAAGTATGCTGCTGCCTTGTGAGCGCTTCAGCTACAAGCAGTGATGGACTGAGCAGCCCTTTAATGGACCCGGCGGATAGCTGGGATGATTTGGAAAACGGAAACTTGGACGCCGATGCACTCCTCAATGTACGCACACTGAAGCGGTACTTTCGTGTCTACAATAGTGGCTTGGAAGCTGAGATGCTCGACTTCGTGAATACGCGCTACTCTGACAATTATACTTCGACGGTTTCTTCGGACAAGACCTATACCAAAGCCGATTTGTCGGGCATTTTTAAGGAAGCGTGGCGCAAGAAACGCCAGATCGTTTGCCCCATGGTGCTTGCAGTTAGTGCAGCACAGGCTGAGTACGCTTACACGCTCAAGTTTCAGGGTGACCACAAGCCTATGAAACTCAAAGCAACGGCTAGTTTTTCTCCGCCAGGAACATTTGAGCGCGTTACGTTTAGCTCGACTTGAATTTGTCAAAGATTGCCCTGAAAACCTGCCGGAGAGTGTTGAAGGCCAGGCATATTCTCGGAACATTGTGCGAGCTTTTGGAGATGAAAAGAAAGATGCAATTGACACAGCAAGAACCAGTTCCTGTCTGGAACTCAGCTTCGTGAATTTACTGGAAATGGATGAGAAGAATTGAAGCAGAGGCCGTGGAATTTATTTCTGAAAGCTGAAAGGCAATTAAGTTGTCGCTTAGCCTAGTCACATTTTTTTCTTTACTTTAGACAACAGGGAAATGAACGTCTTTCTTTTGATATACATGAAGTTTCAGTCCAAGGTCAGATCTTATAATCAGCTCTGATAATGAAAACGAAGAACGAGGGACGAGGGCAGAACGAAAGGGACACATTTAAAAAAATCATGGATAATGGCGATAGCGCCGACTGCACTCTGATCTCTTCTTTTAATAAGTAACTACAAATCCCTCAAAACCCCCGAAATGGCAATGCGATGGGGGAGTACCTACTGTGCGTTTGGCTCGGGGTGCTGCACCAAAATTTCAATCATGCCCGATGACTCTCAAACTTAGCATGGCGTTTATTCACGGCATATAAAGTGCACATGCAAAAGGGCAGAGCCGGAAACACCACGGAACCCGCATAAAGTAGAGCTCGAAGCCGGCTAATTTCACCCCGTTGTCCGCAGAAATTTTCCAACACCATCACTACAGGGATAAGTCACTGTTGCACATCATGATATTTTTTCCTGAACAACCACGATGGTGGCTAGCTTTAGAACAGCTTCTTGGTCAACCCTGAGCGCTTCTCGTCATAATTTAGTAATTTTTCCGCCTCCTTCAATACATGTTGTATTCTTTTGTGCCATATTTGAAGGGCAACCAGCACGAATTGAATGTTAGCGTCCATTCAGCTTCGAGCATTGCAAGGTGTGCATCCGGCAAGTTCGTCAATCACAAGAGCATTGTTTCCCGCCTCATTTTGATAGTTGATCTGCACCAAACCAGACCTTCGCTGTATTCCATCAAATTACGACGACCTCGACTGTTCTGGAGCAGCTGTCTCATTCTTCACAAGCTTTTCCATCGTCGGACGTGCGTCTTCGGCGGTTCCGACCTGATATTTCTTGGTCGCGCTTTTCATTGGACTGAGGGATGGCCAGTGAGGTTATTGGTGCGACTTCGTTTAGATTTGTTGCGCTGATATTGGAAACAATCAATGCGTGGCATTGGTCGTAAAAATACTCGAGGCCAGCGCTCAAATTTCTTTACCTAAACACTAGCTTCAATCCGAAAGCTACGGTGGATCTGAGGTAGGTACATGTGCAAACTAAAATTCTTTCCAACTAAAGATCTAGGAGCTTAGCACTAAAATGAAGCTTTTTAGAACCGATTCCTCTTGAAAATTGGTTGCTTGTAGCAAGCAGCCTAGCTTACGACAGAGAAGAAGGCGAGTGCTCTGTCGTAGGCTATTTTGTTCGAGATTTCAAAAAAGTCATCACTCACGGCATGTTCTAAAAGTTCCGTTGCAGCGATTTTTCCAAACGTACAGTAGGGATATACCACATTAATTTCAGAAAACAGAAAATAATATATATCAAGTGCCAATGCCCTATCCAGTTATCCAGTACTAGTACCCCCCCCTTGCCTATGTCCTGTATGATGCGTGGTGTTTTCTTTTCGTAATTGATAAATGGGGTGCTCGTCGAATCGAATCGAAGGCAGAACTCGTCTTGGTGGGGATTTAAAGAAGTGCTGGCTACTGTGCTGTGAAGACCGCAACCACTGGTTCATGGTCGCTGCAGATCACATGAGGAAGAGATTTGCACACAGCAAGCGCCGCAGGTGCGCCCATGAAGCTCGACAGATCCCGCGTCAGTACCCGGTCCGTCCAGGACGGCGGGCGCTTCTTTTTGTACGGCCGAGGTGGAGGCGCGTGTGGCGTGAAGGTAAAGGTTGGGGGCAGAAGCTGGCGCGCAGCTGCGAGGGTGCACCCCACCGCATCTGCGCAGTCCGCTACCAGAGGGGGTGGGGCAACGCCACCCCGGGCCCCGAGCATCATGCGCAGCCGGTCGTGCTGCAAATACAAGTCGCGCAGCACCGCAGGGTCGTGGCTGGAGGCACCCGCGTGCACTGCTACCCAATCTTTTCCACACATTTGCTTGTCATCAGGTGCAACGAACTCGGACTCCACGCGGAAGTTCAAATCTCCCGCCAGTACTAAGCTGCAGCCCAAGTCGGCGCCACTGCCAAAACCCGCTCTCGTGGGGCCGTTTTTCTGTCCTTGTTCGCTGCGTTTAGCGTGCACCGCTACTATCCACGCAACGGCTTCACTGGCCCGCTGCAGCTGTTGCCGCCGCACCGCGTCGAATTCGCGCTCGGGGACCCCGTGCTTGTTGGTGCCGTGGAAATGGGCCGCGCAGCACAGCAACTTGGCAGCGGGGAAGTACGCCAGCACCGCGCCCTTGTCCGGGGACATATTTACATTGTACGGCGCTAGCGCAGGGTCAGCGTCGTTTGCGGCTACGCTCGAAACCTTATTACCGCTGGGTACCACGCAGGTGAGCAGCCCCTTGTCGGAGCACAGCGCTGCGCCCATAGGTGTGTCGCGCCGCGCAAACACTAGTAACCGCACGAAGCCGAACCACTCCACGCCATCGTCGCTTTTGCAGGCGTGTTCGCCCATGGCAGTGTCAGTAACCAGCGTGTAGCCTGGACCAAGGGCACCGTGGAAAGCTGCCAGGCGTGCCGTATCCGCCGCAGCGTCTTCCCGGCTTGCCCTCAAATATCTAGCTTGCAGTGCCGAATAATCACCACTGATGTCTTCAGCGGACTTTTTGATGGTCTCATCATACATCAGTGGTTGTGCAGGCAACGGCGAGCTAGGTTGTAGGTCATACTCTTGAAAAGACACCACAACGCAAGCAGCACCGTTAACGTCAGCAAAGAGGTCAGCAATCACTGCCTCAGTAAGCGCTTGGTCGTTAGAGTTAAAAGTAAGCACGAAGACTCGACCGGCATCACTGCTCTTAGGTTGACCGTCTGGCGCATAAACAATCACTGCATCGACTTCGTCGTCTTTCTTGGCAACAGGCTCGGGGTCCTCCGTGCTTAACTCCGGTGTTTGATGCCACTTCGCGAAGCAATTCAAGAAGAACGAGGCCATCACAGGAGCAGCTGTCTATAAATCCCTATCAAACTACGTATGTTGGAAGAGCCGATTCATATTGCGAACTAGTCGGGTAGACTTATGATGCGTTATAAGTTGCCATTTTATTTGTGGTGGGATGATGTGAAATAATTAATCACTTTATCACCCTTCTTTTATCTCCGTCGGTGACAACGTGACAACAATAGGCACAGGGTAGGGCACAACAAGGTGTCCGTTGGTATGGACACTTGGTTTTCTAAGGAGCTCGGAGCTCGGAGCTCGGAGCTAAGACCGTTTCGTCACTAACCAAATCACTGCTCTAACACGAAGTGGCCTCATCAAACGCCCTTTCGAAACTTTAGGGCCAGAAGGAGGTCTGACTAGCTCAAGATAGATACTGGTCTCTAAGTATAATATAAGGATATGACGACGGTGATGCAGAGCGGGGTCGGTCTGGATCCAATAACCAAGAAAACCCACGAGGCCACTGGGGGTTTCTCCACCAGCGCACTTAGTATTTACTATTTACCGGATATTCTTCTTACCCGAAGTGGGTAAAAAACCGGAAAACCCGCGGTTTTCTTGGTTACTGTCAGTCTGGATCCTCCCCAAGCCCGCGGCGACCCGAAGAATTATTTGTTTGACGCGACATGCGAGGAACCTATACATTGAGCTACGAGAGGCAGGAAAGTCTCAAGTCAATGAAAGCGAAAACAAAATGGCCGTAAGTCATGACGCGAAGGTAACTAAGAAGTACAAGACACGGCGTGGACCAATTAAGAATGACCAAAGACAACACGTGTCCACGCAGAGAATAAAAACGCAGGCCCTATAACTCAGAAAGAGGTCTGACGAGCTCAAGATAGATACTGGTTCTCTAAGTATAATATAAGGATAACCGCGTAAATAAACTGGAGAGAGATAACTAAACTACTAACAAACAGACAAGCCAAGTAAGCGGCGCGCTGTCTCCATGGGCACGATGATAATTCTGTGTGAGCTGAATTAGCAAGGAATCGGGTTGTAGAGTTTTTCTAACAGGAAAAAATTGAGGATTGGGCTAATTCCCTGTATGTGCCTAGCGCTGTTCGAACGAATACAGTACACCACTGAAGGTACCCATTTTTGCTCTCTTGCTCTCTGGTTTCTGGTTTGATCTTGTGGTCTTGTGGTCTTATGTGTTTTCAGACAGACCCCGAGGGGCTGTCTTAGGCGGCTCACAGGTAGAAACAAAAAGAAAGCAGTGTAAACTAAATCCAAGAAACTAATCAGATGCACACGCCCGGGGGTATACCTTATAACTTAACTTATATTTAACTTATATACGAACGAGCACTCAGTCCCGCCAACTCGTCCGGAGGAAAGGCGCTAAGGCGCCAGTTGGAGCCTTAATTGGCCTTCTGGAGCGAATTTTCTAGCGCATGTGCAGCTCAAGTGCATTCTTTATCTCTATGTGCCTCTGTGACTGTTGTGTACTTGCCTTTCTTTGCTTTTGGGAGAGTACTATTAACCAGACTAGACTAGACTAGACTATATGCTCTTAGCTACTATAAGCCGCACAACAAGGTATAGTAAAGGACAGACGCTTCCTCATGAGAATAACAAGATGTAAGGTCAACCGTGCCTTGTACGGGGGACAAAGGGTGCAGGAAGATCAGCCTATTGGGCGGACACCTCAGCGCTATTAAGATAGTCATATAGTCATCATTTGTTCTGAGTTGGCACGTGCGCGTTCGGTCGTTCTGCCTGTTCATTCCGTTCGCTCCAACAAATGATGACACATCTTCATCTACCTCGTATTTAGAGAAATAAATCACATCGACTATGGCGGTCTTGTGTTGGTGGATGGGGTTCCCCAGTCCACCTTTTGTAAGTAAGTAAACTATAAAACCAAAGCAAGACAGATGCCAAGAAATTCTTGAAATATGCTTTACTCCATGATTTGCCTACTGTATTTCTTGAGCCCTGTCCTAAAAAGACTTACGCCGTCTAGAGATCGTTACTTGATGTGTATGCTAGCGACTACTTTGCGTAAATTTCATCGACCATGGCGGTCTTGTGTTGGTGGATGGGGTTCCCCAGTCCAACTTTTGTAAGTAAGTAAACTATAAAACCAATGCAAGGCAGATGCCAGACCACCCTCTAAGCCGAAACAGCCAAGCAGCCAACTCAAACCCAAAACCCAAATAGCACCGAAACCAGTTCCTTGGGCATCGAGACAATTAATGCACTTGTAAGGAGCATAAGCCACCTCAAATGCTACATGCCAAATTTGTCACGTAGAGGTAGAGGGCAGATAGAGGTAGCACTGGCGGCACTTGCTCTTCAGAGTCGAGATAATGCACCAATTACCATAATAAAAGTCCGCAAATGGGGCCGTGGAAATCAAAGCGCTTGCGTTATAAAAACCGCAACCACCGGTTCATGGTCGCTGCAGATCACATGGGGAAGCGATTTGCACTCCTCAAGCGATGTGGCTGAACCCATAACGCTCGACAGATCCCGAATGAGCACCCGATCAGCCCAGGACGGCGCGCGCTTGTTCATGTACTGCCGGGGTGGAGGCGCGCCGGGCTTGTAGGTAAGAGTAGGCCGAAAAAGCGGCTTCGTAGAGTCTGCGGCCACTACAGTGGTGCCAAGAGCGTCAAAGATATTGGTTAAGAGGGGTGGCAACGCAGCAGCATGAAGCTTGTCACCGTCATCGCTACCTTCACCTCGAGCTCCTGTATTTTTGTCGCAAGCAGCGGGAACGAGAAGCTTGTGCAATCGATCAGAGCTCCGGAACAAGCTTTTGAGGTCACTTACATTGCCCTCTGCAAGCGCCAGCACCGTTTGGAAGTCTTTGCCGCCCTGCTGCTTGTCGTCAAAGGAGACAAATTCCGACTCCACGCGGAAGTTCAAGTCGCCGGCCAGCACTAAGCTGCAGTCCGATAAGGTGGCCTGTCCCGCTGTTCCAGCCGCACCTGTTGGAGAACTGCTGCTAGATTGAGCCTGAGAATTGCCTGCGTCCACTAGCCAGCTCGCAGCTTCACTGGCCCGCTGCAGCTGTTGCCGCCGCACCGCGTCGAATTCACGCTCGGGCACCCCGTGCTTGTTGGTGCCGTGGAAATGGGCCGCGCAGCACAGCAACTTGGCAGTGGGGAAGTAAGCCAGCACCGCGCCCTTGTCTGGCGATAGGCCTGCCGCATAGGCTTGGCCAGTAGCGCTGCTGCCTTTAGTGGAATTGCCGCTGCTGCTGCCGTCGTCGTTAGCGGCCATCCAGTCGTTGCCTGTGACTTTTTCGCCACTGGGCACCACCATGGTGGTCACGTTGCCTGAAGCACGGTCGGCCAAGAGTTTCGCCCCCGCAGAAGTTTGGCGCTGCGCCCATACTTGCAAGCGGACAAAGCCGTACCACTCCAGCAGCTTCGTTTTCTCTTCTTTGACGGGTTCCGTCGTCTGCGCAGCTGCTGCTTTGGCAGCCTTTTTTGCTTTTTTCGCTGCCGCAGCCTCGGCCGCTGCGGGCTCGAGCACAGGAAAGGTAGGAAACTTCCCAACTGGTTCACCCATTGCTACGTCAGCCAACAACTCAAACTCTGGACCGAGTGCAGTGCCAATCGCTTCAACTCGCGCAGTGTCGGCAGCTGCCTGGTTGAGGTCAGCGCGGGAACGGAGGTACACTTCAGATGGGCACACTTCGCCACAGCCATTAACACCGTAATACAGCGGCAGCGCTGGTATCGATTGAGCGGGGGCCAAATCATACCTGGTTTCAACGAGAAAAGCGCAAAAAGATATGAAGGAAATCAAGTAACAAAGGTGACTCCAGAGAAAAAAAAGTTGTGGGAAAGTTCCTGGTAGCAATCGCGTGGCTACGGGCGAAGCAAGCACTTACTCTTGAAATGACAACACGGCCACGCTCGCGCCTGCCGTATCAGCAAGTAATTCTTTGAGTACTTCTGCGCTAAGATCTGCGCCATTAGAATTGAATGTAAGTGCAAAGAAACGCTCGGAATCTTTGCTCATGTTTACTGGCTGTAAGTAGATACGGTGTCTGGGGGGTTGTATCAATGCTCTCTGTCTTCCGCAATCAATCCCTCAAAATTGGACGTTTTAATATATAATCTGATGGTATCATTGGAGGCGTCGATTTCGATTATCCTCATGGCTGTTTCAATCACTGCCGCGCTGCTCCGACTGAGCGAAAGTAAGTTATGATGGAAAGATCAGCACAACAAGAATGTGAAACGCGAGGTGAAATTGACGGAAAAAATCCAAACGCACTTCGCGGAAAGAATATGTCCGTAAGTTTATCATAAACATACGACATTCCTACTTTTCTTGGACCTGTCGGTCGTCGTGTGTCGTGTTGAGCCGCATAGCCACGCTGAGAAGAGTGGCGTAGATCCACACTAAGTCGGAGTCGTAGCATAGCATAGCATGTCCTTCCTCGACAACACCACTGTGAGCGAGTAGTTCATTGCTGCTTTACTTCAGGCTTTCCCACACACCCTGACTCCTAAGCAGTGTTCTGCTTTTTGAGAATGAATGCGGCAGAGCACACATGATAGAGAGGGTCCTGAAAAAGCTCCCGTGCGCTATTAATGCAAAGCTCTGGCGTCGCAATGCATGCATTTATGTAGTATCTACCGATCTACTAGGTTACCACCAATTATCTGTGTGACTCAAATGGTTTTGCCTTGCCCATGCCTCTTTCCGGTGCTCCTATCGGATGTACCAGGCGAAGGAGTCGGATGTCGGTGCCGTCTACCGTGTGGCGGGTCCGCTCGTCATCGCCGAAAACATGACGGGCGCTGCCATGTAAGCAAATCAATTAAGCGACACATTGTGAAACAATCTAGTCTATACGGGGGAGGGGGGGGGGCTATCCTTAGTGGTTGATGTGCGACGACTCGACTAACTGGGTAGAACGCCCGCGCGCGGTCTTTCGTGCTGCCGAGAGCCATGCATTGCTTCGCAGTGGCAGCACAACCGAGTAGACTATGCCAATGGTGCCTCGAAGGCTGATGTAGATTGCATGGTGGTTGCTGGCATGGCCTATTTGGCCGGGCTCTAATGGCATAGCTGTCTTTTGTTTTGGGGGGTGTTCAAGGAGCGGCTTTTATTGCCGACGCATTCAAGACCCCACCCGAGAGAGCATTATATTTACCAGCTCGAGATATCTCGGCTTTCTAGAGATACAATTTCGCGTTTTTTCGCATTTGAATCTGCATATCCGATTTCTCTCGAGCGCCCACGTACGGACACGTCATAACTTTTCGGCTTTTTTTGTTCTTTCTTCTTCCTTCGCGTGCTTGCTTGCTGTTTTTGCTTGCACGCTTTGTGCTGTTTTTTTTTTTCAATGCGTAGGTATGAGCTCGTGCGCGTCGGCCATCAGATGTTGGTGGGTGAAATCATTAAGCTGGAAGGCGACACCGCGTCCATTCAGGTAACAAGACACTCGTGCTCACGTACGCTAGGAAAGAGACGAGCCTGGTTTCTATCACACGAGTCCTGAATATGGGCTTGTTTGTAGTCTTCATGCTCCATTCTAGACTTCCTTTTCATTTCCCCTTTCAGGACTTCTCTTCCTTTATTAGTTCTGCGCATCTGGAGCACTATATATCACACTACTGTGTTTTCGGTGCCTTCTGTTTTCAATGAACCCTTCTTTTGGTTGCCGCGTGCTCTTACATGTGCTGCCACCGCACCCTCCCCTTCCCCGCTTCCTTTTCTACAAGGTGTACGAGGACACTTCGGGTTTGACCGTGGGGGACCCCGTCGCGCGCACCCGCCAGCCGCTGTCGGTGCAGCTAGGCCCCGGCATCATGAACACGATCTTCGACGGGATCCAACGCCCGCTCGAAACCATTGCCGACGAGTCGCAGGTGATACTGGGGACGGGGGAAATTCGAATGCCCTGTTGCTTCCGTCCTTCCCCTCCTTGGTAGTCTCTTTGGCCTAATTTCTGCAGCGGGTGTGCTTTTGGCACCCTTGAGGAGGAGTCAAGCGTTTTTCTAATTACCTCAAATAAATGCGTCGTTTTGCTACGCGCTATTGCTGTTGATGTAGCTTCTGTCATACTCACCCACATCTTCCTCTCGGTCTTCTTTCACTTCTTCGTCCTCCTTCCTCCTCCTTCTTCCTCCTCCACTTCTTTTGCGCACACGCTGAAACAGGACGTGTACGTGCCTCGGGGCGTGAGCGTGCAGTCTCTGGACCCCACCAAGCAATGGACCTTCAAGCCGAAAAACTTCCGGGAAGGCCAATCCATTGGGCCGGGGGACATTTTCGGCACGGTGTTCGAGAACGAAATCATGCGAGAGCACAGCATTTTGTGCCCCCCAAACGTGAGCGGCACCGTGGTGAAAGTGTACGGCAACGGCACCGACGGCAACGAAGAGTTCAACGTGAACGAAACCGTAAGTTTTGATCCCTTTTTTTTTTTTGAATTGCACCCTTTGCTTCCTCTTTTTCCCTACTCTCTTCGTTCTCAAATTGGTCAATTTGGTTTGTTTCTTCGTTCTCTGGAGCACGCCCTTTATTATTCAGGGCCTCTCATCCCAAACTCTCCCTGCCCCCCCCCCACTCACGCATGTCTTACTCTACTTTACTACCCCTAACAGGTACTGGAAGTCCGCAACGACGTGACGGGCCAAACTCACAACTTGGCCATGTCCCACTTTTGGCCGGTGCGAATGCCCCGCCCCACGGCGGAAAAACTCCCGGGCAACGTGGCTCTGACCACGGGCCTTCGCGTGGTGGACGCGCTCTTTCCCTCGGTGCTCGGTGGGACCTGCGCAGTGCCCGGCGCCTTCGGCTGCGGGAAAACCGTGATTTCCCAGTCCTTGTCCAAGTTTTCCAACTCGGACTGCATCGTGTACGTGGGCTGCGGGGAGCGCGGCAACGAAATGGCGGAAGTGCTGTGCGACTTCCCGGAACTCACCATCGACATCGACGGGAAAGAAGTGGGCATCATGCAGCGCACCACTCTGGTGGCCAACACCTCGAACATGCCGGTGGCGGCGCGGGAAGCCAGCATTTACACGGGCATCACCCTGGCCGAGTACTACCGCGACATGGGTTTGAACGTGTCCATGATGGCTGACTCCACCTCCCGGTGGGCCGAAGCCCTGCGCGAAATTTCCGGCCGTCTGGGGGAAATGCCGGCGGACAGCGGCTACCCGGCTTACTTGGGCGCGCGGCTAGCGGCGTTCTACGAGCGCGCGGGGCGGGTGCAGTGCCTGGGGTCCCCGCAGCGCGAGGGCACCGTGACGGTGGTGGGGGCAGTGTCCCCTCCTGGGGGCGACTTCAGCGACCCGGTCACCGCCGCCACCCTGAGCATCGTGCAAGTGTTTTGGGGCCTGGACAAGAGGCTCGCGCAACGCAAGCACTTCCCCTCGTTGAACTGGCTGATTTCCTACACCAAGTACATGCGGGTCCTGGAGCCGTATTTCAACGGCATCGAGCAAGAATACGGCATGCTCCGGAACACCGCCCGCGAAATTTTGCAGCTCGAAGATTCTCTGAGCGAAATCGTGCAGCTGGTGGGGAAAGAGTCCCTGTCCGAAGACCAGAAAGTGGTGATGGAAGTGGCGAAAATCATTCGCGAAGACTTCCTCCAGCAAAACGCCTTCACCGACTACGACTTCACCTGCCCTCTTACCAAGTCCATTGGGATGCTGCGCACCATCATCACGTTCTACAACAACTGCCAGCGGGCCATTCAAGACTCCCCAGCCGAAGCCAAGGTGACCTGGGCAGCCATCAAGGGCAGCATGGGGGGCGCCAAGCGCGATCCAGACGTGAAGGGCGCGGCCGTGATTCAAAAAGTGGTGGACGGGAAATTCATGGACCCGAAAGCGCCGGCGTCGGAAATCACGGCTTTCTACGGGGGCATCACGGACGAGATCAACCTGGCCTTTCAGAAATTCGCCGACGAAATTTAATGATGTACGAGTATGAAAAGAAATGCACCGCGGGAAATTTTGAGGTGGACCCGGGGGTCATACAAATACAAGGGCAGTCCGGAGAACTGGGAATTCGTTCTGAGTGCTGAGCAAACGCACACCTCGCATCTCGAGGCGGAGTTAGTAAAGGATTTGAATAACGAGCTAGTTAATAAGTAATAACGAGATCCGAATATATTATCAATACGAGATTTGCGCAAATAACAGTAACAGGTCTGGTCTGAAGGTGAAGGATGAAGGATAGCAAAAAATTATGTTTCGCATCTGAAATTCCCTGTTCCCTGCTCGTGCTCTTGCTAAGAGCAGGGGAAATTGGCCTCAGCCCTTTTTCTCTTAGCTAACTTTGCTTATCCCTCATTTTTCTTCTTGAAACCCCCCCGCTTTCTTGTTGGTTTCCGAAAGGGGTATG
>Ga0307982_1002893_pt1 | contig 13763 bp, 9 predicted proteins | sample OrgLakmetagen989_FD_201847 | JGI IMG/M metagenome (GOLD analysis project Ga0307982, IMG submission 201847) | Saline water microbial communities from Organic Lake, Antarctica - #989 | ecosystem: Environmental > Aquatic > Non-marine Saline and Alkaline > Saline | place: Antarctica: Organic Lake...
AAGCCTGTGCCCTTGACTGGGCAGAAGACCAAGGTTTGGTACTTTGTGGAGCGAATATTGTAGGGACGATTGATCCTTTTGGAACGCCCACTAACGGTGATATTTTGGCTCAGTGTGACCCAATCATTCCTTACACACCTGGCTCTTGTACACCTGTGAACACCCCGTGTCCTGAGTGTTTCAAGGCGGGAAATAGTATTACAAAACAAGTTCGACCGGCTGATTTATCAGATGTGCTAGCGGCTACAGCAACGGTAGCTAAGGGAGAAAACGCTAAATATGAAGTGACGGTCGGTGTTGATGGTTTTGACAATTCAACCCACCAAATCTTAGACGCTAAAATTCGAGTGTACGACCATACGATTCCAACTGAATCTGGAAACATCTTTAACCGAGAAGGGATTGAAGATGGTGATGGTAACAGCACCTGGAAATGGTGTGACGAAAATAATCTTTGTCCTGAATACGGTGAATACTTCTACCAAGTGGTAGACGCGACAAAAATTGCGCAGTTAAATGCCACGGGTGAAGCGGAATTTAAAGTTCACTACGACATGGATACAGCGGTGGCTTCAACGCATGATACTGCGAACATTATGAACGTCGCTTACGCTATGATTTACTACACTTACGCTGCGGACGATGGCTTTGGGAACATTACAACGGGCAACACGATTGCTGGGTTTGGACAAAATGTTTGTCAACCAACACCACCCACTCAAATTAGTCAATTGGCTCAAGGGACTATTGGTGCCACAGCCAACGTAAATATTATTCGACCTTTCATTAAAGCTCGAGCGGGTAACGCCGGTTACTTCGGTGGTGGAAGTTCAGATAAAGCCTTTGCGGATCAAAATAATATTCTATCCCCAACCGATGAAGACCAAAATTATGGTTTAACGCTTACCGATGACACTAATGTTTACACGGGAGCCGAACAAGGAAATGCAAATGACCTAGCGGAGTTTCAAGACCAAAAAGATGATTTTTACACCAACATTGACGCGGCGGCTAACGGCACGGTAACTATAGGAGGGGAGCCGTTCTCACAAGTGGGAGACTCACAAGTATACCAATTTAACGGCACCAGCTTAGATGTAAGCGCGGTAGCGGGTATAAGTGAAAGCGCGACCTTTATCATCACCAACGGTGATCTAACGGTTAACAACAACTTTGCCTTTACTAATTCAGGGGTGTTTGCGGCTTTCATTGTCAGGCAAGGTGACTTGCTCATTGATAAAGACGTCGCTTCGATGGCTGGAATGTACTTAGTCGAACAAGGGGAAATTAAATCTTCGCCAGAACCAGATGTTTCAAATGTTCAACTTATTGTTTCAGGGAATATGTTCGGAGATTTAGGCCACTTACTGGCTTACCGAAGATACATCGGAAATACATCTGACATTGAACCAAGTATTGAAATCAATTTCGATTTACGATTGCTCAACAATACGCCACCAATGCTCGAACAATTCTTAGGTGAAGGTTGGAGAGAAGACATTCAAGAGTAATTTTAAATCTTCAGTTCGAACTCTAAAGCTTAACTTTAAGTACAGAGTTCGAACTGGATTTAAAAGCTTAAAACTCGGAACCATTCAATTGGTTCCGAGTTTTTTTTATTGAGTCGTTCTAAGTCTTTCAAAAAGGTCTTATCTGTGCTATAATACTTAGATTTTATGGGATCATTTATAAGAATACTTCTCGGACGCCTTACCTGGCTAGGTTTTGGAGCTTACCGCTTCAGGAGCGCCTTGGTGCTGTACCGAGCCTTTTTGCTTATGTTTGCCGCGTTATTTACCGACGCAGAAGTCGGACAAATTTGGCGTAGTGAAGTAGCGGCCAGAAGTTTATCATTTGGGGAATGGTGGTCGATTGCCGTTAACCTCGCGTTTTTTGCGCTTGATGTGTACACCATTTTTGTGATTACCCGGTTTGCGATTCGTTATGCGCATCGTCGTAAACAAGCGAAAAACTTAGTGCATTTGCGAGTTTTGCTGCCGCGGAATGATTCTAAACTCGATAATGAAAAGCGAAATGAAAAAGATTTTCATGAGGCGTTAGGACGTGGCGAACAACTGTACCGAGCGCTTTACGAAACTCGAGATTTAAATTTATACAATGTGTGGGTAAACCGAATTTTCTTTGGACAACCGCATATTTCTTTCGAGCTGCAATATGAAAAGCAAGAGATGAGCTTTGTGATAGTGGTTGATAAGTACTACCAAGCTATTATTGAAAAACAAATCACGTCGTACTATGAGTCGGCTGAAATTGAGCCATTAAAGCCAAAGAAAAGATTAAAAATTAATGAGAAAGGTTATTTTGTGAATGGGTACTATATGCATACCAAAGAAGACTTTTGGTATCCGATTCAAACCTACAAAGAAATTGAGGAAGATCCGCTGAATAATATGGCGAATTCTTTTGCCAAGCTTGATAAAGAAGACAAAGCCGTTATTCAGATGGTGATAAATCCTAAATCTAACAAGTGGCGTAAAAAAGCCGCTGAAGCGGGAACCGATTTATTTAAAGGGAAGAAAAAAGGCGGATTTAAGATTCCTTTGATTGGACCAATTTTGGGAGCGATCTGGTGGCCGTTTAAAGTCATGCTCACGGGCTACAACGCCGAAACCGATAGTCTGGGCAGTAACGAGCCAGGAGCCTCAGGAGGTGATAGTTACGTGCGAATGCTGGCCTCTGAAGAAGAGATCGCCAAAGCGATTGGGGAAAAATCTATTCAAACGGGCTTTGATTGTAGTATCCGAGTACTCGCGGCCTCTAAACAAGAAAATAGAGTACAAGAAATTCTAGATGGAATGTTTGCCTCGTTCAATGTGTTTAAGGGGGATGGAAAAAACTACTTTGAGAACCGACGAGTGTTTCCGTTTAATAAGTTGAATGCGCCGATTATTATTCATAATTTTTATTATCGGTTGTGGAACGTTTTAGAGCATGATTCTTTGCTCAGTGCCGCCGAGTTGGCAACGATCTTCCATTTCCCAGATGCTAAATATAATAAAATTCCAACCATTAAATGGTTAGATTACAAAGTGCTACCACCCCCAATTGATTTACCAAAAACGGGAATTGTACTGGGGAACTCAGTTTATCGTGGAGAAACGAAACCGGTTCACATGATGGATAATGACCGTACGCGTCATACCTACATTGTAGGGAAATCAGGGAGTGGTAAATCGGTACTACTCGAATACATGGCGGGGCAAGATGTGCAACGTGGTGCGGGAGTGTGTGTGATTGATCCGCATGGAGATTTGGTGGAAGACGTGTTGTCACGGACGCCAAAGGAACGCGCTAAAGACGTGGTGGTGTTTGAACCCGGAGACCGCATGCGCCCGATGGGTTTGAATATTTTAGAATGTAAAACCGAAGAAGAACAAGATCGAGCGTCGCTCGATGCGATGGAGATTTTCATCAAATTATTTGGGAACGAAATTTTTGGTCCGCGAATTCAACATTATTTTCGGAATGGTTGTTTAACCTTGATGGCAGATGAAGAAGAAGGCGCGACGCTGCTGGATGTGCCGCGACTGTTTATTGATGATGATTTTCAACGGTATAAAGTTTCCAAATTAAAAAATCCGATGGTGCGAGCCTTTTGGGATAACGAAATGGCGAATACGGGTGACCGTGAGAAACAAGAAATGATTCCGTATTTTACCTCTAAATTTGGTCCGTTTGTGACTAATACCACGATGCGTAATATTATTGGTCAAACTAAATCGGCTTTCAATGTGCGTGAAACTATGGATAACGAGAAAGTATTACTCGTTAATTTATCTAAAGGGAAGATTGGTGATATTAATGCCCAATTACTGGGTTTGATTATGGTTTCTAAAATTAATCAGGCCGCGATGGCCCGAGCTGATATGCCAAAAGAAGATCGAAAAGATTTTTATTTATACGTGGATGAGTTCCAGAATTTTGCCACCGATACATTTGCCTCGATTTTATCTGAGGCGCGTAAGTATCGTTTGAATTTGATTATGGCGCATCAATACATTGCGCAGTTGTCAGAAGGCGCTGGTGGCGTTGCGGTCGGGCAAAAAGACTCGAAAATTCGTGATGCGGTGTTTGGGAATGTCGGAACGATGATGAACTTTAAAGTCGGGGCCGAAGATGCTGAGTACTTTGAAAAAGAATATTCGCCGGTGCTTAGTGCCCAAGATATTTTAAGTATCGCAAATTATAAAGCCTACATTAAGCTTAATATTGATAACTCGACGTCGCGTCCTTTCTCAATGGAATCTATTTGGGATCCAGATGGTCGAAATTATAAAATCGCCGAGATTATTAAAAAGTACTCTCGGATGAAATACGGACGAAAGAAAGAATTTGTAGATGCGGAAATTGAAGCGCGCATGGGGATTAGTAATATCAACGCCATTGCCGAAACGGCAAAAGCAGACCCAACGGTGAGTAATTCACTTTTAAGTGACAATCCCACCGCGCCAACGACACCGGTTAAAGCGGTGGTGCCAGCGGCGGCAAAAGTAGCCCCACCGGTAGATCCTTCAAAACCAATGACCAAAACCGTAGCGGCCGAAAAAGCCGCGGTCGCGGCTTTACCTAAAGCCGTCATTCCCGCGGCTCTCAGTGAAAATATAAACGCTTCAGTGGGCGAACCCACTATCAACGTTTCTGTAAAACCTGTGGCTACGCCAAAAACTAAGTCTGCAGCTCCCTTAGAGTCTGTCACTAAAACCTAAAGTAGCTGGCACACAATATAATTAAAAAAACCGTGTTAATCGTAACACGGTTTTTTTGGTGATTTACTACATATAAATTACTCAGTCACTGGGGCTAATTCATCACTCATTTCGTCTTCATTTATTCCTTCAGATACATTTTCTGTTTCAGTCTGAACTTCTGTATCTGCATTAACTTCTAATTCAGTCGTATCGTTTTGCTCGGCCTCTAATTGGGCTTGGGCCTCGGCTTCAGCTCGCGCGGCTTCTTCGGCTTCCATTTCAGCTTGGAACGCCGCGTCTTGTTCTGCTTGAGCCGCTTCTTGAGCCTGCATTTCTTGCTGCATTTGAATCTGACTTAGACACTCTTGTTTATAAAAATTATTTTCATCGGATACGGCGTTTCTTACAATTTCTTCTTGCATATCAACGGCCACAGAATCTTCTCCAGCTTCTGTGGTTTCGGCTTCGGCTAAAACGGTTTCGTAGTTGTACATGATAATGTTTTCACAAACATTTACGTCTAGTTCTGCTACGGCCTTAGTTACAAAGGCTTGGTTTTTACATTCATCTAACTGGTAAATGTCTTGAATAGTGTCACATTTGGTCGGGTCTCCATCAGTCACAGCCATACTGAAAGATACTTGATTTTTACAGTTACCCGCTTGAAATTCATCAGTTAGTTCTTCGCACAGAGTCACGTCATTTTCTAGCATAGCCAGTTGATTCCATAGCTGGTTTTTACAGTTTTCTGATTGAGAATCATCCATAATGCTATCACAAGCATTAACATTTTTTTCGGTTACGGCTATTTGATTAGCGGTTTGATTTTGGCAGTTAAGCAGCGACTCATAGCCACAATTTAAAAATTGTTGATTATCATTGTACTCAAATTGCGCGCTCAGGGCGGTTACCTCAGATTGTGTGCGTTCATTCAATTCTAAGGCTGTGTCTTGATTCTCCGTGTCTTCGTTGGTCTCCATAAGATTTGCGTCTTCGTCCATCATCTCAGCGTTGTCGCTTGCTGGTGGTAATTGGTTATCAGTTACGGTTACGGGGGTGGCGGGCGTATTTGGCGTGGTTGTTGTAGTTTGGTTTTGGTTTACGTTTGAGCAGGCTGTCAAAAATAAAACACTACATAGAATGGTGGTACTAAAAGCTTTGTTCAAAGGTGGCATTACATAAAGGGTTTAAATTCAACACTAATTGTGCCTTAAGAAATTAAATTTAACAAATTCAAAAATCTCTGGTTTTACAACAGCCCCTTATTCTTTACTATTTGAGCGATGAAAAATATTGCACAGCTTTTGGTAGAACAGAACGTCGTACAAATTAATTTTGAAAATCCTTTTACCTGGACTTCAGGCATTAAGTCACCCATTTACTGTGATTGTCGTGAACTTATTAGTATTCCAGAAGCACGAGATCAAATTGTGGAAGCCTTTTTAGAACAAATTAAAACCTTAGAATGTGATTACATAGTGGGTCCGGCTACCGCTGGAATTCCTTGGGCGGCTTTTATTGCCGATCGCTTAAATATACCAATGCTTTATGTACGTTCTAAGCCAAAAGGGCACGGGGCTGGTAAAATGGTCGAGGGTAAAGTGCAACACGATAAACCAAAAATGGTAGTGGTTGAAGATGCATTTTCAACCGGTGGTTCTTCTATAAAATCGGCGGAAGCTTTAAGAAATGAAGTGGATGCTGAGGTGACGCACATTTTAGGTATTTTTTCTTGGAGCACGCCCCAGTCTGTGACTAATGCCGAAGCGGCACAGGTGACATTAGCGCCGTTAACAGAGTTTCATGAAATTGTAGAGGCCCTTATGAACGTTGGAAAAATTGATGAAGCCCAAAAAGCGAGTCTTGAGCGTTTTCATGACAGCCCGGCTGAGTGGGTTAGTTAAGAAAAATCGAGACCGGTCTCCAAAAATGTAGTTTAAACCTTGAGACCGGTCTCAGGTTTTTCTAAGCATCATAATTTCCTATTGCACCAAATGACCAATAGGTTCGCAATTTTCACTGAGTAGTACATTACAAGTGTCACCGGCTCCAAGTCGTTGGTAGCTGCATTTTTCATCAACTGAAATTTGGCCGTTACAAAGACTAGGACAGCTTTCTTCCCGCTGACTAGGACATTTGTAAAGGGCCGTTTTTAAAATTGAAGTGGTTCCCACACAACGACTTTGCATTTGCAGACCACAACCAACGCGTTGATCACAAGCTCGATTAACATTGGCACTTAACAAATTATTTTCACCGTCTTTCCAGCCGGGACCTTGGGTGAGACCGCTAATCTTCCAGTCTGGTTTTTCGACTTCATTATGCAGTTTATAACCTACTTGGCAGCGTAAGGCTTGGTCACTACAGTCAATCCCGGCCTGGATATTAAGGCCGTCTCCCCAAGCGCCATCAGTGGCTATAACTTCAGACCAAGTCCCATCACTCCAAGCGGTTCCCGTGGTGGCTTCAGTGGTGACCCAAGGGGTAAGCGATCGTTGTTTTAAATGGTTAACACGGTATCTTAAACGGCAACTAGCGGTTTCGGCTACGGCTAAATTAGGGCTACATTTTAAACTCATTTGTACTCCACAACCGGTACCAGAACAGTTAGTCACTAAGCCACTATTAAATTTAGCCACGCGACCAATTGGGTCATTATTTAAACCGGTTTCTTGCCAATCAGAAGTATACTTCGCATCTTTAACGCGATACTTAATTTGGCAGTTTGCGGCGGGCGGCTGTAACTCTAGTTGTGGACGTTCGTCCCACGTAGCCGGATCAATACAATTTTCGCCGTTGGCGTCACAGTACTGCTCCGCACCAATTTTCCCGCCGACATCTAAGGTTAAACTGCTGGCAGGGTTTTCTTCATTAATACCAATTTGCAGACCGGTTTCAGTAATAAAGTTATACACCCCTCGTAAGGTTTTAACGAGGCTATTAAATTCGCTAATAGTAACGGTGTTTTCAAACTGACTATCCTTTTCTGGAATCCCCGTTACAGAGGCTGTATCACTTTGTGCGTAAACATTTAGCACCAGTATTAAACCGAAGGCCGACAAAGCGATTATTTTTTTCATTTTTTTAATCATAAAGTTCAAGTCCAGAGAGGTAAAGACTAATCGAGATAATGTCTGGGTAGAAACTCGCTTTTATTAAAGTATTTTGCTACTATCGCGGCAGAAATTATAAGAATCATATGCAAGACATTATTTTAATTGGTAGACAGGGGTCTGGTAAAGGTACACAAGGAAAAATTTTAGCCGAAAAGTTTGGCTATCATATTTTTGAAACGGGCAGCGCATTACGAGAAATGGCGGGGCACGATTCGGAGCTTGGCCGCCAAGTGAAAGAAATCACGGGTCGAGGGGATTTAGTTTCGAACGAAATTGTAATGGCGATCGTTCGTGAATTTTTAGCGGAATTATCATCTACAACGCCCGTTATTTTTGACGGCATTCCTCGGTCAGAGGTGCAAAGAGAAAGTTTAGAGCTTGAACTAGAAAAAGCCGGACGAGATTGGAAAGCGCTTGAGATTAGAATTAGTAATGAAGAAGCGGTGCACCGGCTTTTAAAGCGAGCTGAAATTGAAGGTCGAGCGGATGATAATATTACGGCGATTCAAAAGCGTTTAGAAAATTTTGAAAACCACACACAACCTATTTTAGATATTTGGGCGGAACGAGATTTATTGGTGGCTATTAACGGTAACGCTGATATTGACGATGTGCACGCTGCCGTGGTAAGTGCTTTAAAACTAGCTTAACAATGGTGATGATTAAAACCGATCTCGAAATTGCGGTTATGCGTGAGGCCGGCAAAATTCATCAGCACGTAGTAACGGAATTAAAAGCGAAAATTAAACCAGGGGTCACTTTGATTGAACTGGATCAGCTTGCCGAAAAATTGATTTTAGCGGCTGGCGCGACACCTTCATTTAAAGGCTTTCACGGTTTTCCCGCCAGTTTATGTACGATGGTGAATTCGGAAGTGGTGCACGGTATTCCTGACAACCGGAAACTACAAGCCGGAGATTTATTGTCGGTGGATTGTGGGGTTACATTTAACGGTTTAATTGCCGATGCCGCGTTTACCGTCATTGTTGGGGGTGATGAAACAAACCCAAAGCGAGCCAAATTTAGTCAAACGGTACGAAGAGCCTTACTGGCTGGTTGTGATCAAGCCGTAGCCGGCAACACCCTGGGCGATATTGGCTATGCGGTGCAACGTACCATTGAAAGTGGGGGTTATCACATCTTGAAAGAGTTTACGGGGCATGGTGTTGGGTATGAAATGCACGAAGATCCGTATGTTTTGAATTACGGAACCCCAGGTAAAGGCATGACCCTTAAAGAAGGCATGACTATTTGTATTGAACCTATTGTCACTATCTCAAAAACTAAAAGTAAAACGCTTAAAGATGGTTGGACAGAAGTGACCGTTGACGGGAAAGAAGCGTGTCAGTGGGAGCACTGTGGAGTTATTACCAAATCGGGCTTCGAAATCTTCGCCTAAAAATTATTAAAACTTTGAATTTATTTTTCTGCTTTTTGCAAAAAGCAGCAAAAACTATAGTTACCCGTAAAACCTTCTCTGTTTTATTGGCCTCACGCTCTAAATTGAGCAAACTCGCTTTTTTTAAATATATTTTTAAAGCTCAAACACGGCCCAATTTTACGATCGCTTCGTTGTAAAACAGCGAGAAGGCCTTACTTGGTAACCGTGTTAATTGTGTCTTTGTCTTGCCAAATTTGCCTGTAGTACTAAAACATCGTCAGTATTACTTTTAAGTAGGACTTAATGCACGAATCGGAACTTCTTTACGTCGCCTTATTGGTCTTTGGATTGCTCTCACTTTCAACGATTATTCACTTTGTTTCAAAAAAAGTGCACGTGCCGTTTGCCGTGGGTTTACTTTTGGCTGGTTTAGGGCTTTCTTCTTTTTTAAATTCGGGCTTAGTGGCCGGATTTGATTTTATACAATTTTCACCTGATTTGATTTTTTACGTGTTTTTACCAACGCTTATTTTTGAATCGGCGTATCACATTAAATTTCGTCAGTTTAAGGGTGTTTTTCGCGAAGTAACCATGCTGGCCAGTCTTGGTTTGGCGATTTCAATCGCGATAGTCTCACTCGCCTGTCACTACATTTTAGGACTCCCTTGGGGAGTTTCAATTTTATTTGGGGCCCTTATATCAGCGACGGATCCGGTAGCGGTTCTGGCCATTTTTAAAGAGCTTAAAGTGCCTAAAAAACTGACAACTATTGTCGATGGGGAAAGTTTAATTAACGACGGTACGGCGTTAGTGGCGTTTCAATTTATATTTAAGTTTGTGGTTTTAGGAGCGGCCTTAACGCTTACACCCGGTTCAATTGGTTTAGAGTTTTGGAATTTATTTACGTCTATTGTTGTTGGCCTAATTGTAGGAACGGGCTTTGGCGCTTTGTTTGCTTATGCTATTGCCGTCAGTGAAGACCGTGGGGTGCAGCTGACCCTGAGCTTGGTGTTGGCACATATTACTTTTTTAGTAGCCGAAGGATTACTAGGGGTGTCGGGGATTTTAGCAACGCTGGCCGCTGGGCTCGTAATGGGGAACTGGGGACGACGAAAACTGAAACCAGATACTAACCGTTCGTTCGTAGAAATTTGGTCGTTTCTCGGGTTTGTGTCTAACGCGTTGGTGTTCTTGTTACTCGGTTTAAAACTCGGTGAAACGGCGTGGCTTGAGTACTGGGATTTGATTTTGATTTCGTGTGTGATTGTGCTGTTTATAGCGCGTCCAATTTCCGTTTATGCCTCACTTTGGACCACTAACGCCACCCGTAAAGCGAAAGAAAGCAAAATTAGTCCTGCCTATCAAGCCGTGGTGGTTTGGGGGGGAATTCGAGGCGCTTTGGCGGCGGCAGCGGTATTGTTGATACCTGAAAGTTTTGAATATGCAGCCCCACTGCAAGCCATGACAGCCGGCGTTATTTTGGCGAGTTTTGTGCTTAATGCCACCACGATTAAGTGGTTACTTAAAAAAACCAAAATTTCGGCTTTTACCCGTTCAGAAAGATTTAGGCAAGCCGAGGCAGAACTAATTATCAATGAAGAAGTGTTAAGCTTTTTAGAGTACTTACTCGATAAAAAATATATTTCTACGCCGGTTTATACGCAGTTAAAATCACAGTATTCGGCCCAACATGAAATAGTGGCCAAGGGGCTACATCGTTTAGAAAAAAGCTTAGATAATAATAAACGCGCCCTTGAAAAAATTCTAACGCACTTCGCGTTGGGGATTGAGTTAAAAACCTATCGCAAACTGTTTGCGAACAACGAAGTTTCTGAAGAACGATTTGTCGTATTACGCGAGAGTATTGATCGGCAATTAGATCGTTTAGAAGGTGATGTATTACCTGATGAGCGGCAACCACGACACAAGTATGCGCCAGAACTAGACACGCGCTGTTTGCTTGAAATTGGGCTTCGTTCAATTGGTTTAAATGATCTAGCGGATAAGCGTGCCGAAACCTATAAAAAACATCGAATAGTGTCTCGTTTACAACACTACCGGGCGCGTCGAATTTCTAGTTGGAAAGTCGTGCTTGATTTTGAGCGCTTACAATCAGATCACCCTGTATTTAAAGGTTCGGACGTGGTCGATAAGATTTTACGTCGCTATCATTCATGGAACGAAAGTGCCGAACAAAAAATGTTAGAACTAGAGGCAAATTACCCAGATATCGTTGTGCCTTACAGAATTGCAATGGCTGACCAAGCGTGTTTGTCTAAAGTAAAACGACTGGAAAAAGACTTTTTAGAAAAGGGGTTTATTTCTGAAAAAATATACGATTCATTAGAGATTGATTTAAAAGCGCGCACCAAAGCGTGTATTTGGACGCCTAAAAAGAAATAATCACAAACTTATATTGCCCGTGGTTAAGCGGTAACTTGCATTTACCGCGCAATGACAATACATTATTTTTGATGTCTGAATACGATAAGTTTGCCGCCGCTTGGGATAAAACCCGTGAACGGCCTTGGCCTGAATTTGAATACTTCTCCCATCTTTTAAAAAAAGGAGACCGCGTGCTTGATTTAGGCTGTGGAAATGGTCGACTCCGTAATTTTTTACCGCGCGAACTTATTCGTGATGGGGATTACTTTGGCTTTGACTTGTCTGAAGAGTTGCTACGCATTGCCCGTCAAAAACATCCTCGTGATAATTTTTTTAAAGGTGACTTTGCGGTTACTCAACCCTTTGGCGCCGATAACTTTGACTGGATTATTAGTATTGCCGCTTTTCACCACTTGCTTGATAAAAAAGAGCAGCAACGTTTTTTGAATGAGGTTTACCGTATGCTCAAACCAGGTGGTAAGATTTTTATAACGACCTGGATTTTACCCAAAAAATACTTTTGGCTGAATTTTTGGAAAGGTCGGGTGTTTAGTAAAAACTGGATTGTGCCCTTTGGGAAAGAAAAACACATTAGAACGTATCGGTATGTAAACGAAAAAGATTTAAAAAAATTATTACGTAAAGCGGGTTTTAAGGTCGATAAAGCAGAACGGTTTGAAAACCGTAATTTTGTGGCATTGGCGAGCAAGAAAAAGTAGACCTTCTTGCCAGGGAAGAGGGACTTGGTAACTTAGAATCGAATGAATTTAAAAACTTATTTCGATTCTGCGGCCTCAACCCCTTTGCACCCTGAAGTTAAACAAGTGATGGTTGATCACTTAGATTTAGAGGGCAATAATAATTCGCATCATGCGGCGGGCTTTGCGGCGCAAAAATTAATTGATGACAGTTTAAAAACTATGGCCAAAGTTTTAGGCTGTAACTGGGAACAGTTAAGTGTGACGTATTCAGGAACTGACGCGGTGCGACGGGTGTTATGGCAAGCGCGTAAACACTGGGGGCAGTCGGCCCTGTGGGGTTCTGCGGTAGAACATAGTTCGGTTCAAGACGAAATCTTAGCGACGAATACGTTTGATCCAGAAACCTTGTCGGGTTTACCGAGTGAGGCTAAATTAGCCGCCTTGATGGCCGCTAACTCGGAAACGGGTCAAATTTATGAAGCCGAAACCTTACGTAAAAATTTCCCAAATACGTTTATTCTACGAGATTATTCGCAGAGTTTTGCAAAAGGTGAAAAGCCGGATTTTAAAAACTGTGATGCGGGAATATTTACACCACAAAAAATATATGGCCCCAAACACATTGGTATTTTGTATCTTAAAAATCCGGAAGCGTGGCCAGAAATTTCAAAAGATAGTCACACCAAAAGTCCTTATTTAGTGGCGGCTACCGCTAAAGCGTTTGCCCTTTGGGCCCAAAATGAAACGGCGCATAAAGCCCAATTTGCAATCTGGGAAAACCAAATTAAAGAAACGATTAAAAATGAAATTCCAGATTTTAAATTTCATGCGCAAAAGGCGCCACGAGTAACGGGGGTTATCAATGTGGCGTTCAAGGGCGTGCGAGGTTCAGAACTTATGTCGGTTCTTTCAAAGGAGGAATCCATATGTATATCGACGGGCTCAGCGTGTACCAGTGATATCATGACGCCCACCGACGTCATTAAATATATCGAGCCAGACCCAACGTGGCAGTACCCGATAAGAATCTCGCTTCATCAATTTTTAGATGATCAAGCCGTAACTGATTTTTGTGAAATCTTAGTGCACTACGTAACCGAGTTACGGTCATGAAAAACACCCAAGTTATTTACGTACATGGGGGAGAAGCTTTTGACGGTTTTTGGGACGGCTTCAAATCGTATTGGGGGAACACGCTTTCTAAATTGTTTCAAATTAAGAAAGGCACGGTTTCAAAGTGGCCAGATCATTTAGAAACAAGTTTACCAAGTCAGAAAGTTTTAAAACTGAAGATGCCGTCTAAATACAATGCGAAGTATGCGGCTTGGAAAACACACTTTGAGTCTCAATTTGTTTATTTTGATGAAACCGTAATGCTGCTGGGCTGGAGCCTGGGGGCTAATTTTATGGCTAAGTATTTAGCCGAAAACGACGTTCCTTTTAAAGTTAAGTCCGTTCATTTGGTGGCGGG
>Ga0307982_1002894_pt1 | contig 13762 bp, 3 predicted proteins | sample OrgLakmetagen989_FD_201847 | JGI IMG/M metagenome (GOLD analysis project Ga0307982, IMG submission 201847) | Saline water microbial communities from Organic Lake, Antarctica - #989 | ecosystem: Environmental > Aquatic > Non-marine Saline and Alkaline > Saline | place: Antarctica: Organic Lake...
TGCCTCGTGGACCTGAAACGTGACACACGAACGAGCACTCAGTCCCACCGACTTGTTCGGAGGAAAGGCGCCAGTTGGAGCCTTCATTGGCCTTCTGGAGCGAATTTGCTGGCGCATTTGCAGCTCAAGTGCATTCTTTATGTGCCTCTATGACTGCTGTGTACTTGCCTTCCTTTGTTTTTGGGAGAGTGTTAACTAGACTAGACTAGCTAGACTGTACTCTGTAGCTCTGTAGTGCACGAGCTTTCGTCCAGCGGTCCAGCCGTCCTGCTGAACCGCTTATATGAGAGATGAAAAGAATCTTCCAGAATAATGTTGAAGTGTTGTTCTGCGATTCCTTGAACACAACGTCAACGTCGATGTCTTCGATTGCATTCATTGCCTACTAAGAAGTATAGCTTCCCGGAGCTGCTGTTTACCAGAGAAATCGCTGGCATGGCTCTTATGTGGACTGCTACTATCTGTTTTCTATTTGCTAGCGTTGTGGAGGCTGATCAGGCGCATGGCGCATCGGTGCACGGTTTGCTGCGCGGAGACGACGAGGAAAAGCTTCTCCATTTAGAGCCACCGGGAACATTGATTACACCGAAACACCTGCCACGCGAATTTTCCTGGCGAGACGTTCCTGGTGTAGGTTCACTCCTGACAGTCAGTGGCAATCAACATATTCCGAGATACTGCGGAGCATGCTACGCTTTCGGGTTCGTTCTTTTTGTGCACTGGTCGAAGTGCGTACCACTTGCGAGTTTTTTTTTTTTTTTTTTTAATTTACATGCAGTTCAAGCCCACTCCAGCTCTCCAGGTAGCAAACCCTAAATTATTCAAAATTTGAGCTGAAAATTGCTTGTGCTTTCAATTTAGTTCGATGCACACGCTCCAAGACCGCATCAAAATCGCGCGCTACTTGATGAGCCATCCCGACGGCAATTTCCTCGTCGACACGTCGCCGAATCGCCACCTGGCACCGGACTACGTAGCCAGCTTGCAAGTGCTGCTCAACTGTTTCAATGATGTAGCGTGCCACGGAGGGTCTCCAGCACAAGCTTGGAAATGGGCCGCGGACTTCGAAGGGGGCGGCGTACCTGTCGAGGGCTGCATGCCTTACGCGGCCGAAGAAGGCCGTGCATGTGATGCGGTGAACATTTGCCAAAACTGCATGGGCACCGCAAACTGGACCGCTGAGAAGTCAGCCGCAGGAGATCCAGGCCAGTACCACTGTTTCGCGGTCCCGAGTGACGCGCCGCGCAATGTCCCCTGCTTCGGGGATGGCATCTGCGCCGTGCAGCCATACCCTCGTTTGGGAGTAGACAAGTTCGGAAAAATCCCAAAGCTCGACGAGACTGCGGTGCGGAAGGAAATTGCAGCGCGTGGACCAGTAGCATGCGCATTGGACGCCACTGCTATGCTAGCTTTTGATGGTGTGGGGGTTCTGGAAGACGAGCCTGAGTTAGCAGCAGCACGGCTGGAAGACCGGATTCACCCTACAGTGGGGTCCTTGCTCAATTCCAAAAATGCCACCGATCACATCGTAGAAGTAGTGGGCTGGGGCGTAGACAAGGCCACGGGCGTGGAGTTTTGGGAGCTTCGCAACTCGTGGGGCGACTATTGGGGCGACGGGGGTTTTGCGCGCGTGCGGCGTGGCCGGAACGACTTGCTGCTCGAGAGCGACTGCGAGTGGGTGCTCCCCTCCGGTTGGGGGGTACCCCTGAGCGCTAATCCGCACAGCAGGCAAGCGTGGCAGACGTACGACGCTGAAGCCGTTGACCGCGGTGCGCTTGCCATGGTGGCAGCTGTGGCATCCTTGGAGGCGTCTTCGCGTTATGAAAGTGCCAAACTTGAAGGAGCAAGCATGGCACCAGCACCCCCTTCGTCCTGGTGGTTCGCCAGCTTCTGTGCCGTCGTGTTCGTGATCGTCGTGACTGTCCTCGCGCTCCTCTTAGACGCCCGAGCAAATCTGAAAGCTACGCCAACCTCAGCACAGCAACAGCAGCAGGGCGTTGAGTTGCCGGCTTTTGCAACCAACTTGAAGTCGCTTGTGACACCACGCCGAGGCGGCTATTCGGAGCTGTAAGATGCAGTGCGACTTTTTGTAGTTTCAAGAGGAATTGCGCATCATCAATAACCAATTTTTGTTTTGATATGATTTCTTGGTCTATATTTTTGCATGACGTACCAAGAAATGAACTTGCGCTGCCTTTTGCGATTCGAGACAAGCAAAGCCCGATAATCATTATCTTAGTACTTAGCAGACCCCATCAATGTATTATACATCAAAAACTTATTTTTGATTATAAAATAGGTCAGATACTTACAAGAAATCATGTGCCTGATTTGGAATTACCTATCGCCGAGTACTACTTTCTTGCCTACCACACACGAACGTGAGTGAATTTGGTCCGCGAGGGTTATGGTTATGGTTATGGGACTGAAGGACACAGGGCTGGCAGGTCCGCGCCAGATTCAGTTCCCATGCGCCCTCGGAGTTCTAGACTGGCTCTCAAGTAAAATTGCCAATGAATCAATGATTCCTGAAGGCGGTCTCTTGGCTAATACCTGATAATTTACTGATCTATCCTGGGTGTAACGAACTCGGTGAATTTCTATATCGCGTTTGTAGAATAGGTAGATCAGGTTCAGGACCGACGGCCTCGTGCACGATTGTTGCCATTTGCTTTCGCCATCGCGATTCGGTCCAGCCGCGCCTGCGCTTCGTCTTTCTTTTGGCGTGCCGCCGCGACTTCAGGCAAAGCCTGGTAGAGCCGCGCAGACCGCCTTTTCGCTTCTTTGGGGGGTACTTTGGGCACGCTTTCGTCGCTGCCTGCTGCCAAGCGCGCTGCCAACTTCTCCACTCCGCCGTTTCGCGCACTGCCTGGCGTTGATCGAGATGAGATCGAGGAGGAAGAGCTGTTCATGCGCCCTGGCGAAGCTGTAAAGCTGTAGCCACCACCTCCTCCTCCTCCTCCACTGCTTACGCTCGCAGTGCTGCTCTCAGCAGCAGCAGCGTCAGCGGCTTCAGAGGCCGTACGAGCAAGTTCAGCGTCTTGTAAAGCCTTCTGGCGAGCTTCCGCGGCTCTCGCGGCGGACCGCACCGCAAACGCATCGGCTTTGCGTTTGGCCGCTGAACTGTCGGGGGACGCAAAATTGAACTCCATCACGCCGCCACTCATGGTCATGATTGGCTCGGCATCCGCAGCAGGGCTGTCGTGGTCGCCGTTGTCCTTGGTTTGAGAATGCGGTGAGCTGCGGTCGCCTGCGCGGCCCTCAGCAACGATGGTAGGTGTCACAGGTAAACCGTTGCGCTCTTCTAGGTGGTCATCGTTAAATCGCAACGGCTCCTCGTCTTGACGGCGGTGGTCTTCCGCCCACGCCGACGCACTGGCTTGCGACAGGGATCGCTCGGACATGACAGGCGTCGCGGCCGCACCCCCGCGCCGGAGCGTTACGCCTCCGCGGTTCCAACCGCCTACTTCACTCGAAGTATCTAACCCATGCCGTACTCCGCGAGCCCAATTATTGTCGTCGTCATCGTCGTCATGGTTGTGGCTGTTGTTGCCGTCGCTTGTGTCGCCTGTGGGCGCTAAAGACTGCGACGGCTCGAGCCCAGCAGAATGCATAGTAGAAGGCCCGAGCGAGTGCCGCGACAAGGAAAGCGCTCCGTTCTCAACTTCGTCACCTCCTGATGTGAAATCGGCTGCCACCTCATTGGTTGCTGCGAACGTTACAGAGAGAGCTTTGTCGCCTCGGCCAGCTAGGGCAACGCTGCCACTGATCTCATTCTCCCAGGGGAAAGCTTTGCCTGCTGCATGTGGATGCATTTCGTTGTTGTCATTGTGATCGTCGTCCCAGCCACTCATGGCGCCTAGCCCACCGCCGTAGCCACCGCCACCACCAAGCTCAAAGCCGTTGTCATCGCCCTGGTAGGTGAGCGAGTCCAAGGACTGGAACGAGTGCGCGTCTTCGAAATCCGTGTCGTCCTCGGTGCGTGCGCCAGCTCCACTGTGATTCGATCGAGCAGACCGCATTCCAGAGGACGCAGCCGCATTCGGACGGCGCTTCACCGATGACATCGGAGCTTGCCCGTCGTAAAAGCGGCCACCGCGCCCGATGCCGCCGGGGGCAGGCGATGCCATGCTCGGAGTCCTCGTTCCATGACCTCCTGTTGTCACTGCTGATGCTGTAGGATGGTGTGAAGAAGAAGGCATGAGCACGTCATGCCTTGGCGGCCGACCATGAGCTCCGCCTCCTCCTCGTAGAGCACTGCCACTGGCAAGACCGCTGCCGCCACGAGGTTGTGAGTGCGGTGGCCTCACTGCGCTTCGGTTAGTGGTCGAGTTTTGGTACCTCGACACTGCAGGCGTGCGATTGGCAGGGCTCAAGAACAGCTCCTGGTTCGTGGAGACCGACCCGCCATCGGTGCCCACATCCTGGCTGACGTCATCCTCCTCGTCGTCGTCGTCGTTATCCGCTCGGTCGTTGTCAACGCTGCCGTAGTACCGACCGCTGAAGTTATCAGCACCAAGACTCCGGCCTTCAGCGAAGGAGTCTCCTTCCATGGAGAGCTCCGCTCCACTCTCGTTCATCGTCAACATCGTACCCGCGTTGTCAATTCCGTCCGCTTTCTTCGGCGATGGTGCCAAAAGGGCCAAGTTTGCCTTGTTCAGATGGCTAGTGACGCGCCCATCAGCCAAGCGTAAGGTGCAAGTGGTCTCGCTCACGGCAACTACACTCCCCACTAAACCTTGGTACTGCGACGGTGACTCTTCGGCACTGTCAGTGACGCGCACGACAGCGCCGACGGCTAAGCCTGCACTAACTGAACCACTCTGCTTGCCACTATCATTGCTTCCACTGCCACTGCTCTTCTCGCTGCTCCTCTCCCTGCCCTGGCTTCCGCGGCTACTGTTGCTTGGCACCACGACCGCAGGCGGCGTAGGCGGCCAGGGCGACTCTGGCACCGGGTTCTCCTCGGCGTAAGGAGGTTGACTGGTAGCACTGTTGTGAGGCCGCCACACAGCTGCTGGCGTAGGTGGCCACTCTTCACGCGCTCCCTTATGGCTGTCCTCCCCAGGAGCACCATCTCCATGAACACGTTCCGAATGCGCCGTTGAGAGCTCCAGAGAAAGGTCCAAAGGCCCTTCGCCACCAAAGTATTCCCTTTGCCCACCAGGAGGTGCATGTAGGTAGCGCGCAGCCGGGATCGAAGAGGTCGACGACGGCGGGCCAATCGAAGAAGGGCCTATCGATGAGGCTTGCCATCCAAACGACTGTAGCGCGTCACCACCTCCCAAGTTTTCTTCACGTGTTGCATTTGGTGCGGTGCCGTCAGTTGCTGCCGTCCTCCTTGAAACCATAGCAGTAGGAGGCGTAGCCACCCCGCTGACAACTTCACCGACGTAGGCACTCCGTTGCTCGGGCGCCACTGCACCATCCGTGAGTGCGGAACCGGTAGCCGTGGTTGCTGCGCCACCCGACGCTAGAGAAAGGCCTGGCTGGGCAATGGTGGTATTCGAAGCCTCTGTCTCAGGTGCCATGAACGAGTCGCTCTCCAGAGACGCTGCGCTCGACAAGCTTTCATTGTGGATCGCCGCCCCAAAATCTGCGGCGTCACCGCCGCCACTGAGCGCCCCATCATAGAATTCGTCGTGAGGTTCTAGGTAAGAAGAGGCTTGGTGCTTCAGCTCGTTTTCTGCGTCGCCTCTGGTAGAAGCTCCAGCGTTCTCGCCCTGGCCACTCCGAGTGTGGTTGTGGGTGCCTACGGCGCCGCTACTTTCGAGGAAAGTGCTTTGGTTCGGTAGCTTAACAGACTCCGACAGTTGCTGCTCCCTGGCTACTTTACGATCATCTTGCATTGCAAGAGTCCGTGATGCCACTCCACCTACAACTTCACCGACGTAAGCGCTGCCTTGCTCGGGCGCCACCGCACCGTCCGTGAATGCGGAACCGGTAGCCGTGGTTGCTGCGTCTCCTGAAGTATGAGACGTCGTACTTGGAGCAGCTTCGGCCCTTTCATCCTTACCCTCGGCCCTGACAGTACCAGCAGCGCTGCTGACAAGAGGCATTTCTGATTGGAATGACGGTTCAGACGTGGAGTATGAAGATGACGATGAAGAAGATGACGATGAAGAAGACGATGATGGCGACGACGATGAAGAAGACGACGTTGACGAATACGTAGACGGCGCTTCGACTGAAGGCGACACTACCGCTGTCCCTCGGACTTGTGCTTGAAATGCTACTTGTTCTTCGTCATGCTTTTCCTCTTCATCTCCTGCCAGTGCCGGTGCCATAGCGTCCTGCAACGCGACCGTCGACGTGTTCACTGTTGCTCCGAGGAAGGTTCGTTCGTCGTCATGGCCCATGGTACAAGCTGTTGAAAATCCACCGCCGTCTTCTCCGTTTGTGTCTTCGTCGTCATCTCCTTGAGATTTCGTTGCACTGACCGAAGGATCATCCCCTAAGCTGGTATCTACGGCATCATTGAGCGCAGAGGGTGCTCCAGTGACAGTGGCCTCATGCATTGCTGCAGGCACGCTTTTCCTCTGGAGAGCTTCAGCGGCCGCCGCTTCCTCCCTTGCCCATTCCTTGCTCACAGTAGAGACATCATCGTTACTACAGTCGTCGTTATCGTAGTTGTTGCTCCCGCCGGTGCCATCCATAGCACCGCTACTTTTGGAAGTATCCAAAGAGTTCTCGTTGTCAGCGAGGGCAGCACGGAGCGCTACCAGGCCTGGACCAGTCTCTGAGATCGAGGGCTGGGCGTTGACGCTCCCCACAGTCTCGGAGGCCACTGTTGGCTCGACGGGAGGCAATGCAGTCTCCAAGGCTGCAGCGAAAAGCCTCCCATTGTCATTGTCGTTGGCATTTTCAGTATCTTCTCCCCTTCGACCACCGGTCGAGGTACTGTCCTCACCATCACCCTGTGCGTAATCGCCACCGCTACCATCACCAATGGTCGATGCCCCAGTGGCTGCGATGCCTGATTCCGACCAGCCACCATCATTTGTGTTGACGCCACTCGTAGCGCTAGCAGCAGTGGCTGTGGTTGCTTCAGAAGTCACCAAGAAGTCGGCCGTGCGAGCAGTGTGATCGGCAGGTGGCGTTGCGCTCGAAGAGGAGCCTTCGCTTGTGAGCTGATTCACAGACGCTGGCGCTCCCAATCCAGAAGCAACCATGCCACTCGAGCCGCTGCTCTTCTCCGTAGCGCTACTCGCTTCGCGCACTGAAGGTAGCGTTAGGTCTAGGGCTTGATTAACAGAAAGTGAAGCAGCTGTGGATGCCACCGCCTCTGCTGTCTGGTTCAAAGAAGGAGACATATACGAAGGTGTGAACGTGGTAGAGGAAGCTGCGACCAAACTCGAGGCTGAGCCAAACGTCGACGATGGCGACGCTGAAGATGACGAGAAAGTAGCAGTAGTCGACTTTGCTGCTTCTCCTTCTTCTCCTCCTCTTCCTTCTTCTTCTTCTTGCAAGTTCCATGACGAGGCGGTGGGTGAAAAAGCGGTTGACATCTTCGAAATGGTGGTAGCTTGCAGATTGGATGGCGTGAACGTGGTCGTTGACGTGTCGCTGGCCGCGTCCGGCGCTGATCTTGCAGTCACAGTCGGCGCAAACGTAGACAAAGTCGTTGACGCTGGCGCGAAGGACGAGCTCTTACTGCCGCCGCTGCTGCTGCTGCTGCCGCTGCTGCTGTGTGTAGAGCTCAACGACATACCATCGTGGGCCTCGTGCCAAAGATTAGTTTGCGAAAGCGGTCCTGCGCCACGCGCCGTTGCACCGTAAGTCTTCTGGTCGAATCCAGCAGAGGCATCATACTCACTACCCCCTGTGCTCGACATCTCATCGTTGTCTGCTTGATTAGTATCCGGATTCGTTGGCAATATGCCTTCATCACTTGCGTCCCGGGTGCACATATTGAACTCAGAATTGTTGTGCCTACTACGATCCTGAGCATCATTGTCTTCGACTCCTTCCGCTGGATCGCTGCCTAAGCTGCCTTGGGTTATCCCTGAAGCCGTGCGCTCGTCACCTTCTGCCACCGCCGACAGCGACTCGTCACTTCGGGTGCTCCCCATGGTCGAGTCGTCCGCATTCATCGACGGTCCGTCAGTGTCCGCCCAAAATCGACCCTCGTCAACTTGATCCGCAAAACCATTCGCAGCAGCAGAATCAGGGCCGCTTTCTCGTGGAGGTCCCACGGAAGTTGCTGCGACACCACCCGCACTGCTGCTTCCAATGCTGTTACTGCTCATGCTCGCGCTCGCGCTGTTTTTCTCATTTTGCCCCTTAGTCGCGCCAACGCGTCCGCCGCTGATGCTCGCTTCCGGGAGCACAGCAACAGATGGGCCACCGCCACCATATCCACCACCATTTGATGAATGATCATTGCGACTGCTGCTGCCGTGATCGCCAGTCTTAGGTTCACCAGCACGACTTGCGGTGTTTCCTTCTCCTGACGCTACCACAGTAGGCTGTGGTCTCTCCACCATATGGCTTTGGCTCGTGCTGACGGTCGTCTCGGTCGCCGACGTGTACGACGACGCAGAAGTCGACCCTTGCGCGTCAAACGCCGCAAGCAAGGCGCGGTTCCGCGCAAACTGGTCTTTGAGGGCTGCTTGCTGCTCCATCAAACGGTCCAACCCCGGGTCAAACTCCAGCTTCTTGTGCGCCATGGCCAGCAAGGGCCCGCTCGCCAGCTCCGAAACGCGCTCCGCAAATTCCATCGGTGGCGCTGCGCCGGCTGCAGTAACACCACCACCACCACTGCCGCCTTCGACGGTGGCTCCATCATCATCTGTAGCTGCTCGACGACCTGCTTCACTTGACGACTCAGCCGCCTGTGGCAGTTCTCTTTCGTCACCTGAGTGCAGCTCCTGGGTGACACCAAGGTCTTGCAACAGGAGCGACGCTAGACTAGAAGCAGAAGACCTCAGCGACCCGCCTTCAAGCTCTTCTTCTTGCTCGTCACCGCCACCTGCTCCTTCTTCGCCAAATCTAGTGGTGCCAAGCTGCATGGTGCGCTCAAACGCGTCCTCAAATGCCCCTGCCGTCCGGTGCGTTGCTGCAACTGCCGCCTGCTCGCCATCACGGTCGAACGACCTGCCGCTGCCTCGACTCATCTTAGCATCCTTGTTGTCTTGGTAGGTCGCAGTAGCCGCAGCAGCTTCATTCTCCTCAAACCTACTGAAGGAGCAGCTACCCTCTTCAGAGGGCGCAAACGCGCGCGCTTCCAACTCAGCCATGCCGCGGGCCAGGCCATGCACCTCGGTGCCGAGCGTAATGCTCGAAGCCATCGACGCACCAAGCCAGTCGCGCGGCTGACCACCATCGCCACCACTAACGCCACCACCAACGGCACCCGTGCCCCTCTTGGCAAAAGGGCTCCGCTGGGTGGTGCCGTGCAGGGCGCGCTCCAATGACTCTAAGCTTTCGCGCGAAGCAGCAGGTGCTCCATGTGGAGTAGTTGCATTGGTTTTTGGAGCCGCATTTTCAGCCCCTGCAACCGCAGCAGTAGCAGCCTTTGCCTTTCCTTCCTGTGCTGCAACATTGCCATCGCCGGTGTGACTGTCGCTCGCCAGACGTCGCCATGGTTCGTCCGCGCTATCCACTAGACCACCGCTCAGCGCCGCAGTGGCCGCACGTGCTGCGGCCTTGGACTCGCCCACACGCTCCCGGGCAGCTACTGCAGCGGCGGCGGCCTGCTGTGCATTGTGGGCCTCGAGCACTGCAGAAGTCACCGGCCGGCGCACATGCACTTTCGGAGTGTGACTCGTAGTCTTCGTCTTAGTGGCTGCTGTTGCTGCTGCGCCTGTTGAGGGCCCACCCCCGTAAGCCTCGTAGGACTGCCGGAATTGCTGCGCAAAGGAGCGCGCCGTAGATGAAGACCCAGTGGAGCGCACCGACAAGTCCACGGACGCTCCACCGCCACCGCGGTCCGACCCTAGGTGAAGCTCAGAGGCCGTGTCGTCCAAAGAACCGCTCGCTACGGAGCCACCGCCGCCGCCAAAGCCCTGGTTGTCTTCACCTCCTTCGCTCACATTGCTGCTGCGGCCGCTCTTCGGAGAGGGCCCTTCGGGCATCACCACTCGCACGGATGCTCCCCCAGGGCTTGTCACCGTGCCCCTACTGCCGCCACTAGCCCCACATAGGGTAGCTTTGTCGAGAGGAAGTTTGCGACCGGTAACAACTGCAGCTGCTGCGGCAGCTGCACCAGTTGTCACAGTTGCCTGCCCGTGTCTGTCTTCTTTCTCATTGGCCGCGGTCTCATCCTCGCTTCTACGACCCAGAGGCATCGAAAGGGGAGGAGGGGGAAGTGAAGCTGAAGCTTTACCCACGGCAGCAAAAGGATCTGCATCGTCGGGGCCTAGCACAAAGCCACGGCCGCGCACGAAACCCGCTGCTGCTAAGTTGAGGTCGCTGCCACCGCCCGCGACACGGCGCGCAATCGTGCCTCCGAAATCGTTGGCTCCACCGTCCAGCTCGTCTTGTTCGTTGCCTTCATCGTCCAATGCACCAGTCTCTGCCGCAAACGGCTCCATGTTTGCCTCGCTCACGGTCCAGCGCGCAGTTTCAGCCTGTTGCTGCGCTTGCGTTGTTTGTGCAGGTCGCGGCGAGGGGGGCTGGTGGTGCCTCGCGAGGGGGGTCTGCGCATAAGGGTCACTCGACCATGGGCCTCTTTGGTCGCCGTCCACGGACGCTTGCTCGCTCGAGTCCAGGGAATGCGTCGACAAGTCCGTGGATAGCACCGCCCACGCACCCACTTCTTCGCGCCGGCGAAGGCTTCCTTTCAGAGGAGTCGCAGCGAACGCTGGTTGCAACTTTTCACCGACTCCTTGTTGGTTTTCACCAGTCAACTTGCCGCCGGCAGCGTTCTCATCAACAGCTGTGTCGTCTTCCCATCGGTCCGCATAAGGCGACACTTGAAGAGTGAGGCCCGAGCCATACGACGGGAGCCCTGCGTTGGCCTGTGGGTTTGCCGCAGAAAGAGGAGGAGGAGGAGCTTGCACATCATCGCCACCATCTCCACCGCCGTCTGTAGCAGCCATGAGGTCAGCGCGCCGCCAGGAAGGGTCGGCTCGCGCCAAGAGCTCATCAGTGGTGGACCAGGACCCTTGCGACGACGGCGGCTTGACCACCACCGGCCCACTCGGGAAACAGCCCGTCAAACGGTCAATCTCCGCGAGCGCAACTTCGGTGCGCGACAGCCCGCTGCCAGGTGGATGCGTAGCGGCACGCAGGGCAGCGGGGGTGGGCGGCTCCGAAAAAGGCGCGCTATCTGAAGGTGGCACTGGATGCGTGCGCGCAAGGTAGGCATCGTTGCGAATTAGGCCACTGTCGCGGCTGCCGCGACCACCGCCACCATAGGGCGAAGCTGCATTCGATTGAGTTGCATGGCGCCGGTCGTGGTGCACGGAAGCTGTGGCGCGTGCAGCTGCAGCGTCAGCGTCGGGCAGCGCTTCGGCCCAGCTGGCAGCCAGAGTAGCCGCAGCTTGCGCGACGGCGTCGTCGGTGCCTTCGTCCAAGATGCGCGTAGAGCTTTTGCCCAATCCAAAGGATGCTGAAGTTTGCGTAGAGAAATTGGCGCGCGCGGAATCAGCTTCTGCTTCTTCTTCTTCCCCTTCATGGCCGCCCACTGACGCATGGTCCATCGAGGCGTCCACTGACGTCTCCGTGGATATGGGCGGCGGTGCTTGATGCCGGCTGACCGCGTCACCTGCACTGCCACCACTACCCTTCGTTTGGTCGTTGGCCACTACTTCAGCGGGACGCTGCCAAATTAGGGCAGGCTCCGAAGCGCGCGTTGGAGCTAGCATCTCATTCCTCGTGGTCGAAGCGGCTGCAGTCATCGAACTTGCGGTCGTCGTTGCTTGGGTCGTGGTGGCAGTGGCAGCAGCCGAAGTAGGCATGAAGGCTGCTGGCGGTGCAGAAGGTGGCGGTGCAGCGACCGCACGCGTGCCAAGTCCATTGGCAGCGCTTGTTCCCGTGGAGGCTCCCTTGGGTGGCAACCATTGCGGTGCCGCGAGCGGCGAAAAGAGTGGCGTGGGCAGCCGTGCCTCGTCCTCGAGAATTGTGTTTTCTACCGCGGGTGCTGCGGCGCCTTGATTCTCGTTGAGGCGCTGGTCTTGGCGGTGGCCGATGGGCGACAGCAGCGGAATCGCCATACCACTTGGAGCAGCTACGGCTGCAGAAATGGCAACATGGCTGTTGTGAGCCTCGCCATTCCCACGAAGAGTAGCAGCATGAGCAGCACTCATGGAAACACCACCAGGAGGCATCTTCAAAGCAGCTTCCTTGCGCTGCAGTAAAGCATCCGATCGGCTTGAAGAGAAGTATGGCGCTGCTAAACCACCGCTTTGAGCGCCAATCCCTGGAGCAGTAGCCGCCGGGTCTTCTCTAGGTTCACGCAAGCCTTGAAGGCGCACTCGCTCTGGGCCCGTGCTGCTGCTGACACCGCTGATGCCACCGCCACTGGCGCCACCGACGCTGCCGCCTGAGGTTTTGGTCTCCTCGTCAGCAGCCTCCGCTACATTTAACGCAGTTGCTGCTTGAGCACCGTCTTCCACTGCTGGCGCCAGCACTCCTTCTTCGAAGCCCTCCAGTGCAGCGCGCTGCTGTCGCTCTTGTTGCTTCACGGCCTTGGCCTGGAGGGTGAGCGCCGACCGTTGCCGCATCACGCGGTCCCGCGCCAGGCGCACTTTCCCCGCGCGCTCAGCCTCCGCCAAGGCCTCCACCGCTGCCGTGGCTTCCGACGCGCGCCGCTGGGCAGCAGCACGCGCGCCCGCTTCGGCGTTGCGCTGGGCCACGCTGCGCTGCCGGGCTTGCTCGGTGGCTCGAGCGCGGGCGTCGGCTGCCTCGTGCGCGGCGGCGGCCTCTGCCGCTGCGTTTTGGGGCACAGCTGCCGCGAGGGCTGCCTCTTCGCTCGGCTCTAGCCCAGCGCACCAAGCTGGAGGAACAGGAGTAGGTTGAGGTCTTGGCAGTGGCATGTGTGCTGCGTTTCTGGCACGCTCTCCTTCGCCTTCACGCCCGTCGCCGTTGCCAAGAGGGCTGCCGTGTTCGTCGTACGAACCCCCTGAGCCACGGAAAGGCCCTGTGGAAGCCGCGTCATGCTGCGAAAAGTGCTGTGCAGCGAGGGCGCGCACAGGGGGGTAGCGGGTCACGGTCGCGTGGGTGCGGGTGTGCGCAAAGTCCACGAGCCGAGGTCCCCCACAGGGGGTGCCGCGTTTGGGGTCCGCATCCGCAGGCCGCGCCCCGTGCAGGCCGCCGCCGGCCAGCAACGACGCGCGCTGCTGCGCTGCCTGGTGAAGCGAAGCAGCTTGAGCGGCAGAGCGGCGGCTACGCTCTGCTTGAATCGCTGCGCGGCGGGCGGTCTCGCGCTCTCGTGCTTCAGCGGCCTGCCGTGCCCCGACCGTGCGCGCTACGGCCTCCTGCTGTGCGTCGCGGGCCTGCTGCGGCGGTGCAGCGCGCAGCGCAGCAGCAGCCAGTGGCACGCGGGCTTGAGCTTCTTGCGCAGCTCTGTTAGCGCTTTCAGCCTGGGCCGCTTGCCGGTAGCTGAGTTCGCTGTCGGCGTGGCTTGCATGCCGGTGGGCGTGACCAACAGACAGCAGGCGAGACGCTAGCGCTGCTCGTGCATCGCCCACTAAGGCTGTCTTACGTTCAGCCCACTGAGCATGAGTTGCGTTCCTAAAATTCAGAAAAATAATGCAATAAAGTCTTAGTGCGGTGCTATCTACAATTGCACGAGTCGACAGGGCAGGACTACTCCTCC
>Ga0307982_1002896_pt1 | contig 13762 bp, 15 predicted proteins | sample OrgLakmetagen989_FD_201847 | JGI IMG/M metagenome (GOLD analysis project Ga0307982, IMG submission 201847) | Saline water microbial communities from Organic Lake, Antarctica - #989 | ecosystem: Environmental > Aquatic > Non-marine Saline and Alkaline > Saline | place: Antarctica: Organic Lake...
CTGTCTGCACGTGAATGCGCTGATTTGCACTGCTACGTAGCATGCGCCCAGCTTCGCCTGTCCCTCAGCCTGGGGTCTCTGCGCTTGGCACTGCGGAGGGGCGCCCGGTGTGCCGAAGCCAGCTCACGGAGCACTTTTGCCTAATTAGGCACTTTTTACACACGCACTCAATCCTGCTGAGTGTCTGAATCGTTAACTATGAATGTACCGTTACCTATTACTACTGCTGCCGCCCCACCGGCTTGACATAGCACGTCCGAGGGGCTTGTGATTAGTTTTCGTATGTGCCAAGCGTGCCAAGCCCCTCGGACGGGCTTCTCCAGCAGGAACTGGGGTTCAGGGCGGCGGGCCAGACAAGGAAACCTGCGCGATGCAGTGGTGCAGTGCAATGCAGCCAAGGTAATTATGAAACCTTCACCCTACAATCTACTTGAGTTGTGCATCGGATTGTGCAAGCACTGTTCAGTGGCAAATACCCTGCAGGACAGCTTCATTGCCCAGTGGAGTGCAGATTTTGGGTGTTCATCGGCGTACAGTCGAATTGAGGAAGCATGTCTTCTGCAGCAAGTCAAGACCACGGAGATGATGCTGATAGCGTCAACGCACGCAAGCGTGCGCGTGTTGCCAAAGCCTGTGAGCGTGCTTTCGCCTGCTTGATTGCTTGTGATGAAACGTCGACTTGCTCCGGTCTCACACCTGAACGTGCACAGGCGAATTCTGTCGTAAGAGTCGGCGAAAATGCAACGGGCAACAGCCTTGTGCAGAATGTTCGAAACGTGGCATCGCCTGTGTGTACGCTGCGACAAGGTGTGTACACAAGTTGTGCCATGGAACGGGAGTAGCGGAAGGCCGATTTCCGCATCCGGCAAAGGCAGCTTGAATGTCTTGTCACACTCGCAATTTGCAGTCGCAAACGAGGACCAAAAAGCACTCGAGTTCGAGAGCTCGAATTGCAAGTCTCAATGCTTCGCGAACAGTTGAGGTCCTCTCGAGACTGCGCTGCCAACTTCGTACTGCCGCGTGCGGACGGTTCTGCTCCTCAGATGGCCAACCACTCTGCCGGGTAAGCTCAATATCAGTCTGATAAATGCCGTGGAATATTACTGCGTGATTATTCCACAAGTTGTGTCGCTGCTTCCCTGTCGCGTGGGCATTGTTGAACACTTGTTTGTCATCCGCAAAGCACCCGAGGATCTTCCGCAGAGCGCCTTTGAATGCTGTGTTACAGCTGCACACTACCATGCTCACAGCAGCACCCATTGACCCCACAGCAGAAGAGGAAGGTATTTTGCGCACATACTTTGAGTATAGCAACCGCCTGTTCCCTTGTGTGCCGGAGGGCGATTTCTACCGTGCGCTCACTTCCTCGGCATACGACACCGCGGACGCCGTGGCCCTGGCAGCCACCACCTCCATGGCGGACTCTGCCACCATCAGCGACTTCATGGAGCAAAACAAGACCGCCATGGGCTTCCGGGCGCTGTTCTACACCGTGCTGGGGGCTGGGGCACGGCTGCAGGCCCGCCCCAAGTTGGCCGAGGATTACTTCCAGGTGGGGCAGACGTACCTGTCCCTGTGCTTCTGCCTGCCTTCGCAGCCCAGTGCGGCAGCCATGACGCTGATGGCCACCTCCATGCGCGTCTCAGGGCGCATGGACATGGCCTCCTGCTACTCTGCCCTTGCCCAGCGCATGTGTGAAACGCTTAACGTGGACGAGCACCAGCGCCTGTGCACCTTGCTGGTGTACTACATGTGCTGTGGCCGCGTCATCAGCATGCCCACAAGGGACGTCCCTGCGGGTGTGCCTCTGTCAGTGCGCTTCGCTGACATCACTGGGTACATCTTCGTGCAGCTGAGCCACAACTTCCCCGACATCGACTGCGACGCAAAGCTGGAGGAGCTGGCCACCCTGGTCGCACAAGCCGACGACCTGCAAGTGCGCTACGGCTTCCTGGCACACATCCGCGTGGCAGACATCTTCCGCGCCCTGCGTGCGCTGATTCTAATGCACCTGGGGCGGGCGTCGGAGGCCATCCCCCTGGCACGGGAGGCGCTGCAGCTGCTGCAGCACGACAAGCTGGCGCCCTTCAACCTGCCGCTCATGCTGACCCTGCGCAAGATCCGGGACATGCTGCGGGCTGCAGGGGTGGACGCTGGCCCCGACACCGATGGCCTCATCTCAATCGCCGACCGCGTCTTCCAAGGCATGCCGGGGGCGACTTCCCTGGAGGACTACCAGCGCCGCGCATCCGCCTTCTCCCGGTCCAGAATGAACACTTCGGGGCTGCCCATGTCCATCGCACCCCTCACGGCTGTGGCGGCGTCTGCCCTTGCCTCCATGGCGCACTCTGCCCCCCCACCCCCGGCCTCAGTCAGCGCCAGCGCCGGCGCAACGGCGGCACCGCCTGCGGGCAGCACCGGTGCACAGGGAGGGGGCGGCACCACGGTGGCCTTCACTCATCCCCTGCACCAGCAGCAGCAGCAGCAGCAGCAGCAGCAGAGGCAGCTGCCGGCGCCACAGTCGGCAGCATACGGCAGCGCAGCCGGCGCCCCCCCCCCGCCCATCAGCGCTGCAGCTCACATGCCCCCCGTGGGGGGCACAAAGCGCATGCGGGCGCCTTCCCTGGGTGGGGAGACCACCCCAGGGGGCATCCCCATCATGGCAGCGGGTGCAGGCACCCCGGGGGGCAGCATGTGGGGGGGGGGGCAGGGCACAGCGGGGAATGACTCGGGCAGTGTCGGCTCCAATGACTTCTTCGACGCGCTGATCAACCCCTCCCTGATGAGCGTGGAGGGCGCGTCCGCCATGGGGGGGGTGTCTGGGGGGTTGGCGGGGGGTCTGCCGCCCCACACCACGCCGGGTGCCCCCCCTATGGCCCACTCCAGCCACGGCGCCAGCGCAGGCTTTGCTGCCCAAGCTGCACACCAGCACTTGATGCCGCAGACATCTGCAGGCCACGCCAGTGCCTTCTCAAATCTGCCACAGGTGGGCCAGCCCATGAGCATGGGGTATACAGGGGGGGTGGCTCCAGGGGGGGGGGGCTTTGGGGGCCAACAGTTCACGAATGGGGTGTCCCACCAGCAGCAAGGCATGCCGGGTCACTAGCAAATGTACCCTGGCATGTATGGGGGGTATCAGGGGGGGGCTGTCGCACACAGCAGCGCCACTGGCGGATACATGCAGCAGCCTGCCATGGGCAGAGGCTATCCAGTGGCAGGGGGGCTGCTGCGCCAGAACCATGGGGAGCAGTAGTGGCGCGGGGGCTGCTCAGTGTGGGTGTAGCGCTTTGTTTCAATTAATTCATTCTGCATTTCAACCAGCTCCACTTACCCCCTGCAGCCGGGGATGCCACGGGCAAGAGGCTCTGTGCAGGGCATAGTGTGCCCACCTGCTGTGTAGCAGGGGAAGTGGTCCGTTGCAAGGATTGGCTCATGTCGCTGTTGTTGGGTCTCACCGAAAGAGGGCTGTGCAGAGAGGGGGTGCATCAAAGCAGGCTGGGGGGGAGGGGGTACTCACTGACTGGAAAATTCTCAAGGACTAGGTAGTCTGACGTGAATCGAATGTGGATATTCAACTCGAAGTTGACAGACAGTGGCTGCGGGGAACAGGGGAGTGAAGGGGGGTGAAGGGGGGTCGGGTGTGCGAGCGGGAAGTCGACAGGCCACTCACGCCGGCTGCCACGGAGGGACAGGCAAACAGCCTGGGAAATATCATGTACAGGGGGATGGACAGCCCCCGAGGCACGTCACCATCACCCACTTGCAGATTTTGAATCTCAGTGGCATCGCTGACAGTTGAACCGTCAATAGCTGTGGAGTGAAGGTGGGTGCAGGGGGGGTGCATGGGGGTGCACGGAGCAGCCACGCACTTGTTGTTTCCACCCGCACCAGTTGCAGCTCAATGGATTGAATTTCTGCCTCGGACTCCTCCACAACGATGTGCCCTGTGAAGGGGGCGCGCAAACAGCAGTTGGTCATGTTTAGCCGCCCAGTCACAGAAAAGCCTGTGAAGGGGGGGCGTGGGCGGGGTTGCGTGGCGCGCAGTGAAGGCCATTGGGGGCGTACGAGGGATTTTGTCCATGCTACTGCTTTTGACGTTTCGCAGTTGGTTTGGGTTGATTTCAAAATCAACTGCGTCGTCGGAGATCTGGTCCATTGTTGCGGGAGTTTCCACGTGAAACTCCTCCTCAGCGTGGATGCTGCTGGAAAAAAATCCACTCCGAGCGATGTCCACTTCAATGCAGTACCGAATGTCCACGTTCACACCATGGTAAGTCTCCACGAGACCCTGCGGAAGCATGTGCATGCACTCTGAGAAATTGCTGGGGGCAGCGGGCTCACCATGTCGGAGCAGGGCTCAACTGTGAATTCAAAAGGGATCTCCATATCGCCCTCTGGTAATTTCCCTGCCTCAATCAGCTCCACGTCTTGCTGCGGAAAGACATGCGGTGCGCAAAGCAGAGCCAGAAGCCACCATGGGGCATGCCTCACATCCAGAATCACCAGCTCCTGCTGCCCAGCTTTGCCAGGATTCATGATCATGCGTCCCACAGCACGACATTTGACCCCAGAATGGGAGTAAGCTTTCTCGGAGTCCAGCCTCACCACGCCGGTGACGGCTTCCTGAGCACAGCAACGGTGCGGGTATTGGTTCGCCAAAATGCGGCGCAGCAATCGCAGAGAAGCATGTCAATGTCCAATAATCACGCACCCCAGTATTGTAAATTTTGTCAACACGACCCAAACGAATGGAAGCCTCTGCCATTGCTACTAGTGCCTGTACTGCTCTGGGTAGCTGGCCGAAGTTGGGAATCTAATTGCTGCAGTGCACTTGACAAGTCGTTTGTGGCAGGGCCAAAGCATAAAGCCCGAGAAGTGCGCTGGAAGCATATGCAACAATGTGAGTGTATTGGACGACTTTCCTGTTGGGTTTTGACGGTTCAGAGCTGCATTGTCTCAGCAGCCTTTGAATGCTCTCGTCGGCCCTGGAGAGCCCCCTGCTGCACAGGTGGGGTCGAAGTAATGGCAATCAAATTTGGGGTCAATCTTGCCACCCCAAACCCGGGCGGGTGGGATGGGTCAATTGCCACTCAAAAGACAAACATTCCGTCTTCACTATTTCACAATGAGCCGAGAATGGCACGCTCCGCTGCTTCTCAGCCTCTCCTGCTGGCTGGGCCTCTCGTCGCTGGGCCCGTGAGGCAGCGGGGGGTGTCAACTCTGCATAGAGCACGCTAAACGATTTACAGGTGGGGTGTTGCTTATCGTAGTGAAAGCATATCACCATGCCCACTGCACCTGGTGGTTTGTAGCCCGTTGGCCCTTCGCTGCAAATCAGTGCCTGCGGCTTTTGATAACGGGGTACCTCGAGCGGTCATGCATCCACAACGCCATGCTTTCTCGACCCTGTATATGCAGCGTGTGGTATAATTGCGGGCAGGCACAGCAGCGGCAGGCATCATTGCAAATGTGGCACGTGGCACAGCGGACTCTTACCTCCCGGGATTTGTGGCTGAGTTCAGCAGGGATGGCGTTGCATGAAACGCATTCGAAGTTGGCATCTTCCAGCAGCGTTGTCACATCGGGGACATTGAGGGCGAAGGGAGGACCCCCCTTGAACTCCCCCAGCGGAAACAGCTGCGTCACCAGCATCCCGTGTGGCGCCACCAGGTACCGCATCGCGCCAGCCCATTGACTCCGCAAAGCGGGGGGCAGGGCGCATAAAAACCTACACAGCAAAAGCGTGTGCACCATGCGAGGTGGTTGGTGGGCAGCTGCCCTGGTACACTCACGTGTAATCGAATACGATGTCAAATGGTTGGGCTGACCTAAACTGGAAGAAATCGCCGCACTGAATGCGCAGCGCCCCAGACTTCAGGGCTGCTTTGCCCTCAGGTGTTGCTTTTGCGGCTGCAGTGGCGGCTTTCACGGCTGTGGGCGAGATGTCCAGTGCAGTGACCTTCCAGCCTGCAGCGGCCAGGGTCACTGCATCGTAGGCGCTGCCTGCTCCAGGCACCAGCGCGTGACCCCTGGGCACGACGCCAGATTTCACCAACTGCGTTTCGAAAGGTTGCTTGGTCGCTGTGCGTGTTGCATGTGACCGCAGCTCGCACCTCTTGTAGTGCCCTGCTGCCGTTGCCAGCGTCCCAAGGCGTGGTGCCGGTGACCCATGCAGCCTCCCAGTCTGCACCAAAGACCACAATGCCGTGAAATACGAAACAGCAATGAGGTTTGGCGTTGCAATTACCATGTTTGTCGCCAACTACCCCAGGGAGCGTCGAACCGAATGCATTGGTGCTACCAAAGCGACGCCCGAAATGTCCTGCTGCCTTGCTCAGCATTACGCGCAAGATCTGTTTCCTAGAATGTGAAGAAAGATCCCTGGAAAATGAGCATGCATTATACAAGTAAACGATCAGTTTGCCATCAGTTGAACTGGGCAGTTCAAGCATACAACGCACCGCAACAAAGTGCACAGTGAGCCCCTGCCCATCACCCGTCAATCCCCCCCCGGAAGCCGCCCATGATGCCTGTGCAGAAATCTTCGACAGGGCCTTCAATCTAGCCCCTTCATATGCGCTTCTCGCCCCTTGCGCTGCCGCAGTGTGTCAATGGCGTCTTCCAGGGATGCCCCCTGCAGCAGGGCCGTCATGCCCCCCCCGCGCCCTGTGTGCGCCTCCGCCTCAGCGGCGTCCTCACGTGCCTCTCGAGCAGCCCGTTCCACCTCCACCGCCAACCGCTCCGCATCTGCCGTCTGTGCGTCCCCTTGCATGGCTGCTAGGCGCTGTGCCCGCTCCTCAGCGCTCATGTCTCCCGCCCGCCGACCCCCCCTTGCAGAGGCTGCGGCTGCCAGGGCAGCCCGCCGCTCAGCCAAAACGGCTTCCTGGCGAGCGGCGATGGCCGCCTCAGATGGGCCCACTGCTCCGCGTTGTGCAACCTGCAATGCGCGGCCTGAGGAAGACTGCAGGCCATACCCCGGGCGCCGCTGAGGGGGGGGCTGCTGTACCACATCACCCCCCCTGCCGTGGTCAGGCTCAGCTTGTCGCCCAGGGCTTGCACTGCGGTTTCTGTCACGGCCATGTGGCTGGCAGTCTCTGCTAGCCCCACGTGGCTGGCAGTCGGTGGGCCCATTGTCGCGGCTGGATGAGCCCCCCCAGCGTCTGCCTGGTACAGGGGGGCTTCTGCTGCGCTGGCGTGGGTGCTTGTGCTCGCCGCCATTGCGATGGCTGCGGGAGCTCTCGTCACGGTGGCGCCGCCGGTCATCGCCCTCGTCACGGTGGTGCCGCCGGTCATCGCCCTCGTCACGGTGGTGCCGCCGGTCATCGCCCTCGTCACGGTGGCGCCGCCGGTCATCGCCCTCGTCACGGTGTCTTCGAGATGAGCGGCTGCTATGGCGGCGGTGCCCCCTGCTGGACCCCCCCTCGTCATCACTGTGCCCCCCCCCCTTGCTTCGGTGCCTGCGTGAAGACCGGTCAGCACTGCTGCGGTGGCGGTGCCTGCGCCTGTGTCGGCGCCCACCGTGGGATGAGTCACTGTCGGTGTCGCTGCGGCCCCCCTGCACCCCCATGAGCTGCTGCTTGATGCGGGCCATCATGAGGGGGTTGCTCAACACCTGCTCACGAGCGCTGGCCTCGGCCGATTTCATGGCAAAGAGGGGGTCGTGCTGCTTCACTGCGAACTCCTTGGTGCGGGCCTGGGTCTCTGTGAGGGGGTCCTCGCGTGCCCCTGCAGGGGCCCCCCCAGCCGGGGCTGCGGCTGCGGCAGCTGGGGCGGAGGAGATGAAGTTGGCACCCGGCAGCGCTGCGTCAGAGTTCAGTCGTGACACGTCGTCCTTGTCTTCATCTGCCTTCCACTCCTTGCCCAGGAGGTATTCGTCTGAGGTGGGCATCATGGCAGCCTCCCCGGAGTACATCCATTCCAGGCGCTGCTGGCGCTGCCGACCGCCGTCCTGAATAGCGCGCAGCTCCTCAATTTGGCGCTCTTCTTGGCGTTGACCTCGAAGCTCTTCGATTTTTTTCTGTTCCTCCTTGTGAGCTTGCTCTGCTTTCCAGACTCGCTCTTGGTTCTGTGAAATCGCGGCGGTGCACATGTTGCTGACTGCCCTTTCGGCTAGCAACGTACCTCCATTGTGGATGGATGCCACATCTTCTTTCCGAGGAATGCAAGCGCCATGATAGGTATTCAGTGTTTCAGTTATGCAACAACAACTGTACTCTCTGCCGGCGAGTGCAGAAGCAAATACTTGCTACGCTGAAACGTGGCTGAAACGCGGCAAATTAACGTCGACTTGCTCAACCTGCAAGATACACAGGCTGTCCAATGCATCTAAAAATACCATGTTTGTCTTGGGTCTTGATTGGGGGACCAGCAGTGCGATGTCTCGATCAAGCCAGCTGCTGAAGGGGGGCTACTTCTCGATCCCATGTAGCTGAGGCTGAGATTCGCACTACAGTGCGCATTTACTAGCTCACAAGCACCCCACATGCATGATATGGTGTGCTGCACTGCACTAGTTTGTGCAATTCTTGTCATTCACCTTGCCCACCGGGGCTCATGCTCGAAAGTGTGTTTTGCAAGCAGGGAATAATCGCAGGGTAACGCCAGTCGCAGGCGTGACATGGAGGTGACGGCAGCCACTCTGGAGCATCTGCAGCGAGCTGGGGCAGATGGTGCACTGACCTTATACCAAATAGATTCTGCATGCATTCCTAAACTGTCCCAGTATGCTACTGCAGAATTGTCTGCGCTGGTGGATTGCCTTGGCACTGCCAGCGCCAAGGTGCGTAGTAGCTGTGCAGTGTGGGCACCAAAGCACGCCCAGCAATGTCTTCTGCAGGACCAAGGCCTGGCTTCAGTGGTCACCACTTGGGCAAAGCTGGCAGACTCGGACCACACTTTGTTCCTGGTGTGTTCCTCTTTGCCCCAGCTGCCTGCTGCTGCTGCGTCAGGGGCAGAGGCCTCAGCTGGGGCTGCCGCAAGCTGTACGGCTGTTGGCTTCATGAAAGTGGGCACAAAGCACCTGTTTCTATACGTACGTGATTGCATGTGCTGTTCACTTGGTTGCAGCTGCACAGCATACGCACACGCACCCCTGCATGTCATGTGCGCAGAAGGGGTCTGACTACACAGAGCTGGACGCACAGTGCTGCCTGGACGTGTTCGTGCACGGAACACAGCAACGCAAGGGTGTTGGTGCATGCATGTTCCGGCTGGTGTGTTCCGCGTTGCAGTTGGATCACCCCGGCCGCCTTGCCTTCGACCGCCCCAGTTCCAAAATGAAGCCCTTTCTTAGAAAGCACTTCGGGCTGGGCAGTGAAGAGGAACAACCTAATCGGTTCCTGGTGTTCCACTGCTTCTGGGGGGGGGAGCCGCCTAGTCCACTGCACCCCCCTGCTGCCTCAGCAGCGCTTGCCGCCAGCACCTGAGCTGAGGCTACAAGCTTAAGCCAAGCGAGGAGAGCGGGGAGAAGTGCAGTGAGTGCTGAGGGGGGCTTTGGCCGCACTGTGCATTCGTCTACTCAGCCTGCACCACGTCGCCCCCTGCAAAGTCCCGCCCGGCCTCCGCGCGTCCATCGCTCGTCTCCACCCACCAGCCATCTGGGCCGTCGCAGTCATACTGGGTGATGATTGTGGGGGCCACGTGCTCACCACGCAGCTCGCTCCATGGGCGCACGCTGCGCACTGCCCGCAGCTGCAGCACGATTTCCAGGAAGCCCGGCAGCACGCCCCCCGCGGGGTCCGCTTGGTTGGTTTTTCTGGACACGCCATCCACCAGGCGCCACTTCTCCGCTAGGTACGCCACGCTGTCGTAATTCAAGACGGACTCCAGGAAGAAGCCCACGCAATAGGTGCCGCCCCAGCTCCCTGGGTGCACCCCAGGGGAGGCCGTGTCCAGGAAGAGCTGTGGCAGGGGGGGCGGGGAGTGGGCCCATGTGCGGTACACCTGCGGGGTGTCCACGGCTGCGGCTGCTGGGGGGCATTTGGAGGGGGGCCACACCAAGGGCAGGGGGTGCCCCCCCACCACACCGCCCTGACCCCCCACAGCTGTCTCGTAGGCAGCCCGGCCGCCTGCTAACAGCAAACTGCGAACAAAGAACACACCGCGTGATGCAATGCAGGTTGAGATAATACAAATGCAACAAACAAGCAGGACATACACAAGCAGGCAGCTGAAGACTTACTAGTGCGCATAGCAGCCCAGCTTGATGGGAGTGCTCATGTAGGCGGCCGCCACGATACCGTCAGCGGGCTGATGTGCCACGCCTCGTAGCGCAGCGTAGCACCGCCGCCAGTCCTTGTGTGTGCTGGCGTTGTCGAAGATGGTGGCGGCGGCGTCCGCCACCTCGAGCTCGCCTGCTCCCTGCTGGATGCTGGAGCTGAGCACACTCGCGAACACATCAACCTTGCGTGTTCCGCGCTTCAACACCTCGCGGGGGGCGGTACTCGCACCGTCCGCGTCTGCAGCCGCTTCAACATCTTGCTGTTCGGTGTTCCATCCATTCAGGCCTGCGTCCTGCGGGTGGGCTCGCGCCCAGGTCTCCCACTCTCCCACCTCCTCAGCCAGGGAAGCCAAAGGGGGCACCGCTCGCCCATACAAGGCATGCAGGCGGCCAAGAAGCGGGGCACACAGCGCTCCCACGATGCGGGTCAAGTCCCGCAGCTCGTCTGCGCTGTACGTCTCCAGCAGCTCCTCACGCACTGCAGCCACGTCATCCCAGCTGAACACCGCGCGCATCTCAAGGGAGGTCAAGGGGGGCTCAGCGGTGCTCGTGTCCGTGTTGTCCACGTGGGAGTCCCACTCGTTCAAAGCCGTTACCTTGGCGGCAGCGGGCATGCCTGCGGCCTTGGCAGCCGCAGCAGACCCGTGCCGTTTCTTGGCCACAGCCAGCGCTGCGTTGCGGAACAGACCCATGAAGTCCCAGGCGGACTGATACTCGGGCCACGTGACGCCGCGGCGCGTCCATTTGGCCCGCGCCTTCCACACCACAGAGGTGGGCGACCACTTCTCGGGGGGGGAGAGCCACTGCGACCACACCATGTCGCACTGCGACAGCTGCAGGGGCGGCATGTGCTCCGCCATGTGCGTCACATTCCAGAACTCCCCAGTGGCCAGCGCGTGTGACGGGGTGGTGGGGGTCATGCGGTACAGCGAAACGCGGACAAAACGCGGGGGGGCTTGGGGGTCAGGGAATGGGTTGGCGCTGCCCCCCTTGAACAGGCTGTATACGGGATTGTGTGCGCCCTCCAGCAGTCGCGCTGCGACACGCTTGGCTGGGGAAACAGAGGGGGCGAACATCCAGGGAGCATGCCCCCCCGTGAATAGCATGTGGTTGGTGCCGTTGATACCCATGGCGTCGTAGAAAATGCCGTGGTCCAGTCGGGGGTGGTGTGGCGCCACAAACACGGGGTGGGACTTGGCGTGGCTGGCCATGTGGTGGTACCGCCACTGCCGCCACGTCTTCCCATCAGCTGAGCCCTCGAACACGGGGACGGTGCGCTGGGGGGGGGCGGAGTGCGGGGGAAACACCCCGTACGCATGCACCAGGCGCCACGCGCCCACCCACCGCAAGAAGTCGAACAAGGGGGCCCAGAACCAGCGGGGCTCCAGGCGGTTCATCACGGGCCAGTACCCGAAGCCGTTGGTGGCCCAGGAATTCAACGGCAAATGCCAGATGGAAGCGGGCAGCAGAATGAAAACGGCGATGAACCAGAGTGCGGCAAGCGCAGGGGTGCCGGTCCATGTGTTGCCATCCAAAGGGGTATAGGGGCCCTCAGCCAAGCACGTGCCGTTGCCAGCCGCGGCAGCAGAGCAGGACAGAGCGGCATCGCCAAACTCGCCAGCTGGGCCGACCACTGTGTACGTCACTGCTGCTGCTGCCGTGTTCACAAACGCAGGCATGAAGCTTGATACAACACCAAACACACGTGCCACAGCAGAAGTCACCACAGCTGCAAGCGAGAACAGCACTGCTGGCAGCGACACCTGGGCTGAGGCCAGGGCAGGTAAGACCGATGAGCGCACCCATGGGCCCACCTGTGGGGTGCAAGCGTACCCCAGGGTGCCCACAGCACCCCCAGTGGCTTTGCGTGCAACGAACACGATGCCAGTAACCGCGGAACACCGGGCAGCATCAAGCAGGGAGGCAGCCCCAGTGGCGACACCGGCCACCGCACCAGTGGCCCCAAAGGACCCAGCCCACACCGTTGAGGAATGCAGGAACAGAGGAACGGCGCCCACAGCGGAAAGCACGTTGAAGTACCCGAAGTTGCCTGTGGCGTGGATGCCAAACTGCAAGCCGAACACACCCAGCGCAGCAACGACACGCGGCCAGCCATTCAAAAAGTACATGAAGGGCACGACAACTTCAACCACGAACATGACAATCAAGTTGAAGCGGTGCGCTGCGTCAGGCAGGCCATACCCAGCCCACCCAGCGTATGTTGTCATGGGCATGTTCACCCAGAAAGACTTGATGTACCTGTGAAAAGCAGGGGGTGCAAGGGGGGGGTGGCAATCAGCACGAAGTGTGGCGCCACCTACAAGTCATCTTTGTCTGTTGTCCCCGTGAACTTGAGTTTCCCGAAGCCAATCATCAGCCGAAACGCCAACCAGCGCCATAGGAACGCAGCCAGAACAGGCGGGACAGCAGTCATGGCCAGGGACCCCGGCGCAAAGGATTGCGCCAGCAAAGTCGCCCAAGTAGGCTGTGCAGCAGCTGCAGCGCCCCCCAGGCCCAGTGCTGCGGGCAGGGCGGTCGCGATGGGAAGGGGGTGCAGGGGGGGAAAGAACAGACACAGGAAGGTGGTCTCCAGCAGGTAGCAGTCCCAGGGGTACCCCAGGCCCGCAGGCATGTCCAGGGACAGCAGGCACAACCACGAGACGGCCATGGTGACGCGGGAGTCAATGATGCCAAACATAGTGCCCCAAGCGGACAGGAAGCCCGCCACCACCACGCACTGAAGCGCCAAATCAGAGGAATTGACCCAAAATACACTGGGGTAGTACAAAAATCGCTTAAAAGATGGAATGTCCTGCAGAAAGCACGTGTGGGCGCGCCTCGGTAAAGCTCAAATTGGCAAGGTGCAGGATTCCGTTGAGCCCCCGCACGCATTGGGACTGCATCAACTGCACATCGCAGCTGCTAGCGCTTGAAAGCTCACTTGGGCAATGTTTTTCAGTTGCTGGCCAAGAGGCTGCATGCCCCGTTCCCCAGCCAGGGGCACAATCTGCAACGAATCTTTGCTGAAGCATGACGACAGTGGGGCGGAGAAAGAGCAAAAGCCGCACCTGTCGCAGCAAGGAGCCAAAGCAGATGACCTGCACGCAACCAACCAAGCGCATTGTGATTCCCCAAACTACAAGGGCTGCATTTTCTGTTTTCAGCCACTCATACCAAGGGAACAGTTCATATTCAGCATGCACGTATGCAAGCACTGCCGCTATCCCAAACAACACGCAGGTGGAGGCGACAGCAACGGATGTCTTCATCTCGCTGAAAAGAGAAGGAGAACCAGATGAAACCCACAACGAATAGTGACATCTGACACTACCGGCACTTGGAGTTTATACAACATTTGCCAGAAGCGTGCACTGTCGGCACAAGCAGCACAGACGACAGCCCTCCACGGCTTGGGGCCCCCCTCTTCTGCACTGCGGGCTCTGACTGCGGGCTCTGGTTGCTGCAGGCACCAGCAGCCCAGCAATGGCACACAAGCACAGATCCAGTATGACGCGCTTTAAATAAAAAGGTGCGTGGCATGAC
>Ga0307982_1002897_pt1 | contig 13753 bp, 7 predicted proteins | sample OrgLakmetagen989_FD_201847 | JGI IMG/M metagenome (GOLD analysis project Ga0307982, IMG submission 201847) | Saline water microbial communities from Organic Lake, Antarctica - #989 | ecosystem: Environmental > Aquatic > Non-marine Saline and Alkaline > Saline | place: Antarctica: Organic Lake...
GCCCGTTGACGCTCAAAGTGTGCCAACCCGTCTTATTCGCCCTAAAGCGCTGCCGCAGCAGCAGCAGCAGCAGCCACCATCAGCGCATCCACCAGGCTGCTGTCTCGCTGTGGCCGCGCAGGATCGAAGTGTACCGAGGCGCGTGTGGATGGGGCCCCCCACCGCCTTCGAGCTTGAGCGCGGGTTTATACCAGGGGGCGGTGGGGTTCGTAGCCCAATCCTCTCAGGTCACTATAAATCTGTAGTATTCATAGTGCCGCCAAATATTGCTATAGGATAGAGAACTCGAGCAATCACGAGTACAACGGTCTAGTATTCACTCCATTTGAATTCCACGAACTTGTTCCTTTCATCACCTGCAGGTTACTCAGCTCATAACCTCTTAACTCTTGTAGTCTCTTCACCAAAATTGCAAAATATACGCGCACTAACCTACCTTATTGTTCAAAAGGCATTTGGAGAAGCATTACAGCGACCATTCAGCACTGCTTATCATGCTGCTGCGGATTCCGAAGGCAACATTGCTCAAAGAGCTCTGGAAGGTGCTTGTTTAATATATTGTAGCAGAAAAGAAAAAAAAGAGACATGCATCTTTAGAAGCATCAAAGAATAATGATGAAGTAATCAAATTATTTATGAAACACTTAATACATCATTTTGTTTCGTTGACGCCCCCCTCCTCCCTATCCTCCCGCTGTTTTTTTTCTTTTCTATTCTAGGACTCGGCGGCTTCGTGCGGGGCGCGGCCGTAGGTTTGCCGGCGAGTGGCCGTAAATTGAAAGGGGCGCTCCGCACCCTCGCCGCCAAACCTCTACAGGGGGTCAACTACAATTATCACTACTACGGGAGTACTAGTAACGGCAGTGGCGGCAGTAGTGGCAGTGGCGGTGGTAGTAGTAGCGGTGGCAACAGCAGCAGCACTATGTACAGTGAAGGCAACAGTGTGAGTGCCGGCGCGAGGGGCGGAAGTAACCACAACAGTAGGATTGGTGGTGGTAATGGTGGTAGTCATGGAGTGCGCCGACCGCGGGAACGGTCCCTTAGTAGTCAAGCTTCTCCAGTGCTGTTGCCAGTGCATCTGCCGCCGCTCCTGACGCCACCTCCTCCCTCGAGTGCGCAACCATCCTCTGATACCCTCTCAGCTCCAACAGCGACACCACTTCTACCAAAGCCTCCACCGGATACTATTGGTGCTACGGCTGCTGTTCCTGCCGCTCCCGGTGTTACACCTCCTCCTGTTGCTGCTGTAGGCAGTGACAGTTTGGAGGAGGATACATGCGGTCATCATGGAACAGCCGAGGTGCCTCCAAAACAAGAACAAGGAGAAGGAGGTGACGTTCCTGTCGGTCGCTCTGGCGCCAAAACTACCGCTGCTACTGCCAATCCTATGGCTGAATCTCCTGCTGCTGCTGCTGCTGCCACGAAGTCTGCTACTCCTAATGCTGCTACCAGCACTACTGCAGCCACTAGCAGCCACGGTAATGCTGAAGCCGTTGACGATGATGATGATGCGCTCGTGTGGGAAGCATACGAAGCAGCAGTGGCGATTCGTATCGTGTGGAGGAAGCACCTGGGGCATGTAAGACACAATTACGTCAATCCGGTTTTGCAAACTCGATATTGTCGTAAACATGTCGTTCCTGTATTAGCCTATGATAATAATGCCTTATTTATAAGTCTAGCTAGACTTTGTTTATCATTACCTCACTGTTCTCCCTATATATCCCCCACTCAGGATGGTCCCGCAGCGATCGACGATGAAGCCGCAATCGTGGCCCTCCTCGACGAGCTGGGTTACCCAATCCTTTATGCGACACCGCAACCGCCTCAACCACAACCGCCAACACCTTCAACTTCGAGCGAATCTTCAACCAACAACGCCACACAAGAGGGCACTGCGTCGCCACCCAGCACGCGGCCACGTCTCACCTCTCAAGCAGCCCTCAGTGAAGGCACTGCCACGGCGATGGAGGGTTTTCGACAACAGTGGGCTGCGCACTTGGACGTGAGTCGCCAGGAAGTCTCGGCAGCTTTAGCCCTCCATGCTGGCGCCCCGCCTGCGGCTGCACTCGTGTGCCACGAGTATGCCGCTTCTGAGAAGTAGTAGGGGCCCAAAGTAGGAAGCTGGAAGCTACTAGTATCTTCGGTGGTCGCTCCGTGAAAAGGAAGTGGGACTTTCCCATCTTTCTAAATTATTCCACCGTATCGCGCAAGGCGCCTTCTCTTTGTTGGAAGACGGGGTTTTTGGCGATGTGTCTATGTGTGTGCTACGTCCCATAACCCGCTTACTTTTTAAGCAAAGGAAAAAGGAACTCGCTCATACCTCGCATACATCTAGGACATAAAAATTTGTATGGAAAGGTGAACGCGGAAAAGAAATTTCCTTATAAAGTTTATTATGCGAATAACTTCTATTAAGCAGACTTTATTTGTTAGATAGTAATAAGGGTACTAATTCAAAATTAAACGGTGCTTAATTTATTCTATTTAAGTCACTGTAAGTCAAGGAGATCATAAATCGAGCAACAAGGAGCAAGGAGGCGCATCAAAATTTACGTGCGATTTGCCATTTGATAGTCAATTGCACATCCATTCCGACATCTCCCCTTCAGCGGCTGGATACTATATATATCTCACTTTCTTGGACTCATCCGTGCCCTCGCTTGGATTTAAAACGCTGCTACCGCGCTTCACACTGTCGATATCGCCGGAGATAGAGGGCTCCACGGGCTGCTCCTCGATGGGGCCCTTAACCTCAGCAGGCATTTCCAAACCATTCGCACTAACCTCAACATGTGCACTGACATCAACTGCCAAAGGAGCACGCCGCGCTTGCTTCGGTATTCTAGCTGCTGTGGCTGCTGCGGCTGCAGCATTCTTTGCACTTTCTTTGGGCGGTTTCGGCTCCTTCGGGTCGGCAGGTGGCGGGAAATTCAACAACATGCCCAAAGGTTGAGCGCTTGCATCATAGGCGCGCGCTGCGGCTTCCTCATCATCGAACGACCCGAGCTGGACGAATTTGCCGTCGCTTGCGGACTTGATTTTCACCACCCACGTGCTGGTTTTTCCGTTCCACCGCACCCCCTTGTACCTCGACCAACGGCCGTCGCCGCCGCTCGACCCTTCGACTTTGACCACCTCTTCTCCGGGAAAGTTCAACGGGCGCCCGAGCGGTGACGCAGCCTCGTCGAATTTGCGGGCAGCTGCCTCTTCCGTTTCAAAGTAGCCCAAATGGATGGCCTTGTGCCCAATCGAAATTTGCGCTTTCCATTTGTTCACGCGAGTGTCCCAGCTGATGCCTTTAAAGCTGGTTGCTTTCACCGCTTTTTTCACTACTCGCTGCCCCTCTTCTGTGGCGAAATTGAGAGGCCGCCCCAGAGGCGCAGCAGCTTCGTCGTACTTCCTTGCAGCTTCCTCTTCGTCGTGAAACCGCCCTAGGAAAGTCACCTTCCCAGCGACCATGATGGTGGACTTCCATTTGCCGCTCTGAACGTTCCAGCTCACGCCCTTGAACCCTGACTTTTTCTTCGCAGAATTCTTCCCCGGTGCTGGCGGTGCCTCAGCTGGCTGTGCCTCAGCTGGCTGTGCCTCAGCTGGCTGTGCCTCAGCTGGCTGTGTCTCAGCTGGCTGTGCTTCAGCTGGCGGTTCTTCAGCTGGCGGTTCTTCAGCAGGTGGACTGACACTTTCCGCTGGCGAAGGCTGAACTTCCTTTGGTAAAATTTCAACCGGTTGATGTTGCTCCTGCTGCGGTACTTCGCCCGGAACGTTGACTAAAGGAATCCCCAGAGACGCTAATGAAGCAGCCGCCTCGTTGTCAGCTACGGCAGGCTCCTTTTTCGGGTCGTGAGGCACCGCCTCTAGTGGAGCAACCTCCGCCATACCCTGGAGGATGAGGCAGTTAGAAGCCTAACACAATAGCATTGGAAACTAGACAATTAGGGCCATTGATTTGTGGATATCTGTTGGCCTCATTCCTTTCTTGACGCCTTTCTCTCCTCGGACGCACCTTAGCTTGATGCGCTGTCCCAAATGCCGCCAGTCAAAATCGCCACGTTGTCACTTTGTCCCTCCTTTATCTTCTTTGGCTTCTTCCCTTCGGCCGTCATGAGAATTGAGTTACCCCAAGAGGGGGACATCAACCATTGATCAACCATGGACCATGGAACTGCAACATTCGCACAGCAGCCTGCGAGTGTGCAAATACTGAGTTTCAATTACAGTCTTTTGTCGAAACCAGATAAACGGAGATGCCGCATCGCGGCAGAGCAGGTCTTAACGTGCGGCCTCGCCTGATGAACAGCTAATCCATTTGCCATTTGCCATTTGGCCTTACACCTCGAGAGTAAATGATTACAATTGCATTACGCAAATGGACACTCAGCCCAATCAGACATGTTCTGGAAGTTACATTTTTCTGTTGCTACATGCCACAGTGGTGTTTCTTTTAATATTCGGGGAGTATTAACTAGAGTGGACTAGACATATGGCCTTTGGACACAGAATCCCCAAGAAGCACCGAACGATAGGTATGAGCCCCCTTCTCCTCTCGCTGTGCGCATTGGGTTTCTTTCTTGTCTTTGTGACGTGCAGGAACCATATAGGAGTCGTTTTTAGAAAGCCCGGCGTCCGATGTCAGAAGCTAAAAAAGTCCGTGTTTCAAACCCCAAATACGCAAACCAATACATTAAGGCCCAGTTTTTTTATGCCCGATTCCCAACCGATTCCGATTCCGGATTCCGATTCCTAATCACTTCTTCTACCACTAATTTGGTTGCCATGACCGTTTACGTTTATGTTCAATTTCTATCTGGAAAGTTTAAGAATAAAAGGAAGCAGGGCAATCGCCGGCGTATCATCGGCGCGGGAAGGGAGAGGAGGAACAGTAACGGCTACTCCTAATAATATATAATATCCATAAATCGATTTGCTTCCTTTGATTATACAGGCATGTGGGAGCTAAAGCAATCCTATTATTTCGCGCTCCGCTATTTAAGAAATGAATGGCCCAGGGAATTCGCTACTATTTTTTTCCGAGGCGGCGGTCAAAGTCGCTCAGTTCGTTGTCTCTTTTTGAGGCCTCGAGCTGCGAAGCCCCTCGGTCGTCGGTGGAATATGCGACATCGCCCACGCTGCCACCGACCCGCTTAGCGCCACCCGCGCCCTGTGCGTTTACATAGGGTGAGAGTACCAACCATGGAATATAATGTAATCGTTAAACATGCGTTCACCAGCAATGGCGGTGGCATCAGAAGACGACAAAATTACATTTCAAAGAGTAAGAGAAAATTCGGGGCCTGTGTCAAAATTACACGTACACACAACACACGCACCATTTTGCGGGCGGCTGCCAGCTGGGCTCGTAACTCGGCACTAGGCCGCGCGAGTTGCGCCGCAGCGGCTCGGCGAGCGTCGTTGCGAGCTTCCACCGCCGCATTGGCGCCCGAGAGTTTCAGAGCGCGTACCGCGGGAGCTGCGTTGAATGCTATGGCGTAGGCTACGAGCAGAGGGTACAAACCCTGGATCAAGCCGTAGACACCGGGCAGGACCGCTCCTGCTCAACCGCGAATAGAACAGAATTAGGCAACGAAGAAAGGAGAAACCAACGCAAAACAATTATACACAATGCTAGGATAGAATGGCATACAATTCAAGTTTTTATGAGCATAGTTTGAAGATAATGTGCGGAAACGAAAGAAGAAATTACTCAATTGCACCACGTAAACCATTTGAAGATAATGTGCAATCCCCACTACCATTTCTTCTCATTCCTACAGCAGCTCTTGCAACAACAACCACAACCACACCAAACCCATCAAACCTGGCGGCAAGGATCCCAGCTGAGCGCCCAAGTACACGACGCCAAACAAGTTGAGGAACCCCAGGGCGGGGGCTAGGAAAGCATTTAAACCCGAGGCCGCGGTAAACTCCGAAGTCTGCTCTTCCAAGTAGCCCAATCGACTTGTCGCTTCTTCGACGACGTCTTCGAAATCGAGATCGTCGGCGGCCTGCGTAGAGATAATTCATGTGTTGGGGATGAAGAGAAGGCAACATTGGGTGCAATGCGTTGCAATGGAAAGACACACGATTCGCTTTTGCACAAGAACCAAATACAGTGCAACAACAATAAACAATAAAAACAACAAATATAAAAGAAGAGAAGATCGAAGCATTTCAATTGCTAATAAAGATGATGAAAATACATCTTTATAGCTCTCTTTCGCTTCCTTCTCTTTTTGACTTCTCCCACTCACCTCTTCGGCTGCCGACGCCGCGGTGACCACCACGTCATCGAACGTGTACACGATTCCCCCCGTAGTGGGGGACACCTGCGCCACGCCTTGCAACCGCGTGACAATGGGCAGCACGAACCTGCCGTACACGGGCGTGTTGCACAAAAGGAAAAAAAGTGCAGAGAGCACAAGTACAAAGGCAAAGAATCAGCGATACGAATGAATTCAAATTGAAGCTGAATGCGCAATTCGGTTGAGTTGACTGTGCTTGCATTATAAATGTATGAAGAATAAATCTTCAATCAAATGTTTTTTGAATATCAACGTACTGTTCGTCGACTACGGAAGACAACCCTAAACCAGCTTCACGGTCTGCCTTCATTGACGGGTCATTCAACGAGGGGGGAGCTGGCACAAAGGGCAGCAGTTGCTGAGCGGTGACCGCGCCACCGTTGGCTCGAATTACTCGAGCGGCAGCGGCTACCGCACGGGCGTCCAGATTGGTGTTGGGATCTCCATCGCCAAACACGTAACTGTACACCGCTTCCAAGAGGCCCATTTCAGGGGGCCCTTGTTCGAGGGCAGCTCGGCGGCTGTACCCGTATCCGTAGTACGGGCGGTAGTACAGCACGTCAAATGGCGAGGGGCCCAGGTACAGGGTAGGGCCAAATCCACCACCTCCGAAGCCGCCACCACCACCGTAGCCGCGGTCGTTGCGACGGCGGTCGTCGCGCTGCCCTTCGCTGCTGTTCGCGCTGATGAAGAATATCGCACTGTACACCGCTGCCAGGGACACCAAGAGCCCCACTCCGAACAAGACCCGCAGGGCCGTGAACAGCTGCGGTTTCGCCGCTTCCAGGTTAGCTCGCAGGCCTGCGGCTTGGTTTCTGGCGGCGAGAAGCTGGGCCGGCTGTGGCGGTAAGTTGAAGACGAGCTCGCCAGTTTGGCTCACTTCAAGCGCTGCGCCAGCACCTCCCAGCAAGCCTGTTACTGCTGTGAGTGCTTCCTTTGCCTCTGTACGTGAGTGCGTGTACATTAGACACAGTACACAAAGGCAACAAAAGATGGAGATTGACGCGGCGCCATCTAGAGAATATCTGATGCTGGCGCTAAAATATAACTAGACTGTTAATGCTGCAAGGTATGTCCATTCTTTAAAAGCAGAACTGATACCATGATTTGTTTTGGAATTAGATGTCAGGTTTTTAAGTCGAGAGTACTCCACCGAATTCGGATAGGAATCCTACCACGACGTCTGCATTCGGCACGATTCAGCCTAGCTAAAGGAACAAGCTAGGAAAGATATATTGATGCAATACCTTCAAGCGAGCAGCCAGCGCGGGCACTCACATCAGCGGCTGTGAAACGGCCTCCGCGGCTCGCCGCCTCTAGCACTCTTGCATTCGGCAAATTTTTGAAGTCATCCAAGAGTCCCTGTTCGTGACACAGGCGCACGTACACACGGTCATTGCCGCTACGAAAAAACAACCTTCATAATTCCAAATTAGAATAAACGTACTGAGATTTAGATCCTAGTTGGAGCTTAGAAGCCATTTGGGCCGAGCAATGCTTTGCGTCTCACCATCGAAGTCATCACACGTGTTCGTGGAGCTACAGCTGACTTTCGCAAGCATGCCCCAGAATGGACACCGCGGCTTATAGTAGGCAAGGGAATTGATTTTAAAGGCTGGAAGGCCGATGCCACTGACAGGAGCACTAGCACAGTTATGCCTCGCATTCTTACAAGAAGTTCCAGCAGTTACACCTGATCACCCTTGGTTCAGCCACTTCAAGAGATCCACCATACCACCGCACCGAGCACCGAAGCACCGAAGAGAAAGCAGCACAACAGGATCTAAAAAGGATACGTTCTATTCTACATGTAAGTGGTCTCGCTTCTTGATCTTGGCGATCTGGGCGAAGAAGCGAACGTGCAGCGAGCGTTGTGACGTTGTGACGTTGCGTACTTTTTTCGTAGTGTAGAGATTCGAACAGCCCTTGCCGCTGGTAGGTCGGACTAGCATAAAGCAAGCATCAATAGCCATGTGCTTGATTTTTGTCTGGAGAGGCAACTGCATCATTTGCTGCGCTGGGTTACAGTTTACCCCCTTGTCTTATTTTGTGCTCCAAACCGTTCTAAGAAAAGTTTCATTTTTTGCTGGGGCTTCTAAAAGGTGGCCGGCTAGACCACGCTCATCACAAGCTTTACACATACGTACATTTGAATTTGAAAAATGGGTGGCGGTAATGCTCAAAAATCGGCCAAGGCCAGAGCTGAAGCCCAAAAGAAGGCAGCTGAAAACAAGGTGCCCCTACACTTTATAGATATACTTTTGAATTGAGCGAGCGATCATTTTTCTCATATGTAATTGGGTATCTCAATGCCTAGGTCACTGTTCCTCACTCAACCGAACCAGTCTTCCATGTGTAGAAAACTAGGTTCTTCAAACCTCCTGCGTTATTTACTAGCGTAATTTCTTCATTAAAGTATCTTCGGTGCGTTTGAGTTTGATTAAACGCGTATCCTCAATTCTCGAAAATCTTGTCTGGCGGTGTCTCTTTCCAACTAGACGCCTGAAGAACGCAAGGCTGCTGCCACCAAAGCCGCTAAGGACCGCGAAGCCGTGAAATGCGGCGTCTGCATGCAGGTAGACCTATCTATTTTGGGGGGTAAGGGAGGGGAGAGTCAGGTTGTTGACTACTTGGGATAGGGACCAAAGGAAATTAGTTTGGCCATGTTTCAAGTTAAAAGAATTGTGCATTTCGGTGATCTGCGCCTCTGTGTTTCCGTCCTTGCTCTAAAAAAATTCTCAAATCAATCAAGCTAGCTGTTCCTCCCAATCAAATTACTTGGTAGAGCTTTTTACGTTACGTCCGTCGTCTCTGGTGGCCTTTTTCACATTTGTTTCCTTCTTTCTCTTCTCATCATGTTTTTTTTCTTTTCATCTTGGAATGTTATTCTATTGAATGATAATATTCAGGCCTTCATGTGCACGGCGAAAGCGGCTCAGCTCAAAGCCCACGTGGAGTCCAAGCACAGCTTGCCCGCCGACCTTCTCAAGTGCTTCCCCACCATCGAACAAATGGAAAGCGACGAAGCCGCGGCCGCAGCCGCCGCCGCCGCCGCGCCAGCGCTGCCCAAGAAAGACGCGGTAAGCACTGCTAGCGCAATGCTTTGTTTGTTGGTACTGAAGTAGTCCAGGAAGACCAAGCGCGTAATTTTTTGTATCTTGTTGGTAGTGCAGCTGGTTACAATTGGGTGTGCGAAATTAGACTCGAAGCAACAAATAATAACGCGAGAATTTTTCTATTTGAATGACTCGTTCGTCTACTCTTTTCGTCTCTCACAGCCCAAGCCCAAGGTCAAGAAAGGCGATGACGTCAACGCGCTTCTCATGGAAGGCCTATCGGTGAAGACCAAGAAAAAATAAAATCAAGTGAAACATTTTCCCTTCTCTTCTCGAAGTCGGGATTAGTCAAGTCCATGAAAAAGCACGCAGGCCCCTACTTACGACAAGGTTGGTATAAGATATCGCGACAATAACAAGGGACCTGTTTTTCTCTGACTTGAGAATGCGTTATTTGCTTTTCCATAACGTTCTACAGTCCGCAGTAGCTAGCTGCTAGAGACACACCACACAGTCCACACAGGCAAGTTAGAAGTTAGGGAAGGAATGGAGATATAGGGAGTTGCCGAAATGCCGCACCCGAGATTATCAGAAACTAATTTAGAAGACAGACGCAACGAAGACCTCTCCCTTGAACGCCCCATCTCCATGTCAGGCATCTATATCATATATCTAGATACAAAAGGATGCTCTAAGCACACTCACACTGGATAAACCGTTGCTGAGTGCGCCAAAATCTACCTTACGAGCACAAGGAGTGAGGTGCGTAACGACAGCCTTGGCCGAACAGCTGGAGTAGCGGCGTGGACTTGGTTCTTTTCGCGTGAGGCAGCTTAGTAAGTAAGGCACCGGTGACCGCAGGTAGGCGCGAAGTCAAGACGAGAAGAGAAGACGAAGACGAGAAACGAGAAGAACGGCTACAATTTTCATTCCCTGCTGAGGAGAAATTACCTAGGAAGCTCGACCAGAATAACCAGGCAGCTCAAAGCCTCCCACGAAAGTTTTTGATGCTCGCTATAGGCACCAAACGCGCGCTTGCTGCTCTGCTTATCTCGATCCATTTCCCTCAATTTATTTCTTTCGTTCCCTTCGGGGGTGGATGCACTCGCCACGCCTCGGGTCTCAAGGCAGGGAGAGCGAGCTTCCAACATCCAACATGCATACTTTCCCCCTAGCTAGATATCCATACTTGCCTGATTTTGTGTTCAGTAATAGCAAACAAATGCAGTACCGGTTCGATTACTTTCGCCGGTAAATTCAACCAACCCTGGTGTTGGGGTGTTGATATGCGTCGCTCATTTGGCCTTTGCTTTGCGCACTTTACTACTCCAAACGAGCGCAATTCTCCGATGAAGCAGACAATGCGACGAATGTATGGCATATTATTGGAAGACGGCAGGCGATTTATCCACCCACAGCCAATTGGGCGACGAGTCATCCCAATTAATTCGTCGAAGGGATGGCGGTAGGGGTTGACATGGGACCGAAATCAGCACTTACGTAGCAGAAGGCGATTTCATTCAGCCCAATCTTCGTGAATTGTTGGCACTTATTCCTTATCGTGTGCGTTAGTTCGAAGATGTTATTTGTGATCGCTTTGTCATGTTGCAGTTGTCACTTCCACTATTATCACTCTTATTACTTTCGTTACTAATGAGCAAATCAATAAAGCGCTCCTAATAGATGAATGGGATCTCAAAGTTGAATTGATGAGATGTGAATGGGTAAATAAGTGAGGAAATTATCAAGAATTGTTCGATGTAGTAGGGCTATATTTTAACGATTCATCATTTTGATGAAAGAACATCCATTGTTTATAATTGCGGACGCTTCAAAAAGGTGTTGCTATGGTGTGGATCAATAGAGCGATTCTCCTTGAAGGAAAAGTTAGAGCAGATTCCTCAACACACTGAAGGACGTGGCCAGGGTAGTCTGGTCAGCAAGTGCTTCTGAAAACCCGTGTTACACTTTTTGTGCATAGAGAAAAGAGAATATGGGATACGAAGAAGCTTGTTGATTGGTGACGGAAAGATTGAGAGCAGTGCCGGGCGGACATTGCGTTAAAAAATATAGATTATGTATACACGTACATCTTCTACTCTTTTTGCTGGTGGTATTGTGTATTTTTGTCATTTCCGTATGCAAGAGTTGCGAGTGACAAGTCATTCACTCGGTGATAGCTTTAGACTGGTGGCGATATGAGACCACAAATCTTTCATTTGTGAAAGAAAAACAACACGGGTAAGACATGTTCACGATTTGAGCTTAAACAATCTTTTCAAATTTGCGCTTATCGCAATCTGAAGCCAAATCTGTTGTCGCGTGAGACACAGTACCTCGTATTTTTTTGTTCTGTACTCTTAAAATTGGCCAAACTTCCTTGATTCGTTTGAGAAATAATTGAATTTGTCAGGTGACACCGTGACACCTTTTTCTTTTCAGTAGTAAGAGCTGCTTTTATGGCTCCAAAGCGCAAACACGATGAAGTTTCCGGCTCCATTATTCATCCTTTAACCAAGACTGCTTCAGGCGCTATTTCCAGCAAAAGATGGGTCCCATGTCTTCCTTCATCCGAGGAAGAAGCGCTCTCAGCAGGCGCAATCGAATTGTCTGAAGATGATACCAATTCCGATGCAAGAACTTCTACATATTCATTGAGCAATGAACAAAACATAGGATCGCGATTGGATGTATTGGAGCAAACATGGCCTACAATGTGCGCTATACATTCTCTCGGTCCCGAACAGCAGATCAACAAGGATGCCACCCGGTGTTGTATAGAGGTAGATCAGATGGTCATGCGAGAAGAAGGGTTGTCTTGGTCTAAACCGTCAGGCCAAACGCATGCCAAATCAGATACTGCTGTCTTTGGGCGGCAAGCCGCGGCCAATGAAGGTGGTGCAAAGGAGCAGAACTATATAGGCCTCGTGATTGAGAGTGGCCGTGGCGTTGAGCACAGTGATGATATGGCGGCAAGATGGTACAGGAAGGCCGCTGACCAAGGGTTTACAGATGCACAATTCAATATGATGGGACTCGTATATAAAAATGGCCGCGGCGTTGAGAAGAGCGACGAGGAGGCGGTGCATTGGTACAGGAAGGCTGCTGACCAAGGGGATGTCGATGCTCAAGTTAACCTGGGAATCATGTATAAGAATGGCCGTGGCGTTGAGAAGAGTGAGGAGGAGGCAGTACAATGGTACGGGAAGGCAGCTAATCAAGGCAACGTGAAAAATGCACAACTCAGCTTGGGGGTAATGTATGAGAATGGCCGTGGCGTTGAGAAGAGTGTCGAGACGGCGGTGCGATTGTACAGGAAGGCAGCTGACCAAGGGGAAGCGAGTGCGCTGTACAGCTTGAGAAGCATGTATGAGGATGGCTGTGGCGTTGAGCAGAGCGACGAGTCGGTGGCTCACTGGTTCAGGAAGGGTGCTGACCAAGGATTTGCAGATGCACAATTCAACTTGGGACATACGTATAAAAATGGCCGCGGTGTCGAGAAAAGCGACGAGTCGGCGGCTCAATGGTACAGCACGGCTGTTGAGCAAGGAAATGCCTCGGCGCAATTCAGCATGGGTATCCTGTATGACCAGGGCCACGGTGTCGAGCAGAGTGACAAGTCGGCGGCTCAATGGTACAGGAAGGCAGCTGATCAAGGAAATGCCTCGGCGCAATTCAGCATGGGTATCCTGTATGAGGATGGCCGCGGTGTCGAGCAGAGCAACGAGTCGGCGGCTCAATGGTACAGGAAGGCAGCTGATCAAGGAAATGCCTCGGCACAAGTCAACCTGGGTATCCTGTTTGACGAAGGCCGCGGTGTCGAGCAGAGCGACGATTTAGCAGCTCAATGGTACAGGAAGGCAGCTGACCAAGGAGATGCCTCAGCGCAAGTCAACCTGGGTATCCTGTATGAGGAAGGCCGCGGCGTCGAGCAGAGCGACGAGTCGGCGGCTCACTGGTACAGGAAGGCTGCTGACCAAGATAACGCCTCGGCGCAATTCAGCATGGGTATCCTGTATGAGGAAGGTCGCGGCGTCGAGCAGAGCGACGAGTCGGCGGCTCAATGGTACAGGAAGGCAGCTGATCAAGGAAATGCCTCAGCGCAAGTCCACCTAGGTATCCTGTATGAGGATGGCCGCGGCGTCGAGCAGAGCGACGAGTCGGCGGCTCAATGGTACAGCACGGCTGCTGACCAAGGAAATGCCTCGGCGCAATTCAACCTGGGTACCGTGTATGACCAGGGCCACGGTGTCGAGCAGAGCGACGATTCGGCGGCTCAATGGTATCGGAAGGCAGCTGACCAAGGAAATGCCTCGGCGCAATTCAGCATGGGTATTCTATATAAATATGGCCGCGGTGTCGAGCAGAGCGACGATTCAGCAGCTCACTGGTTCA
>Ga0307982_1002898_pt1 | contig 13750 bp, 15 predicted proteins | sample OrgLakmetagen989_FD_201847 | JGI IMG/M metagenome (GOLD analysis project Ga0307982, IMG submission 201847) | Saline water microbial communities from Organic Lake, Antarctica - #989 | ecosystem: Environmental > Aquatic > Non-marine Saline and Alkaline > Saline | place: Antarctica: Organic Lake...
CGTCCATATCGGACCATATCTATAGATATGGTCCGATATGGACGGCGACATAGGTACCTCGCCCCATCCAAACCACCTCCCAGCTATTTACCCCGGCACATAGAAAAAAAATCATTCGGTGGGTTACTCAGGCAAGATTTTGTCTAGTCACTGTGACAGTCACTAGTCATTATTATTCGGGCGGGGTCATTCGCAGTGCATTCGCAGTGCTTAGACCTAATCTATGGCGCAATCAGCTATCAGGGGTGCGAAGTGCGAATTAGAGGTATGAACCAGAAATTAGAATTGCGAATGCCAGTAGCTAAACCCAAGACCCTAGACAAGAAGCCATTTCAATTCGAGTATCATCCGAATGTTTAGTATCAGATATGCAATGTGACATAAAACGGACTTAATTGCCTGAAAATTGGTGTCCTGGGCAGGCCGATTCATATCCCCTCATCTTTCGAGATTTTCTTAGGCAGCTGGGTTCTTGTACAAAGATAAGAGGTAAATGTAGAAAAGAACAATTGGATACGCCATAACTTTCTTGTCGGCAGCATGAAGCAGACAATCAGCTTCCGATTCAATTTGACTACTCGAGGCTGCTTCTTCCACACAACCAATTGAGGCTGACGGATGCTCCACGTGAACTTGAGGTACTGCTCTCGCACTCAAGACAACAGTAGCGGCACGGCTAGCCCATACGACACCAATGAATTGTAAACTGCACGTCACAGCGGGTTGGCTATGTGCCAAGCGAAAGAAGCTGAGGGAGCCCACAACAAGAGATAGTGGAAGTGAGCAGTACGCTAGCGTGCCCATCATTTGCATCATCGTGATTGACTGGCCTGTGCCCTTAGTATCCTCTATGACACTTCTATCCACATGTTTCGCCGAGGCGTCCAACTCCTCAATCGGTCTAGCTTGATTGACTTGAGCACTAGAGAGCAACGGCGCTGCCCCGGCACAATCTTCGTACTCAGACAGACTCGTGGTGCTCTCTCTTTCTTTAGTGGCACTTACAGCAAATGAACTAAAATTGGCGGTGCTATGGCGTGCTGCCGTATTTATTTTACCAGTCCATCGATTCATGAGCCCGGGGCCTGTCTTGGCTCTGAGATGGTGCTGTTGGCTTCGGCGTGCTGCAACGAAGAACCAAAGCAGCGAGGAGCCCACAACCCACACTAGCAAAGCCCACGGAAGCACTTTCAAGCAGCCGTGGTGGTAGTGAAACATGGAATACAGTACCAGCATGGTAAACGAGCCCCAAAAATCGTTGCCAAGCGCCAGCATTGCAGGATTGTAGTCGTGAACCCACCACCATTTCAGTCCTGGCGTTGATGATTGTGCTTTGAAGTTATCAGTCCTAGGACACCAAGCTCCTAGAAGCACCCATGCTGCCTTCGCCAATGAATGACTTGGATCCATATTCAGTTCTGCGAATAAACTGCTCGCTGAGAAGCTTTCAGGTAAGTCCTCGTCGGCAACCTGTGACAGGTCGCGAGAAAGTTGCGATGAACATTTCTCTGATGTATATTCTAGCCTAAACTTGTAGAATTACGACGAATACAAGCCTTCATTCCCGCTAACAATTTCAGAAAAAAAAGATGTATGTATCACTGTAAAGCCCATCTAGTTAGTTGTACAAACCTCAAAAAGCCAACTCGGAAGTGTAGTCGGGAGAGCTCCTGATACCGAGTCTGTGGCGAAGTTCGTGCTGTGTACGTTCCTTCTACCGTGTTGTTCGCATGCTTGAAAGTGCAAGGATACAGCTGTACGGTGCATGCCGTTTGCATGGCTGCTAACGAGACCACTATCAGAAGGCATGCTTTGGGCATCGGCTCCAAAGGATCCGAAAGCATTCTCTTCGTCTAGGGTTACTCGCCGGGTCGCACGAGTAGGGCCAAGTTCAGGCGACTCTTCAGGGCTGCCAATAGTAGCCGCTTGAAGAAAAGAACTCCCTTCACTGTCGGCAGTATATCTTCTGCTCCGGCGATGCAATGGGCGCGGTGGGGTTCTCTTCATGGCCTTCTCATCGACTTCGTCTTCTCCTTCGGAGGATGACGATAGAAAGGGTCTTGGTGAAAATTCAAACCCACGGGAAGGTAAAGAATTAGACCGCCGACGCCGCCGCCGGCCCTTATGCGAAGCAAGGGGTGTATTGGGCATCCTTCGGCTTCTTCGCTAATTAATTTGATGTTGCGTCCAATGTACAGTGACACGCGCGTCTTCTGCCTTGCCGCTTCGACTGATGACAACTGCAATGAAGAATGTTGCATGAAAAAGAACAAAAACCAAAACGTCGCGGGCCGGAACGCAGGGTGAGCAAATATTATTTTTCATTACATTAGGAAAACGCTCGTTGTTCGTTGTCTCGTGTCTCGTGTTTCGTCTTTTCGACGTCTCGACTAGTTACTTGGAATTCCCACAGCGGGAATTCCCGAGGTCGGGAATCGCTGGAATTCCCATTGGAATTCCCGCCTCGAAAACGGCCCTTTCTTGGGAATTCCTGGGAATTCCAATACAGAGGGGGTTCTGTGCATACAGAGGGGGTTCTTTTGCATACAGAGGGGGGGTTTTGGTGGCGTCTCATACCAATACATCACCAAGTTTCTTATACACCGCGCCTTGGTAGCCCATTTGCCATGGTGGTTGTAGGCGCAACTGCCATCAGAGCGAGCCCGGTATTTGAAGAGCGCAGAAACAAAGAAACAGCCCACGGCGCCTCTCTGAAATCGCCAATAGGTACTATCTACGTCGCTTACATAAGTGCTAGCGCTGCCCTCAAGAGTCATATGAATGCGGAGATGGCACTGAATTCAAGCGACAAATGAGACAAAAGACATGAGAACTGCAGTGACATTTCAAGTGGGATTGGCGTGGGCATCTCACAAACAGAAGACCTTACTATTATCGACATCCAGGGCTTGAGCTCCATCTCCCAGCCAAAGCTGTGGATTCCCGCGATTCCCTTGGATTCACTTGGATTCCCGGGAATTCCCGGGTATTTCGGGAATTCCCGAGGCTCTTTTCTGAAAGTTGGAATTCCAAATAACTAGTCTCGACAAAAGAATGGCGGCGCTGTGTGAATGTGTGATGCTAGCTAGTTAACTACGTGTTGTTGCGGATTCGACCGGCTACAATTGAGTTAAATTTCTCAGATGTTGCAGCCGCTATGCAAGTAGATGCTAGCTATCCACGCACACGGAGCAAAGGACTCATAGGTTTGGAACTGAACTCAGGCACCACAAAGTGTTGTCATAGCTACTAGTAGCTTCCATGGACATTTCGTGTCTGACATTGTCCAGTCTTTTACCCTAGAGCTATCATAGCAAGACCTTTGAAAGTCCACTATTCGGCAGCTGCGTAGGCAATGGGAATTCATTGCACTCTTACAGCTCCCAAGTTTTCGCAGTAAGCCTTTCACTTTGTAAAAAAAAAAATTATGGTGCGAGAGGTAAAGCTGCCTCCGGTTAAGCGGCTGCCTTATGACCCGCCTTCACCGGACAATAGCCCACCGGGGACACCGGACATGGCTTCCATGAGAAGGGTGAGCACCACTGAAGTAGCGGGATCTGGCTCGATCGCGTCAGCAACGGTTGGGCAAGGCATACTTCACACTGAAGAAGACGCTGGCCTCGAAGACGGCGGCATGAGCCGCTGCAACCATCGGGCCATCGCCGAAGAAAACGAGCGCGTTCTGGAAACCCGGCGACGCGCGCTGCACGGCACGGCCTACGAAAGCGGAGACGTTGAAGTGCTCGTGGCGTCTATGGCAGTGCGCGTCGACGACCCGATGTCGGACCCGCAAATCGAACACGCTTTCGGGTGGCTGAAGCGCCTGGAAACGACCGACCGCGGCATGCGCCTCTTGGCGTTCAACCCGCGGGCGATGCAGTCCTTAGCGCTGCTGTACCGTGACACTGGTGGAGAGAAATGGGTACCCCACCAATGGCCGACGAAAGACCCCAGAAGCGGTGAAAATGCGTTACCTGGCGTGGAAGTGAACGCCATGGGGTCGGTGGTCGCAGTGCGCTTGCCAGACAACCGTTTGGTTGGCGTGCTGCACCGGGACTTGACCCGAGGTTGGGCGGCTATCCATGAGTTAGACCTGAGCGGCAACCGAGGCTTGCAAGGCCCAATACCGGGCGCCATGGTAATATCTCCCCTCCCTTCAAACTGTCTGCAGTATGATACTGTAATTACTACTACTATAGCTTCTGACATCATTTCACGCGTTGCCCTCTCTATGCCCATTTCATCGGGGCTTCGCTTTTCTTGTATTCCTCGTCTAGGTGCAAGTGCTTACTCACTGCACTCGCCTCGATTTGAGCGGCTGCAGCCTGGAAGGCCCTTTGCCGCCGCAGCTGAGCCTCATGCGCGCCATCAAGGTGCTAGCCCTCTCTGACAACGAGTTTTCGGGCCCTTTGCTCGCGCGGCTCGTGGACTGCGCTCGTTTAGAAGTGCTGGATTTGTCGCACAACAAATTCGATGGGGAGTTGCCTCGCGCCTGGGGGCGTTTGAAAGCGTTGAAGGTCTTGCGGCTGGCCAAGAACCGCAGCTTGACGGGGTTCATGCCCGATGATTGGGCCGAATTGACCAACCTAGAAGAGCTGGACGTGTCCCACAACCACTTGTCGGGGCCGGTCCCAGCGACGGTGCTGAGCTTGCTGCAACCTTCCGGCGAACAGCGGCGCCAGAGCCAACGAAGCAGCCCGTCTGCGAAGAGCAGCCCTTCGTCCCCTGGTGCTTCTTCTTCCTCAAGCGGGGCCGCAGCGAAGTTGAAAATAGTGAAGCTCCGCGGGAACGATTGGGACCCCACGATTCCACGCTGGCCTGAGGTAAGGTGGTGGGTTTGTTGTCAATGTCGTTGCTAGTCTTAACACACACGTATGTACGAAACTATCATGCTTTGTGCTTGTTCCTTCTCTCTCCTCGAATATCTTCATATCAATGCCCCCCTAGGCTCAAAGGTTATAGTGAGGCCTTCCACAGCCGCAATTTTTGTAGATACCAGACATTCATCATTACGGATTTGCCATTCCCTACTTTTTTTATACCGTACAGGGTATTTTACTGAACCGGTGCACGGATTTGGCTCTCGTGGATCTCCCGGGCACCGCTTCCATGACGTCGCGCGACGGGGCTCGCAAGCTCTTGCACAGCGTGTTTGTAGGCGGGGACGTGCCATCGGATGCCGGCAACGCCATCGTCGGTGGCGCAGGCGCACTCCTGCAGGGAAGGCCGGCTACCGCGCAATCGCCACGCATTCGAGCCTCCACCGCGAACAGGTACATTGCACCTTGCTTCGAATTATTAGTTGTGCACACGCATTTCAACCAACCATTCATGGAAAGAAGTGGTGGTCTGAATGATTATGCACGTTTTGATCATTCGAATGCATTTAAGTTGTTTTTCTTCTGTTGATGGGACTGTGTGTGCGGTCTCATTACGATGGCACGCAGGTATGTGGCCATCATTGGAGGCGGGCAAGTCTCAGGAGGCTTCGCCAGCCTCGTCCTAGAGCCCGCGCCTGTGCCCTGCACTACCTGCGTGGGGCGCTACCCCACCTGCATGTGCGTCACCAGCTGTGCGGCGTGCGGCCACTTTAACGCTCTAGTGGAGATGCGGCCGGCTCGACCGGGGTTTGGAGCCTCCAGTGGCTGTGGTGGCCGCTGCCGCGGCTGTGGCTTAACGGAGGCCGAAGCATACAAGTTCAAAGCAGCTGCGTCGAGTCGTGTGGCCAGCACTCGAGCACGCGCTGGCAATAGTGATGGCCGCAGGAATGGTGCAAGTGCCTCCTCTGCTGGCGATGTGACGCGAGACGGCAATGGCGTGGAAGCAGGAAACACCTCCATGGGAGGCTTAGGTAGTCGCAGCGGCCGTGGGCAAATTTCAAGATCAAGCACAGGAGCGAATTCATCGTCCAAGCAGCCTGTTAACCTGAGCTCACGGGAACGAGGGCTTCGGATCTTATATCCACCGCAGCCCTTAGACCTTTTGAGGCCGCCTGCCTCTCAGGCACTTGATTCGTTTGATCCGTACGCAGACCACTTTCCCTTTTGAAGTCTAATTGACTTCTGAATCTTGACACGCAGGCCCCGGGGGGCCGAAATTAAAATAAGAAATTAAGGCGGCTAACAGCAGGCAACTTATACTAGAAGAAGAGCCTCATCAGTCATAAGGCGCACAGGCCAGGGAAGCCATGGAAGGGGCAATAGAGGTCCAAAGAAGCCCGCTCGATTAAACCCTGTGGATCCTGGAGCTCGAAGAGAAGAGGAGTTCCCACTCCTCCCACCCACAGACCCACAGGCCACAGAGGAGCCTCCTCTGAGGAGGGGGCCACAACGAAGTCCCTTGGGCGAAATAAACGAATAGTCGCCCGTCCTCAAGCAATTTTATGGCCTATTTGCGTGCTAGCTTCTGCTTGACCATGCCTTTGGCTTCGTTTCTTCTGAATCTTGATTTATATCTCGGTGTTCGATCTTTTCTCTTCTCTCTCTCTTTTTTTTTTCTCTTTTCTCATGGACGCCAGACGCCAATTCCGAAATTCCGGGTTCCGGTGCTTCCAAAGAAACCATGCGCTCAACTGAGTGTTCATATCGGATTTCAATCCTGCGGATATGTACAGTTCCATAGCCCTTACAGAAAGAGCAGAAAGTCCCTTCTCTCGCTCTAGTCTGCTTCGCTGCTATAGCTGGTGCCATCAGGGGATATTTTTCAGAGATCTGATTGGTGCATAAATTTACATCGATGAGCACACTTCACAGCATCCTCGCCTCAAATCTCAAAATGTGGGTTCTGCTTTGCGAGGTGCTTGTGGCGGCGGCGATTGCGGTCAAGCTGGTGCCTGAAGACGCAAAAAAGCACTTCATCGCATTCGTGACTCCATTCTTATACGACTGGTATGAATTTTGTTCGAAATCAAGCAGGCTTTCGTCTCACAGTAGCTAGACAAACTGTGTGAGCTACGCCTTGAGCAAGCACTTCTGACCCGTCTTTCCTTTTTGCTAGTAATTTGAACTGCCCAACCTCGGAGGCAGTCGCGGATGAGCTTCTTGCAGATCCTAAGTTGCTCAGCCAGCTTGAGGGAAAGGTGAATGTGCTCTTTTGTGAAGCTTCTGAATGCTAGGAGTGCCGTACCATCCATTCGATTCCACGTCCACGAAGATCGCAGGGGTCTCTTTCTTTCACTTGTCCGATGACTAGCCCATTAAATTTCATGAACAGGTTGCCATCGTGACGGGATGCACTCTGGGTGGCATTGGAGCTCAGACTGCAGGCATATTGGCAGGAAAATCTCGGATGGAAGTAGTATGCGCTGGCCGCACGCTTCGCAAATTAGAAGATTGCGCAGCGAACATCAAGGCCACTTACCCCGAGGCCAAAGTCACTTGCCTCGTCCTTGACGTGAGCAAATTTGACAGCGTGCGCGCCTTTGTGGCGGCCTTTGAAGCTCAATACCCGAGTGCTCCCCTTGCTCTGCTCGTGAACAACGCTGGCATCATGGCCGCGCCCTACGCCACGTCTGCTGATGGCTATGAACTGCAAATGGCGACCAACCATTTGGGCCCTTTCCTGTTGTCTTGCTTGTTGGCCCCTCGCCTGAAGGCTGCTGCCAAAAGCTGCCCTGTGACCGGGAGCCGAGTGGTGAATGTGGCCTCCATGGCGCACGCGATTCCGAAGCCTTACGGGGCTCAGCCTTTGCCTCTGAACATGAAGTACCGCGACAAGAATGGCCCACAATTTGCCGCCTACGGCAGGTGAATGGTTTTGAATCGATTTTTCTCTTGTAGTTCTATGTTAATGCTATGTGAGATAGAACAAATGCTTGTATGGGAAAGTCGAACCATTTTGAAAGGTGTGGAGTATGAGGAGTGAGCGTGATAAGTCGTTCCTCTTAATTTCATGTTCGTCGTTTCTACCTCTCATGAGAACAATGCGTTTTGACCTTCATAGGTCCAAGCGGGCCAACGTGCTCTCTGCCATGGCGCTCTCGAAGCGCTTCGCCAACAGCGGCGCCGTGGCCCTCAGCCTGTGCCCGGGCAACGTGCGGACCAACCTGGGCCAGAACAACGCGGCCAGCTGGGTGGTCTACGAAGTGTTGTGGTTCTTGCACAAGACGTGCTCCCAGGGCGCCGCCACCACCGTCCACGCGTGCCTCAACCCCGCGCTCAAGAAGCACTCGGGGGCCTACGTGATTCACGACAAGGTGCGCACGACGGCGGGCTGCTCGGACGACGTCGCGGAAGTGCTGTGGCGCGAATCGTGCAAGGCTGTGGGCCTCACTGAAAGCGAAGAAGCGGCTGTGGCTGCAGATGCATGAAGTAGCGGACGAGACTCCCCGAGGCCAAGTGCGTCGCGGCTTTTTGTAGCACAATTCACTTCCTTTAAACCGCCGAATTGGCTAATCATACGTGGCCTCCGCTGGGTCCGCCGCAAGTTTACCTTTAAAATGCACATTCTCAAGGCGCCGAATGAGTCCCAGTGGGCCAGCTTCAATAGACTCAGTTCGAATTGCATTGCCGATATGGATCTCTGGGTCTACGAAGATATATTTTACGTTATAGGCGACACCAGTCCCAAACTCGTTCTCCCTCTTAACTTGCTTTGAATCCAAACGCTAAACCTGCTATCGAGAGCACACCCCAGTGGGGCTTAAAGTCAAATAAGCACTTATTTTAAGCCAACAAATGTAGTCCAACTTAGACAAAAATAAACACCAACCCTAACCCCAACCTGTAAACCAAGCTTAAACCGGACTTTGTTTGACTGGGGTGTGGTATGCTGCTATCTCTACAGAAGACACCGACATATTCGCATTCGCTAGTCTAGTCTAGTTAATACTCCCCAAAAACAAAGAAATACCCCTGTACAACGCAGTAGCAGAAAAAGTGTAACCTTCAGAACAAGTCTGACTGAGCAGAGTGTCCTTGTTGCATAATGCAATTGTGACCATATCCTCTCAAGTTGTCCATCAGCCATCAGCCATCAGCCATCAGGAGGTTTTGGTTTGGAGTGAGTCTGCTGTCTCCACTTCGGCCTATCCTTCGCAATGGCAATCCACTCCTTAAATTCATTGGAAATGCCTTTACTGGATGACGCATTCTCCAGCGTCCTACCCCACATCATCTGTGGGCAACCGACCGGCCGAGAATGTGCTACCCAACTTGTCAACAACTGCCGTGGTGCCCGGCTCATGGGCATACGAGAAACGTGGCCAGCCCAACGAAGAGCCGATTGTGATAGTAGCTGTCGATGTCAATGTCAAGAAGATTCAAACGACGAAAAAGACTCGAGGTAGTGATATGGTGGCGAAAGGTATGATAAAGGTTCACGCGGCACATAGAGCGAGCACACCGGTTATGGAAACTTCGAAGGCGCTTGAATGAATCTTCCCGCAATGACCAAGCTTCACAACCGTAGAGTAAAGTAGGCAAGACAAGGGCCTTGTATACTTCGCCCTTTAGTTCCTCAGAGAGGTACTTGGAATTGAAAATATTTATCAGAGCGCCAAAAGCAGCCGTCGCCGAAGCTACCCGCTTGTCTACATCAGCATCAGAGTTAAGCGAGTAATGGAGTATGGAACCCAAGTACTTGTACTTGAACTTATCACAGAAATCAATGAAACCAGTGCCATCAACGCATAAGGTTTTTTTAAAAGATATATAGTACATAGGTTATGTGGGCCATTACTATTCCTTGATTTCGAACGACAATTAACAATTAACAACGAAATGGGATTACTGAAAGAGGGGAAATAGGGCAGGTGGGTTTTGTCAAGCACGTAAACCAAGTGAACAAGTGGAAATCGATTCCAATCGCAACCCAGTAACACGCGCCGTCATGAGCCTTTTCTTCAACCCAAGGGCAATGCAGCTCACAATACGAGCAGCACTTCACCTTGGACAGAAAAAAAGAACACCAGCCTTCAAGCACCTCACTTCCAGCGTGAGTGGAAATAAGGGAGAGGGCGGGCTCTTCGCTCTGGGGTGTTGAATCCTCCTTCAAGAAGAAAGACAGAAACACCCAAGCGCAGAAGAGCGCAAGGCCCCCCGCTGCAGCGTGCCACGATACTTTTCAAGAACCGCCCTACGAGTATGCAGGGCGGCGCTTAATTATCGCAACACGCCAGCAGCGGGGGGCTTAACCTCAGCAGCCGGCGGCGTCCGCAGACGCGCCACTGGACTTGGTCACTTTCACCGTGGTGAACTGTTCCGAGGTGGTGGGGTGAATGCCCACGGTGGCCTGGAGGTCCCCGTAGGTGCAACCCTTCTTGACCGCCACCGCGTAGCCCTAGTAGACAGGTGACAAACAAAGAGGTTCAGTGCACAGAAGAAAAGTTAGAATAGAAACGAAAAAGAAAAATGGTTTGAAAGAAAACCCAAATATCGTGAATTCGAAGTCCGTGCATGCGCGAAGAAAACTTGAGAAAACAAGAAGTTTATGGACAGTCTTCCCTTCGATCTCATGCACCTGAATCACTTCGCCGGCGTTGGGGCCCAGGTAGTGCATGCCGAGCACCGGCCAAAGGTCCTTGTTGCCGCCCAGGCTCGAGTCGCAGATCACCTTCACGAAGGCCGGGAACTTCTCCACGTCGCGCTCGTGGGACAGGCTCCACTCCAGCGGCGCGAAACTCGAGTGGAACACTTCGGTGCTGCTGTACGCTTCCGCGGCTGCTTCTTCGGAGAGGCCCACGGCGCCGTATTCCAGCGGGGTGAACACGGCGGTGGCCACTTTCTCGTACTCCATGGCCTCGTTGCCGCCGCCAAAGAGCCGTTGGGCCAACAGCGCGCCCGCCTGGATGGCCACCGGGGTCAGCTCGGGCTTGTCCTGGAGCACGTCGCCAATGGCGTACACGTGAGGCACGTTGGTCTGCTCGAGCTTGGTCTCGAACTTGCCGTTGCGCGGCGAGGCTTCCACCCCGCACGCTTCCAAGTTGATGCCCTTGGTGTCCGCCGTGCGCCCCACGGCTGCAATCACCGTGTCGAAGGTGTCCGACGACCCGTCCGAGTAGGTGACCAGAATTTGGCCGTTGGCTTGCTTGGCCAAGCTGGACGGGGTCAGGCCGCGCAAGATCTTGGTGCCGCCGTGCTCCATGTAGGCGCCAATCTTGTCGCAGCACTCACGGTCGAAGCCCCGGAGGAGCATCGAGCGGCACAGCACCGTGGTGTCGCAGCCCAGCGCGGTGAGGAAGCCCGCGCACTCCAGGGCCACGTAGCCCGCGCCCACGCACAAGGTCTTGCCGGGGGCCTGGGGCAGCGAGAACAGGTCGTCGCTGGAGATGGCCAGCTCGGAGCCCTCGCAGCCCAGGGCTGTGGGGCGCCCACCGGTAGCCACCAAGAACCGGGCCGCCGTGATGGTGGTCTCCTTGGGCACCTTGTCCTTGCCCTTGAACTCGGTCACCGTCATTTCGTGGGGCCCCGCGAACTTACCGAGGCCGTTGATGTACTTAACGTTGGCGTCGCGCAGCGCCACGCGGTACGCGAAGTTGAGGGACTTGATGTACCGCTGCACGTCGGCCACCATGGCGGGCCAGTCGTGCTTGGCGTCGGCCACGCCTGCGGGGACAACGAGAACGAAGAGGACAAAGGAAGAAGACATTCACGTGAAGAGTGAGCGAGAGAGAAGAGCTTCGAAGGAGATAAAAAGGGGAAAAGCCCTTCAAAAGGCAAACTAAATAGCGCACGCTGCTACCTTAGAAAGGTAAAAATATACGAACGGGTCAATCCTCGGAAATCAAAACAGCAATATACAACCCAAGTACGACACGTTCAATCAATCGATTCTGCAGCTCCACACCTTGCCACCCGAAGTGAGGCGCGTCGTGCTTGATGGCTTCGCCCAAAATGGAAGCTTGGTGCATGAGCTTCTTGGGGATGCAGCCCACGTTCACGCACGTGCCGCCCAGGCCCCACGTGGTGCCCAATGGGGACGGCTTCACGTAGTCCAGCACGCACACCCGCGCGCCGAGCTTGGCCGCTTCCTTGGAGGCCGCCATGCCGCCCGAGCCCCCACCAATCACCACCAGGTCGTAGTCGTACGAGTTGCCGGCTTCGTAGCCGTCGTTGACCATGAGCGCGGCGGGGGCCAACGCGGGCGAGGCGCCGCCGTTGCCGAAGAGGCCACGCGCGTAGGCCAAGGTGTCGTCGCAGCCCCCCACGAAGGAGCAGCCTTCGGGGTTGGTCATGAGGTCCTCGCCAATGGCCACGAACGGAGAAGACGTGTGGTTGTGAGCCTTGAGGTCGGGCACTTTCGAGCGCACATCAGGCCTGCAAGTCGACAAGTGAAAGAGAAGGTAAACGAATAATACAAGAGACAGGGGGGTAGATAGGGGTGTGACGGGGTGTTGACAAAGAACGCGGCAGCGTTGAATGTGAAAAATGCAGTCTAAAAGTTCATGATTGAATTTCCTGCCCTGAACAATGAAGGCAGCCTAGATGAATTATGGCGTGTAGGGGTGGTAAAGCAAGAACCGCACAACGTAAGTAAAGGTATTGTTCGGTGGAGCTTACATGACTTCGAGGTAATCATTACGAGAAATGGATTCGTGAACCACCACTTCGTAGCGGTCAGGAAAGAGGGCCTGAAGCGATATCAGCACAGTCTTCGTCTTCTGGTAGAAACCGCAAGTAGCCCACCCTGAATAAGAAATATAATTATTATGTTAAAGAAGTAAAGAGCAAGTCCGGGCTTTCTTCTAAATTCGGAACTGCTCGAGATTCGCCTTCCATTCTCGGTACATGCTTGGGTATAGCGCGAAACATACAGTGCAGGATCAGAGATGATAATGAAAACATTCTTTTTCACAAAGCTATAAGCATGAGTAGTTACTGTGCAGCACTGGGCGTGCATAGGTTTTAACTTCGGAGAGCATCTGTGCAAGTATATACCTGCGATTTGAAACTTGGTCTTGCTGGGGGCAGCAGGGGGAGTGTTCGCTGCAAGAGAGGAGCTGAAGTCCACCTTGAATGCCATTGATGCTGCGCGAATAGGCCGCAGTGAGCGAGGTGCTCGAAGTGCGTACGTCTTGTCGAGCGGGCAATCCGCGTAGTATACTCGCCGGCGGCGACTACTAAGCTTATGTACAATCAGACGGCTCGAATGCTGACTGATGATGATGATGACGACCGAACGACTTACGACGAAGACGAAGTCTCCTTGAGAGTTGTGGCATGGCAGGTTTTTCTGGTGCTTCTTAACGGCTCGATTCGGCTCCGAAAATTGGGAGACGAGAGACGAGGCAGGGGCACGATGGAGCTTCTTCTCTTTGCGACGCTCGCATTTGCGGCGCAAGGGGCGGACGTTTCGAATAATGCGCCCATGAAGATAAATGCGGATTCCTCGGGGGGGTTCCTCCAGCAGGCTCCCCCGTCAACCCTTGTCGCTGCATCCATGGAGCGGGAGGCGACATTAGTGGAGAAGGCTTCCAAGCGCGCAACCGCTGGCGTGGCAGTAAATAAGCCCAACGTGCTACTCGTGCTGGTTGACGACCAAGGTCATGGCGACATTGATCTTGGTGTTGGGAAGGCTGAGTTTCACACTCCTACGCTTGCCGCGCTTGCCTCGGAAGGCGTGCGGTTGAGTAACTTCTACAGTGGCGCGACTTGCACTCCTTCCCGAGCTATGCTCATGACGGGCCGGTACGCCATGCGGTACGGCTTCCAGGATTCAGTGATCCATGCTACAGAGCCTCGTGGCGTGCCCCTTTCAGAAACATTTCTTTCGGAGAAGATGCAAAAAGTGGGGTACACGACCGCCATGATCG
>Ga0307982_1002902_pt1 | contig 13747 bp, 7 predicted proteins | sample OrgLakmetagen989_FD_201847 | JGI IMG/M metagenome (GOLD analysis project Ga0307982, IMG submission 201847) | Saline water microbial communities from Organic Lake, Antarctica - #989 | ecosystem: Environmental > Aquatic > Non-marine Saline and Alkaline > Saline | place: Antarctica: Organic Lake...
CTGCTGCTGCTGGGTGTGACCGTACCGCTGCTGCTGCTGCTGGGTGTGACGGTACCGCTGCTGCTGCTGCTGGGTGTGACCGTACCGCTGCTGCTGCTGCTGCTGCTGGGTGTGACCGTACCGCTGCCACTGGGTGTGGCGGCGCCGCTGCTGCTGCTGCTGGGTGTGACGATACCGCTGCTGCTGCTGCTGGGTGTGACCGTACCGCTGCCACTGGGTGTGGCGGTGCCGCTGCTGCTGCTGCTGGGTGTGGCGGTGCCGCTGCTGCTGCTGCTGGGTGTGACGATACCGCTGCTGCTGCTGCTGGGTGTGACCGTACCGCTGCCACTGGGTGTGGCGGTGCCGCTGCTGCTGCCACTGGGTGTGGCGGTGCCGCTGCTGCTGCTGCTGGGTGTGACGATACCGGTGCTGCTGCCACTGGGTGTGGCGGTGCTGCTGCTGCTGCTGGATGCAGTTGCGCTCGCAGTTGCTGTTGCCGATGGTGGCACAAAGGTTGCAGATGCACTGGGAGATGCAGGTGCTGACCCCGAAGTGGATGGGGAGGGAGATGGTGAGGGAGACACTGAGGGCGTCACCTGTGCAGTACCAGACACAGTAGCTGTGGCTGTCATTGTGCCTGTCGCAGAAGCCGAACCTGTTGCCGTGGGGGTACCAGTTACAGTGACCGAGCCCGTGGCTGTCATTGTGCCTGTCGCAGAAGCTGAACTTGTTGCCGTGGGGGTACCAGTTACAGTGACCGAGCCCGTGGCTGTCATTGTGCCTGTCGCAGAAGCTGAACTTGTTGCCGTGGGGGTACCAGTTACAGTGACCGAGCCCGTTGACATAGGAGTACCCGTTGCCGTGGCGGAGCCCGTGCTCGTGGGCGACGCTAACGGCGCCGTGGCTGGCGTGCTGCTTGGGGTGGGAGGGGGGGGTGCAACAGGCGCACTGGGAGCAGCCGATGGCGTGGGGCATGTGCCAGCATTGGGAATGACGATGTTCGCGCGGGCGCCTTCTCCGCGGCCGTGTCCCACCAGCTGCCCTGGTAAAGCGCCGCTATCCACAAAGAACACATCAACCACAATGTTGGAGCCCGTGCCAGGAGTCCCCCCCGTCACCTCCAGGTGAGCGCACTGGCCAGCATTCACCAAGACGCACACAAACTGCTGCGAGTGGAAGCCTTCATCCAAGCGCATCTTGGCAGGGGGGTTATTTACCAGCGTGACCCCGCTTGGGGTCACTGTCCACCCAGGCGCCCAACCGGTGCCGTCAGTTGAGGACAGGACCATGAACACCATCTGGGCGGCGAAGCTCTGGAAAGCCAGACCGCACACAGGCAGGGGAAAGGGGGCCTGGGCTGCCACAGCTGCCACAGCCGCCGCCGCAAATACCGGGCTCAGAAACGCCGTGAAACCCAACGGGTTCGTCTTGAATTGCGTCAGCGGGTCAGGGTTCACCCGGTACTGACACAACGCCCCATACTGCACAGACACATCTGACTCTGGCAGCCATGTTCCGTCAGAATCCAGCGCGCTGCCCAAGTCTGTGCAGGAGCTCCCAGCGGTGTCGGGGGTCGCCCAGTTGAAGTAGGTGGCGGCAGCACCAGTGTTGCCGTTCTCCCAGCGGCACGTCGTAGCGCCAGGACTGGTGGGCTCCCGCAAGACACCCCCCCACGTCTTGCTGGGGTGGTTTGTCACCAGGGGGTGCTGCGACAGCTTCAGCAGCTTGGCATTCTGCACTGCATCCAGCACCCCCCCAATGTCCCCCCCAATGTCAGTGCACGCCTCCGACGCAAGCTGAAATGTGCGCGCCTCAGGCAGGTACGCATAGCAGTAGCTGGGTGTGCTGCCTTGGTTGGCTGCTGCGTTGCGCACGTACCGCCACCCAGCAGTGCAGGCACTGTTGCCAGGGTCCCCGCTGTACGCCCGTGTGGCGCACACAGCGCCGTACTGCGTGACTCCATCCGTCATGCCGCCAGGGCTCAGGCCCCAGAAGCCATTGCTATCCATGTAGCACGTGGAGCCCGGCGCGTACGTTGCAGGGGAGTATGACCCCCCCCAGTTTGTCCACTTACCGGAGGAGGCGTCAGTGAGCACCACGTCCCCAAAGGACGGCTGGGATGTGTCGCTGCCCACGGCACACCCATGCCACATGCGCTGCCCCGGGGCGATGCCAGACACAGCCAGCACCGCCTCAGCCTCCCATGGCGCCCCAACGGGGGCCAGGAAGGACCCGGTAGCCTCCGAATTACACGTGGCCATCGCAGCCGTCCAGGTGCGAGTAGAGCTGAGTGGCAGAGCCTTGTAGCACCAAGTGAGCACTGGGATCCACCCAGTTGGACAGGGGTCGTCTCGGCGGTACACATCGTCAATGTAGGTGACAGAGTTGAGTGCATCGGTCGAGTCTGTGTTTGTTGTTTGGAGCCATCTGGCCTCTTGAGCTGCAGAAGATGATACCATTAGTACTAACGATATCATATAAGCAACTTGATCGTATGATGCCATGCTGCTTCTAGCTTTCATAGTGCAGCGCAGAGAAACAAAGTGCATACAAAGTGAAACGCCAGTGTAGGTAAAGTTCTTGCTTGGCATGCAGCAGACTGCTGCAGCAAAAATAGAAAGACAGATATTGAAAGTTCTGCAAAAAATACACCAGAAAACAATGTGTGACGCGCTCCTTGTGATTCGTGACAAGTGGCAGGCTCGCTGAGATAGTTCTTAGGTTAGGTTTAAGGGTGTAGGCTCGGGGCCACATTTCGGCTGAATAGCGTCAGCTTGGCAGACAGATGATGCTTGGCCAAACATGATTATTTTCACAACTGTGGTACACACGTGCACAACCATCTGAATTTGGAAGTCCTGCGGAGCAAGGTGCAGGCAAAGTGGTCGCTACTGCGCGACCAGCAGCAACCGGCGGGCAGCCTGTTTGTATTCAGCAGTTCAACCCATACAGCAGCCATACTCAGCAGCGTGGCATGTATTGCTCGATTTCGTTTGACTGAGTGGCCTTCCAGTCGGGAGCTTCAACTGGGACTCGGTAATTGCCCACCAAAAGACAAGCTGGCCAGCAGCAGAGCACTGATTTGCCGTCAATGTTGTCTGCAAGTCACGTTGGACTGTTTGAAGCAGCAAGCGCGGATGGCAAATGTTCATGTTTGAACATAGTATGGTGAGAGTACTTCAATGGCCTTTCGTTGCTTCTGACATGAGCCGAGCTCAAATGTGAATAAAGCGGCCGAGCCGCTGCTTTTGGCAAGCTGCAAACGCAAACAAATTCGACACCAGCCATAGGGAGCAAAACATTGCGGATTGGAATATAGTGGCTATTTTGTTGCGCAAGGGACTACTCTGGTTGTTTCCTCGTAAGCTCTGGCAGCAAGGAGAATATTCCCGTCGGTCAGAAAGCGCTCCACGCTCCTTCAGGAAAACTGCTTGGAGCCTGACTACGTTTTGCAGCAAATAGTTGCAATATGCACACAAAGGAGCAGCTCCGGTTGGCCTCAATACCACCTGCTCCTTGCTCAAGGCAAGCTTCACCAATGCCCTTCATGCCCCCAGTATCGCAGGGGCCCGTAGGGGCCCAGCGTCGAGAGGCCCAGCCAGCAGGAGAGGCTGAGAAGCAGCGCAGCGTGCCATTCTCGGCACATAGTGAATAGTGAAGACGAAATGTTCGTCTTTTGAGTGGCAATTGACCCACCTGTGCAGCAGGGGGCTCTCCATAGATTTGCCCCCACCTGCGATGCCTCAATAATTAGCACACCATCAGCAAGCGGTGCAGGGCTGCAGCAAGCCAAGTCAGTAAGCTGACTCTGAGCTGTGTACTGAGCTGCACTGCATACCTTAGCGCTCAGTCGAGTTGAATGCATCTCATTTCTTGATTGGCACGCGACGGGAGGGCCCTTTCATACCCGAGGTCTCTTGCATGGTCTCCACCAAAAGCAGCTGAGGCTCCGTGGAAATGACGGGTGCATATCCTTGGTTTTCTTAAATGCGGCCCACTGTCTACTCGCTGCATCAGGAGCCAGCCCTTTGGCCACAGCCATCGAGGTCGCTACGCGACAATGCGAGTCGCAGCCCTCTTCTGCCATGACGCTGACAGTGGATGCGTATGACACCCGGGCAGCACAGCTGGCAAGTAACCAGGCAGTTCTTGTAGCCATCAGTGCTTTTCTGTGGATTGCGGCCAATGAAGTTGTTTTCAATGAGCTGTTTCGAGACACTCCCTCGGTTTTTTTGCCTTGCCGGACAAATTTGCTGCTGGCAGATTGTGAGCAAGACCAAATTCCATCGATTCCCCCCAATGGTACAAACAGTTTTGCATTGGACATTCTTCGTGGGATCTCATCACTCGTGGCGTTGGGCCTTGTCTGGCAGTCCATTTGCTATCACATGAATCGTCACCTCGCGACCACAGCCAATCTCGCACCGCTTGCTCGCACAACCAAAGCAGCAACTGCAGTTCTGCAGTCCCCTTGGCTGACCATGAAGGCATGCCTCAGTCATCCTCACTCGCTGGCATGGAGCTGGTCGTCAATCGAAACGATTTCCTCGGAGTGCATTCTTCTGGCCCTGCATGTCCCGCCGCGACTGGAAGACATGGCACTGCAGTCAGACCCTGCAGGGGGGGAGGCTGCCGCACTGCGCACAGCAGCGACAGTGCAGTTGTTTGTGTCGCTGTCCATGCTGCTCCGCTTAGTGCTCATTGTCAGGGCCGTGTACTTTGCTCGCAGCGACCTGGTGCGACCTGCAGGACAGTTCATTCGGCGCTTCATTGAGCTGCCAGGATCACCGCAGCTCTTCATGGTCAAAGCGACTTTTCGTGAGCGACCAATTCACAGCACTTTGGGTGTGTTCGCGGTGGTGTTCTTCTTTGTCTCATACCTGCTTCGGCTGTTTGAGACGTACACGTGCGCCTTCTTCAGTCGCTACCCAGGGCTCATATCCGAGAGGGCACAGTCTGCCCCTGCGGTGCCACTTGGCTCCATTGCAGGGGTTGTGTACTTTGATTCAAACGACCCCAGTTCTGTGGAGCTGCTCTGCGCTCCCCTTGCATTTGGAGATGCCGCCTGGTTGGTGCTGATTTCTTCACTCACAGTGGGCTACGGTGACGTGTCAGCCGAAACGCATTATGGCCGAGCAGTGTCCATTGTGGGAACCCTGCTAGGCATCTTGCTTACAGGTGTCACCATTGCTGCAGTCATCGGTTTCCTGCGTTTGTCCTTCCCCCAGCAAGCAGTGGGCCAGCTGCTGGCACGGTCAGGCGCTGAGAAGCGCTTCAAGCACGCAGCAGCCATCACCATCCAGGCCACATGGCGACATTTCTACGCAGAGCATAGCTTTCTCACGTGGGTGTCGGGTGCGGGGGGGACTATCGCTGTGCGCCCTGTGTCGGGACGTATGCCCCTGGAGATCGCTGCGCGACGTGCCGTGTTCGACTGGAGGCAGCTGCGTCGCCGCGCTCGACGGGAGAACATGAACTTGAACCCTATCCTGCAGCGTCACATCAGCACGCAGAATCTGCTCGTAAAAGTGGAAGACCTTCGCGCCGAGGTTGAGGAGTTGCTGGAGGAGGCGGGTGCCAGCGACGTCATGCAGGGCATCCAGCGGCTCATACAGCACCAGTACGACATGGACCCTGCCCGGCAGCTGTCAGCGCCCATGCAGGTCCTTTCTCAGGCTGTGGCTCTGGTGGGCGCCACTGCGGCTGCTCACAAGCGCTCAGGCAGCAGCGACGGAGGGGGGGGGGGGTCCGCAGGGCCCCCCCCTGGGCAGCACCTCCACTTCGCCCCAAACCCTTGCAAGTGATGGGGGCACTGTCACGAGTGGGCACATGTCTGTGCCGCTGCGGCCAGCACCAATGCTGGGCACCATCGGCAAGAGCGTTTCTGGCTTCAAGTCTGGCGGCTCCCTTGGGGAGGGACATGCAGTGCAGTCGCCAATGCGCACAAACAGCACCAAAAGTGCCACGGCACAGGCCAGGCAGCAGCTGTTGCGACAGCTATCGGAGATGTCCACCCAAGTCAGCCAGCTGCAATCTGCTGCCAAAGCACTGGACACCAACGAGCGTGGGGGGGGGCGTGTCGGGCCAGCAAACAGCCCCAGCAGTCCTCAGGGCTTTTCAGTGTTCACATTCACAAGCCCCAAGACCACAGATGGGGGCGACAGCAAGCGCACTGCGGGGCAGCCAACAGCGGAGACCCTGTCGCCCCCCATTGCGCGTGGGCCTGAGGCGGCTCGTCTGGCCCTGCACACCGGCACCGCCGCTGGCGACAGCAAGAGCGTGCCCAAGACTGGGCTGGGTGGTCCTGCGGCACCTCCTACATCTGCACAGCACAAGCTCCCGGCAGCAAGGCCGGCCGCACCGCCCAAACGGCAGCCCCCGGCCGCCCCCAAGCGCAGGCCAGGCCCACCCAGCGGCGTGGCAAGCAGCCAGGCTGACACCCCGCGCAGCAAGGGCGGCTGGGTAACGAAAAAGCGGGGTCTTTGAGCAAATATAATGTGTGCATTGAGTTTGAGCAGCCATCTGGCAGGTTTTCTGCAGATCAGTAGCTGCTGGCACTCAGTTCACGCAGCGTCGCGTAGCCCCCATATATGATGGACATAGCAGTCTGGAGCTCCGCAGTGAAATGTGTGAAGGCACTATGTCGCAAATTTTGAATCTTGCAGATGAAAATGCTGGACACCGCATGTTCATATCTGAATTAACCACTAAAGAGAGCGACTCAATTGAGGGGTTTGAGCAACGTTGTTGCTCAATTGCTGGCGAGCCCTGTACGGAACCAAGCCATACTAGGGAATCAAGCAGCCAGCAAGCGCGTCCAGGTTTTGTAACTACATTTTTGGTATGGCAAGCGACCAGCATGACTCTAAAAAGCGTGCCCGCACCTCTGGCAGTGGGGGACATGTGAGATTTCAATCTGGGAACATTTCTGCCACTCCTTGCTGCACGTTTTCGTCTGCAGGTGTGGAGGATTGGCGAGCAGGTAAAAGTCCCGGGAGAACTTTGGTCTTCTGACTGGAAAGGTTATGACGAGGAAGGCATTATTGTGTCCGTGCCTGCGGCAGGTCTCCCAAGACGGCAACAGTCATGGATTGTCTATCTGCCTTGCATGAAATCGAATTTCAATGAACGGGCAGTGTATCGCATGAACTATAACCAGATTCAAAAGCTCAAACTGATATCATTTGATGTCTTTGACGGCCTTGACATGTGCATGGGAGAGGCACCACCAACTGCGCAGTTTGCCTACTTGCTCCCCTTTGCTGACATGTGGTTCAAGCATCGCAGCCACTGGAGCAAAGGGCATTTCACAGTGGTCGGGTATGGTGCATCCCAGACCTTCCTGGCCATGGTGGGCGGCAGCAGCTCCATCACCCCGCCAGCAGCACAGTCCCCCCCCCTGGATGGCACCCTCATCGCCCTATCTGAGGATGAGCTGGAGAAGCAAATCGCCCTGCCAGCGGCCGTATTTCGGGCATCTCGCAAGGTGTCCAGTGCTGCAGCGTTGCGAAAAGAGCTGCGGTCTGTCTTTGCAGACGCCAAGCTGCTGTATACGAGCGAGGGCACACTTGCACCTCAGGCTCAAGACGAGCAGCCTGCACCCAAAGCACCAAGGGCCAATGGTCAGGACACACCTCACACGAAGGTGAAAGACACGAAGGAAGAAGCCAAGCGGCGAGCAGCAGCCGCAGTCAAGCGCGCCGCAGAAAGATCAGCCGCACGCAAAGGCCCCACTCCACAAATAACCGTACATAGGCGGGGCAGTGACCTGCGCTTGGTGAAGGAGGTGCCTGTGCCTATGACAGTCGGCTTGACGGGGCAGTATGTGTGGCAGCTGCTGCAGGTGCCTGGCATTGCCGTCTCAGTGGCCCAAGCTGCAGCCGATGACAAGCGAGCACAGACACTGCTGCCACCAAGCTCACAGCCCAGCATAGCGAGTGCATATTCAGCGATGACTTCTCCTCCGCTGGTGTCCAGCAGTGTGTCCAGTGCTGCTGCAGCTGGGGCAGCCGCGAGCTCAGCCGGGGGGGGACTTGTGTCTAGCGTGCCCAACGACCTTGAGGAACAGAGCACAGATGCAGACAGTCCGGAAACCATCACCGACTTTGAGCAGCTTGATTCAGCATCGGCACCATCCCCAGCTATTGGGTTCTCGACTCTGGCTCTGCGTGGAGCCTCAGCTGACAGCTCCAGGGCTTCGATTCAAGCTCGGCGTGCTGAACATTTGGTGGGGTTCGACAGGCCTGTTCGACATGATATTGATCGCTCTTATAAACTTGGCGGCAGTTCTTCTCCAAAGGTGTCGTTTGCTCTGGAATAGCATCGAATATGTGTACATTCACGATGCAGTGTCCCTCTTTATCTTCATTCACGTACGTTTATTATAGATGAGAAGCACTGATGCCTTGGCTAAGAGCGTGCACTTTTCAATAGCGACCCCAGTGAACGATAGTGTTGTTGTGTTTCCGTAAGTTCAGCATATTGTCGTAGTTTTGTGCGCTTTGCAGCCAAGATTGTGGACAAGGTAGCTGCTTCAAAGCACAGGGGAAGCAGTTGCGGGGGCACGTAATGCTGCATGTATGATCGCAGCAGGTGTCACGCTCTCTGTAGGAAACCCCCAAGCTGTCTTGATGGCACGGCTTAACCCTTTGGTTGTTGTTTGGGGGCTGACAAGCTCTTGAAGCAATATGCAGCTCAGGACCGTCGTTGGCCTCGTCTAATTCCGCACAACACTTCGATTTGCTCACCTGTGCTTCTTTTTGCAGCTCACGACGGCAAGTATCAACCATGGGTAAGTGCAGAATATGATGAAGTAGTTTACGTTCGTGGAATTGTGCTGCATGCCTTCGTGTAGTGATCTTGTTTGCTCGGGACTTTCCCGCACTCTCTGCTCCTCTGGTTATCAGCGCCATTTCCTGATGCACGCCTCCCGCTGCTAACTGCAGTATGTGTTGGATTCTTATCATCTTGACTTTTTGCAGCTATCACGCGTGACTCGCGCCACAAGCGCCGCCGAACTGGTGGCCGCCGCAACGCTTACAAGAAGAAGCGAAAGTATGAGACTGGCCGTCAGGCTAGCATGACCAAGCTGGGTGGCAAGCGCGTGCACCTTGTCCGCACTCGTGGCGGTAACATGAAGCACCGTGCTCTGCGCCTGGAAGAGGGCAACTTCAGCTGGGGCAGCGAGGCCATCACCCGCAAGACCCGCATTTTGGATGTTGTGTACAACTCCTCCAACAACGAGATGGTCCGCACCAAGACCCTGGTGAAGTCTGCTATCGTTGTCATCGATGCTACCCCCTTCAAGCAGTGGTACGAGAACCACTACAAGGTCACCATCGGCCAGAAGGGACAGACCGACCCCACCCTCGTGGACGTCACTGGCGAGGATGCCGCTGCCGTGCAGAAGCGCCGTGACACCGAGATGGAGCTGGACACCAAGCTGAACGAGCAATTCGTCACCAGCCGTCTGTACGCCGCTATCTCTTCTCGCCCCGGCCAGTCCGGCCGCGCCGACGGCTACATCCTGGAGGGCAAGGAGCTGGACTTCTACACCAAGAAGATGGCACACAAGAAGGGCAAGAAGAGCGCCTAAGCGCAGCACGAGCTTGTCACTGGAGAGGCATCCGTGTCAGGTGTGCTCTGTCCCCTGATATGAATGCAATTTGGAGGTTTTTACACAGTGTTGTTGCGAGGTCATGTTGATCCGAACTACAAGTGCGTGACAGTGGGGGGTTCACACTGAATTGGTAAGATTCAGCGCTGGTGCTTATCAATCCAGCGCTGGCGTGCCTCATTCAATTTGTTCTGCACGAGATCAAAGCAATGGTTCGGCATATCAGCTCGCACCTTCGCCCACTTGTCTTCAAGCACTGCCTGCTGTGTGCGGATTTATCGTGGAGGTTTTTTTACTTCTGCGCTTCTGGCCACTGAGTTTGTCAGGCGTGGGAATTCACCTGCTGCCCAAATTAACCTAGAGTAACACCATGGTGCGTTGATGATTATTTTGGTCCAAAGTAGCCTTCAAATGCGCCTCCGATCACACCTCGCAAATAGCACGTAGCATTGGGCCTCCACAGGAAGCTGTGAAAGTCGCTGTGCGCGTGCGCCCATTTAATGGCCGCGAGAAAGAAATGGACTCACATAACATCATTTTTATGAACGGCTCCCAAACGGTCATCAAGAACCCGGAGAATGGTACGCCTTCGCTTGAGTCCTCCATGTCACGTTGAAACCAAAAGTGCTTCTTTGTGTGCAGAGCAGGAGCGCCCTTTCACATTTGACTTCAGTTACAACTCATTTGTGCCTCGTGATGATCCAGCCTATGCTGGGCAGATGCAGGTGTGGAATGACATTGGAGTTGGTGTGCTGCAGAATGCGTACGAGGGTAAGGCACCTCACAGCACGCCACAAGTCATGCTGAGGCGTACATGTGACCCCACGCACCCTGCAATACATGCACAGGTTATAACTGCTCCTTGTTTGCGTATGGTCAGACTGGTTCGGGAAAGAGTTACTCAATGATGGGCTACGGCGAAGACAAAGGCATCATCCCCATTGCGTGCCGTCGTATTTTCGACCGTGTGCACGGCAACACAGATGACACTCTCACACTGACTGTAACGTGCAGTATGATGGAGATTTACATGGAGAAGGTACGAAATTTGCACGCTGCACTCGCCTTTGCGTCCAAAGAGTTGGGAGGCGTTTCCTCTGTCGCTTGGCGACCTGCATGGCAAGTTTGGCAATTGAATTTGCGCAGGTGAGAGACCTTTTCAACCCCAAGGATGGCCACGACCTGAAGGTCAGAAATGATCCGAAGAAGGGCTTTTACGTGGACAACCTGACTGCCTCAGAGGTGCTGAACTACGAGCAAATTGAGCAATTGATGGAGGTTGGCACTGCTGCCCGGACCGTGGCCTCCACGAACATGAACGCGACCTCGAGCCGAGCGCACACCATTTTCCAGATTGGCCTCTGCCAGACCAAGGTGCATGCCGAGAGTATGAAGGCGACTGACAAGACCTCGCTCATCAACCTGATTGACCTTGCTGGCTCCGAGCGACAGAAGTCCACCGGCGCCAGCGGCGACCGCTTGAAGGAGGGAGCAGCCATCAACCTGTCCCTGTCGTCCCTGGGTAACTGCATTTCTGCCTTGGCCAAGAACTCCGACCCCGCCGCCAAGAAGAAGACCCGCGTCCCCTACCGTGACTCGGTGCTGACCATGCTGCTGCAGAACTCCCTCGGCGGGAATGCCAAGACCATCATGATTGCCGCTGTGTCCCCCGCAAGCGTGAACTACGACGAGACCATGTCCACGCTGCGCTACGCTGACCGCGCCAAGCAGATCAAGAACAAGGCTGTGGTGAATGAGGATCCCAACGAGAAGCTCATTCGGCAGCTGAAGGAGGAGATCGACCGTTTGCGGGCAGCCCTGGGCGGCGGCGAGCTGCCCAGCCTGCCTGCAGGGGGTGGCGGTGGTGGCGGTGGTGGCGGTGGCGGCGGCCCTGCTGTGGACATCGACGCCATGCGCAAAGAGATGGAAGCCAAGATCAAGGCAGAGCTGGCCTCGCAGTCCGCCTCGGGCTCGGAGGCTACCGCTGCCCTGCTGGCATCTGGGCAGGCCTCCTTGAAGTCTGACGGCCTCATGACTGCCGAGGAGAAGGCCAAGGCTGCAGAGATGGCCAAGGAGGTGCCCCACCTGCGGAATTTGAACGAGGACCCGCAGCTGGACCGCCAGCTGTACTACTTCTTCGAGGCGGACAGTGAAAGCACCGTTGGACGCAAGGGGGCAGACCCCGCGCCCACCATCCCCCTGTCTGGCCTCAGCATCCAGCCCAAGCACTGCACAGTGCAGAACAAGGAGGGCAAGATCATGCTCACGCCAGGCGATAACGCCAAGGTGGTTGTGAACGGCATCCAAGTCTCTGCTGAAACCGAGCTCACCCACCGCACCCGCTTGGTGTTCGGCAACAACCACGTGTTCATCGTTGTTGTTCCGTCCCAGGGCGAGGAGAACAAGAAGGTGGAGGGGGAACGGGAGGACCTGCCGGAGGAGGTCACCTTTGAGTACGCCATCATGGAGACCAACCGCGCCCAGGTGGAGGCCATGGCTCGAGAAGAGGAGAAGCGGCGCCAAGCAGCAGAGGAGGAGGCCCGCAAGGCCGGCAACCGCATCAAGGAGCTGGAGGAGACCATGGAGCGGGAGAAGGCGGAAGCACAGGCAGAGGCCCTTGCCAAGGCCAGCCAGGCCAACGCCGAAGAGCGCAAGCGCCTCATGGATGAAAGCGCCAAGAAACAAGCGGAGCTAGAGCGCAAGCTGCAGGAGCAGGTGGAGGAGTCCCGCCGCCTGCAGCGCAAGCGAGAGAAGGAGATGCGAGAGCGGTCCCTCCTAGACGAGAAGCTGCTCAAGACCATCCCCCTTGTGAACGAGGCCAACGCCATTGCAGACGAGCTGAAGAAGGAGCAGATGTTCGAGGTGAAGCTCATGCCCAACATGCACAAAGAGGCGGTGCTGTCGGAGTTTGACGATGACGAGGAGGACGAGCAGGCCAAGGAGGCCATGGACACGGAGGTGTATGTGCGCGTGCACACCAAGGGCAGCGACGCCCCCCCCAACCTGTGGCACTATGACAAGTTCATGAACCGCCTGTACATCATGCGTGAGATGTACCAGCAGTTCCAGTCCAGTGGCAGCGACGGGTACGAGGGTGACCAGGACCCGTTCTTCGACCCCCCTGAAGCACAGGTGATCGGCAAGGCGACCATCTACTTGAATGCCCTGGTTTACAACCTGCCCATCGAGGAGGCCACGCCCATCATCGACTACAAGGGCAAGGAGGAGGGCGAGCTGCTGGTGAAGGTGGTGCCGCATCTCTCGGAGAAGATGCCTGAGGAGGAAGATGAAGAGGAAGATGATATCCCAGAGGAGATCTCGGAGCTCATTGGCAAGAAGCTACACATCACTGTGTGTGTGCAGAGCGCCCGTGGCCTGCCCTCAGACCGCTCCAACCACGTGGCGGCCATGTACAAGTTTTTCCTCGAGGCGGACCAGGACTCCACGGAGCCATGCAAGAACAAGACGACCATCCCCAACTTCAATTTCCGCAAGACGTACAGCCTGGTGGTCACTGAGGAGCTGGTGAAGTACGTCACACACGACGCCATTGAGTTCGAGGTGTGGGGGTCCCCTGACGGGGGGGCGCCCCCCGCTTTGCCCAAGAAGCGAGGGCAGAAGGCTGCCCCAGCTGCAGGTGCAGGCGGTGCCGCCGCGGGGGGTGCAGCCTCTCCCAAGTCCCAAAGCAGCAGTGAGGACGCTGGCTCCGATGGCGGCGAGGAGGCTGGGGATGGGGACGACGCCCCCCAGGCGCCCACCTTCACCGAGGAGGAGCGGGAGGCCATCAAGGCCAAGACAGAGGCTGGTGAGGAGCTGGATGAGGAGACCAAGGCCAAGGTGGCGCAGTACCAAGCCTGGGCTGCTGCCAACCCTGGGTCAGCTGACGAGAGCGAGGCGTGCGTCATCATGTAAGGCCGCCCCCCCCCCCCCTTGCTGTGTACTTTAAGCGCTGCATACATTGTTCATGCTTGCACCTAGCTGCTAGACCGAAATTCCATTGCCGTTTCCCGCTACTGCGCTGTCCACCCGCCGTCCATGATCTGTGTGGTGCCTGTCATCTGGGCGGCAGCCTGGGAGGATAGGAACGCAGCCAGCTCCCCCAGGTCCTCTGGCTTGGTGAACTGCTTGCTGGGCTGCTTCTCTGCCAGGAGG
>Ga0307982_1002904_pt1 | contig 13739 bp, 13 predicted proteins | sample OrgLakmetagen989_FD_201847 | JGI IMG/M metagenome (GOLD analysis project Ga0307982, IMG submission 201847) | Saline water microbial communities from Organic Lake, Antarctica - #989 | ecosystem: Environmental > Aquatic > Non-marine Saline and Alkaline > Saline | place: Antarctica: Organic Lake...
GTGGGGCTACGAGCGAAATGCACTAATTTAAAAGGGCCAGCCATGCGCGTCGACTTCAGGTCTTGTGGGGTCTGCAATAAAGTAGTGTTTTTTCTGTTGATTCATTTTGTGGGCTGCTGACTTGCTTCCACGTTTTTTCATGAACCTACTTTGTCCACTCGTTCTTTATAGAATCATTTTTTTAAAACTGACTGTCTCTTTTTCTCACCATCATTTTACCTTCTTTTACTCCTTCTTCTCCCTCGCAGCTCCGACGGCGCCTATGTGCAAGTTGCGGGAGGCACTGGCTCTGGGCACGAGCTACTGTACTTCGGGGCTGGCGACGGTACCCCCTTCAGCTTGCCGTCTCAGCTGAAAAACGTGAAGTGGGGGGCCTGGACCTCTCGCTGCGGGTGGCCGGTACAGGGGTGCTGGCCCAAAACCAGCAAGGAGCAGAGCGACGACAGCATGAGTGGCGCTAGTGCTAGTGCAGGAGCAGGAGGTGGAGCAGGAGCTAGTGCAGAGCCGTCGTGTGCGCATCGCAGCAAAGCCTGGGACCTCCTCGCGGCGGGGTATGCGATATCATATTATGTTAGAGATAATATGGATACATGGAATATAAGTATATTTATAATACTGTGTTAGATCGAATGTATACCTATTTGCACCTTCATCTTTCTCTTTTCCTCCTTCCCCTTCTCTCTAGCTACGGCGACGGTAAAGTGAGCGTGCGACGCTACCCCGCCATCAAGAAAGAAGCCCCACATGTAAGCGTGGCCGCGCACGCAGGGAGCGTGGCGCACGTGAAGTTTACATGTGATGGCAGGCGCCTCCTGAGCCTCGGGCAAAAAGACCGCTGCCTCCTGGTTTGGAAGGTACCGATATTGCCTCCTTCTTTCGTGTTACCTCTTTTTGTTCATGAAATTATTCAAACCAAATTGACCTCTACTTTTAGCTTTTCATTCTCTCCCTCTTACCTCTTACTCGGCCTCATTATTCCATGCTTTTACTTGTGTGGTCTCTGTTTCATTCTTCAGGTGTGGTCTCCCTCTGAGCCTCTCTCCAACGAAGCCTACGCTGACAACGGGCTTCTTCAGATCCCTCTGGCTCTTCAACTCAAAGCCAACAAAATGAACCACAAACAGTCCTCGTCCTCATCACAGCGGTCGAATAAGAAGCGCAATGACAACGGCAGCAGCGGTTCAAGCGGAGGCGATGGTGTGGATGAATCAGTGACTACCGCCCTAGCCTCCGCCTCTCAGACAGCGAATGGGCTGGTGGGTTGCCAAGTGATTTTGCACGGTTTGATCGAGCGGCCGGAGCTGAACGGGTGCTTAGGCGTGGTTACTTCTTTCAGTCCTGCGGGTATCGGTGGGGGAATGCCGCTGTCAGCAGCCAGCGGAAAAGGAGCAAAACTGACTTCTGCCTCTTCGCAAGCACGCTACACGGTGAGTGGATGATGAGGGCTGAATCAATTATCTTTTCTTTCCCGTTATGCACGTGCTTGTGTGCAGAAGTGCACAATTGGCAACATTCTTTATGCCTAAAGACCCCTCCGCTTTTTAATGCGGCACTCCAAATCCTCTGCATTAATGTACCTCTCAATCTCTTCTCCCTTTATCAATACACGCGTGTACATGTATTGCCCTAGGTGCGCCTGGCCGAGATCTCCGAGAACCACGACACGGCAATTGCGGGAGCCTTCGTGCAAATGAAGCCTGGCAACATGAGGCGAGCACCGATTGACACCGATAAAGGGGGCGGGAGTGATTCAGACATCGATTTTTAGTAATAATGAGAGACAGAAGAACAGGAAGAAGACGCAACAGCACTTGCTGCATGGATATATTTACTGTGCAGAGTTCATTTCTAAGTGTGGTGAGACCAAGAAGGATATTCATTTCTCTAGCTAAGACAAAGCCAAGATATTCTATTATTTATATAGAGCCATGATTCATAGCGATGAGTGGTGCGTTGCGTTTTATGTTTTATGAAAATTGTAACTACTCTGCTCGTTTTTCTGTTTTGAGGTAACATGCTTAGGGATTACCAATGATCCCATGCTTACGGAGATGTAAGTAGAGTAGAGCGCATTCAAGTATTTGCAGGTAAATACATTCAAATTAGAAGGGTGGCTTCTTCAAATCAATTTTGAGGCTGTGTCAATTTGTTGCAATTCACTGACGTACCCATTTCTACTTTTTTACTACCCAAAATCAACGCCGGCTTCCTCTGCAGAATGTTGCTCCAGAAGTTTGGCTCCATTTTCAGGGACTCCATAAGCGGCCTCTTCTTCTTGCCCCATCAGAACCGCGCCATTCACTTTGGGTCCACTGGGCCTCTTCAAATGCTTCGGGGAACACACGGAGACCACCGTGCGTAAATTGCCGCGGCCTTTCGATAAGTAAGCCGCCAGATCCGCTGCGGCCTGATATGAAGGGTCGAATGAAGGAATGGAGTGCGTCGCGTGTGGGGTGGTTAAGAAATGAAGTTTGAAAATGGTGGGATACATTCAATTCAAAACTAGTGGAGGGAGGTGCGTCTACTCAAGATTCTTCCTTCAACCACTTTATCTTAAGTCGCACCTGTTGCTGTGCTGTCGACGGTGGAGGAGCTCCCGGATCTAACCGCAGCAGCACGTGACTGCCCGCCACTCCGCGCGCGTGATACCATAAATCCGAGGGTTTGGCTACGTTGAAAGTGATGACGTCATTTTGCCGCGAATTGCGCCCCACGACCACCTGTTTATCAGGCACATACAAGCAAATAAAAAAACGTGGAAATGAACAAGGAAAATAAATGTAGAGTCACACAACAGAAGTAGTGAATAGTTTCCCAAAAGTACGCACTTGCACAGGCGGAGCATGACTCCTCTCGTCGTCATCGCCACTGCTGCTGCTGCTGCTGCTGCTGCTGCTGTCACTGTTATTGCCACTGTCGCCACTCGCAGTCTTGACGTAAATGCAAGAGCCATCGCTTGCGATTGATAACACTAACAATAAACCAGCCAGAGGGCCACTGTTCCGCTTGTTCTTTTTGCTTTCTTTCGCTGGGGAATTGCCTTTACCACTTTTCGCCTGCTTGTTCTTGCCCTTCTTGTTACTGCTCTTGCCACTACTAGCGCTACTGCTAGCGCTACTGCTGGCTACACCACCACCATTCGTAGAGGACTCGGCGGACTCATCTGAGACCAACTCAGTAAAAGCCTCTGGCCTCACACTGTCATCGTCTAACAACATGTCCTGACACACTTGACGAAGGGCCGCGAGGTCGCCTTGCGTAGTGTCATCTCCTAGCAACTCTAAGTCGGAGCGGGCGCTGTCGGCCACCTTTTGTGAACAGAAGCGGAAGAAGATGAAAGAATCAGATAATCATCTCATTTACATGTACAGATGAGATGTAGTCAAAATAAAAAGTGGCAGCAATTATGTTTCGTGGAAAGCTCACACTACATGCTACATGAATTTCAAGTGCTAACACTTCTTGTGAAATAAAATACTTTTGGCATACTAAATACTCACCGCTAATGCTGCTTTAGCCTTCTCCAGAAGAGGGCCATTCGCCGCTGCTGCTCGTCTCCTTCTTCTTGCCTCCCTGTACAGGGACGCAGCTTCCTCCACTGCGCTTCGCCTTCGCATCGCCACCGGAATCGCACCAGGAATCGGCTCAAATCCGAGAACTATGGTGACGGGGGCTCCGCTCTCGAAGTCGTAGCATGTCACCTGTGAATGCATTTGAATCAATCAGTATACAGGTCACATACTGTATAATGACGGTATGAAGTAATGGCACGGCAGTAGTAGCGGTACGAATAAGCACGCAAATAGAGTAGGAGAAAAAGATCGTGCATGGCTTCTGGGTGAACCACTGTTAGAACAAAGGTTGAACATAGAAAAGAAAGAAACACACAACCACAACAGACCTCTTGGTCGCCTTCCTTGTAGGTGTGCGCGTACGCTGTGAGTAAGTCTCCTTTGGTTACAAGCTCATCTGCGTGGGTCTCAGACATCAAGGCCTCCTCGAACACCTTGATGACAAAGAAGGGAAGAATGAAGTAGCAGGCGCAAATAAGGCAGCAGAATCAGAAAAGAGGTCTCAACTCTACGTACGATCGTAATATTACACAAGTTTAACCTCCAAGCATTGATATGCAAAAGAGTTGAACGCATAAGTTACCGCGCAACGGTTTTCGAGCTTTTCGCATACACTCTTCGCTCTCGCCATTGCCCTTGACCATAGAGCACTGAACTCATTGTAGCGCTGCTGAGCTCCGTAATAGTGAAACACTGCTCCGAGCACGCTCGCTTTGTCATTGGCTAAAGGCTTCCCTGGAGTAGCAGCTGAAGGCAGCGATGGTGGGGGAGCTATTAACGAAGAGCTAGAACTATCACCAACCTTCTTCATTTCATCGTCATCGTTTATGCTATCATCAGCAATATGACAATAATGCTTGAAATCCACCACGCTGTAGCCTTTGTATCCCCTTTCAGAAGAGCTGCCACTCTTATGATCAAGAAGCATGCGCGCTCGTGACAAGGGTGCCGCTGCTGTGGATGTTGAGGTTGTGCTTGCGGTGTCACTAGAACTACTAGAGGCAGTGGAAGTAGTAGTAGTCCCTGAGGCTACAGTGTGCATCCAAGTTGCCCATTGAGCATAGAGGGCTTTCCATAACTTGTCGTCCAAATCTTTCATCTGCAACGATGACGCTCGTGCTGATGCATGCAAGTATAAAGAGGCTGCTTCGTCATCTGCGGAGGTATTGTCTCCCTCTTTGTTATTCCCTTGTTGTGTCACCATCGCAGGATGGGAGCTACTGCCATCATCACTAACTGCCAATAAGGCCCCTGTGATCATTTCTCTCGCTAAACACGGCGATACTCCGGCAAACGTTGAATAGAGCTGCACCGCAACCTTTGCTTCGTCTTGTGAACCGAGGGACTCGTCACTTCTCTGCCGCCACACCGGTATCCTTTGGCTGGCTCGCTGTCGCGCTGCTGCTGATTCTCGCATGCCATTGGTCGATTCAGGTAATGGAGCAGCTGAAGTTGAAGCAGCAGGACTATCTTCAATCAGAGCAGATTGAGTGCCACCGTTGCTATTGGCTGAGGTAGTAACACTAAGAGGCTTTGTAAAAAGAGACGCCACAGCACTGTTCCTCGCTGCGCCGTCTGCTTGATAGACACTTGAAAGAGGAGAAGGAGGCGGTACATTGCTATACAGAGGAGGGCCAGCTTGGAGTTTGAGGCGCCAAGCCCCGGGTGATTTCAAGCTTGATGGGTTCACCTACAGTAGGGGAGGTGAAAAAATGTAAGTAAGAATGAATGATGTAGAGGTATATCGTACCAAAAGGATAATCTTACAGTGAGATAGGCGTGTGAGGCTCCTTGTCTAAAAATGTATAAGGCTAATTAAGAGGGTCGAAATTACTGAATACCTTGGGCGGTCGGGGTGGGAGCACGTAGGGGGAGCCAGTCTGCACTGGTCGCACCGATTGCGAAGGCCCCACCTTGAATAAATGGAATGAAGTACATTCACTGCCATGCACGAGCTTGAATCACATACAAGTCCGAGAGGAAACAGATTGAGCGTATACCTGGTAGGCCGCAGCCAGCACCACGTCCGTCTTGCATTCCACGAGTACTAAATTCGAGCGAGCTCCGACCACTTCTACCACGAGGGAATGGGTGCGCTCTGCATTGGGCACGGCTGAGGCAGCGAACTCGAATTTAGCCACTCTCTCATAGGGCACCGGCAGCGATACGGCGACCAGGAACTTCTCCGCCAAGATTGCCCTAATATTCGTGAAATGCGCAGACAAACACATTCAGCCCACTGAGAGAATGTCAGAATTAAGCGAGCAATTGACAGTTGACATGTATTCCCAGGCACCTCCGGTTATTTAATTAAAAATGGCAACATTTATACCTCAGGGTTCTGGGCAGCGCATAGGAAGCTTGCCAAGCGCGTCCTTCGCCTGCCGAGAGATCAGTTCTCTGCGGTGGCGGTGGCGCTAGTCCCACGCGAGCTGCAGCGGCTTGCCAGCTCAACTCCAGCCATGCACTCGACGCAGCACCGGTTTTGAGCTGCAAGTACAAGTGTTTGCCGTCCTAGAAGCATAATTGAAAAGCGATGAATATTCGACGGTGTGCGTTTGCACAGGTAGCAGATCAACACGGTTGATTATCAAGATAATTTGGAACAAAGATCCAGGCAGTACACCTTACCGGCTGCAGTGCATTCTCAAATTTTGCTGGAACAATGGTGTTGTTGAGCTCTCGGCAGGCTAGAAGAAGGCAGGTGTAGTCAACTGGCTGTAAACGCTCTGCGTGTCGAATCGTTGCTGTGCCGAAGGCAAAGACAATGCGCACAAAGTAACGGAGGAGGGCAATTGAGAAACGATAACCAATTTCCTTCCTTTTCTTAATAGGCCGAACTACTTCTTTGAATATTTTTCGTCGGGCTAGCAATAGTAATGCAAGCTTGCGGGCACATAACCAGCAAGCGTGAATTCTTACCTCGTCTACTTATGGCGGGCAAACGCCTCAAGGGTGGTCCTTTGAAATTGAAATGAAATGCTTGCACATTAAATATTAGGAGCAGTCCTGTGATGATATTGCCGATTACTAGCATGTTTGATTGTCTATCCGCCTAGCTAGATTAGCTTGAGAATTAGTAACGCTCTGACATTTTGTTGAGGTTTCCTCCTCGTCGCTCGTCATTTCGTCACTGCAGCGGCGCGCGCGCCGCTGCGCCACGATCAACGTAGTTGATTTCAGTGACGTGACAACGTGTCAGAACATGGTTGATGTCAGTGACGTGACAACGTGTCAGAACATACGTAAGGTGTCAGAACATATGTACCCAGATAAGAATGTGATGTGACAGAGAGAGTCACAGACACACAGACATTTTTGTTTGGTAGGCAGTTTTTGGTCGTGGTCGCATAAGACATCAACTCTACGTTGATCTATTGGGTTGATGACGTAACATGCAAAAATGTTATATTAGAACAAGAATCACCGATACAGGTAGTTCCGGGTAATAAGGGCGGGGGAATTTGGCCTCAGCCCTCGCTCTCTTAGCCTTTTTTAGTACTGCACTATAAGAAGGAAATCGGTTTCTAACAGGTGGAAGTACCGAATTTTAACCCTTATTCCCTTAACGTGACAACCTCTTAACACCCGGAACTACCTGTATTTTCGCTTGCGTTTGTTGGTGGTTTGTTGTCACGTTGTCACGTTCTTCATCTCGCTCATCACATCAAATTCTACCGTTTGCAACTAAAGTATGGCATGTTGCTTACGACAAGCTTCTCATGAGGCCAACATGCTATGAGTAGTCACATAACTCTATCTCAAAGTGAACTAGTCTAAGGTATTTTTCACGAGTGTTAGACGTGGGGCATGCATTAGTCATCGATTTGGCACCGGCGTGGGGCGCCGGCGTGGGTTCTCACATCAAGCTTAAAAACACGTGGCTGACATCAAAGCAATGGCGCACGAAGAAGAACCATCTGCGAGCCAATGTGCACACTGCCAAGTTTTTGATGGCGTTGATAGCATTACTCTCATGGCTTGTGGCCGGTGCAACGAGGTCTTGTATTGCTCGCGCGAGTGCCAGGTATGTCTCTGTGCTAGCTAGGCTCTTGACCCTTTTAGAGTTGTGTATTCTTGAAGTTGTCACTGCAATTCATAACTCTAGAGAGCTGACTCGTTCATCGAGACGATACCTAAATCATCCTATTCAACCTTCACTTACTCAATTCTTCTAGGCACTTCACTGGACAGCTGGTCATCGACGCTTTTGCAACGGTGGGTCATCGGCGGAAATCAAATGGCGGTCGGCAAATAACACCGTTCGGTCGCTGCTAACAGCAGCCTCGTCCTCAGGCCGATTCCGTGGCAAACCTTCACCCAAGCGTGCTTCACCCAAGCGCATTTCGCCGAAGCGTGCTTCACCATCCCGCAAGGTCGCGTTGAATACATCTTCCGGTGCACAGCATGGGCAGCAAAAGAGCCAAAACCCGCGCTCAGCACCTCTCTGGGGAAGCCTTTCGCCTGGCAACCGCAGCGGTACGGCAGCTGGAGGAGGAGCAGGTGTGAAAGAGCAACGGCCTGCGCCGATGGTATTAACCCGTGGCAATGGCCGTGAGTATCCTTTTTCGACCGATGACACTCGTCGCAACATTACTGACGATGAAGAATTTTGGGGTGGAGCCTCTTCTGCTAGTGCTGATGACTTTTCCAGGAGTGCAGCACACGATTACGAGGGCCGCAGTGCGTCAGAGCCAAGGCCTGGGGCTGCAGCTTCCGGTACAGGGCGCCTTGCCGATCGCATTGGGCAGCAAACTTTAGTGGCAGCGAAGCCCTCAGGTCCACCTTCCTCATCAAGGAGAGGCCCCTTGCGCATGTTTGCTTCCATTTCAGAAGAAGACCGACAATACGAAGCAGAGGCAAGTTCAAGTGACGACGATGCCGTTCGTACAGTTACGAAGGCCATGCATCGCTCTGGGAGCAACAAATTTCCACATGTAGTTGGAGCTAGTGAATCTGCTGCTGGTAGTGCTTTGCTGTCTGAAGAGCGAACACAACGAGGTGCTACCGAGCCTCGCCCTTCATCGTATACGGTAGCTAGTGGACATATAAACCGCACTTTGTATCGCAGTAGCGATAGTCGCATTCCTACCAGCCGCCTGTCAGAACGGATGCACGAACGTGCCGCACGCAATCGTGGCGACACTTTATATCCAGCCGAGGACGACGAAAGCGAGGAGAGCGAAGAAAGCTCAGACTCCAACTCCGACAACAGCTACGGAAACAATGCCTCCCTTCGTTCCAGCGGAGCAGGTAGTGGACTGCGGTCTAGCTTGGATGAAGCCAACGATGCTGTTGCGATGCTCACGGAAGCACTGGCTACTTCAGAGTCGTATCGGTCAGAGTCGCTCGATCGATCTGCTTCTCGCTTAACTCCGAGCCCCGGTCGCAGCTCCCGAGGCCCGAGCCCTATCCCAGTTCCTTTATCTTCTGGAACCGCTACTCCCCGTGTGCCAAGTCCTGCCGACTCGATGATGGATTCAGAGGCATTCCTTAGCCCTGATTACATGTACAGTGATGGGATGAGGACAAGCTCTGCGCCGCGGTCATTGGACTCTGCCAACGAGCAAAAAACGTTCAGAGCACCGAACAGCGGCACGTCTGCCTTGCTGTCGAAAGCATCTCAATCATCGGCCAAGCGAGCTACTTCGCTGAGTGACGTGCGAACGCCATCGCGACCACCGCCTGTTGTGCCGTCAAGGGCAAGTCTCAGGGTCCAGTCAGACCAGACAGGTAGTAAGCTTGGTGCTAGAACGCCGCCGCAGACTTTCCTGTCGTCGCCAAGTTTCGACAGCCCGTCAACTCAATTATTTGAAGCAAAGCTTTCAGAAGTTGGTCGTCGAATGAAAGAAGCGGAAAAGGTTGAAGATCATGCCACGATTCGAAAATGTTTCGCCGAGGTGCTCACCGTTTGTCTAACTTATTTTCCCTACATAAATTTGTACTTACTTGTACGTGGCTTCCATTCAAACTTATCATTGTTCACCAACCAATTTTAGGCGAACGAGTTGCGCGCTGCTTTTGATCGTCAAAAGATGGCTGCTATCCAAGAAACGATCGAGTCTCGTAGAATTGCAAGCCCAAACTATTTGGTCGACCCAGTTTCAACCTCTTCGCCATCGCCTTCTGATCCATCACGGGCAAATTTCCGGGCAAAGTCTGAGAACGACGTGCTAGCAGAAATGGCGCCTTGGCCTTTAAAGGCGTTCCACCGCCCTGGTCTCGGAATGGACTCCTCGCCAGCTGCCGATACTGCCTTAGCTGCTCGTCGAAAGTTAGCGCTTCTTCGCGTCCCCAACGCAGACTCCAAGCATGATGCCGTCGAGTTGAAGAACTTTCGGAGCAAACTCGCTGGGATCGAAAAGAGAATGTTGGCAGCTGCTGCAATGGACGATGCTGCTGCGGTGAAAGAGTGCCTCGCCGAGGTAAATTCTGTTGAAAATTTCAAAGAATGATGAGAGCAAGCGCACTTTTTATTTAATTTTTCCTAACTAACTCATGCGATCTACTTTTTAGGGAAACATGTTACGTGCGAAATACGACCGAAAGAAGATGGCAGGGATTCAGACGACGATGGACTCAAGACGAAATTCAAACCCAAACTGGTGGCAACCGCTCTCGAAAATTGTGATTGGGCCTGTAGCACCGTGGCCTCTCGGCCCTCTGAGGATCCATTTTCGTCTGCCTCGTAACCATTACCTGGCGCCTCAGTCTCGTTTTCATTTGGCGCAACCTTCCTCCTTCTTCAATGGAATTTTACCGTCAAAACTTCGCCGAAAGCAACAAAGAAGAGTTGTTCGGGTATTTCGAGCCAGTGATACCACCTTTGGACAGGGTCCATTCAATGCTGAGGCAACTATATTGGGAGACGTCGTCGTGAAGCATCTGCGTGGGTGCAAGAATCGAGTGACATTTCGTCCATTGGTCCCCCGTGAAAAAATCAGCCGTCCTGTATTTATTCTGCGCATTCCGAAACAAGCCAGTAAGGACATATAGGATAGCCCCAATTGTTTTCATGATATGGATATTGATTTGAATTGTTTTGTATGATTGCAGGTGAAAGAGAAGCAGTCGCACAGCGCGACATCATTTTAGAGAGTAGTCCGAGCTCAACATCCAAGACTTGCTTTAGTCCAACGCCTGCGCGGCAGAAATTCGCTCAGGCTTGTAACTCGTTCAATCGTCGGATCATCGGTGTCATCCGGCAAGCACCTCGCGATCCTGTAGAAGCCGTAGTTGTTCAAAGGAACATCACGATTTCTTTCCCTGCTGACTCCCCATCTGAAGAAGGGATGGTATCCTTCATGCATACTCGGAAAAGGATGCGTTGGAATCGATCTGTTCTTAAGATCATTCGCTATCCAAGGCCTGAAGACTGTATGGATCCAATCGTTCAAAACGACATTGTAGTCGAGTCAACCCGGAAGGTGTACTGTCCAATTATATTTTCAGTACGCTCGGTGAACTCTCGCGCCCAGAAGACACTCCAAGTGGTACGTTTGCCACATGCTCTTGGATTAGAATCCAAAGCTGTCGCGCAACGAAATATAATAATTGGCTCTAAAGATATTTCATCAAATTTTATTCCAAAATGGCTTCCTCGAATGTGGCATCGACCTCGCCCTACTTTAGCGGTCATTCGCATTCCGAAGCCTTTCGAATGCAAAGAATTAATTGTTCAGCGTGACATTACAATAAAATTATCGCCTCAGGTGGCTCGTGGAATATCATTCAGTGCTCGTTGGCCGAGCTGTCGACAATTGCGGAAAATGAACACGGTAATGCACTTTCAACGTTTGCCAGAATCTTTGAGAACCGTTGAAAAGGGCTTCGGTCCCACTTTGGCTTCTATGAATTCCACAAATATCCGTGAGACGTTTACACCACATCCGAGAAGTCATAAAAGATGTAGCTACATAAAAAGTGGACTTCCAGCTGGTTGCGAGAGTGCGGTTGTACAACACGATCATACCGTTGCGTCTTCGACGAAGTTGTTGAAGAATTGCGTATCGTTTTTTCCACTCGTATGGAGCCGAAGGAGACAATCTCGAAATCACCTAGCTGGATCTCGAACCTCTTCGCTAATTATTTCTGAAAGTGTAGTCGCACAACACGATCAAACCATTGCTCCATCATTGAGATCCTTGGATAAGTGTGTTGTATTTCTACCTCGCTCTGGGAGTCGACGAAGGCGGGCTATGAAACGCTTCGCTCCCATTCGACTTCCACACTCAATGAGCGACGAGAGAGCGATTGCGCAGCGTAATTACTACGTTGTGGCTCCTACTCGATCGTTGAACACACTTTTAACCTTTTCACCATCTCATAAAAGCTGTGTGAAGAAGTCATTCAAGCATGTGGTTGTGATTCGACTTCGCGCTCCACTTGGATGCGAGAGAGTAGTCGCACAGCGTGATTACTCCGTTGAGGCTCCTGTGCAATCGTATTCACTTGTGACCTTTGTACCCCGATTCACTCAGAGAGCTCAATCGTATATCAATCTTGAGGTGAATAGAGGTCTTATTCTGAATTTGCCATGACTTGCCACAAATGTTTTTTTAGATTGCACATTTACCTAACGCACGCGCTTATTCTATAATTCTTTCTTTTCTCCCGGTCCCTTTCTACTTTTCAAATTTACAGCGCGAGAATTCTTCACTGGCTTGGTGGCCGTGGTGGCCAAATTCAAATAACAACACACCGCAAGGGCGACTCCCAGAGGCTCAGCCAAAAAGCCAGCGCATGCAGTCTGCGAGACGTGTTTTTGTGGTTCGACTTCCAGTGCCACCTGGATGCGAGAATGTGGTTGCGCAGCGTGATGTATCTATTGTGCCTTCTGCGAGAACGAATGACGGTTGCACTTCTTGTTTGTGGAGGCCGCCGCCTCGACGAATGCGCTTATCTCTGAAACGTGTCAAAGTGATTCGACCTAATTTGTCAAGTGCATGCGAGAGCGTGGTTGTGCAGCGTGACTACACCGTCATAGATTCCAAGAAAACGCTCGATAGTCGAATAACATTTTCTCCGCGGTCTTTAGGCCGGCGTAGGCAATTAGTGCCACCTGTAGTAGTGGTGCGTCAGCCTTTGCCACTGGGTTGTGAGACTGTAGTTGCACAACGCAATTACGCCATAGTTGGTTCGGTGGAATCGCATGGCCCTTCACACACCGTTTTTGCGCCAAAGTACACGAGGCAAAAACAACATTCTGCTGCTGAGGTATGAGAATGTAGATAGTCCTGCTTTCCTATCATTTCTGCTCAGATGCGTTTTTAAATTTTATTACCTATTGGATTTTTCTCGCTTGCTTACTACAGATGCAAGATGGCGAGAATGTTAGCCACGAATCTCGACCACCGACTCAGGTGAGAAAGATCCGCTTCAAGGCTCCTTATGGAACAGAGCCCGTTGTAGCACAAAGCACTTTGACTGTAGATACATTGGCCCAGAGGGAAGATAGTGTCACTTTTACACCAATGTTTTCACGCCGACACAATGCTTTGCGAAAATCAATTATTGTGCTACGCTCTCCATCTCAATTCGGGAGCGAAGAAGTTGTTGTACAGCAAAGCAGAGAGATTATCGCATCTCCCATTCAACCTAAAGGTTGCATGGTTTTTTCCCCTACAAAAAGAAGAGTGCGCTCGGAGAAGCGCTATGTACTTGATGTCGTTCGATCACCGCCTTTGCTTGGAAGCGAGAGAGTGGTTCCGCAGAAAGATTTTACTCTTATTTCTTCTTCAAGAAAGAGCAATGCAATGAAATTTGCACCCAGAGTTGATAAGAACACTACGTTCAGAAAGCGTAACGGTGTGCAAGAAGCGCGTATTGTTCGTCTCGCACCACCTCTGGGAACTGACCGCGTTGTCGCCCAAGCTAATTTGGTTGTCGGACCTTCTTCTCAGGTTCCGCCCGTTCACTTCAATCCGACACCAACCAAGTATCATAGATCGTCTCGTCAGGTGCTTGGTTCATACAGCCAGCCAGCCTCTCATGATCATGAGCCTGTGGTTGCGCAGCGTTCTATCGAAATTGAAGGACCACCGGACGTGTATAATGCAGCTCGAATCATGTCATTCACTCCGACACCAACGAGGAAAGGCAGGTCATCGCGTCAGGTGCTTGGTTCATACAGCCAGCCAGCCTCTCATGATCATGAGCCTGTGGTTG
>Ga0307982_1002905_pt1 | contig 13736 bp, 14 predicted proteins | sample OrgLakmetagen989_FD_201847 | JGI IMG/M metagenome (GOLD analysis project Ga0307982, IMG submission 201847) | Saline water microbial communities from Organic Lake, Antarctica - #989 | ecosystem: Environmental > Aquatic > Non-marine Saline and Alkaline > Saline | place: Antarctica: Organic Lake...
GCATGCAGCCCCCCCCCTCGGCTTTGCAGCTTAGATTCCCGGTGGGCCCACACCCTTCGCCACCGTGCCAGCTCCCCTGTGATTTTATCAGGCATGTCCCCGTGTTCCTGTAGCCAAGCAGCCGCCCTTGCCTCCTCCAGACTGCGGGGGCGGCCGCTGTTGGGGCTGCTCAGCAAGCCCCTGTCGAAGCCCACCACACGCTGAGGTGCAGCAACTGGTGCGGATTTGACGGGGGTAGTGGTATTGGGTCCACCCTTGGGCTGTTCGTGCTTGATTTTGGTGTTCATGCTTGCCTTGAGGTGAGCCATTGGATCTGCTTGTCTGCTGTCTGCTGCTGATGCGGCATGGGTCCCCAGCACTGCCTCCACGGCTGACCTGGGATTGCGGCTGCCTCGTGTGCCTCGCTTGGGCGGCGCTGCTGTCCCTGTATCAGCAAACACGGGGAGGGCGGCAGTGGAGCCCTTTGGGGCTGCGGCCGCCCCGTGCATGGTGCCCCTGGAGGACGGAACACCCCCAGCAGTCCAAGCACCAGCTTTACCACTGTTCTCATCTTGACCAGTGTGTTCAGACTGCGGCACTGCGGTCCACTGCCCTGTCTTTGCTGCGTCATCTGGCAGGAGCACCACCGTGGTGTCCAGGGCAGACGGGGCCCCGCCGCTGGGGGCAGCATCCTCAAACACAGCCAGGCCTTTGTTGCTGCTGCTGGTACCAATGCCTTGTGCTTTGGATGTGGAGATTCCCCCCCCGCTGGCAGCAGCACCCCCCCCCTCCCGTCTGGAGCCCACGGCTGTGCGGCTGGATATGGCACTGAGGGCCCGACGGCGGGGAGCTTCTGAGCCACCCTGTTCTGCGTCAACTTCGTGTTCCTTCTGCACTGCGTCTCTGACAGCCTGGGTTTGTTTTGTCAGCTGCTCCAGCTGCACGGAGGAGAGGGTGGCGTCGGTGGGGTCCCCCTCCCCAGCGGAGGCAGGGGGGGGCTGCCCGTCGCTGTCCAGCCACTTGCGGGTCATGCGGCGCAGGAACTGCGCTTGCTTCTTCTGCAGCACTTCGGCGGGCTGCGCATCCTTGGCCACGCCTGCCTTGAGCACCTTGGCGGCGCCTGTGAAGTTTCCCTTGCGCTCAAGCACCAGCGCCCAAGCCAAGTAAAACAGAGCCACATGGCGCCCAATTTTGTTTGCATGCATGAACTTAAAGACGTCACTTGGTTCGGGTAGCATGTCGGCCTGTGGGAGTCAGCACAGATGCATGTCGGGCGGCAGAGCGGATGCTTGCCGAAGTCACTCACATACTGCACCCAGACTGCCACGTATGCAGGGCTGTCACGGTACTGCTCATCCTTGAGAAATTCCTTTGCACATCGTTCAACAATATCCAGTAGTTGTGTGCCCTGGCTGCTGGGGAAGCTTTGGTCTGTCCAATTGATATACCTGCGGCGGCCCTGGTGTCAATTTCCGCGTGCCGTTAGTGACACACGGGGACTTACTTGCGCCACAAAGCCAGCGGGTTCGACCCATCTCGGGCACGGGCAATCAAATCCTCAAAGTTCCTGCGGACAGGCGCGTGTTTTGCCGCTCGTGTTCGATTGTGTGTTGGTGTCTCACTTCTTCTGCTGCTGCAGGGCGTGCATCTCGGCCGAGTTGCCAACGGCAGCGAGGCCCTTATTGAGAGCACCCACCCGCCTGCCCTTGCGACGCGGCTTGACATTCTCTTTCGAAAGTTCCCACTCATCTGCATGGATAAATGTTGTGCGTCTGATCGGCAGCTTCAAGCTGCACGAAGTCAGCTCACCGCTGGCAACCTGCATGATGCCGCACACGCGTGGTTGCTTTGACCCTAATCCAGCAAAAAAATAAACTTGGAGCACCAGCGAATGAAGTGCACGCAATTGTATTTCAGTTTAAATTGAGTCGACACCCATCCCAGCTGCAGCTGCTCTGCGCAAGCATGCCGTGCTGGGTTCCTTCATGGGGCCTTGCTCATTGGCGGCGCAGCAGGCAGCAGCAGCACATACACCCAAGGCGGGTCAGCCATCATATGCGCACTATGGGCGTCCATCCTAAACAGGCCCTGTGGCTACAGGTTGTGCTGCAGGTCGCACCTCAGTCGCACTTCCAGATCCTGCACGTGTTGTCCTTGCTGCCGGTAATAATAGCGTCGCCTTGATAGTTGAAGGCGCAGCTGAACACCTCGTCGCTGTGCCCCTCCAGGCGCTGCAGGCAGTCCCCCGTCTCTGTCTCCCACAGCAGCGCCGTCTTGTCGCTGCTGGCTGTGAGCACTTTTGTGCCCTGGGGGTTGAAGGTGACCTTGGAGATCTCTCCCTCGTGCCCGATGAGAATGGAGCTGCAATTGCCGTTGTACGCATTGTACAGGCGTGCTGTGCCGTCAGCAGATGCTGTCACGATCTGTGAACAAGTAAGGGGGTGCAGGGGGGCTCCACAGATGGCTTGCTCAGCACCGCCGTAGCGAGTGCAGCCCGCACACAGCGACATTACGCACCCTAGTTCCGCTGTAGTTATAGGATACATCTAGTACTTCATCGTGGTGACCCCGCATGGTTTGTACGCAGGCGCCCTTGCGTAAATCCCACATCTTGCAGGTGCGGTCGATGCTGCCGCTGATGCACTGGTTGCCTTCAAAGTTGAACTGGGTGGTGCTGATCTCCCCACGGTGCCCAGTGAAGGTCATTGCGCACTCCCCTGTGCGCACGTCCCACAGCTTCACGGTGTTGTCGAAGCTGCCAGTGATGATGGAGTGCCCCTTGCGGTCGAAGGAGAGGGAGACGATCTCAGCGCTGTGGCCCGAGAGCACCGCTGACTCCTGCCCAGCGTGCACGTCCCACAGCCGTGCTGTGTTGTCCATGCTGCCAGTGGCCAGCACCTCACCTGAGGGCGAGAAGGACAGACACACGATCTCCGTCTCGTGGCCCTTGAGCGTGGCCAGGTGCTTGCCGTCCTCGGCAGACCAAAGTCGAGCTGTCTTGTCAAATGAGCCAGTACCGATGATGTTTCTGCACAAAAATCACAGCAGTGATCCTCAACTCCACGCGTTGCGAAGCGGTGTCTGCGCCGGGCAGGGCTGCTGTGCACTAACCCAAACGGATTGTTGAAAGCAATAGCATACACCACGTTATTATGGCCCTCCAAGACAGCAAGCTCGCGCCCAGTGCTAGTCTCCCACACACGACAAGTTCGGTCATAACTACCGGTGATGAACCTGCGATGCAGGGCACGGTGCCGATGAATTCAACAGGCAGCGACAGCCTGTAAAGCCGCAGGCACATACTTATCACCAGCCTTGTTGAATTCGCAATTGGTCAGCGGAAGGATATGAGCTCGCAGAATCTTGTACAGGTAAAAATCTTGACCATCGTGCTGCATGGTCTTCTCTTGAAGCTGCAGTGACAGCGAGAGTGAGGAGCGGGGACACGCCTCAAAACGCCTGCATAGCGCACCTTCTCCAGCAGAGCTCGCAATTGAGGCTTGCGCTTCTCCGATATCAACTGTTCACTCGCTACAATATCATCGACTAGTACATCTAGATCGGTACTGCAGTTCGAAGAAAATTAGTTGCATTGAAGGCTGCAAGAGTGCGGAGCACATCTTACTCGGCTGTCATATCCAGCAAGTTGATCTCCTTGCTGTGCTTTGTGCCATCCTTGCGCAAGTACTCCAGAGTAACCCCTGCATACTTTCATGGTGTCAGCTGTTCGCGGCATTGAAATTGTGGCTGCTGCTTACCTGGAGGGTAGTATCGCAGCAAAAATTTCTTGAGCTTCATGGCGAAAAAAAAGGCACATGCACTGAAGGCAAGCAATCAGTACACGTTAGTAGTTGGCAGTTTAATTTTCTGTGTTTTTCTTGGCGATACTAGCAACGGAGTTCAACGAGGCGGTCGGACAAGTCCAGGTGGCAGAGGTGGGGTGTACAAAACCTTCAGCCCACAGCTTCGTGAGCTGCAGGTAGCATCCCGAGAGTTTTAAGATTGCTGGATTCAAGGATAAGTCACTCTTGCTAGTGTTCTCTTTCCGTACTTACGACCATTACATTCTGGCTTACCTTGCAATACTTTTGTGTTTGCGTAACGCCAGTGCTTGCGTTGGCCGCTACGAAAACAGGGACCGCACTGAGCCCAGAGCCACCACAGCCTCAGAAAATGTCATTTTTGACCGGAGCCTTCAAAGCGGCCGGCGATTTTCTGGAAGCAGTGGATGAGAGCGCTGGCGAGCGTCTGAACACACAGCAGCAGGGCGGCACCTCGGCAGGCCACGGCGCAACAGCGCAGCAAGCATCTGCAGCCCTGCCGCAGCTGCCTGTTGGCCTCCAAACACTTGCCTCAGATGCAGTCATGCGCGAACGTGATGCTTTGCGGCGTGAGGTGTCATCTCTGCAGCGGCGTTTGACGGGGGCGGGGGCAGACCTGCATGCTGAGCAGGAGCGCAGTGCCGCCCTGAAACGCCAAGTGGAAGCTGCCTACAAGGACATGGCGCAGCTGAAGCAGACCTCTGCAGAGCTGGAGGAGGATCTTGCTGCGGTGGATGACAGCGCTGTGCAAGCGCTGCGTGGGGAGCTGAGTGCACTGCGGGACCAAGTGGCAGCCCAGCAGCAAAACGCACGACAGGCCAGGGGAAGCGCCGCGTCGGACCTGGCGGCTGCACGGCAGGAAACAGTTGCCACCAAGGAGGCCCTGCAGGCTGCCCTGCAGGACGTGCAAGACCTGCGCTTCGCGGCTGACTCCAGGGAGGCATCCCTGCGGGAGGAGGTCACCCAGCTTGCCTCTCAGCTGGTAGTGGCGCAAGCTGCAGCTGCAGCTGCAGCTGCCCCGGGGCAGGAAACAGGCGACACTTCCCAGTTTGCGGATGACACGGCCATGGCGGTGCTGCAGGCGGAATTGCAAGCAGAGCGACGCGTGATTTCTGCCCTGAAGGCTGACCTTCAGCGCACACGCAAGCAGGCAGAGTCAAGCGGGGCTGCAGCAACAGAGCACAAACTGAAGGCGTCCACTGCCAGCAGCAAGCTGGAGGCGCTGCAGACGCAGCTGGCTGCGGCGGAGGCTGAGGTGCAGCGGCTGGCGGCAGGTGCAGGCGCCGCAGCGGCAGCGGCCAGCAGCAACGCCGATCTCACGGAGCGGGTGCGTCAGCTCTCTCGCGGCGTCATTGAAAAGCAAGATGCATTGGATGTGCTGCAGGCGGAGCGTACGGCCCTTGCCCGTCGCGTGAGCACCCTTGAAGCAAGGCTGCACACAGCGGAAGAGGCTGCTGTGCAGAGTGGGGGGGGGACACGTGGCGAGGGGGAGACCCCGTGGGAAAGCACTTCAGGGGGGGGTGCATCGCAGTTGAAGCGACGAGGCACGGGGCAGGGGGTGCTGTCCAATGGGTGGAGGGGGTTGGGGGGGGCTGCAGGGGGGGGTCCTAGCATGGCCCGTCTGCCCCTCATCAACAGGCACCCCCGTCTAGTAGCTGCAGCGGGCTCCTTGGACAGCACCCTGCGCTCCATGGGGGGGCTGCTGGCTGAGTCACCAGCTGCCCGTGCACTTCTGGTGGGGTATTTGGTGGTGCTGCACCTGTGGGTGTTGCTGTCCACAGCATTCCACGCACATGCAGTGGTGCATGATGGGGTTCTGCACCCAGACAATGCACCAGGGATGTGACACCGGAGGGGATTCAAGGGGCCCGTGGCACGGGGCTCTTCATGACGGAGTACTGCATAGCAGTGGTGGCCACCCCAACACCCAGGCTCCCGCGCTGGGTGTCCCGGAAGTCAATGGTGCTCAGTGCGTCCTTCAGCGCACGGTCTTCCGAGTGGGTGAAACGAGGAACACGGCTGTTCAGGCTGCTGGAGGGCCGCTTGGGCTCCCGCACCTGCACCGCTGCCTTGCCTGACTCGTAGTAGTCTCCCGCAGGACGTCCCACACGAGGGGATCGCTGTGCAACCCGCCCAGTTGCAGTCGTGACAGCCACACTCTGCGGCAGTGCCTTGCGGCTGGGCGCCGCCAGGGGCGCCGTAGAGGTCATGCGGCCACTGCCGCTAGCCCCCCCCGCGTACAACTTGGGGCCTGCTGCGCCGGTGGCATGATGTGCGTCCTCTGAGTCCATCAGCTTCGCCACGGTGGCGGCATCGTACCCGTCACCAGCCAGGCGCGCCGCCAAGCCCTTGCGCCGACGCTCGATGACGTTGCTGGGGGCGGTGGCAGGGCGGGCGGCACGGGGGTCGTTGGACAGGTACACCGACACATCGATGTCGGCGGCACTGGGGCCCTTGCTGTGCTTGGCCACGTAGGCGTACTTGCGGGGGGAGGTGGCCACAGCTGTGGAGAGGAACTTCTTGTGGGCCGTGTCCGTGTTGTACACCTGGTCGGTGTGCGTGTGCCGTGCCATGGGGGGGCGGTGGGTCTTGCTGAGGTACCCCCCCTTGCCCTGGTTCCAAGCCGCCATCTCCCGCTTCATACTGAAAGTGCTCACCAGGGGGGCCCCTCGGCGGGCGGAGGAGGAGCGACCCACGGTGTTGATGGGCAGCACATATGCCCGCCGCTGTGTGCTGATGGCGCGGTCGTTGTCCTGGATGTTGTATGAGCCTGGGCCCAGATGGGAGCCCACGCTGGTGTCCCGTCCCCACTGCTGCCACCTGCTGCTTTTTGAGCGCATGACGGACACCTTGTTGGAGGTGCGCAGGACGCTGGTGGCCATGCTGGTCTTGGCGCCGCCATCCACATCCAGCACTGGCATGCGCTGCATTGCGCTGGCCAGGCCCTTGTCCTTCTCAAGGCGACTCATGGGGGTGGCCCCAGTGAAACGCTTCACGGAAGACCGGAACACAGAACCCACATCATGACTCCCAGTGTTGGGCCGCAGCGTGTCCAAGGCCCTGTTTAAGCTCTCCGTCCCTGCAAAGTCTACATCTGCAGCCGCACCCCCTGAAGCTGAGGCCTCAGCAGTGGAGCCCCCCTTCAAGGCCCCTTTTACACCCCCCTGAACCCCGAATCGTGGCACAGACGAACGCATGATGCTAACGTTGCGGGGAGAGGTTGCAATGGCTGTGGTGATGCTTTTCTTGTGGGCTGTGTCCGTGTTGTACACTTCGTTGGCTGACACGTGCTGTGTGTGTCCTCGCAGCTTCCCCCTTGCACCGCGTGCGGAGGAGGAGGAGCGGACACCTGTGGGGGGCTGGATACGAGCCGAGCGGGAACTGGGCCTGTCGGGCCGCTCGGGGATGAGCTGTTGCGTGTGTCCTGGTCCCAGGTGGCTCAGCGTGACATCAGGCCGGGCTATGCGGCTGCTCTGACTGCGCATCACAGCGTACTGCCGCGGGGTGTTTGCCAGGGCAGTGGTGATGCTGGCCTTGGCGCCGGTGTCAATATTGTAATCCACATCCGAGTAGGTCTGCGCGCCCCACTTGTATCTGAAGCGTGCTGCAGAGCTATCCATAATGGCGTATTTGCGAGGGCTACGCTCAATTGCCGCAGTCAGTGTCTGCTTCGGGCCAATCAGGTCGATGTTATACGTGCCATCTGGACACCAAGAAGTGGTTTGAATACATGATATGTAAAATGTGCAGCTCCGAGGCACACGGCAACCGTGGAGCTGTTTGCAGGGAATGCGGGCAGCGTTTTGAATTGTCGCGTGCGACGCGCAGTGCGCTTACCTGCAGTGGGCTTGGCGTCTCGAAAACGAGGTGCCGTGGAACGCATGGATGAAACAAAGTTTCCACTTGTCTTTATAATGGTTTCAAGGGTCTTGCTCTGGTTAGGCGCGGTGCCGGGCCGCGCCATGAGCCCGCGCACGAAGGGCTTATCTCTAGCAGCAGCTGCGGCCCGCTCCAGCCGCTGAGGGCTCAGCGTGGGCACACCATGTGATGCCATGGCACAGCGAATAGGGATGAGTATGCAACTGTACAATTATTGTTGCCACGGTTTGTCGAGCAGTGTCCCTCAGCACCAGAGCATGATCAGCCACCTGCTTGCATACTGCCTCCGGTTGGATGGGGGGTGGAGGACAACCTCCAGATGGATGGGGGGTGTGGCTGTACAGGCAGTACGGCACTGAACTGGATCTGGACGCACACCCTTGAATTAGTTTATCTCAGAGTATAGTGTCACTACAAGGGCGGTTCTGGGGTAACTTGTTGCGCCAGGAGAGGCTCGTCGACACCCCCCCCGGGCACGAGGCTAACATGTCGCCAGCCTTGACCAGGCCGGGTGCCTGCGAGAACGTCAAGAGCTAAATCATTTGTTTTCAGCCCATTTACTTATGGTTCCTGTGTGGCTGACGACCGCTGGTGCAAACGCAACGATGCGAGCAACTGGCCTCGTGCTGCTGCTGGCAGCTGCTTTTGCATGGCGGCAGTCTGCTGCTCTGGACTTTGAGGTCCACGATCATATGCACGAGAAAGATGCAAGAGAGAGCTTCGGATTCGCCATCGGCAGCTCAGCTGCGCAGATTACAAAGGATCGTGGACAAAGCATCCTGCTGCAGAGCATGAATCGAGCATGGTGGGGCTTGACAGCAGACGTGGTCGATTCATTCCGTCAACACAAAGTAGATCTTGCAAGCAAGGTTTTTCAACAGGCTGCTGCCATGAAACGCCAGCTAACTGTGCTGGCTGACACAGTGGCATCACGCAAGCGAGGCAAACATGGGTGAGTGAGGGCATTTTTCGCAACGTGCTGCGGATTTTGAGGACATAAAAAGTTCACCACGCCATCTTGTATAGCCAGCTGTGGCTGCTGTGAACAAGATCTGAGTGCGCTTTGATGAACTAGTTCAAATATGTCATCATATGCATGCACTAGTCGATGTTATCTATGTGTTTGTTGGAATCCTCAGCTGTACGGTGCTGGATTTCCATGAATGCGTGACAGCTGGCGAGACTTGTCTTCAGTGAATGACGCGCACTTTCTGACGCAGAATCCCCCCTGCCGCGCAATGGGCCCAGTCACCAAGTGAGGTGTTTATGAACATTAAATTCTCAGCCAAGTGGGACACGTAAGTGGTATAACTGCGATCGCTGCGCCGCATTGCTGCAGCAATGTGTTGTGCAGGCCCGCAACCCTGGGTTGCGAGCTCGACCAAGTGAAGTTTGCGGATGGAAACTTCGTGCTGTTTTCCGCGAAATGCGCTCGTTCTGGCAAGCGTTTCGAGTTGAAGATGCAGTTGTTCGGGGATGTGCAGGAGGAGGGCTCCTCGTGGCGCCTGGAGTCAGTGGGCCGTGCAGTGCTGACCTTGAACAAGACCTCCCCTGCTGTATGGCCCCGCCTGCTCAAGAGCAAGGCCAAGCCCGGCAACATCCACGTGTGGTGGTCCCTCAAAGAGAAGTACGAGCGGGACAACAGCCACTTCTCGGCGCAGAACAAGAAACCGACTGAGAAGCCTGAGACCCCGGCAGATGCCGCTGACGCCCCAGCGCCTTTCAGTGCAGCCCCTGCAGCAGAGGCAGTGGCCACATCCGTACCAACACCCACGCCAGACCCGCATGCGCTTGCCCTCAGTGCGCTGAGCCGTAAACAGGAGGGGGAACTGGCAGCGCTGAGCGCACAGCGCCGCGCCCGCGTCACCAAGCTGGAGGCAGCAGCCAAGGAGCAAAAGGCCGCCATTGATGCCACAGCCGATGCGGACAAGGCCCAGATTGACAAGCAGCTGGAGAGCGACCGCGGTGCCGTGGACGCCAACACAAAGGCCCAGCGGGAGGCAGCCCTGGCCCGCCACAAGCAGGAGATGGCGGAATTGCAGGGTAGTAATGCCGAAGATAAAACCGAGTTGTGAGTGCTTGGCTGATTGTCTCCCGTGAGTCTGACTGGGGACCTGCGGACCTGCAGTCACTGCATTGGGGGCCTGAATGAATGATAATTGCTGCCAACAGCAAGGGAAGTGAGCAAGCCTCACCAATTAGCACATCGGAAAACAAGAGAGAGTCTCATAGGGCGACATCCAGACCTACGTCGTGTCAATGCAAGGCTGGCGTTGTCCCCTGTGTCGCATGCCCTCGGAAGGGGGCCAGCAATCTGACGGCAGTCCGGCAAGAGAGGCTAGGAAGAGACACAGCGTGTCATATACTGTCATCCACGCGACAAAATGTTTAAACTCTTAACGCTAATCCAACTGGTTGTGGTACTTTTTTTATAACAGCAGCAAATTTGAGAGGACATCACTCGACTGCGGAATTTGAAATATTGCTGCTTCAGTCATGAAGATGCGTGGGCCATATGATGAGCGGCTGGACACGCCGCCGATCGTAGCCGAGTACAAAGCAGCGAAACTAGCTAGAGCCCGTCAGAGGTGGCGAGCTTACAAGTACTTGACCTATGCAGTCACAGTGGGTGCTGCTGCTGCTGTGCTTTTGGACGACAGCATGGGAAGTCAGGAGGGCATCCAAGCCAGCACCAGTGGTCTGGGCGGGGTAAGTGCGCCGTTCAATGAAGTTTCATTATTGCACCTCACCCCTGATTTGTGACTTCCGCTTGCAGATTCATCGCTTGAAACGCGACGTGTTGGAGGCCTGGGCCAGCGATGAGCCGCTTGTGCCTGTGCTCTCCTCAGCACTGCTGTGGAAAGAAGTCACACAGGAATACCCTCACTTCACGGCAGCTGAGCTGCGGTATATTGAGCGCCGCCTCATTGCCGACGGCAAGCTACAGGAGGATGATTTGACCCCCCTTCCACAGGGTGTGCAGGAGGAGGACTTTGCTGAGAAGCGCAGCTAGGCAGCGGCCTGGGCAGGCGGGTGACAGCTGTACAAAGGGAAGTACAGTGTGTGCAGACCTGTCAGCAGGGGGCGGCTGGTAGGCTACTTCCCAGGCCACACTGTGTGTGCGACCGTGCTGCCAGTCTGCCGAGAAGTGTTTTCGCCGCGCAGGACTTCGGCTGACCCATGCATGTTGTATGCGTTTCCCCATTGACTTTGTAGCGCCGAGAAAACAACACTGATTTGGCGCTTCAGTGGAAGGTAGAGCGCAACCCATTTACATGTGCAATGAAAGCAATCTACCCCATCGCACCCCACTCCCCAGCCCGTCCACATCCCCGCATCTGCACAGTATGAGCATCATGGGCGTGTGACAAAGCTTTGCTGGGCCGGCACCACCAGGAGTACCGGGTGGTGGCGTTGTACAGGCCCCGCACTACACCACGAGACACAGCCCCGGGAGTATGGACGCCACTAACCAAAGCGGCACACATGGGCATCTGGGTCGGTTGCAGTGCCTCCTCTGGCAGGTACAAAGGCGCACAGTGGCGGGGGCACCAACTCAAGCCTCGGACGCCTCCTGCAGTGCAGCCTCCAGCAGTGGCAGCAGCTGCTTGCGGGAGATGCCTAGCTTCCCCTGCTGCCACATCAGCAGTCTTGCGCTGTCACTGATGTGCGCCTGCAGACTTTTGCACAAGGCGGCCGCTGTCGGAGATGGCGCGTTGCTGTCGCCAGCTGCACTCGCGGCAGCAGCTGTATCGCCCACCGCCGCACACTGCAGCGCAATGCGCTCCAGTTGCATACCTGTTGTATCAGCGCTGGCTGTACGCACCACCGCGTCGCCTGCTGATGCCCCGTGGGGTGTTGGGGGGGTGTACACTGCCAGCTGGCGTGCTTTTCGGGGGGCCAGCACCAGGGACATGAGCACCACCACATCGGCACTGTGCGCCGTTGCAAATGTATCCAACTGCTGTGCTGCGGTGATACCATCGCCACCCCCCCTATCCCTCAGCAGCTGCGGCAGGGGGCACAACACGGAAGCCATCGCCACGGTGCGGGGGCGGCCGTCGGCGCCCATCACTGTGCGCACCTTGAGGTCATACTCCAAGGCCTGCACCAGAGCTAAGTTACTCCAAAACATGGGATCGAACTTGGCCGAGCGGGCTGCAGTGGCTGCAGCCAGGAGCTGGTCTGAAAGGGGGGGGGTCCCGTGTCCTGGGGGGGGGGCAGTGGATGCGGCATCATCACTCAGCATGAGTGCATCCAGCCTGTGCAGGACAGCAACGTCAGCAGGTGTGGTCTTGCTGCTGTCTTTCAGTGAGTTTGTATCAAGACACACCACGGTCGCAAGCAACTGAGCAAGGCCTGGCACAAGGGGGGTGGAGGGCGGGTCCGACTGCAGCGCAGACAGGTAAGCATGCCCTACAAGCGTACAAGCAGAGCCCACCCCTAGGTCTCCGGCGTCGTTCATGGTGACTGCTCGTGCATTGGCGGGGCAGCTGCCATCAATCACAGCCGCCATGGCAGCGGCGGCGGCAGCGAGCGCCCTCCTGTGCCACGCCCCACTGCTGACAGGAGACGTTACGTGAGCGCAGCTGCCTGCATCCACATGATGGTCAATAATGCAGCACACATTTGCAGCGAGGGGTGTCAAGGGGCCCTCTGGCGCGTTGTGGTCCAGGAGGATGACGCCGGCGGAGCTTGCCTGCCACGTCGCCCAGTCCACGTCATCCAAATACACCAAATCAGAAGCCTCCACGCCACACTGCTGCAGCAATTCTTGCAGTTCTGGTTTTGTCCTGCCGTTAATACGGGAGCACGAGGCAAGCGGCACAGGCAGCAGGCCTGGGTGGCCCGAAAGCACAGCTGCCAATCCGAGAGAGCTGACAATCGAGTCTGCATCAGCTGCCTGGTTGCCCACAGTGAATACCACACGCGCAGAGCTGGGCAAGTTTTGGCTTTGTTCAAGGGTTTGTTTTGCACTCTTGAGCACAGATTGCAGGGTGCGAGACATCCCGCGTTGAGTGGAGAGGTTGTCAATGGCAGACAGGCACCTGGCCTGTGGGGAGTTTATAGCAGTTCCTGTTGAAGGCAAGTTATGAAGGATAAGCTACAGTCATACATGGAGTGGAAATATAATACCAGGGCGTTCAAACTTGGCTGCACGTGGTTTATGCTTGTTGCCCCCTCAAACATTCGGCTCGCTGATCACCTGATGCTGCCACCTGATGCTTCCACGGACAAAAGCAAAGGAAGGCCTTATGCAAACCCTGCAAACGTTGTTATAGATAGTCACAAGCTCGATTGTCACTTTTTGTTCCAGATTGCAGGCTCAACTATCCTCGGTCTTGAGTTGCTTTGACACCTGTACCGGTTCAGCAAGTGTGCACAACTTCCTGACTTCTACTGCTGTTAGCGCATCAACAGCACTCACACACCGTGAGATTGTCATGGCTTCAGATGGTTATGATCTTCCTTTCAACACAGGGGAGCCTGTGCCTGAATATGGCAGTGTTGGCGCAGCTTTACTGCTTCTGTGCCTGGTGTCGGCTGCGCTTTTTTACTTGCTGTGGACAGAAATTGCAGCACCCGGAGATGGCTCTGGTAATTCAATACATGATGGCGAGATGGGTATCACCACTGAGCTGCTGCGTGCTCGTATGGAGCAGTGTATGCAGCGGGTGGAACTGGTGAGTGGTTTGCAAGATCCGCACCTGTCTTTATGCACTGGCTTTCTGCTGCAGGCTGTACGAATTTGTCAAGGAATTGATCTCATCCGCTTGTCGAAATCGAAACAAACCCGTGCCCAGTTTGTGCTGCATGTTCCGTCAGACGGCAGTGACCCAGTGATGTCACCCATGAGACTGCTTTATCCTAGTGAGCCGGCCGCACCCCAAAATGCTTCCCCAGCGGCTGCCCGTACTGCCGTGGACCCGCACATTCATGCATGTGTATACCTTTTGGATAACGTTCCTGTGGCCCCCCGTCGCAACAAAGCGCTTGCCCTGGGCGACGGCCCCCGCCAGCGGGGCTCGAAGGGTGCCAGCAGCGGAGATGGAGATG
>Ga0307982_1002906_pt1 | contig 13735 bp, 12 predicted proteins | sample OrgLakmetagen989_FD_201847 | JGI IMG/M metagenome (GOLD analysis project Ga0307982, IMG submission 201847) | Saline water microbial communities from Organic Lake, Antarctica - #989 | ecosystem: Environmental > Aquatic > Non-marine Saline and Alkaline > Saline | place: Antarctica: Organic Lake...
CGTGCAATTTTCCCGACCACCCACCCCTGTTGTGGGTTACATAGATCAACCCACAATTTATTACCATTTCTCTCCCTCGAGCCTGCGGAGAGCCAGCGATCCCGACTCAAGACCGCCCGACGAGGAGGGGGTCTCATTGGCTCGGGGGGGGAGCAGCTTCTTGCTGTTGCTGTTTTGCACTGTTGAGAATGTCGAATACAAGCATTTACGAAGAGTCATAGCACAGCAGCACTGTATTTACAAGCCTGTGTAATTCACTGTTTTGTTCCTAAGTTTGTCAAGTGCTTTGCTGGAAGTGCCACTTGCCTCTCTCAGCTGCTACGGCCTTGAACCATTATTTGATCAATTTACTTCAAAACCATCAAGCATGAGCAGCAGAAAGCAAAAATTGGATGTTTCTGGCCTTTCCTCCAGCGTGGGCGCAGATGCCGTTGCATCAGGTGGTGCTGCAGCTAGTGGGGGTGGAGCTGAAGACATTGCGAGAGCGAATCCACTCACAGGCAAGCCTTTCTCGCCGAGGTACTTTACCATTCGCAAGAAGCGAGAGGCCCTACCAGTCTGGAAGTACCTCGAAGAAATTGGTGCCCAGCTTGAGAAGAGCCAAATCATCATCATCGAGGGTGAAACCGGTTCAGGCAAGACAACACAGGTATGCTGCGGAATTTGCAGCGGATTTTGTTCGCTTTTGTAAAGCGCTCCTACACTTGGCTCTTGCGCAGATTCCTCAATATTTGGTGCACGCTGGATTTGGGCGAAAAAATGGAAACCGCATGGTCGCCTGTACACAACCTCGGCGTGTTGCAGCCATGAGCATTGCGCAGCGCGTAGCTGATGAAATGGATGTGAAGCTTGGAGAGCAGGTTGGGTACACGATCCGTTTTGAGGATGTCACTAGCGACAGCACTGCACTCAAGTACATGACAGACGGTATGCTTCTGCGTGAGGCAATGGCCGACAAGCGTTTGGACCGTTACAGTGTCATCGTGCTGGATGAGGCTCACGAGCGCACTTTGGCGACTGATGTGCTCATGGGTCTGCTGAAGGAGGTGCTCATGATCCGTCCTGACCTCAAAGTCGTGGTCATGTCCGCGACCCTGGATGCCGCCAAGTTCCAGGCGTATTTCGACAACGCCCCCCTGTACAAGGTGCCTGGGCGCACCTTCCCAGTGGAGACCTTCTTCACGCCGGAGGCCCAGCGGGACTACCTGGACGCCGCCATCTCCACTGCCCTGCACATCCACCAGTGCGAAGGCCCCGGTGATGTGCTCATCTTCCTCACGGGAGAGCGGGAGATTGAGGACGCCTGCGCCCAAATTCGGGAGGGCGCAGAGGGGCTAAGCCCAGACCTCGGGGAGGTGCAGTGCTTGCCCCTGTACTCCTCACTGCCCTCAGCGGCACAGCGCAGGGTGTTCGACCCTGCACCGGGGCCTAAGGTGCCCGGAGGTGCCCCTGGTCGCAAGATTGTCGTCTCCACCAATATTGCTGAGACCTCCCTGACAATCGATGGGATTGTGTACGTGATCGACCCCGGATTCTCAAAGCAGAAGGTGTACAACCCCCGCATTCGCGTGGAGTCCCTGCTGGTGTCTCCCATTTCACAGGCCTCAGCCAACCAGCGCTCTGGGCGAGCAGGGCGCACTCGCCCCGGCAAGTGCTTTAGGCTGTACACAGAGGAAGCATACCGGAAGGACTTGCAGCTGCAGACATACCCCGAGATCCTGCGCTCCAACTTGTCCTCTGTAGTGCTCACACTGAAGAATCTGGGTATCGACGACTTGGTGCACTTTGACTTCATGGACCCCCCTGCACCCGAGACACTCATGCGAGCGCTGGAGCTGCTGAACTACCTGGGAGCCCTGGACGACGAAGGGGACCTGACGCCGGTGGGCAAGATGATGGCTGCCTTCCCTTTGGAGCCGCAGCTGTGCAAGTTCATCATCGCCGCTGGGGACTACAACTGCGTTCCCGAGGCACTGTCCATTGCAGCAATGCTGTCTGCCCCACGCATCTTCATGCGCCCAAAAGCCCAAGAGCGCCTGGCAGACGCAGCCAAGGCGCAGTTTGCCCATGGCGACGGCGACCACTTGACGTTGCTAAACACATTCCACGCCTTTGAGGCGGCAGGCGGCAACAAAGACTGGTGTTGGGAAAACTTCATTGAGCACAGGGCCATGAAGCAGGCGCAGTCTGTGCGCAGGCAGCTGGCCGGCATCGCCACCCGCACTGGGCTGCCCCTGCAGTCCACACCATTCTCAGACACCAACTACTACAACAATATCCGCAAGGCGCTCACAGCGGGATTCTTCATGCAAGTTGCACACCTGGAGCGCACAGCGCACTACTTGACCATCAAGGATAACCAGGTGGTGGGGTCACACCCCTCAAATGTCCTCAAACACAAGCCAGAGTGGCTGCTGTACCACGAATTCGTGCTCACCTCCAAGAACTTTATTCGCACTGTAACCGTCATTGACGGCGACTGGCTCCTGGAGATCGCACCGCAGTACTACAACCTGTCCGAATTCCCCCAATGCGAGGCCAAGCGTGTGCTGGAGCGCATCCAGCTGCGCCAGCGCCTCAAGGCAAGCGAGGCGGCAGGGGATGTCAACCCCGGGGCAGGAGCGGCAGCTAGCAGAAACCCAGAGAAGAAGAAGCGATCGCGGTGGACTTAGAAACACAGTGCAGGCTTCTGTTGCTACCGTATTCATGCACGCCTTTTGTTTTCCGGGGTGGGCCAGGGAAATGGCGACGGTGTGTGCAGGTTCTTTTTGTGAATTCAATGCAAGCTGCCGTCTGCTCCCACTTCAGCTTCGACAAAGCCATCCTCCCACGCATCAGCGGCATCGCTGTCAGGCTGTACAAAGCCTGGAACTGAACCTGCAGCAGCAGAGCTGGCAGCTGCTCGCATGCGCTGGTCTGCAGGGGAATCCCCTGTGATGAGCCACTGAAGAATACCCATTGCATGCAGCCGATAAATTGCAAAGGCGAACACAAGACCGAATACAATGTATCGAATCATGAGTGCCCTGGTACCCTTTTCAGCAGCTTCGGGGTCATCAGAGGTACGTAGCATGCGTATCGCTTTTGCACGCACGGCTGCCTCCCCCAGGGCTTCCGCCTCAGCTGCAGTCATGAGTTGTTGTGCTTCCAGGAACTGCACCAACTCAGGCAGCGGCATGACTGAAATGTGTTCTGCTAGATCATCCACGGACACATCTTCACCACCCCCAGTGCTGCCTGCACTGTGTTTGCTGCCAGACTGAGATGCAGTGCTTCCCGTGCCGGTGGCGGCGCTGGCTCCAGCTGCAGGGACAGCCAGTCGGCGTTTTTGCTGATTGTTCAGCGTAGTCAATTCGTTCAGCACATCTGGGCGGGAAAGATCAATGCCCATTTGCTCTGCGAGCCGCCTCATTTCGTCAGAGGGGTTCTCAAAATCCAAGTCTACCTCATCTGTTGGCTCTTCTGGCGAAGGAAGTGCCCCCGAAGCAAGCTGCTGCTGCACCTTAGCGATGTGCTGCGACAACTCACGAGCCTGGTCTATTTTGCCCTCGGTCTCCAGAGCAGCTAGTGTGCGCCGCATCGCCGCCAGCTGCTGCCTGACTTTGTCACTCATGCCGGCCTGTGCCTGCGCTTCTGCAGCTGTGCTTCGGAGCTGCTCCTCATGCTCGTCATCAACGACGCTCCCTCGACCAAACATGCCGCTGAACTGGGCCTTGTCTTTCTTCATCTGACTTGTGGCGTGGTCAGCGAAGATTCTGTAGTGCTTGTGAATGCTTGCGACGGTTGATTCAGGCACGTCGTAACAGTTGTTGTGCTCCTTGAGGCCAGCAACTGCAGCGTTGAGGTCAGCCAGTGCAAGCCGCAGCTCTGTGGTACTAGCACCACTGGGTTTCATCACTATCTGTGCTCGTTTGAGGAGCAGCTTTGGGTGCTGTGGAACGCGTTTGAGACCTTCGCCCGCCTCGGCGTGAGCTCGGGGCAGATCCCCCAGCGCCCCGGCACAAGTGGCTAAATTACCATACAATGCAGCAAGCAATTGTTGTGCCTGCATAATTGTGGCTTTGTCTGGGTTGTCGAATGTGGCCACGTTGAGTGCGCTGCGCGAGCGCTGCACGCCCGTCAAGCTTGCACACGTGTTTTGCACATCATCCACGATGGCCAAGTCCGTGTCCCGCATGTTTTGTCTCCAGTCCGCCCGCTCCGAGACAATGTAAACCATGCAGCCTAGGGATCGCTCGTACATATTGATGGCTTCTTGATATCTCTTTTGCTTGAAGTACTCATTGCCCATCTCCTTCAGGGAGGCACAGTCAGTAAGCCGCGTTTTGAGTGCATTTCGTCGAGCAGTTGCCGTGTCTTGGAACTGCTCCGGATGGAAAATGCTGTGCTGCAGGGACTGAGCACGAGCGCTAAATAGCGCGCGTTCCTTGGCTACCTGTGCAGACTTCAGCCGCATTGCGTCTTGCATCATGTCTCCGACTTCACCTGCCATCGCGAAATGTCTTGAATGTAAATGTACGGATATTGCTGCAATAATGCATCAAGCTGCAAAGTTTGCACACCAAAACAGGTTTTAATACGGAAATAGCACAGATTCCAGGCATCTTGCATGTTGGGCCGACAATAAATTCACTGCAGAAGCCCCCCTGCTCCCAGCTCAGGGACTGGCGCTTGCACCAGCACCAAGCGAGCTTTTGAACGCTGTGCTGTGCGTGACCACTTTCCACTTTTGCCACTGCTGCTGCTTCACTAATTCTGGCAGACGTTTGCCCAGCAGTTCTGCCCGCACACTGACGCGTGGGACCGCCAGGGCGTTTCTTCCTGCCTCCCGCAGAAGCAGGCACCGTACGCCGTGCACCAGCGTGACAAGGGCATCGTGGGGGCGCCACGTGGAGGGATCTCCTCCACTGCTTCCACTCCACACATCAGCAGTCACTGCAAGCTTGATGTCCCCAGGTACCTCAAAGCAGTACGCCCGTTGGGGGGTGTACACTGTGAAGCATGAATGGGGGTCAAGGGGGGCATGCCCAGCTGCTTGTGCCGCCCGAACACCCCCACCACCTGCACCAAATACCACCGTTGTTACAGTGGCCAGTGGCACCACTGTACTGAGGGCACGTTCAGCTGTGCTGTTCTCGCTACCCCCCCCCCCCGAGTGCCAGCCAATGCCGTTGCCGCTGGCAGTGAGACGCACCCACCGCACATCCGCCTTGCCCTTTGAAGAGTACTTGGTGAGTTGCACCCCCCCCCTTAGGATGTGCAAGGCCACCTGTAGGTCCCCTCGACGAGACACCATGCGGCGAAGTCGCAGCAAGGCGGCTGCTTGCGCCGAAACGGTGCGCTGCAAAGCCGCACTGTGGCCAGCAGCACTGCGCACTGCCTGAGATACACGTGTGACAGCATCAGCTGCAGACTCCTGCTCCAGGTCGGAAGCTTGCAGTTGTGCCCTGAGTGCCCCCAGCTGCTCCCGTGTTTTTGCAGCCTCCTCCTCGGCTGTTCCGAGCTTGAACTTTGTTCGTGCATGCTCACTACGCTCTTCTTGCAGTGCACCAGCCGCTGTGGTGAGCGCTGCACGGCAACGCGTGGCCTCAGCATCCGCCTCGTCCGCAGTTGAGCACGCCAACTCTGTGACGTGCCGCAGGCGCTGTGTGAGATCCTTCGCTGCCTGCTGCAGCGAGACCGATGCTGCCTCCGCTGCGTCCCGCTTGGCCGTGGCAGTCTGCAGCTCAGCAGAAATGCTGGCTTCCCGTGCCGCTGCAGCTGCTATCTGCTTCTCAGCCTCCTGCAGCTCACCCTGTGTGGCTGTCAGCTGGGCAGCCACGCTGCGGCTCTTATCAGCGGCACCATCCAGCTGCTCACGCAGGGCACTGGTTGCAGCGCCAGCATTTACCTCTGCCTGCTGCAGCTCCAATCGCAGTGTGTCTTCCTGGAGCTGCGCCACCTGCTTTGCCTCCTGCAGGTGCAGCTGCAGCCCACCAGCTGATGCCTGGGAAGCACGCAACTGAGCTGTGCGCTCATTGAGCTGCACTTGCAGCAAGCGCTGTTCTTCCCTCAGCTTGGAACACACAGTGCTTGCGTCCGCTACAGCCGCATTGCTTGCAGCAGCAGCCTTTGTAGCTTCCTGCACCGCAGAGGCGAGGCTGCTCAGCTGCTGCTGCATGGCTTCTCGCTGTGTGTGCAGCCCCCCCACCTCCGCTCGTTTGGTCTGCAGCTCATCGCGTGTGACCGCCAGCTGCTTGCTGACCCGGGCCACCTCGTGTGCAACCTCCTCCGCCGCCAGTGTCTGGCGGTCCACCTGTGCCTGCAGCTCCTTTGCACTGCTTCGGGCAGCCTGCAGCTCTGCAGCTCTGGCCTTCAGCCGCGCTTGGGCGTCACTGTTCTCAGCCCGTTGCTGCGCCAGCTGCTGCTGTGTAGCTGAGTGCTCTGCATTCGCCGCTTCCAGCTGGCCCTGCAGCGAAGAACACTCCCTCTGCCGTGCCAGCACCTGCTCCTGCAAAGCCTGCAGCATGCAGTCATTTGTCACATCCACCTCCCGTAACGCCGAGGCCGTGGATTCAAATGCGCGCACAAGCCCAAGCGACATGAGGGTGTCCAGCTTGATGGAAGTGGGCCCACTGGCTTGTTCCAAGAACACACCCATGGCTGATTTCACCGCTGCCAGCATGCGACCCGCCTGTGGCTGGGCACACATCAGGGCCAAGCTGCCTGTCCCACCGCCCGCTGGCCGGTCTGCTGCCTGCTTTGCTGCAGCCGCTGCCGCCTTGAGCATGCCATCTGTAGCTGGCTGCAGGTTCTCTTGCAGCGCGCGCTGCATGACCTGCGCGCACCCAGTGCGTGCCGCTGCTGCATTGGATCGCTGTAGGTCTGTTGTCTCCAGCTGCATGTGCTGTGCCAAGTCTGCTCCCGCCTGCTCGGTCTGGGTGACAGGCGCTCCGGTGGGGATCCCACGTGTGAGTTCAGCCTTGGCTGCCTTCTCCGCCCTGCGCAGCACCCCCTGTAAGTCGGCTTCATTTAGGGGCAGTTGCCAGTGCTTGGGGCATGCAGGCAGTGGAGCACCCCCCTCACCCCCTGTTAGAACACCCCCCTCATCCCCAGTTGGAACACCCCCCTCACCCCTTGTTGGCCCCCCCGCAGGGGTGATGCCTCGAGTGAATGCGTGCTTGGCGGCCGCCACTGCCGCCTTGGTGCGGGACTGCGTTGCTGCCGACCACGCGTCTGTGATGGAAGGGACGCCCCCCCCGTTGATGGCCTGCACGTAATGCCGTGCCAGCTGAACGAGGATGGGCCCCGTCACAGGTCTGTCGCTGCCCCCCAGTGTCTTGGGCTTGGCCTGCTGAAACAGGCGATCCTTCAGGCCATCGATGCCCTGCAAAAACGCCTGCCGCAGCCCAGATGGCGGAACACTTTGAAGGTCATGAAGGTGTTCGTCGTTCTCCACAGGCTTCACCAGCGGGACACAGTGCCTGTTCTTGAAGAAGCCACTAATGCTCGTGCGGACACGATTGCGGGAGGCAATATCTGCACTAAAGCCTGGCTGCAGCTGTAGTGCATTGTTCATGTACTCGTCTGGGGAGATCGCGTCCCCATCCTCATCCTCCAGACGAAGTGCAAAGTCCCGCAGCACCCACAGGAACGAAGGGAAAAAACGCTCCAGATCAGACGTACTGTCTGCAGATGCTGATGTGCTGGATGCACCGGGCTCCTGCGTATTGGACCCGATGCGTATGTGCTGTGTCATGTTTGCAATGAAGCCGAGCTGCGCGATGGACTCTTCGCTGATAGTGCCCTTGCCGTTGAACACCAATGTGGAACACAACAGTGCAGCCAGCGAGAATACAGTGGTGTCATACTTTTGGTCTTTGTCGGTGCTGCCCATTCCCTCGCTGTCCATCAGGAGGACCTTCATGTGCTCTCCTGCAGGAGTGACGCCCTGGACAGGCTGGGAGCCAACCCATATCCCGCGGGTGTGACTTTGCACAGAATGCCCCACACTGAACCCACCCTCTCCAGCGAGCTGATTCATGAGAAAACTTTTACCTGTCCTGTATGCTCCTGCTACGATGACCACAGCTGCAAGCAGATGCGCGGTGTTTAGCAGGAGGGACAGCTGCAGAAGAGTCTTCTAAATGTAGGAATCACACATACCAACTTGCTCGTTGATTGCCTCCAGCATGCGACAAGCATCTTCGTCGATGCAAAATTTGTCTAATGTTTCATCAAAGTACACAAACTGCTGAGCAGAGGGAGAGGTGCCCGAAGCGGGACTGCTCTCATTCAAAGCAGCCATATGTCGCTCAGCGACTAGTGAATAAGCCGCAAACACCACAACTTGAGGACGATGCCGCCAGGTGCACCACTAAAAACTAGTAGAACATTTGCACATTGTTTTGGACATTTACACCTTATCCATCATTCGATGAAGGTGAACGCAAGCAAGCTCTGGAAGGTTTGCACAGGGGGGAGACAGCAGCGGAAGCACGCATTCACTCAATTGCATTTAGAAGTTGATGGGCTTGTCGTATGCAGCAGCACATGCCTCCTTCACCGCCTCACTGAGGGTGGGGTGGGCGTGGCAAGTGCGCGCAATGTCCTCAGCGCTGGCCCCGTACTCCATTCCCAGCACAGCCTCAGCAATGAGCTCGCCGGCGTTGCTACCCATGATGTGCACGCCCAGGATGCGGTCGGTCTTCTTGTCGGTCAGCACCTTCACCATGCCATCCCCAGTGCCCACACAGCGGGCCCGGGAGTTGGCCTTGAATGGGAAAACACCCTTGCCGTACTCCACACCCGCCTCCTTCAGCTCGTCCTCAGTCTTGCCAACGGTGGCGACCTCGGGGTTGGTGTACACCACACCGGGGATGGCGTCGTAGTTCACGTGCCCGTGCTTGCCAGCCAGGTTCTCCACGCATGCAATGCCCTCCTCCTCCGCCTTGTGCGCCAGCATGGGCCCATCAATGACGTCACCGATGGCAAACACGCCAGGCACATTGGTCTTGAACTCGTCGTCCACCTCCACGCGGCCCAGGCGATCCATCTTCACGCCCAGCTCCTCCAGGCCCAGCCCCCCTGTGAAGGGGCGGCGGCCAGTGGCCACCAGCACCACATCCGCCTCCAGCACTGTGGCGTCACCCCCCTTGGAGGGCTCAACGGTCAGCTTCACGCCAGAGTCAGACACCTCGGAGGCTGTCACCTTGGTGCCCATCTTGAACTTCATACCCTGCTTCTTCAGGGTGTTCTGGAACGCCTTGCTGATTTCCGTGTCCATGGCGGGCACGATGCGGTCCAGGTACTCAACCACGGTGACCTCTGCTCCAAGGCGGCCCCACACGGAGCCCATCTCCAGGCCGATGTAGCCGCCACCCACAACAATCATCTTCTTGGGGATCTCCTTCAAGGCCAGGGCGCCAGTGGAGTCCACGATGCGCCCCTTGGCGTTGTCCACAGGGCAGGGGGGGAGGGGCGCCACCTCGGAGCCAGTGGCGATCATGACGTTCTTGGTGGTCAGGGTCTGCACGCCGCCGTCAGTCAGGGCAGCCTCGACCTTGCCGGGGGCAACGATCTTGCCGTGGCCCTTGATGTAGTCCACCTTGTACTTGGTGAAGAGGAACTTCTCGATGCCGCTGGTGAGCCCGTCCACAGTCTTGTCCTTGAACTCCAGCATCTTGTCCAGATCCACGCTCACATCGTTCACTGCACAGAGAAGGCCCCAGGTGACAGGTACTGTTTACTGAATGCAATGCAAATGCGTGACGCACCCACGACACCGTAGTCCTTCATGTGCTTGCTGGCCTCCTCATACAGGTGGCTGGAGTGCAGCAGTGCCTTCGAGGGAATGCAGCCGACATTCAGGCATGTGCCTCCCAAACGCCCACGGCTCTCCACACATGCAGTCTGTACGCACGAAGAAGTGCAATTGGGTGTGCAGACTCAATTCAGCACCGTTTGTTCCCCTTCTAAGGCCTCAACGCCACGTATCACGCCTGTCACTTTCCGCAACGCAACACTTCCGCGAATCTTGCGAATACCAACGCTTCCAGCTTACCTTCATGCCCATCTGTGCAGCTTTGATAGCAGCAACATATCCACCGGGGCCTCCACCGACAATGACGACATCGTAGTCTACGTAGTGAGCCAACGTGGGCAGTGCAAAACCCAATACTTCGAATTTCCGCACTCACCTCCAGAGCCAGTGGACATGGCACGAGCGACCACTCGAGTGGGCTGCAAAAGACAAACACGAAGAAGTTGTATTTACGAGTGGTGAGAAGCTGCACACAAGGATGACTTGCACTCACCACACTGGCGGCGGCAGAAGCCACCGCGCGAGCAGATGATGCAGCAGCGAGCATGGTTGACTAAACTCCTGAGTGACAATCACAACAATAGAGAACAAGAAAATGCCATTCGCGACTGGAACTCCAACAGCCAGAGTGCATGAAACTTCGAGGTGATCTCATCTCAATGGCCACACGGGGCGCGGGGGGTTATCCGTCCCAAACCCTTGAAAATGAGATTGGTAGGCTTCGAAACGCACCGGCGTGGTCAACCGCCGTGAAGCCAGAAATGGCATCTCAAGCAGGCAAAGCAGGCACGTGCTTCAACTTGCGCGACGAGTCTTCTCACGTCCCCATGCATAGCCCCACCGCTAGTGCCTCGTGCCCCCTTCTCTCGAGTATCTGTGTGAACGCCTGTTTACTGCAGTCAAGCCGCTATTGTAGCAGCGGCTGCATTGTTACACTTTCAGCATGCTTGGCTCTGAGCTTGCGTGATGCATGCTTGCATGCATGGTCAGTTCATGCAAGATTTGATAGGTAGTACTATCATAGTCACTAGTACCTGGCAGTCAGCGGATTTTGAATCGACATGGCTGATGCTTCAGGCACTTCCTCGGTTGATGGCATTGACCTGTCCAACTTGACAAGCGGGAGCAGGGCACGCAAAAGTGTCAAAAGGATGCGAGTTGATGAAAGCACCGTCCTGGGGGGATCCAAGCCTACTCTCAATGTGCTTGAGGGCCCTGGCACAGAAGTGAAGAATTTGATCAACGTGTGCAAGCACCTGGCGGCAGTGAGCGGCAACATCGACCTGCTGAAGACTTTACACAGGCTGATGTACGGGAAATTTGCCAAGCCTGATGTGGTTTTGTCAAACATTATGCGTTTCTCGGGTTTGCCCTTCCGAAACGAGGAGCTTTACCCTCGTGGGTATGACGAAAGCTACGACTCGCTCATGTTTCGAGTCAACGACTTGAAGGTACGTTTACATAAAAAATTCAACCATTGTCACGTGTGGAGCAATCAGGGCTTGTGCAGATGTCGGTGCTGCGAGCTCTGTTTGATGCAATTGGCCTCCCCCGTGATCCTGAGTCTTTTGACGACGGCAAAGCCGACAAGGTGAACTTGGTGGGCAGGCTGACGAACTGGCTCGAGACACCCAGAGACGTGAAAGCTGCTGCTGCCAGTTCGCAGCTCCTGCAGCTGCTGGGCGCAACCAAGGACTCGGGGGCGCGGGGGGCGCCAGCCGCAGCGCTGCTCAAGCACTTGAAGCGGCCCAGAGGGCACTCTACAGATAGCCTCTCCGACGCCGACTCAGAGTGTGCTGTAGATGGTGCAGGCCCCACATCTCCAGGCAGCGCCACTGCGTCTACTGCTGCACTGGCGCCTTCGCGGCCAGATGCCACAGACGCAGAGATCGCGCAATACGCCGCTTCGCTTGTGCGGGGCGCAACACAGCCCTCCAAAATGACCATGACAGCACTACTCAGGGTGCTAAGTCAGAGATTTGGAGAGCGTGTGCTGCAGAGGGGTGCGTGGCTGGCTGGTGTGTTGAGGGTAGAGTTTTTCCAATGCGACCCCACTGCTCTTGGCTTGGCTGGGGACAGTAGCTGAGGATGTGGTTGTATTTCATTTATGTATTGAGTCATTTTACGTCCTGTGCTATTACAAGCACCCATCAAACCATCACATTGTGTAAACAGGGCGGTGGATGAAGTTGCTGGAGATGGGCCCATACGCCCCTGGGGCAGGCGAGCCAGACCGAGGATACCTGAAGCGCCCAGCCTTGCCGAATCTCGAGCTCGGGGCCTTTTGGTTGAATGCGCTGTTGCTGAAGTCCACCATGCTGCTGGGACCTGCTGAGGTCGCCGGGCGACGAGCAATGCTCGGCCGCTTTGCCTTGCCGATGCTGAATCGGCGGCCAGCTCCCACCTGTGTGCCGTCGCTTGCACTACCATATGAGCCTGGGCCAGGCGCATCGTTCAGAACCTCAGTCAGCTGCCTCCTGGCTTCGCTGAACTTGCTGGCTGAGGGGCGGCGGGATCGGCTGAGGGGGCGGTCATCCACCATGTACGGCCCGGGGGTGACGGGGGACACACTCATGGCGCCTTTGTCGTGCCGTCCACCCATGGTGGACCCACCATTGGAGTTGTAAATGCTGCGTCCTCCAAAAGCGCTTGGAGAAGCGTACTTGCCGGGGCCAGGCCCAGGGGAGGTGTTTTTCAAATTTCGGGCGTCATACTCGCGCTGCTCAAACTTGCCAATTGCAGTGATTTTTTGGCTGGGCAAGTCAGGTGCAGACATGCAACTACTGTTTGGTGTATAGCTTGGCCCAGGGCTGGTGCTTCTGAAAATGTCCTTCGGGCGTGGCCGCATGGTCCAGGATGGTGAGTTGGGCCTGCTGCTGTGGGCAACTCCCACGCTGCTGCCAACCGAGTACTGCCCAGGACTGGGCGTGTCTTGCGCCCGCTTTGCAGCAGCTGCAAGTGTTGTGATGCGCTTTGACTTGGAAAAGGCGCTTCGAGGTGCGTTTGGTAAAGTGGCTGACCCGTTCAAATCTTGCTGGGTATTATACGCGGCTGGTCCTGGACTGCGTGCACGCTCTGATGTTGCCGGCCGTCCACAAAGAGAGTACCCAGGAGAACGTTTGAAGTTGGAAAGAAAATTCATCGATTCATCTGGCACGGTGATTGGCCCTGAAGGACAACCCTCAACCTTTTGTTGTAAAGTTTTCATGCCGAAGGAAAACCTCGCTGAAGCCGTCAAAGTTGGTGAATACTCAGGCAAGTACTTTCCAACTCCTGGAGAATCTGTCTCCGCAAGTGGCTCTGGGCGGCCTCTGATGGTAAACGCTGTGAAGGGCGAGTTGGTGCTTCGGGTGAGCTGACGTTGTCATTCACAGCACGAGTCACGTTTTTCGGTGCAAGACATACCTGGAGCACGGTCTTGTGTCGGCGAAGAAGCTTGACCAATAGTTGATCCTAAGTCATATTCCCCAGGACCAACTGAAGTGGGCGAGACAGACACGGTTTTACGGCGAGCTGTGCCAAATCTCGTCTGCATAGCTCAAACGGCAGTGTGCGAGGGAACCTTGCTGCCAGAGCATGTAACTTCACCCAGTGCGCTCACCCTCGGTTGATTATGCTTTGTTGCATCGAATTCAAGTTTTCCGATGCCACCAGATGCACCGTACATTTCAGGGCTGACGCTGGGATCACTAACAGTGCTCGGTCTGCGTGCCGAGGCTCCGAAGGTGCCGGCAGGTGAAGCTGCCATGTTCGTACAAATCAATAGGACCAAGAAAAATCGAAGAATAAATAAGTTAATATGTATTGTGTGTGTATGTAATGTATTTTCTAGCGAAATCAACTCGACCGAGCTCGAGGCACGCAATCCCTTGACCCCGCTCAGAGGGGGGTATGCAGGATATCAAAACTTGTGAGAGGTTTACCGCAGCACCA
>Ga0307982_1002907_pt1 | contig 13734 bp, 18 predicted proteins | sample OrgLakmetagen989_FD_201847 | JGI IMG/M metagenome (GOLD analysis project Ga0307982, IMG submission 201847) | Saline water microbial communities from Organic Lake, Antarctica - #989 | ecosystem: Environmental > Aquatic > Non-marine Saline and Alkaline > Saline | place: Antarctica: Organic Lake...
TCCTCCTGCTGCGCCCGAGTCCCGAGTGAGCCCCGAGTGGCCCAAGCCGCAAACGGCCGAGTCCCGAGTGAGCGAGAAAAAAACTCGGGACTCGCTCGTTACTCGGAGGGCTTACTCGGACCCCATTAAACGTCCATGGCCACCTCAAGTTTGTTACCGGAGTGAAAAATAAACGTGCAGAGTTTTCTTGTTTTTTTTAGCAGTGCTGCTATAGAAGAGTTAACGAGTTCGATAACACGTCATTGATTACGTTAGTTGTGTGTCGCGCGAGCGCAACATCTGATTCAGGAAAACCTGGTAAGTAGCTGCGTTATCTTCATGAGTCTCTTCGAAATATAAGAGGGCTAAGTCACTTCAATTTGCATAGGGTCTGGCTGTGTGTATTGTAATATTCGTTTACTTGCACCTCAACCCGCAGCACCGGCATCTGCCACATTTTGTTTTGTATTAGCCTAGTTCTAGTTGGAGTTATATTTATCTCCTCTACATCACTTATTGGGGTTTGTATAAAATTATGTATTCTTATACGTTATACTCTGGCTCCTTTAATCTGCATTGATTGTAAGCCGGAAAACAATGATACCGGCTTGATGTCTTGATGCATCCTGCTCAAGACAAGTACTCACCGCGACAGAGAAGAACGAGTTCCGAGTGAGCTCCGAGTGGCCTCCTCCTGCTGCGCCCGAGTCCCGAGTGAGCCCGGAGTGGCCCAAGCCGCAAACGGCCGAGTCCCGAGTGAGCGAGAAAAAAACTCGGGACTCGCTCGTTACTCGGAGGGCTTACTCGGACCCCACTGAGCGAGTTCCGAACACTTCTATACGTACATAAATATCTCCCCCTGTAATGTTTGAGGTTTGCTCGCCTTTCTTTTCGTCTTCTTCGTCCATTCTTCAGATTCTTTTGAGTCGCGAAGAGTATGAGTCCGTCTGTAGAAGACAACTAGCTAGAGCGCTTGCTTCAAGAGTTCAAACGTGCAAAATAGTTGTAGCTCAAGGTGTATAACTTTCATTATAAGGAATTCATAGATATCGATTTTCTTGTTTTTTATCCTACAGAAAATTGCATAGCCCTTGAGTCAACGTGTAGAATGTCTATAAAACGCAAGGTTGAGAGTGGGCCTTCTAGTAGCCCCACTGGCGAATTGAATGCTGGAGACATTGAGGAGTCGAGTTCTTCGATATCTAACACAGCGTCTCCATCAATTGACCATAGTAGAGGAATAAGTAGAGCGAGCACAGTGGCTCCAGCAGCCCTGACTGCATGCCTAGCGGCCTTAGTGAAAGGGCCAGCAGCCTCTCAGGCCATTCTGACGAAGCATAGGGCATCTATAGACTTCGCCCTCGCGAAGCTCCTCGAAACTGTTGGAGACTACGAACTTCAGGTAGTCTTGAGTTCAATATTTCGTACTCGACCTTTGTTTTTATCTTGGCCTGCCATTGTGAGCTCCTTTTTGCAGTTTCATTGGAAGCACTTGCGTGTGTGGAATTTCTTTACAGCATGACTTCTGGTGAGTCTTTCATTCTTGAACATTGCCCATTTTAGCATGGCCATACCTCGCTTCACGAAGCTGTAAGGCGTGGGGGTGCAATGACCATGCAATCGCTTATTACGGCCGGCGCAGATGTAGCTGCTAGGGACAGAATGTACTCCACGCCATTAGACCTGGCCACTGACGAGACATGCCGCACCTTCCTCAAGCACCACTGCGCTGCCCTTGTTGCTATTGCTGCAGCCCCTGTCACTCTCGTCTCGACGGCAGTAGCGCATTGTGTGGGCCTTTATGCGTCTGTGTGGGCGATGCCGGCCTCGAACGTGTCCTTGTTTGCTTCCCAGCTTGGCCCGTCCTTCTTCTGGGCCCCGCCCAATGCTCGTGCCGCGATCTTTGCCTGAGCGCGAGATGCCTTTATAGTCTAGCTTGCTGCCAATACCGAGCCGTTCGCAGCGTTGTCTGACGATAGCGCTGGCGATGTCTTGGATTTTATTGAGCTGGGAATGCCTCGCACAGAGGCGCTGCACATTGCTTGGCATTGCTCGTCACCAGAAGCATGCGCTTGGGTGCGCGCAGTGGCTGCAAAGACAATCGTGGTAAGAACCAAGAATCGTTACACTCCAGCAACATTTCTTCTTACCAACTCTCATCCTAAGCTCTGCACTGCTTCTTCGTTCCTTTCTCCCTGGTATTTTTATTTTTTCGACTCAGTTTCAAGTAACAACGGAGCTTAAGTATGCGGCAAAAAAGGTGACTTGACAGCAGTGCAAGATTGCCTCGCCAAAGGTGCCAATCTTGACGCACAGTCGGAGGTACGTTGCAGTGTGACGATGATATCTCGAATAATTGAACCATTTGTATTTCTATAGTGCGTGGAATTGCGGGTGTGTACACGATCAGATTTATTCTGTCAACGTCGCCATCTCACATACAATATCCCAGCCCACTAATTAGTATACCACAATGTTTGAGTTTATTTGTCATTTCTATTCTTATTAACTTTTTGTCTTAGTTTTTCTTCACATCTTCGAGCCTATGTTTATCTTTATTATTATTCTTTTCACTTGTCGACGAAAAGAGGGGCTCTACTGCACTTATACACGCCTCACACGGAGGCCACACCGCCATCGTGAAGCTTCTCCTTAAAGCAGGCGCTGACATTGAACTTAGGAGGTCTGATGTGATTTATATGTGCCGCAAACGCAGAAATGCAATTATCTTTTGTAGGCTTGTGCATGCTGTGCACATACATTTGACTAACACCTCGCCTGTATCCTTACAAGTGTGTTCGCAAGAGCACTTGAAGGCACTGTGAGTTTCTGATGTGGCTTAAGTAAATAGTGACACACCACCTCTGTCGCTTTTCTCGCATGAGCATTCCTAGTCATTCTAGTACCTAGTCTTGAATTATCTCGTTTACAAACTTGACCCCTACCTTTTTTTGTGTCGTTAGAATGAATTTCTTCTGTAGTCGACGAGTCCGTAATTGGTGACGTCATGAGGTCACGTCCACGTTCTATGCATAGGAACAACAATGAGGTCGGTCACAGGGGTATGAGCATACTTACGTTGAGGAACAAGCAGGCTTTGTTTGAGACAGAAAGGAAAAGGTTGGTGTATGGTTCTCCGTCGAGGAGTCCTCAATTAGTCATGATGTGGTATTGTGAGGTCAATGCTCTGTTACCTTGGAATGGTTCTGAGTTTCTTATTTATTCGCTGCTAAGGATATGCTCCTTTCTCGCCATTGTTAGTCTCCTTTTGTGTACAGTTGGTGATTCGTTACTATACGTAGATCTCTTGAAGGAGATACTTAAATCTTGCTCACCTCACCAAATTCTGTATACGTTAGATTGGCTACACAGCGCTCATGACTGCCGCCTTGAAAGGTCACACTTCAGTTGTGAAAGTCCTCCCAGAGGCGGGTGCAGATTTGGATGCTAAGGATAAGGTCAGATTCACCCATACATAATCAGGCATAAGAAAGATGGTGGAAAAGGCAGCTGTCCCTTGGCGTTCCTTTGCTTATTGAGCAGAACCTTGCAATGCACTTTATCTTATTCTATATGGACATGTTTCCACAAGTGACGTCTTTCTCAACGTTGCAACCCATTGTAATTCCATATCTTTGCGGGGCGACACAGCCCTAATTATTGCGGCGACAGATGGCTATGACTCCATCGTGAAGCTCCTCCTGGAAGCAGGCGCTGACAAGGACACTGTGAACGAGGTGCATTCAATGAAAAATCAAAACACTCAAATCTGATAGATCTGGGATTATGGATTCTAATATGCCCGTATCTTCTACTTTAACAATCCCTTACTCTTTGTCTCTCATTTAACTCCATCATGATTCCGCTTGGATTACAATTTATTCGGTTACTTCGCTCATCAATCCCTTTATCATTCCTCGCTTATCTCTCTCATGATCATATTTTGCGGCAGTTGGGCAACACAATTCTTGTCATCGCCTCGATCGAACACCATGGTGACGTTGTGAAGGTGCTGCTTGAAGCAGGTGCAAATAAAGAAGCCATGAGTCCTTGTGTGAGTTTAGGCAGTGATTTACCTTTGCAGATGGGTATGGAATGGAATTATAGAAAACCAACACATTTCATTGCACTGATGATGGATGGAATGTGATTTTTGTGTTGCTGCTGTTAGAATGGTGTACTCAAAGAAGTGATACATATGATGATGAGTACATCTTGAAGAGAAGCCTACGATATCTCAACATATAATTGTCCATTATTCACTTGTGTCTCTCCTTTGTTTGCTTTCAACTTTTTTCGCGATTCTTCAATATCACCTCGCTACCATAGCATCGTGTATCTCATTTGTGTAATTGAATATTCCTTCTTTCTTTCTTTCTTTCTTTCTTTCTTTCTTTCTTTCTTTCTTTCTTTCTTTCTTTCTTTCTTTCTTTCTTTCTTTCTTTCTTTCTTTCTTTCTTTCTTTCTTTCTTTCTTTCTTTCTTTCTTTTTGTTCGTTTATACTCTCTGTGATTGGTCCTTCAAAAGTACGGCAAAACAGCACTGGAATGTGCAAGCGATTTAGACCACACCGGAATGGTTGCCCTCCTCCAGCAATGAACTAAAATTTATGCCAACGTATATGGCAAAGGAGCTCATGCTGCATGATAGTGGCCAGCCTCATGCGCGGAAGTCAGATTGTTTGCAGAAAAAAAAGTGGCCTTCTCTCTCTGTGGTCCCAGCAGCGCCGGAAGTTCCGAGCCGCCAGAGCGATTGGCAAAGGGCTTTATGAAGGAGAAGAAGGAGCACCTTAGTGCCTACTGGCATGTGCGTCTTATTGTGACTTTTTTTTATATTCCCTCGGTGCCTGTTGGACTTCTTATGCTGGCCCCTCGGGGCCTATCGGGGCACCGGGGTTAGTGTCAAAAATTTAGTCTAGTCTAGTCTCTAGTCTAGTTAATACTCTCCCAAAAACAAGGAAAGGCAAGTACACAGCAGCCACAGAGGCACATAAAGAATTCACTTGAGCTGCATATGCGCTAGCAAGTTCGCTCCATAAGGCCAATTAAGGCTCCAACTGGCGCCTTTCCTCCGAACAAGTCGGCGGGACTGAGTGCTCGTTCGTGTGTCACGTCCCAGGTCCACAAGGCAATTGCAATTCTCTGGGCTATTTTTGCCCCAGCAGGGCATCGTTCCAATGTTTTTCTTAGGCGCCGGGCGCCAGCCGATCTCAGCACCGCCTGTCCTCTTTCTTGCTAACGGAGTATGGATCACGTGGCTTTTATGCTGCAGGCTGTGCGAACACGAATGAACACAGGCCTACAAACACCAGGAGAACCTTCTCCGCTCCAGAAGCAGTACTTAGCGAGGTCGAACTTAGATAGTAATAGTAGAGATAACGAAGATGAGACTATGGGACTAGCACCAGCTGTATCCATTGAAATGATAATCTCAGTCGCAATAAAAGATAAGCGCAAAACAGCCGCAGACACGCAAGAGGCAAGAAGTCGCAAACTTTGGCTGTAAATGCCAATGAGCTAAAAAAATAAAGTACGCACCAGACAGAAGGCCAAGTTCAAGTACCGTGCGGGGGATAACGGGAACGGGCGTGAAGCCAAGTGCCGTGCGGATTTCTGGCTAGGGCCCAACCGCCCTACTTCCCTTTCATAGAGGGGCTCCCTGTTAATACGTACTGCGTACTGGGTTTGGGTTCGGGTTTGGGTTTGGGCGTGCTGAGTGCTGAGTCAAGAACAAATCGTCTGATGAGCCAATCATGACCGTCGAATGGAAGGAAGAGAAAAACACCGCCACGCGTTGGCTTCCTGTTCTCAAAGTGATTCAAAGAAGTTGTGAAAGACGAACAGCCTCGTGGCTCGCGGCACTCGTCATATCGGTCAGCCGAGCAATATTTTATCGCATATTGACGCGCTATCTCTGTCTTACAACCAATATAAATGGCGTCTTGCCGCTCAGCATTCGTTCGCCGAACCTAATAAGTATTGAGATCAAGTGTGTTGACTCAGTCGAAGTATCGGATACTGTGTTCTGGCTCTAGCTCCGTCGTGGTCATTCGCTACATTGCGCCGAAGTGCTGCGGCGCTTCGAGCTCATATCCGCTTGCTCAAACTTTGGCATCCGTTTTAAATCGAATATCTGCGACGGTTATATACACGGCTAGGCTTTGTTTGTTAGGCTCTGTAGCACTTTATCCATGCCTGCTTCTCAATCTCTAGTGGAGGCTTCGTCCCCGAGAAGCCTCCAGAGAGCTAAATCTATAGCAGAAAGTCAGGAAGCTGCTCGAAAAGCAGCAAAAGCGTCTAGGCTAGCGGAGCGTGCTAATATCAGTCCAGACCAGAAGGAGGCAGGCTTGCAGGCTGCGCGAGAGCGCCTCGACAGTGTTCGCGCGTCGTACGAAGACAAGGGCGTGATGGCTTCCGATCGAGCTACCCGCGAATCCCGCGCCTTCGCTGCTTTCGAAGCGCTGCAAGACGAGTTTAAAGATGGAGAAGCCAAAGCTGTAGCGCAATTCGCTCGCGAATCGAAAGGGCGAGCGGGTAAAGCCACCAGCAAATCACAACTGGCAGTTCGAGTATCAAAAAAAACTGCGAAGCCTACAGCGCAGGCTGCGCGCGAGATCCGTGCGAAAGAAGCAGCTAATTACATCAACTCTGCCTTAGGAGAGAAGACTACCGCGGCAAGAGTAAAAACAAAGGAGCGCTACACTAGCCCAAAGGAGCGCCAAGGTCCCTTGTGGTTTCTGCCGGACCAACTGGCACCGTGGCGAAAACGCAAGATGCACCGGTGGAAAGTGCCGCAGAGCAGCGGCCCGCGAGACGGTGTGCATGCGCGAAGTGAGCGTCCATCCAGCGATACCATTGGGACTTCGTTGTGATTGAGAGTCTTTCTCTATTTCCTTTTATTTTACTCGGAGAAACCCTTCGCCCTGAATCTCTTGGCTTCTTTCGGGGGCTTCGCTCATTGCTCATTGCCATATTGATTCCAGTAATTGAGTTGGGGCGATTCGCCTTGAATATTTCACGGGACACTTAGCTATGAATTAATAGCTATTAGCCAAATTTCAACTGGCATCCCGGAAATTTCTTCGCGTCCTGCAATTGGATGTACGTGACTTCGTGACTAGGAGAGCTCCTGGGCGTGGGTACATTTGCATTGGCGATTGGGTTTGGGCGTTTGTATTGGCCCTTTGCGCTTCGCGCATTAACAGTTACATGGTTTACATAAGCAAGCGCATTATAGCTCTGGGGGGAGTTGGAATTAAGAAACCAGGAACCTAGACAATTAGAACTGTTATGGCCTGGCGAGTGACGAGAACTTTTATTAGTGGGCAGAAAGGTACAGCACGGCCACCCCAAAGACACGATGGCAAAGCGGGTGATGTGGGTTGCTCTGCAGAGCCAAGTCTCGCAAATATGTCTCACGCGAACAATTTCTCCCATCCGGGGGGTGTCGCGGAGTGATAGGTTTGATCGGCAGGCGCCACTTCGTACTTGTGGTAGAGCGCGTTGAAGAGGTCCATTTCTCGCCCTTTGAACTTTGTGGCCGTGTCGCGGCACGCTTTTGCCACTGCTTTCTCGGGGAAGTAGGTCTGGTAAAACGCGGCGATCCGCGCGACCCACAATTGGAAGCTTGCTGCCTCGCTGCTGTCGTTCACTTCTCCTACGGTACTTCCAGATCCTGCACCCGAAGGAGCCGCAGTAGATGAAGCACTGGATGGCGGCGGCGGCACAGGAGGCGGCGGAGGTCGAGCAACGCCTGAAGGGGCGGGTGGGACTGGCGGCGGAGGAGGCCGAGCAGCCGTGGATGGTGCTGGTGGCGAAGGCAGGGGCGGTGGCACCTTCGCGGCTGCTGTGGTGGGTGGCGATGGTTGAGACGGCGCTGTAGGTGACGGAGAAGGCTCCTGCTGGGGTTTGTTCTCAAGCGTTTCGGAGGGGGCGGTGGCCTGAGTAGCCGTTACTTTTGCGGCAAGGGCGGCGAAGAGGGGGTAAGACCGAGGAGCTGCGGGCGCAGGTGGCGGCGCCGATGCTTTTGCCATGAGTTGTTCGATGGTGCTGTGGTTGGCACTGTCCCCCGAAGAGACTGGCTGCTTCTCAGCCTCGAGGGCTTTCTTGGCACTGGCCCGAGTTTGCCTCAAAAGTGACAACTCGTGGCTGGCGCACGACGCCTGAAAGCAATTGCATGTGTGAACAGATGCGTGGACATGAGGCAATCAATGCGAAGAGCGGTTCACTTATCTCTGTTTCTGTTTTCATCTCAGCATCATTTTACTGATGAACACATACGCCTCAGGGTTCATCTTCCCTCTTCTCCAGCTCTCTTTGCTACACAAAAACTTGTTATTTCTCCCTTCCCTTTCTCACCTCTTCTCGAAATTGCTTCGCCAAGCACCGAAGCTTCTTTTTGTCGTTCTTGAGCTTCGCAATGGTCTCTTGCGCTACCGCACTCCGAGCCGCCACCGACGCCGCATGCGCCTCCCTCGCTGCTACACGGGCTTCTAGAGCCGCGGCTCGCTCGACGGCAGCTCGTGCACGGGCCTTCTCCACCGCGAGGAGCTTCTGAAGGTCCCCAACCTGAAGAATTAAATTGAGGTGAGTGACATTCAATCGAGAACACTGCAAACCAAAGTAAGATCGAAACGGCAAGCAAAGTACATGAATCGCTTGATTGGCATCTTCGTGGCATCTTTCTCGCGCCAATACAAACAAATTAGAACTCTGAAATTGCAATCGCTTCTTGGTCTTACTTTCTGTCCTTGAGCCACCAGGAGTCGCTCCGACGACTCAACTTTGTTTTGCAGTTCTGTCACTGCCACATCCCCCGGCACACTCGCATTGGCGTTCAGTTCCACCACTGCGGCGCGCTGGGCCGTGTTCTCGGCCGTCAACTCGCTGAGCGCTGATTGCAGCGCCGCCACTTCCCTTCGCAGCGACATCACTTCGGCGGTGTTCGCTGGAGCACCATGCTCGTCGTTGTCGTTGCTGAAGCCATTGCCGCCCGTGCTGCTCCTCCTGTTGCTGCTGGTGCTTCCGCTGCTGCTGGTGGTGGTGTGGGTTGGGGCTGGAGCGACACTGGCGCTGTTCAAAGAGGTCAAAGTGTCCACCATGCTGCTGTGCGCTTGACCCTGGGCCAGAGGAGGCTGGCCGCTGGAGGAAGACGAAGAGATCGTACTGCGCAAAGACGCGTCTGTGTAATCGCTTTCCGACTGGCGGTCCACAAACAAATCCATGGACCTTTCCACCGTGGCTTCGGCCGCTGACTGCACCAGCGCCCGTTGTAGCGCGTTCTTCTGGCCCTGGACTTCACTGCGCTGAGACTCGGCCCGTTGCAGGCGCTTTTGGGCGTCGGCCACATGGTTGGGCGAACAGACCGTCGCTTTGAACGCGAGCTTCTTGGAGTACCTGATGATACACAAGAGCGCGACGACAGCCTCTGTGAGACATCACATTTTTGGCCATAAATGATCATCTCAAATCGTGAAAGTTATTCGCGCGCAAACTTACAAACGTACAAAAGTGTAGGACCCTTCCTCTGATCTGCTTGCGATCGATACATGATTCAAAGAAAGGAACATCTTGCCACTGCGTACGAGACAGAAATTGAGATCGTGGATATGGTACGTATACTACCATCTGTCAGTAACACGAGGAGGAAAAGAAGAATCAAGCTGCCCTCACCATTTCGAGTAGTCGTTGTGCCAGGTCAAGGTCGCGACTCCTGGCGCAGAACAAGGCCACAACCCTTTGCAGAGCTCTGTCGTGGCTTTGGAGTAACGCTCGTAGGGGCGCACTGGCATCCCGTTGTAGGTCATGGAAAACGCTGTGTTTTTATGATTTAAAAAGAAAAGAAGATAAGGACAGGTAGAGCACAAGAAATGGTCGTAGATAACACAAGACAGCGTTATCAAATCTTGTGGAGGCGGGCATAGTAGAAGGAGAAGTTTGGCCGTATATCTGTGACCCACATCCGTGAGTTCTCTCTACTAACACATGAGGCGTACTACTAGTAATAGGACAGGAGGGTAGAAGGGGGGAGGCAGGAGCATCCTAAGCACTTACCCACGTCCTTGGCGGCGGACGATTTGCCCGGTAAAGTGGTGAAGCCCCACACGATGAAGTGGCCTGCTTCCTTCACTTGCAGATTCACGCTGTGCGACATGGAGGGCTGGAGCTTGTGCCGGGTTACAGGAGTGCCCTCCATCAGCACCGTTTCCAGCACTTCGGCCCCCTTGCCTTTGCCAAACCTAGAACGTTAAAAAAAATGATGATCAGAAGAAGTTGGGAAATTCAAGACAAATCGATACACTCACAAAGTGTAAGATAGCCCCAGCCAGAAATATGCAGGTTTGCATAAAAGCGATGAATGGAAATGTCGGAAACATCAATTTGACTTGCACTACTTTCTCCATCCTACCGCTCAATGATGATCTTGATCTTTTGTTCGTGCGTAGACCGATTATCGTCGTCGTCTTTCTCGTGCACTTCCGACGACAATTCCGTCTATTGATACGAACAGATGCAAGCAACTTAAAATTGATGCGAATAATCTAGTGAGTAATGTGCAAAGATCGTGAGCTATTTATAAGCAGGCAGATCTTAGAAGTAGACGCAAATCACCTACCATAAAAGTGCGCATTTCGTCGCAAGCAAGCACGGGCTCGATGGCCATGAGAGAGCAAATGTAGCTCGTGAGCATAGGTTGAAGCGTCATCAAATCGTCCACGGCAACGAGTACGTCTTTCCCAAACTTATCGGAGGTCGTTGACCGCTTCGCCTTTTTGAGCTTCGAGGCACCCGCCAGCGAATATATGGGCAAAACCGGCAGCGCTAGCTTCGGAAAGCGCTTCATGAGGTCGCGGTCAAGCTCGACGAATGAGATCGCTGTTCGACGCACGGTGTACACGTCCCCGTCAGCGAAGATTTGGAGGAAATAATGTGCCGTTTCAATGTCACATTTGCCATCAACCATGTCCACTCCAGGGACGAAGCCCGAGACTTTCGCTTGTAAAGAAGCGTGCGATTCCATAATGCACCACGACGAAAGTATATGGCAACGGCTCGATAGACCCCCCTCCTTATCGCCGAATATAATCTTAAGGTGAAGCCCTAGGCCCTGCACAGCACGCGAGCTAAGAGCTAAGAGCACGCAGTCGCCTACAGCCTACAGTATAACAGTATTACAGTACTACTTCTGTAGGTATCCACCTGACCCCCGATCTCCGTGCAGCCACAAGAAGTAAAGCAAAGATGTAAAGACATCAAACAAATCCAACTGATATCCCCCTGTAGAGTAGGCGTTGTTGGTTGCTTGTTAACTGACGCAATGGCCGAGGAATACGCCACTCCGCCGCTTCGCGTCAATTGGGCTGCTATTACGCCGAAAGGCGACCGCCCGACGCCTCGAGGCGGGCACACGGCCGTTGCGGTATGTTGCTTATGGTCGTTGTTGTTGATCAAAAGGTGATCAAGCATCATGCTTCACACGTGATGCAATTCATCTCGTCCTACAGGCGGATGCCAGCCTTGTTGTGTTCGGAGGCCATGCCTACGTTGGCGAGTCCAAATTTGCCTACTACAACGACACGCACTTATTTGACGCTGAGAGTGGAATGTGGCATCACGTGAGATGCAGTGGCGAAGTTCCTCTTGCACGGTACACATACAGCTCCTTCTTTTCTCCCTCTCGCTCACTCAAACTAAGAATCTACTGAACTCATACACCAAAGTCCCGTGGTTAGACAATCGATGTATTCGCCTTCCTAAGCATCAAAAGATTTCTGCTGAATGATCATGTATTAAGCTTTCCTACTGCTCGCACATCGTGCATTTCTTGTCATCCTCAAAACCCTCTCTCCATTTTATTACATATTATCTCGGGAAGGTACGGGCACTCGGCGGTGCTCGTAGGCAGCCGTATGTTTATCTTCGGGGGCAAAGGCGAGTCAGGCTTACTGCGCGACATGCACTTCTTGGACTTGGACTCGTGGGCCTGGGTGCCTGTGAGCTCAACCACTGCAGGGCCTTCACCGAGGCTGAACCATGCCACAGCACTCGTAGGGAGGAAAATGGTGGTTCACGGAGGCTGGGATGGAGCGGAATCCGCTTTGAGTGACTTGTGGGTCTTTGATACCGAAGCCTTTACCTGGATGAGTCCAGTGACAGCTGGCTTGCCGCCTTCGCCGCGATATGGTGTGTAGCTGCTATCCTCTTCACCTTCCCGGCGAACCATCCCTCTCTCTCCCTCAACAATATCAACTTACGTTCTCGTGCTGATCGTCGAATAATCTGCCGATTGTGCATAGTGCGAGATTCACAGAGAAAAGGATAATGAGTAAGCACTTGCGCGAGTAGTCTTAGCGTTAACCACTTCTTTTCTCGTAATCTTACTCTTACTCTTTTATCAACCTCCTTGTGTGATGATGGTGATCGTGGTGCCACCACAGGCCATGACATGCAGCTCCTCGAAGACGGCCGCTTGGTGCTTTACGGGGGGCTCATGATGCAAAAAGGCGGCGCGAGCCCCGAGTACCACAAAGACTTGAGGCAGTTGGACACCGAGTCGATGGTGTGGTCAAGGCAGCGTGCAAGTGCCGAGGTGTATCCCTCGGGGCGCTATGCGCACACTTTAACCCTCATGGGAGGCCAGTTGGTGGGTTAATTGTCTTATGTTGTATTCGAATGGAGATCCCTCTGCGTAACTGCATCCCCTTTTCTCTTTTTTTTTTTCATTGAAGCCTGCTGTTAGAAAAATTGTTAGCCATAATTAGGCGCGACGCAAACAAAAGATTCCTGTAAGTTTTAACCCCTGTTCTTTTCCACGTGTCAATGAATTTGGTATTTGTTATCCTTATAGTTTCTTTTCGGCGGTTGGGGGCTCGGGGGCCTTCAAAGTAGCGCCGAGAACAAACGGCAAGGCGCCGAGTCGGTGTTTTCCTTCGACTGTCAGGTGCGTGTCTCTTCATCTTACGAGTTGTCCATAGGTCCGCTGAGCAGGATCTGCTGTCATGTTTGTCAAGTTTTTAGATATCCAACATACTGATGTGGTCCTCTTTCTTCTTTCTCCCTTCGCTTGTGTTGTACGTTTGCTGGTGGTAGTCGGAGCTGTGGTGGCGGCCAGCTTTACCAACGAAGCCTCTCGAGCACAAGTACGGGCACACGGCCACCGTGCTGGGCCAGTCCCTCTTCATTTTCGGTGGGTGGAGTGGCAAGCAAGCCAGCAACTCGCTCGTTGAGCTCGTCTTCCAACCAGTCTGAACCTTGATGAAGGAGCTTGCTCAGAGAACAGGCTGAATGGGGGGCTTTATTGTAAGCTCGCGCATGCGCATATGTAGATAAACCTCTGCGTTTATTGACTTGTAACTTTTAAGTGATAACTATACAAACCCCATCCGCATTACGCAAGCGGGAAGTGAAAAAGCACCAATCTCTCTCCTTCTTTGCTTATACGATAGACGAGTGTGTATATATCGACCCCTAATCCTAGGAGCGAGGAGGAAATTGGAAGCTTCTAGTGCCGACGAGCTCAAGCCCCATTTGAAATAACAAGAAGAAGGAAGTGAAATATGAATAAAGAGCTAAGAAATGATGGGAATCGGCGAATTCGGTAGTGGTATATACACCGATCTACAAGTTAGCCTTAACTAGTTGTAAGTGCTAGGTGGAGTTGGCTTCGCTTGTGGATTCTGTCTGTCTGTCTGTCTGTCTGTCTGTCTGTCTGTCTGTCTGTCTGTCTGTCTGTCTGTCTGTCTGTCTGTCTGTCTGT
>Ga0307982_1002909_pt1 | contig 13732 bp, 9 predicted proteins | sample OrgLakmetagen989_FD_201847 | JGI IMG/M metagenome (GOLD analysis project Ga0307982, IMG submission 201847) | Saline water microbial communities from Organic Lake, Antarctica - #989 | ecosystem: Environmental > Aquatic > Non-marine Saline and Alkaline > Saline | place: Antarctica: Organic Lake...
GCCCACCCGCCCGGCCCGGCATGTATTTTAAGACGACACCCACCCGCCCGGCCCGAGCAGAAAAACGAAAAGGACGCCCACCCACCCATTGGGCGTGTGTCGCAAAGAGGCCGGGTGGGCGCCTGCCCGGCCCTGTCGGAGGTCCTGGTCGCCGCCCATAGTAGCCTCGCTCGCTGGTCTCTTCGTAGGCGTGTGTAAGCCTCTGAGTACAGCTATATTTCCAGCTGCAGGCGAAGGTGGCTTTTGGGCTGGCATTGGACGCGCCACGAGTCTTGTTGGTGAAATTGGCGTTGGTCTCAGTGTTATGCTCATGGCGTCTGCTCTTGTATACACGAACCCCAAGACTAAAGCTGACGCCGACAAACCTGCAATTTCCGAAAGTGAAACCAGTGAAAAGATCCCATCTAGAAGTCCCGGCCAACCTGTGACCCAATTACGTGCTCAGCCGAAGATATCCGAGGTGGCTGCGCTAGCATCAGTGCGGCTTGTGTTTATGCCAGCCTGCGGGTGTGCTCTCGTCTATGCAGCGGCCCGCGCAGGGGCTTTCGCTTCGACGGGGCCTGGAGGACTGCGCGCTTTGCTCGTCATGGTGGAGTGGAGCGTGCCCCCTGCACAAAACGTGGTGGTGATGCTGAGCGCGTCAGAATACCACGGGCTGGCACAGCGTCTCGCGAGCATGTACTTGGTGGTGTACCCGCTGAGTATACTCACGCTCACTGCGTGGACCTCGCTTGCCCTTTAAATCGTTACTGAAAATTTATGGGAGCCCACAGCTCTAGTGTAATTCAGCACACTGGACAGGATATAATCTCGACCTGGCTGAGATTGATATTTGATATGTAGATTCAAGCATCCGGCTCTAAGCTCGAGGAGGATATGTCCATCTAAATATCTACTGTCCACATTATCTTACTGGGAATTTCCGCGTTTGTATTTGGTCTCTTATGTCTTATTTGAGTTTTGAGTGTATGCTTATACTCCAATCTTTTCATGGCACATGACGCGCAAGCCGCCCGAAACAGCCCCATAATCCCATTGGAAGGCGTTAAGACTGCGATGATTATATTTACGGAGTTTATTTCTATTCGATGCATTGATGCCGCCTTTTTGCAATGACTTAGGGCTAAAACATTATGGAAGCACACAAAAATACATGCAGAGCAAATCTGCAGTGTTAGTTGCTACTGATAGCTGGCGGTGATTCAGGAGGAAGCCTTCTCGAGTTACTGCAAGGTAAGGGGGAGCTGTCGCCGCTATTGCTCCCACCACGGCGAACACCTTGGCGGCTGAGGCGCAGCTCGCGGGTAGCAGCGCGCTGTCGGCTTCGCTCGTCGCCGACTGTGGCTTGCTGCGCGGCGTGGTCGTCTTGCGCGCTGTCCCACTCGCGCTGGAGCCAATCTGCGGAGAACGATACCGCGTTGGAATCGGCTGAGGTTCGCTGCGGGTCCACGAAGGTTAAGCCATCTACCGTGTAGTGGCCGCCAGTAGCACTGGCCAAGCTATTCGGGGAATGCGGTGCCCTTGGACTGCGGCGATACTCCGATGTAGGGCTCGTGGCAGCACTGCTCTTGCCGCGGTGTGCTGTAGGGCTGCCCATCGAGGGAGTTAACCCACTTCCACTTCCACTTTTACTGCTGCCGCTGCTGCTCCTTCTGCCTTGACGGGAGCTGCCTAGCCTCTGCGAAGCTGCCTTCTTGCGGTCCGCAATGCGCTCTTGCAAGCTGGCGGCTTGTCGCGCTGCTTCCTGCTCCAGTTGCGCCGTCAAACGCGCGCGTTCTTGCTCTCCCTGTTCTACCATGGTGGCCAATTCTTGCGCCCATGGTTCCGCTGCTGTAGTGTCAGCAGTGCCTTCTGCACTTCTCTCTTTGCTCTGGCCACCGCTGCTAGCGCTACTAGCTACTGCAGGCACTGTTTGGTCCTTGATAGGGCTCCACTCGATTTCGTCGTCATCGTCATCATCATCATCATCGTCGTCATCATCGTCATCATATTTGACGTCAGGGGCGTCTTCATCAAATGCATCTTTGCCATAGCCAGGGCTCGAGGCAGTTGGCACCGCGACCGATGGCGCAGGCAACATGCCCTCGTCGTCGTCGTCGTCGTCATCGTCATCATAATCGCTTTCTTCACTTGGCGATGCGTTACCTCGTATTGAGATGGGGGGTGGGCGTGACGCGGCAGGCAGAGACTTGATACTATTCTCAACGCGTGCGTCACCAGCTTGGTCTTGTCGAGGAGGAGCAAACGCAGCCGCGCCCGCTTGCACCAGGGCTTCTTCGTCCTTAAACCTACGGTCGAGCGCCGACAAGCCATGGCCCACGAGGGCGTCTTCGGCTGAGCGCATGTTGACCATATGGGGCTGGTCTTTGCCCAAATAAGCGGCACCCCCCGCAGCTAGGTCATCTTCGAGTTGTTGGTCCAAAAGGCTTTGCCTTCCGCCACCATTACCACTACCACTACTGCTGCCACTGCTGCTCTTGCCGTTGCTGTTTGGTTGGGCCCGAGCACGGGCTCCTGCAGACGCATCTTCTGGCGAGCGACCAGGATCGAGGCAGCGAGGCGCGATTGGTGAACCGGCGTGCGGTGGTTGGTTGATGAGGCTCTTCAAGTAAGCCTGGTCCCGCTCGCTCATCGCTGACCTCTCGTCATGGTCTTGTTCGTGGCTGTTGCCGCTGTTGTTGTTGTTGTTGATGCCACTTGCCGCACGAGGGCTTATTGGCGGCGGCGATCGCGATGGTCTCTGCTTCTCGGATGAATTTGTTTGAAGTCCGTCCGCAAATGCAGCAGCTTCAGCAAGCATATCCGCCACCTGTAGTCACACACATGTGGACACCAACAAAGGTCAAAGGACACGAAAAACAGTTGAGGCATGCGGTGCAAGATATACATGTGCGCGGCTTTCGTGCCCCAACTATTCCCTGAATTTGCCTCTCTCTCAAAGGAGAACAAGAAGACAGCAGCAGTATGTGTGTTGATATCTTACTTGAGCCTTGGCGAGGCCCATGAGTTCGAAGCGGTGATTTCGCAGCTCCGGCGCTTTGTGCGCTCGCGCCCAGCACGCCGCGCAGCCACTGGTTGGGCAATCCATGCACTGCCGCGCTGCTGGCAGCAAGTTGCAAAAACTGCAGCGCACTACAGGAACTCCAGGAGGAAGAGCTGCCTGTGCCGCCGCTACTGCTTTTGGCGCTGACACTTTGGTCGAAGAAGGTGCTCTTAGTGCCGGTGCAGGCGCCTTCTTCTTTGGCTGAGCTTGTCGAGAAGCTGCAGCGTCACTTGCTACAGTACTGTGCGAATCGAGTTGCCTGGCCTTGGCGGCGAGTTGCTCCAAGAGCTCCGCGACGCTTCCAGAATCCCCCAAGGCAGCAGCCCCACCGCCCGCAGCAGCCGCTGCCGCTTGCGCCAACAAGTCTTGCAAGGCCACCGCAGCTTCTGGGCTTCGCGGGGGCGACAGCCGTTTTGATTGTTGTTTGACCTGTTTCTCTTCTTGCTGCTTCGCCTGCTGCTCTTGTCCTTGCTGCTTTGCAAGACGGCGCCGTGTGTCCTGGTATTCCGCTAAGCTTTTTTCTTCTTCGGCGTCGTCGTCAGACGAAGCTTCATTGTCGTCACTGTTGGAGTCTGCGGACCCCGCTGCCCATTTCTGCCGCCATTCTTCTTGTGAGTCAACCTCTAACGACCCATCAGCGCCCCCGCCGCTGTCACCCTGGTCGTTCTCTTCGCCGACTGCATCAAACTCGCCATCATTCTCTTCATCTTCTTCCTCTTCGTATTCGCCTTGGTGACCTCGTCTGTGATCGCCTGCGTGCCCGTCGCGCACCCGACTAGCAGAATTGGCATTGAGGTTACCAATGGCTTCGGCTAAACTTCCACCCCCGCCAAAACCTCCAACACTTCGCCTGCTCAAGGAGGTGGACGCTGCGCCACCGTCGCCGTACCCAATCGTAAAATCGCCCGGGGACCCTGCCAATCGTGAAGGAGGAGCATCTTCACCGAGGCCTGATTGGCCGTCTACCACCACTTCCGTGCCACCGCTGCTGCCACCGCCTGGATGAGGATTCGTAGCTTGTCCTACTGGCTGTTGATAGCCCGACACTTTCTTCTTGTTCTTGCTCGGTGAACTCCTGGGAGAAATTTTACCACCTCCAGTAGTGCCACCGGAGCTTTTTTTAGGCTTGCTCTTAGCGCGAGTTTTCCCATCATCATCGTCGCCACTGTTACTCACACCACCGCCACCTCCGCCCTGCAAAGTCGCAGCCAGGAGCGCGTCGATTTGGTCGGCACTCAAGCCCAAGTTCATGTCCTTTGCCTGTTTCTCGATGGCTGCGCGCGTGCGCATTTCTGCCATGCCTTCGCGTTGGTACCCGTGCAGAAAACGGTCGTAAAATGCGGACCCACGGGGTTTTGCTACCTGTGCTGAAGAAGAGGAGGACTGGCCGTTTAACCGCCGCTTCCGCTGCTGCTGTCGCAGAAGCTGTTGCTGCGTCTTGCGCGGCGGCAGACGGTCGGGATAGCGCCCGTCGGGAAGCCGGCCGTCGGGCCCGACGATCGTGTGTGGTGCCGGGCCGAGGGCAGCAGTGGTGGCAGCAGCCGCAGCGGCGCTGCTACTGCTACTGCCCGAGGCATGGTTGAACGTCTTTTCCGTTGCGCCGCCTAACTGGTGGGCGCGGTGTTTCTGCAACCGCTGCCGCTGCTGTTTGATGGCTTGCGCAGCTAGAGCGGCCGCTTCGGCTTCCATGGCACGTCGAGCTTCAGGCCCTTGTAGCTCGTCAAGCACTGCTACTCCCGGGTGCTCTGCGACACCTCGAACGACGCGAGGTGCAGTTGGCGCGTTCTGCGCACCTCTTCTTCCACTTTCTCCGCCACCAGCTGCTCCTGCTGCTGCCTTTTGAGCTTCACTAAACATGCCATTTCCACTGCTCCCTCCTCGGTAGTGCGGGTTAGCGTACTGCTGTGGCGCCGCTGGGGTTGAATTTTGCTGCTGCGGTAGGGTCCAGGCATCGGAAGGACCACCTTCTAATTCGCGGTTCATTCTCCTCACAGCACTATCGTCGTCGCTGTCAAAGTCGTCGTTGTCACTGTGCTCGCCGCCGCCTGCGCCGGGATAATCGGGCAATGCGAGTGCTTGTTCTCTAGGACTGCGCTGCTCTGCCCGCGGATCGCGTTCCAGCTGTTGAAGCGCTTCTGGCTGCCGCTGAAGTGGTGGTGGCTTTGGTTTGGAGCGAGCTTGAGATGGCGGCCCAGACGAGGGCGGGCCCCGCACTTTCCCTTTCCTCGGCGGCTGCTGCTGCTGTCGTTGTGGTTTGTCGTGTGGTTGCTCGGCCGCAGCTGCTGCTTTGAGACGAGCCGCTCGTTCGCCAATGTGCCGCACGAACGACGACGAAGTACCCGCGCCACCCCGTTCCCCGGATGGCTCCTCGCCGCCGCCATCTGCCTCATTTTCACCACCGCCGCCTCCATAAGTGTTGTCCTTGAGCTGCTGCCAGACGGGCCGTTGGTATGCGCCGGGCGCCGAGGCGTCTTTTTTGGCATGCGGAAGCAACGCAGCTGCCGCAGCAGGAGCTGCCCCGGTGGCCCCGGGCACGCGAGGCAGCGTCGAGTCAGTGCCCTGCGTCTTGCCTCTACGGGCGGCGCCCGGTTGGATGGCGGCATTGGGGTCGACTGCGCTGGGATGCCTCGGCCGCGCGAGCCGCTCCGACACTGCGCGCTGCTGCTGCGTGAGGGCGGCGGCCAGCACAGGCAGAGCTACTGCTTCAGCCAAGTCGCCGTCAGGACCAAGCCCGACTCTTGCACGCGTGGTAGAGTCATCCTGAGGAGTTTGGCCAACGGACGCGCCATGAGCTGCAAACTCCTTGCGAACCTGCACCACAAGAAAGATATGGCATTCGAAGGCACAGAAGAGAGGAGGAAATTAGAAAAGAACCAGAGATGCAACGAAGATAAAGTTTGCTTCAAAAGATCATGGATACAATCGAGCCACATCCATTAAGTAGCAAATTCTATCTAAACCTGCTCTTTGACGAGTTTTTGCCTCAGGGCATGCTTTTTGGCGTCTCTTGCATCGCGCTCTTCGGTCACCCGTCTAGCTTGGTCCAATTCTTTGTACACGCCATAGCACGTGCTGCACACTTTCACTTCCTTGTAGAGTTGGTGCAAGGGTAAATGAGCTAAGCCATTCGTGCTGGCACCTCCCCCTCCACCACCTCCTACTACCATTGCTGCCGAGCCAGAAGGGCCCAACACGTCTGTTTCTCCCAATTTCAGTGCCCGCAGCGCCCCTACCACTGACAAAGACGTCGCTCCGTTTGCGATGCCACTGCTGGCAGGCGAGGCCATCCCAGACGACGGCAGTTGAGGTTGCCGGCGCGGCGGAGAGCGTGCACTCGCAGCGGCAGCCGCATCGGAAGCAACGTGGCTAGCGCGCCATTCTTCGACCCGACGACGACGCACCCGTTCTTCGAACTCGAGTTGCTCGTGGGGTTTGCGCACCTTGTCCTCGGGGAGCACGTCCTTTTCCGACGCGACAACTATCACCGGTGCAGACCAGCACTCGACTGCAGGGTCGCGGACGTCGCACACCCGCACTTTGAAGACCCACCCGTTGGTGCCGCCTTTACCTTTGCCGCCAGCAGCTGCAGCGCCTCCTCTGCGGTTAGCATCACCAAGAGGAGGAGTAGAAGCGTCGGAGGCCGAAGTTCTAGTGGTCACTCCGCGTGAGGCAGCGAGGCGTGAGGTCAGCGTGGCCGGAATCACGCACACCAGCCGGCCCGAATTGGGGGCCCGCGGTGCAACCGCCACGCAGAAGCCCGCCTCGTCCTGGAGCCACACGCTCACAAACGCCAGAGGCCCGCTCGAAGCCCAGCACACTTCCACCAGCCTGCCCGGCCACCACACTTCAGGTGGGATGTCGGAGGGGCTGGTGCACAGCAGCCGCTTGGGCTCGTGGTAGTTCAAAGGCGGCTTCCCCGGAGGCGGGCTGGGTGCGTTTCCCACAACAACACTACTGCGGCCCGAAGCAGTGCCCGTGGAGCTCGCCTTGGTTGGGACTACAGCCGCAGCTGCAGCAGCAGCCGCCGTGGGGCCGATGGGTAGGCCAGCCCGCGCGCGAAGCCACCAATGAGCAAGCGCCGAGGGCCAGCCTTGGTCTTCCAAGCCCTCACGCAGCTCAATGGTGCACTCGGTGTCCCCGCCGCCACCGAGACCACCGCCTAGGCCACCGCGCCCGCCGCCAGGCACGAAGTGCGCCGCCACGCGACGCAAGATTTGGGCCGCGTCCTGGCGAGCAGCGCTCACGGACCGAAACGCAACCACTTTGTCTGCTCTTCTGGGAGGCGAACCCATGGAAAAGGCACTGCTGTCGCCCTCCATCACGCTCAACTCTTGTAAAGTGTCGAACGCGCAAAAGTCACCACAGCAACTTCGGACACCGGATGAGGCTCCACCAGCGGTGCTGTGGCCTGTACCACCGCTATTGCCATTGTTTTTGACTAAACGTGGCAGCGCCGCCGGCGCAACCACTGATGCACTGTTCGGAGAATTAACAGAAGTCATGGTTCCATTTCCAGTGCTAGCTTGACTTCCCGAGGGTGCATTGTCCGATGGCGGTGCCTCTTCGAGCTCTAACTCGACGCATCGCTCGAACCACACTACTGCCTCCCCCAATCCTTCGCTTTTACCTCTATTACGCTCGCTGCCCCCCCCTGAGTGGTCGCCATCGCCACTGCCATTTTGCCGCTTCTGCCCGCTGCCACCACCGTGGGTAGCGCGCCTATCAGCGTGTTCTCCAACGTCTGCCGTGGCTTGAGTGCTACTCAAGGGTGGTTGCACTACGTAGTCGGCTACAAAACGCCGCACTCGTGCACGCCGAGGTGCTTGGCTAGCGGCAGTTGATCCTCCACTACTATCCTGTCCTCTTGTCGCTGAGACTGCTCCAGCCAAGCACGATGCTTCGATGAGTTTAACGACTTGAAGCGTAGCAGCGTCCAAGCGACGGTGTAATGCATCCGCCCTCGATGGAACGAGCACCAATGCATCAGCTGACCCTACACCGCCTGGCGCATGGGTAGCGCTAGACTTTGGAGCATTGGTAGCGCTCGACTTCGCGGCTGCAGCACCGTACACGCTCTTCGTAGCACCTGTGCCGCGTAACACCACTCGCTGAGAATTTGTCTGAACTTTGCCGATCTGCGAGCCCTCGGTTGCTAGCCGGTATACATTACGCAGCCTTACTATACTAGCTCCACTATTACTGCTGCTGCCACTCTTCCCATTACTCGGTGTGCACAATGGCGCGGCAAAGGGCGTTATTGCTCGCAAGAGCCCTGTTCGTGTGGAGGCCCCCACAAATTGGTCCCACGCAGCACCACCACGCAACTCCCGCACCGACCCGTCTGCTAGGTATGCCACAGCGATGGCGGGAGTGCTTGAACCACTGTCGCCTAATGCAGCAGCAGCAGCAGCAGCCGTGGCAGCAGCGCCGCCTCCGAAGACCCCGAGCGCTACTTGGGCCATGCGAGCTTGCACGACGCTGGGTTCAAGGCTAGCGGCCGCTCGGCGCATGAGCTCGCCCGTCTTGGCAGTAAACAAGCCATGGCTAGGTTTGCTGTTGTTCGGCTCATAGAGTACAGCATCTACTAACCGTAGTTCTAGCAGATTAGGCGCCGCCGCTGCGTTCCACCATTGCTTCGTACCACTTTCCTCGCGTTGCTTGACTGCTTTCTGCCGGCGCTTGCGCTCTTCCCACAAAGCGCGCCACACCCAGCATGCAGCTGAATAACAGAAATGAGAGATCAGTTACCGTCAAGGGTAGCAATATGGAATAATCAATAGCACTGCGAGGATTTGCCCGTTAGTTCGGCAAAGGCCAACCTACTTCTATACTATATAATGTGTCGTTTCAGAAGGAGCTTCTTGGAGCATACAATACCTTCCGTGTCGTGCATCTCAATGGTTGTAGCCATCACCGCGAGAATCTTCCAGGTTAAAGCCAAAATTCTTTTCTAATAAGAGTGAAAGTAGCTTGTAGGGTTTACGCCGATGTGCTGCTCTAAGGGCATGATTAGCGGGCCGAACTTCCTCATTGTGCCCAGGCCATCAAACGGAATTCACCAAGAAAATAACTGCAAACAGTAGGTAGGTACTATATTAGTACGTACTACGAGTAAAGCACCTCCACATCCAAAAAAATGGAACGACGCAAAATTGTGCCACAGAGAGCTCATGTAGACATGTATAGTTGCAGGCGTTGAAACATTGAGCAGCTAATAATGCAGCACCGAAGTTCTAAGTGTACATGCGAGGTTAGGTTAGTCTCTTAGGAGGTCCAGTCCTGGAGCTCTTATATTTCTGCGCTAAAGGGCCGCAGTAATGCAGTGATTGCTCCACCTATCACGAACTGCTTCTGATTAGTGAGCAGCTAGCAAATTATTTCTCCAATTTTAAGATGTCTTCATTAGTAAATCGCGGCCGGTAGCGTAATGCCAGACGTTAATGATGAGGCTACTGGGCTGCTGGCTGCTCACAAGGCAACTGATCTTGAAGACGAAGTTGAGGCAGGTACGACTGATAGCACGCCAAAGATTGCTGCAGGCGAGGAGTTAAAATCAGATGATACCCCGACTATTGATCCTTATGAGAAAAAGAATATCGCCATAGTTTTGAGTTATTTCTGCGTGGGCTTCGGAATGACCTTCATAGGTGCGTTTGACTTCGTGTTTACTGTCTTACAAAGTGAGAGACATTCTTCCAACGATCTCTTACTGAGGGCTTTGTTTTTTTGCGGTAGACTTCCCCTGTTAAAGAGTCCTCCGACTAAGTCACTTCTTGATTTCTTGATGTACGTTCTTCATGAAAAGGTACACCTTTGACGTATTACATGGTTGACGAATTGAATGCAAGCGCTGAGGAGCAGAATGTGATATCAGTAATCATGTCATTACCTTGGAGCTTTAAGCTTTTGTACGGCTTTTTAAGTGACGGGATCTCTATTTTTGGCATGAGACGTAAACCGTATTTTGTTGCAGGGTGGCTGATATATATCATGGCGAACTTCATTCTAGCTTTCCAGACTAGACCTTCGATTCAAATGCTGGCAATTATGATGCTTATACAGACAATGGGCTACGTTTGTAGTGACGTAATGACAGATACAATGATAGTTGAACAGTCGAAAGAACTTGAAGGACTTAAAGATCGTGGCTCTTTTCAAGCGGTTGGGTACACCGTGCGCACAGCTGGAACGTGTCTTGGATCAGTACTAGGCGCTTTCCTGTATAACAAAGAGTCATGGGGCCTATCTATATCTCAAGTATTTGTGATAAATGCAGTGTTGCCATCGCTTTTGCTGGCCCCGTCAATCCCCATGCTGCTTGAACTGCCGCGCGAGAAGGCGCCTCCATCGATTCGCGAGCAGTGCACTGACATTTTCGCGCTAGTGAAAAGGCGAGCAGTTTGGCAGCCTTGTTGCTTCGTATTCATTTACAATGCATTTCAAGTGTCCAATGCAGCGTGGAGTAATTTCTTGATTTTAGGGCTTGGATTCGGGGCGTGGCAAATCGGCGTACTGACGATTATCGCATCATTTGCATCGTGGGCCGGAATTGTGGTTTACAAGAAGTACTTCTTTGAATCGAGTTGGCGCAACATTTACATTTCTACCACTTTTCTAAGTGCTTTCTTCTCACTGTTGCAGCTTCAACTTATCTCTGGTAAAACGTTGGGTCTTTCAGCAATTTGGTTTGCTCTCGGCGATACAGCAGTATGGTCATTCATTCTCTACATTCAATTTCTTCCAATGTGTATTATGTACAGTGGTATGTGTCCAGACGGATCTGAGGGTGCCAGCTATGCCATGTTAACTACTCTTTCAAACATGGGTGGCACCGTGGCAACGGATATTTCCTCGCTGTTAGTTGGCATCTGGAACGTATCCGATGAAGCGATTGAAAAACACAAGTACAGCGGAATGACAAAATTAACAATTTTAACGTCACTATTACAGCTCGCGCCTCTGCCTCTGCTTTTCTTGATTCCAAAGGACAAAAAAGAACAGCTTGAACTTCAGAAGAGCGACGAAACTAGTTTTGCTGCTGGTTCTGTGTTTATTGGGGTCCTCGTGGTTGCGCTCACGTGCACTGTTGTTGAGAATGTGCTTTATTTGATATGAAAAAAGCATCTAACGTGTACAAAAATGCTTGCTCCCTTAAAGCCAATGCCGCTGATAAAATTGCGCTTCCACCCGCGCGAAATCACCATGATTTCTATTTCTGGTCCCTGTTCGCCTCGCGTGGAATTTCTGTACATCGCACGACGGCGCATGGCGGCATTCGTGGCAGTGCTCGAGACTAGGCAGATGGCAAATAAGCCCGGGGCTTCGGAATCCAATTCCAAAATCAAAACCGTGACTAAAATTGGATAATTGACGAGCGGCATCGTCAACGACGTGCGCTGGGGCGTTAAGCTGCAGCTCCAAGCTAGTGGCTAGTGCTAGTGCTAGTGCGCCCTGTGTGGATGTAATTTTGATGATACAAGAAAAGCCGTATAGTCTTATAAAGCATGAATCGTAGGTTAAGTTCTTTAGGTCGCATAGTCTCGTAAAGCAAGGATTGTAGGTCGAGTTCTTTAGGCAGCTATAAGGAATAGGCGTTCCTTAATGGTATTTTCCTGTTCCATACTGTAGCCAATTACACAACAATACAAAGAAAAACAACATCCTGGAGCCTGTAGCTTTTTCGCATATAGCACATAGCAACGGAGGAGAATTACCCCCAGGAAAAGTGGCCAAGTCTGACATTAAAAAAGGTATATGGATACAGTGCGCATATGGACCTTGCCCAGAATTTAAGAACCCCAATTGAATTTTAACTCATCAAACAAGGCAACGAAATGGACCTGTAACTTCGACGATGAAATGTAGTTGGTAATTGGAAAAGCAGGTTCATCGCCCCAGGCAGCATTTAATCTTTTAGACTGGAGACCCACTTCCCAAAAATGATTCTGTTTCCTTTGAAAAGTTTGAGAAGTCGGCGAATTCGTCAGCTCGGTGATTCACATCTCCAGACTCCATAACGACCAGAAGCTCAGCGAGAGTGAGACGTTCTCTCGGATTCACTTGAAGAATTTGCTCTACAATTCCCCGAATAGCCTTGTCTTCGCGGAAACGCATGCCTTCTGGCGGACTAGGAATTTTTCCAATCACTCGAAGGTAACCACACTCAACGACCCGCACCGTATTAGTGCGTGGTTCGAATTCGCACTCGAAGGGTGAATATCCCCACACCATTGCAAAAAGGAGACAGCCTAAGGACCATACATCAGTGCGACCATCTATATCACACGATGAGGCAACCTCAAAGAGCTCTGGCGCACGATACGGCATTGTAGAATGTTCTGCTGCTTGATCTTGCAGCATCAGGGCCTCTTTTCGTGAGCGAATCTTGACCTCCGCAGTTGTCACTGACCCGAAGTCCATCAGCTGCGGTATCCCAGAATCAGTCATCAACACATTTTCGGGCTTCACATCACGATGTGCCCAGGCAGGGCTATGATCTTGCAGAGCACTCACACCACGGCAAATACCGGTGAATATATCCTTGAGCTCCTTTGTCTTCCACGGTGTTTTCAAAGCATCTTTCCTGCGATTGGCACTTGCCATTCCCAGTACACGTCGGTTGATTTCATCGCGAAGTGATCCCCGTCGATACAACGGAAACATAAGCATTAAGTCATCTTCACCATTTTGACCCCAGTCCACTAAAGGCAAAATATTCTGGTGCTGAAGTCTTGAGAGCTCGCGGTGGACTTCGAGCTCGCGCAACGCGTTTCGACGGTGCTCAGAAGTCGGAGTCTTTATTCGCTTTAAGGCACGTATTTGCCCCTTGGAGTCGAATGCGAAATAAATGTACCTGAATTGTATTTGTTTTGAAATTGAGTGAGAAACTGTAGCCTTAATTCAGGCTACTTAGAAATATAACTTACGAAAACCCGCCTTCGGCTAGCTGCCGACCGACACGAATAGTGGTGTTGCTGCCTTCAAGGTAAGCAGCCCGCCGCCACAAACATGCAATAGTCTGGCCCATTTTATTACGAATTAGAATGCGTCAATCAATTGGCAATTGTTTCGTTTAATAGTCAATAAATGATTAGACGAGAACTCCGTATTGTGCTGAAAAGTAACGGTATGCAGCTATGCAGTCGTAGTCTTCGAATGAGTCGAAGAACCTAAATTTAACTCGACTCTTTAACTTTTGCTCGTATGTTGTCGCTGGAATGACAGGTATTATCGACTACTCAAGCGTTTACTAACTTCTTGCTTAGTTCCACTTCACCAGCTAATAAGCTCATCGGACTCACTCGAGCTGAGCTTCTTTAGCCAATGATAAGCTAGCCAACAAGTAATTTTCCAGCACCCTGATTTTACGATTTTACGATTTTAGCACGTCCCAAGGCCCCTACGGGGTTACTACACAAACCTAAACCTTGTTCGGCTTGGGGTTTGTTCGTGCAATAACCCGTGTCTGTCCGTCGCACCGTCGCACCCAAGCCACCGAGCGTCCCTACTTACTTCCATTACGTGCATGTATGTCCGTTAGCTTCCTTATGTAATACTCATGGCAATTGATTTCCCATTCTTTTGTATTTGCAATGTTTACAAGGTCTTCCGTCTTCTGGACACTTCGACAATATTTTGTCGATGGGATTTACATATATGATTGCGACATACGGGTTTTTGGCCAGTTAT
>Ga0307982_1002910_pt1 | contig 13732 bp, 10 predicted proteins | sample OrgLakmetagen989_FD_201847 | JGI IMG/M metagenome (GOLD analysis project Ga0307982, IMG submission 201847) | Saline water microbial communities from Organic Lake, Antarctica - #989 | ecosystem: Environmental > Aquatic > Non-marine Saline and Alkaline > Saline | place: Antarctica: Organic Lake...
TCCTCCAAACTCAACGGATCATTCTTCTGACGGATCGCATATTTCTCATTCCCTTTTTGGTTGCGCATGCCTCCTTGAGGAGACGGGAGGCCACAGGAACGTCATGGCTGAGCCCGATGCGCGAAGTAGAGGAGCTTCAGTAACGGTACGTGTTGCCCATAATCACTTAGACAATATGAGGGGACGGGGCCTTAAGATTGTTGTGTCATTCGGAAACTCGGATATGCGCGTGCCCGATTACAACGCACTTGACGCGGCGTGGGCAGTCTCGAGATCGAAACTTGTTCTTGCAAGCGCGATGCGAATATTCGTTCTCTATCCTGGGGACTATATTTTATCTTACAAGCGTACTTTCGTTCTTGTTTCATTGCTTTGCGGGGCTGTGACAACAGAGTAGTATAATGTTCAGAGGTTCAGTGTCAGCTATCAAAACCGCTGCCGGGCGCGGTGGCAGGGGCGGCCGAGGCTCTGTGCGCCGCGCCAGTAGTCAAAACATGGAAGACTTCGAAGATTTCGGTGCAGATGCAGCCAACCTGGTTGCGGAAGAGGAAGCCGCGCGCGGGGGCGCGGATGACTATGATGACGATGTGGCGCAAGCTTCCGCAGCTGCGGATGCGGAGGTCGCAGCGGCGAAAGCAGAGCTTGCGGCTATGGATAATGACAGTGGCGCCTCGGCGAGCCCTCCACCGCCACCTCCCCCACCAAGCAAGCCACTTCCGCCACCAGGCCCTCCCCCGCCACTTGCGGCACCGCCGCCGCCGCCATCAGCCCCGCCCACACCACCCATGCCGCCGCCTCCCCCTCAACCACCTCAAGGCGATCCTTCGGGCGGTGCGGCGCCCCTGCCTGCGAAGCCGCCACCACCGCCTCCCGACGGCAAGAAACGGCTCTCGTTGGCCGAGCGCGCCCGGCAGCGAGCCGAACTTCGCAACTCGACTCAAACAGTGGCTGCGCCTCCCCCCGAAGAACTGCAAGATTTGGATCTCAGTGACACTCCATCACCATCTTCGGCTGGACAGCCTGCGTCGCCCCAACCCCCACCCACACCTCCGACACCACCTACACCGCCACCGCCACCGCCGCCTCAGAAGCGAGATTCAGCCACGTACATTGCCCCTTCTGCTGCAGACGTTCTCAACGAGGCGCCAGACGATGCCGTTGCGCTGCCCGAAGCTCCGGCCTCTGTGCCCCCTCCGCCGCCGCCACAGAAACGAGCGTCCATCAATGCTTCAACCGGCGCGCCACAGCGGCCTCCACCACCTTCAGCACCTCAGAGGCGAGTATCTTTGACTGCTTCAGGCGCTCCTCAGCCACCTCCGCCACCGAACAAACGGACGTCCATCAATCCCGCTACCGGCCTCCCTCCGCCGCCGCCACAGAAACGAGAGTCGATCCATGCTTCTGCCGATGCCTCTTCGCCGCCGCCACCACCGCCTCCACAAAAACGACTGTCTGTGACTGCTTCTGGTGCGCCGCAGCCGCCGCCTCCACCCAAGCAACGCGCCTCAATTGTGGCCACCGCGGCGTCACCAGACGCGCCGCTGCCGGAGGGAGCACACGTAGTGACAGCCGTGGCGACAGCAGTAGCTGCGGCACCGCCGTCGCCGCCAGTAGCGCCGTCGTTATCGATGCCGCCTCTCCCTCCGCCTCCACCAGCGGCGCCGTCGTTATCGATGCCCCCGCCTCCACCAGCGGCGCCGTCGTTATCGATGCCCCCGCCTCCGCCAGCGGCGCCGTCGTTATCGATGCCCCCGCCTCCGCCAGTAGCGCCATCTTTATCGATGCCGCCACCACCACCTATGCCTCCACCACCTCCTGCAGCACCCGCTCCGCCTGTACCACTATCACCTCAATCTTCAGCGGCGCCTGCGCCGCCTATGCCTCCACCACCACCTTCTGTAGCATCGCCAGGCAGTAACCCTGCTTCTCCTACGAAGAATCAGCCACTGCCGCCACGGCCTACCCCGCCTCCTCCAGCGGCGCCACCACCTGCCGCTTCACCTGCACCTTCTCGCGCGCCCCCTGCCGCGAACAACAATGCGCCGCTCCAGCCCTCGGACTGGGAAGTGGTGATGCACAGCAGCATGTACAAGCGGGGCAAGCTGAAGTGGAACCAGCGCTACTCGGTGCTCATTCAGCCGCTGCCCGGGCGCCGCAACGGCAAGCAAGTGGGGTCGTTGTTTTACTTCAAGAAAGCTTCACAGTTCACGAAGCAAGCTTCTTCAGGCGGCAGCGTGTGCGTGGACGTTGCCCGCTTGTTTGCGAGCCCGCAGCTGGGCAAGGAGGTGCCCAAGGAGCTCGAGCTGGCCAATTGCCGCATTGAACCGCGTGCTGACGGGTGGTCAACCCCTGCCAACACTTTCGGGTTTTTAGTGGTGGACTCGGCGGGGGTGGAGTACCCATTTGCGACCCACAGCAACCAAATGCGCAACACCTGGATTCAAGCCCTCGAGAAGTTGCTCTACGACGACCCGAACGAGAACGAAGACTTTTTCGGCGCGTCGCCGCCTCCGCAACTGGTGTCTTCGCCGGTGGCGCCGATTTTGCCGGGGAAATCGTCGATGCCCCCGCGCCCGAATGCTGCGCCACCTTCCCTGCGGGCAGGGCCAGACTCGCCCGGGGGCGCCCCGGCGATGATTTCGCCCTCGTCTCGCGCGCTCACCAAGCAACAGTCGATGCTCCGAGTGCAGTCCAGCAGCAGCACCATGGAGGGCTATGCGGCGCTTGCGGCGTCCGTGATTGTGCCAAATGTTGGGCCTAACGGTGAAGCGTCGCTCGATTTGCGGAAAGCTCTGGAGTTGCTCTCAGATAGACGCTTTTTGCAGTCTCGGCGCGCTCTCGAGGCCCTCATGCGGGACTTACTCGTGCACGCGGGGGACCCGGGAAAAGTGCTTCCACTCTTAGAGCGCGCTTACAACAGTGTGCCTCCCCCACCTGCAACCGGAGCTGCCGCCGACGGCAGCAACCGAGCAGCGCGGAGCAGCACGATGGGCCGGAGGAGCAGTAGCGTTACAGCAACGGACTTGACGAGCAGCGGCATGCTGTTTACAGTGCGCGCGTTCATGGGTCGCTTGGTCGAGCTCCTGTCGCTGGAGCCGATCGACTCCAGTGCCACTTCGCGTGTTGTCGCGTCAGCCCTTGCCCTTTTGGGCTCCTTCAGCAGTGGCAGTGCGGAATGCTTGGCGTGTGTTGGGAGCTGGCCAGTGCTTGGAGAGCTCGGCTTTGAGCTTTCAGGCTTGGTGCAAAAGACAGCGCACCCAGGCATCCTCCTTCAGGCTACTTCTCTTCTCAAGGTGCTCCTAGCGCCTGCCCTGACGGCCATGATGAACAACACTGGTGCAGTCGCGGATTCTTTGTCGAGTTCCCCCGCTGCTGCTGCTGCGAATGCGAAAACTGGAGTAGTCGCCATCACGACCACCGACGACGTTGAGGACATTTTGAAACCACCGACTGCTGCGGCACCGCTGCCATCAACATCAACCACCAGTGGACCTGACGTTGCAAACTTAGCGAGCGACCGCAACCCCCTCTGGCCGGTGCTCGTGAAGCTGTCAGCGTCCCCCGTAGAAGGTGCACGGCTGGCCAGCTTGCAACTGCTCGCGGATTTGGCGACCGTGCCCGAAGTTGCAGTGGCCTTATGCCACCACCACGAGCGACCTCAGCCGAGCGACCGGAAAACCGCAGCGGTGCCGCCGTTGCCCTATGCTCCCCCGGGGAGCGCGCACGCCGACGAACAAGCGCGCAGGGCGCAGGTGATCAAAGGCCGGGCCAACGGCGGGAAGAGCTTGGGCCGCATGGTCGAAGGCAATGAAGACGACGACGACGACGAAGGCGACTGCGAACTGTCCGACGTCTTTGGCCAGGACGGCGGCGCTGCGGGCTTTACCAACCCGTTCTTTCGCGCTAGCGTGGCCAACAGCGGCGACGGAGGGTTGCGAGGCAGCACCAGCGGTGCTAGCAGTGCGCCGCTGTCTCGGTCGCGGAGCAGCAGCGCGCCGATGAAGCCTGGGGCTCTCCTACGGTCGTCTGCCTCGATGGCGGAGCGGGTGTCCATCGCTGACGGCGGCAATGATCCGTTTGGCGATGACGATGCCCTAACTCTTCGTTCCGGTAAGCGCATGAATGGCATCGGAGCAGGAGGTAGTGGCATTGGTGCGGAGGCAGCACCGGGAGCGAAAGGCACTGGCAGCAAGAAACCGACGTCCTCGCCGGTGGTCGCCCAAATCCTGTCGCTGCTGACTCATTCCGGTGCTGATGCTTTAGATTCTGCGACCCGGCGTGCGGCCTTGAGCTTCTTGAGCCATTTGCTGACGCACGCGCAGCTGCACGACGCGAGCGTGGGGCCGCTGCTCCGAGCGGTGTGCACGCCAGACTTGATGGCGACCGCCACCGAAGACTTCATGTCGTTGCACGCGAAAGCGCGGAGGAAAAGCGACGAGATGCTGGCCGAGGCCAAGGCTGCGAATGTAGCCCACCGCATGAAGCCGCTGCTTGCTGCCGCTGCCGCGTCGTCCTTAAAGCCGATGTCGCTGTCGCCGATGGGGGGAGGAGGCTCGGCGATGTCGAAGCTCATGATGTCGATGCCTCCGACCTCGCCCTCTACACAGGTCGAAGGGGCACCCGCACCGCCGCCGCCAGCAGGACTTTCAAGAAGCCGGAGCATGTCTGCAGCGTCGCGCTTGTTTGGCGATGGGCCTCCTTTGGCGTTCGGCCGCCAGCAGTCCGCACCTCTGTCGCCTGCTTACGAAGACGAACCGTTGCGGACGTCTGCTGAAGAGGCTGCCGACGCGGCCGCCGCGACTATGGTCGGGCGTGTGTCCCTGGCGGAGTCGGTGAGTGCGGCGGAAGAAAGCGCAGTTGCTGACTTGGCCGCGCTTTGCTTGTGGCACATCGGCTGCTTGTTGGCCAGGCAGGGCACGCACGTGCTGGCGAAGTCCCGGGGAGTGAAACCCACCGACCGGTTCGAGACGTTTGCCGCCAAGTTATTGCAGCAAGCTTAGGGCTGTAATGTAGGGAGGAATTCGAGAGACGAAAGAGAAGTATTAATGAAGGAGAGAGAAAGAAAAAAAAGAAAAAAAAAGGAAATGGGAACAGGGCAATATGCAATGGCCACTGGCTTTTATTTCAGCTCCCTTCTTATTAACAAGAAACAAAGAAATGCCGGTTGCTCCCTCCTTGGAGAAATTTTGATATGTCAATGCCATTACCCAAATTCTAGGCTGCAGCTGCAGCCTTGTTGGAAGCTTGGAGGTTTGAATTAAAATGAAGTGATGTTCCCCGGGGCCTGGTTCTACGGCTCTGGTTCTGGTGCCATCTTTTCTCCTCTATCTCTATCTCTAACTCTCCTGCATTTAACTCTGACATTAACACCTCCATCTCGCATTACGACCCTCCTATATATTTCGTTGCCACTGCGATTACTTACTTGGCTATGAAAGGAGCGCGAAACGTGACTTCGAGTTAGCCGAATTCACGACTTCGACTTAGCCGAAATCAGAAGGGCTGAGCATTCGAAAAGAACTGAATAAGACAAAGGTTTTGTTGCAAGAGCTCCCGCAAGTGCCGCGCCCCCTGCGTTTGTGCTTTTTCCGCACGCGCAAGCGCCTTTGCCAGCGCAGATGAAGACGAAGTTGCACCCTCACTTGAGGCGTTCTTAGCATCCGCATGTTGCAATGTGGCCAAGGCAGCAGCAATCGCTTCTGCTTGAAGCCGCTTATTGGCCAGGCAGGGCACGCACGTGTTGGCGAAGACGCGAGGAGTGAAACCGACCGACCGGTTCGAGGCGTTCGCCGCTAAGCTACTGCAGCAAGCTTAGAGCTGTAATAAAGGGAGGAATCTGAGAGACGAAAGAAAAGAATACATAAACATAAAGGAGAGGGGAAGAAAATGAAAGAGCGAGGGAGAGGGCAATTAAATGGCCACTGGCTCTTATTTCAGCTCCCTTCGAATTTGATAAGAAATACAACAAAGACCTATTACTCCCCTGCGCCTCGTGCGGGGAAATAGGACATGTTTTTGTTATTGATAGCGACATAAAGACTTAAATAATATAAGTAAGTCTTCGGTAAAGGTGGTTTGGTCGTGGCCCAGATCCCATGATCTTATATAAAATGCGGCACAGGAAATCCGTTCCTGGCACCCGCTTGATATCTATAAATCTCGACCACGCGCTGCATACCAGCTACCAGCTGCCCTTTAGTTCGCCTCCACTGCACACTTCTAGCATGCCATTATGTTTTATGTCCTGAAGCGCCTCGAGGCTCGAGGCCCACATAAGCAATTGCGAATAACGCCAACAAGAGTAAGCTAAATTTAGAAGGGCTGGGCGTTGGAAAAGAACTGAATAAGGCAAAGGTTTTGTTGTAGCAGCTCCCGCAAGTGCCGCGCTCCTTTTGTTTGTGCTTTTTCCGCACGCGCAAGCGCCCTTGCCAGCGCAGAAGCGGATGAAGTCGCGCCCCCACCTCCTGAGACATCTTTGGTGTCCTCTCGTTGAGAGGTGGCTAGAGCTGCACCAATCGCTTCTGCGTGAAGCCGCAGGAAGCGGTGCAAATACGCTTGCGCGGCTTCGAAATCCACGCGGGACTCCAGCACGCCCCCCAACCAATTCAAGCATTTCCCCAAAAGCACCACGCCAGCTTCGTCGTGAAAGCTTGCATCTCCGCGGCACAAGCATTGCAGCTCCGCATCAACTGCAGACGGCCCCATGCTTTTCAACAGCGCCATGGCTTGGTCGCTTGTGCCGCCAGCTCCTGCTGCTCCATCATCGCCATCATCAGCTTGGCCTCTCAAGAGCAATTCAGCAAGCCGGCCTCGCGACAAGTCCAACGGTTTCGTTTGCCGCAAGAGCTTCGACCCGCCACCTGCTGTGGCCGCATCAAACCCACCTTCCTGGCTGTTGGCTGCTGCAGCCGCACTCTCAGTCAGCGCTACCGCTCGAATGGCAGCGTCGCTGTTGCTGCTGCCACCAGTAGCGCCACCGCTAGCACCGTCGCCCTCGTCGTCGTCATCCGACCACACGTCGCCCCATCCCGCTGGATCACTGCCTCCTTCCATGGCACTAGCTTCACCTCCTCTTTCACCTCCTGGCACTGGCGCTGGTTTTTCATTGGCCAATCCCACCGCTGCAAAGGGCGTAGTGCCGGGCAAGAACGTAGGCACAAGACCGTCGCTGCCCCGCAAGGTTGGCAAGAAGAAAGGGGCCTGCGGTGGGGGCTTCACCGGTGCAATTGGTTTGTTCCGCTGCCGCACTGCTTCTAAGTTGAAAAGGGTTTCCCACGCAGACCGGGGCAGTTCCGACAGCGTGATGGCGTCGGTGCTGGTGCAACTGTTGCTGCTGGCACTCTGAAGTCGAGCGGCTGACGTCCACGTAGATTCTTCTTGGCCAGAGCTGATGCCTTCTTCGTCTTCGTCATCTTCGTCACTGCTAGCTTCGTCACTCCCATCATCGTCCTCCTCATCATCGTCAACTTCCACTACGCCACTAGTGCTGTCCTCCATCGCATCTGCTGCTTTGCCACTCTTGTGGCCCTTCTTCTTCTTGGCAGCAGGCGTCGCATGTTCGGCAAGCGCTTCAGGGGCGGACACTAGAGTGGGGCGCCTAGGTTCCTTGTCGAGGCGCACCGAGGGGTCATACAGGGTGCGGTCGGACCACAAATGCAGCCCCACCGAGCCCGCATGCGAGGTGCACACGAATTCCCCTGTAGGGCACACCGAGACTGAAGTAATGGCTCCCAGCCCGACCGCCTCGTCTTCGTCGTCGTCGTCGTCGTCACTGCTGCTCTCAGAGCCACTGCCATCGCCTTCCTGATTATTCTTGGTGTTCATTTTCTGGTTCTTGTTCATGCCGCTTGTGGAGGCGTCACCTAAACGCAACAGAGCTCGTCGGCGTGCGCTTGCTTTGCCCTTGTAAGCTTCCGCAACCGAAGGCGAAAACGCGACCCAATCCACGCATTTGCCCGTAGGCAAATCCCAGACGCGCAAGGTGCCGTTGCTAGAGGCAGCGTAGAGCCGACGGGCATCGGGGGAAAACGCCACGTCGACCAGCGGTGGCGACATGGGTAGACCACCGTTCATGCCACTAGGACCGGCCTGAAATGGGCACAACTTGCGCACGATGCGACGCACTTCCACGTCGACAATCCGCACCGCGCCGTCGTCTCCTGCCACAGCGCAGAGGCCAGCGTCCCGCACCAACTCAAGCAATGCGCACCCGCCGCCCCCGAGTGAGAGCACAGCGTCGCTGCGCTGCGGCACACGCGTCTTTGTCGTAGCTGCTGTGGCAGCAGCTGAGGACGAGGAAGCACCACCACCAATAGCAGCACCAGGAGCAGAAGCAGGAGTGGGCGCCTCGCTCCAGGACGGATAGCTGAGGCCGTGGCCCGCGAAGGACCAAAACCGCAGCGTGCCGTCGAGGCCGCACGACAACACCGACTGCTGTAAGGCGTCTACGGCGACTCCTGTCACACGACCGTCGTGCTTCGCAGCCGCAGACCGGCCCCAGGCCACTTCATTGGCTGCTTGGGCGGCTGCGCTGCTTCCCGCATGTTCGTCTTCAAGCTCTTCCTTCTCTTCGTCATCGCCTTCTTCATCTGCGGAATCACCCTCGTCGCCTTCTTCGTCGTCGTCCTCGTCGTCATTGGTCTTGGCGCCCACTCCACCTTGACCGTTTTTCGCGCCGTAGCCCACGCCGTGTTTGCCGTGCACGAACGCCCCCGAGGCATTCCTCAGCGGGCCGCGCTTGCCCTGGGTCATGGCTTTCATTTTCTTCACCGTTTGCCGCACGTCGCCGGCTTCGATCCGCCGCTGGTTGCGTTTCGAGGGCTGGGCTCCCGCGGGGTAGCAGCCCCGGGGCGCCCCCGACTGCAAGTTGTACTTGTACACGACGCCGCCGTGGGTGCCCACCAGGGCGAAGCTCCCGCACACGCTCACCGCGACGGAGCTCGCGAAGTGCTGCGGGTTGTGGGAGGCCCCTAACTCGTTGATGGCCCAGTTGGGCTGCCGGAGCTCGTGTGGGCCCAGGCAGCGGTTCTCGAAGCGCCACACGTAAACGCACGCGTCCTGGTCGTGCGCAGTCACTACGTCACACCAGTCCCGGCTGCGCGCCCCCGCGGCGGAGGCCATTGCCACGACCGGGCGAAGCTTCAACTCTCGGGCCGGCACGCCTAGCCGTTTGGCTTTGGAGACCAGTTTTCCCTGAGACAGCTCGCACGACAAGGCGTCTCGTACTGCGTGGAATGCGCGCACGCTTCGGTCGTGGGACCCACTCAAAAGCTGCAACGAAGTGGCGTCACCACCGTGGCCCGACGTCGCGAGCACCCCACCGCCTCCGCCGCTGTTGCCGCCGAAATACCACCGCACCCCACGAGGTGCCGGTGGCAGGGCGTGGCCCTATTTGTTGTTCGAAAGACGAAGAAATATGATGAGGGTACGTTAACATTCAAATTTAAAAAAAAAAGTTGAGAGATTAAGAGATTACAGCAAGAAGTATTGAATGTGTTACATTAAGCCCGGAACTACATTTGAACTACTTTCACTCACTTCGCGCGAGCGCAGGAGCCGGCTGCCAGCAGCGCCCATGGAAGCATTGGAAGTCGACGCATTGCCGAGCAGAGCCCCATCGAAGATCCACGCTTTCAGCGCATTGTCTGCCCCTAGCGTCAGGAGCACGGGTTCTTTCGGCAAGAAGGCCGCCTTCAGGACGGCTCCCCCCTCGTGGGCGGGCAGCGGAGCATTCACTTCTCCCAACAATTGCTGTTGCGCCAAGCCCCACACCCACACCCGCCCATCGCCGTGGGCGCTCACTAGAGTAGGGTTCAGCCCTGAGGAATCACCCGTCGTAGTAGTGGTGGTGCCAGCCGCAAAGCCACCGTCGGTGCGGAAGCTCATGCTCCGGCAAGGTGCGCGATTGGCAGCTTGAAACACGAACAGCACTTCGTCCGCGCGCAAGTGCATAAGCACCACCGCACCTTTGCTGAACCCAACGGCACACACGTCCAGCGCGGGGCTCGGCTCTAGGCAAGTGATGCCGCCCCAACCACCGCCGCCACTTTCAGCGTTCCTAGTCTTGATGCTGGCAACAACAGCGCTACTAGTAGGAGCGCCGCCGCTAGCAGCTGTGAGCGCTGCAAATTCGTGGACTTTTTTCCCGGTACGAAAATTCCAGAGGCCTAGCTTGCCTGCTTTGCTGCCAATCACCACTTTGTTGAGATAGGTGTCTGGGTGCGCCAGGCATGTAGGTTCTTCGAAACCTGCGCCTAATTCTATGGTTGCGGTACACGCTAGCTCATGCCTACTCTCTCCGTCTTCTTTCTCCTCATCGCTCGATTCTTCCTCAACGAGTCTTTTTGAAGGAGGTGCTGAATGTGGCGCGTGGGGCTGTTGACGATGCCTGCGGCCAACGAGGCTTGGATGCAGCAAATCCCAAGCTTTGAGCACGCCTTTGTCACACAGTGAAATCAGCACGTCGCCCAGCACAATTTGACCAATGATGTTGCCCTTGTGCTTCCCAAGGGGCGCCAAGGGGTGCAGCCGCTCCCAAACGCTCAAGTGCTGGCCGCAGCCCACGAAGGTGCGGTCGCCTTTCGTCGCCAAGCTCGTAATTGCGTGCCGCGTGCGCTGCGACACGGCTACTACTCGGAGGTGTGTTCCTTCAAACACTTGAAACGCGTGCCCTACGGACACGGCCACGAACGGCTCGCCGCCGAGCGACTGCAGTGCGAACGGAGTGGCCCCATCGCTCACTAAGCCAACCGCTCGATGAGGCGCGAGAATACGCGAGCATCCAGATCGACTCGACATTGTAATCTAGCAGGGTCAAGAGCTCAGTGGAAGCTCCGCAAGAAGCAGTCAACTAAGCAAAGCCCTACACTGCTTATCGCCTATCGCTTATTTTGTTTGCTGATATTTGCATGCTCGCCGAAGACGACAAAATGTTTCAAGAATGCGTTGGTTTTACGTACAAAACGGCTCCTTGATGATACGACTTCTCCACGCCAGAGCTTGCGCCTCACCGTGAACTTACTTTCTGACACAGGCCCCAGGGGGGCGAATTAGATGGTTAAAAGGAGGAGGCAATAGCAAAAAGCAGTTCGAACTAAGGACCTAATTAGGCACACATACCCGAGTGGCCATGGAAGTGATGATAGCGGTCCAAAGTGGCATGCGCCTCATTGCTCTGACAGTCTGAGAGAGCTGCTCAGAAGAAGAGTTTTCGCCCGCAGAGGAGGGGTCGTCCATCCTCGAACAATTGAGTGACCCCACTTGCGTGTAAGCCTCTACCTTAAAAAAAAAAGAAGGCTATGCCCTCTGCTTTCTCGCACAGGCCTCAAGGGCCGGAATCATAGGGCCAACAGGCAGAAATATAAAACAGTTTGGCTTATACTTGAAGATGAGCAAATCAGGCACGCATTACCGAGTGGCCATGTGGAAGCGACGTTAGCAGTCTAAAGTCCATTTTACTTCGCGTTGGCTGTTGGCCCTCGCTCTCGCCTCTCAGGGCCTCTTTGACACAGGCCCCGAGGGGCCGGAATTCGAAAGCTAAAACAGGCAAAAAAAAGGCAAATAAACAAAGGGCAACACGATAGCACAATGAAGCCCGACTTCGGGCTGGATGGCACGCAAGAAGACCAGAGAGGCCCAATAGAGAGCGACTCAACGAATACGGCCACAACGGCCCTTTTTCTTGACCCAGTCACCGGCCGATACGGGGGCGCTTCTTCTGACCTCAGTCTCATCTTGGATCTCGTCGCTCGGGAAATGGCCCGCAAACACACGGCATCCTACAACATTGGCTTTTCAGAAGCCACAGCCTTGTTCAGAGAAACACCTACACGCAAATGGGTTTACGCAATTGCTCGGGGATGGGTGGTCTTCTGGGCTGAGAGACTTCGCCGTAGTCCCCTCCTCTGCGGGCGGAAACTCTTCAGCTCTCTCAGAGCACGGAGGAGCGTGCCACTTTGGACCGCTACCATCACTTCCATGGCCACTGGAGCATTTGTGCCTGATTAAACTTCTTAAGTTAGGTTTGAGCTGCTTTGCTTTTCATTTCTACCTGTTAGACTTCTAATTCCGGCCCTTCGGTGCCTGTCTCAAAATTCTTCCATGAAATCATTATTGGCGCTGATCTCTAATCTAGCCCAGTCTAGCTAATACTCTCTCCCAAAAGGAAAGAAAGACAAGTACAAGTTATTCGCATAGACACTTTTAAAAATCACGTGAGCTGCATATGCGCTAGAACTTTTGCTGCAGGAGGACAATTAAGGCTCCAACTAGCGTCTTTTCTCCGAACACGCCAGCGGGACTAAGTTCTCTTTCGTGTGTCACGTCCCAGGTCCACGACGCATGATTTCCTCAGTAGGAGCATCTCGCTGGCACTATGCTTTATCTTAACGCCCCACATCTCAGTTTTAATGGTAAGAGAGGTGAGACGTGGGGGGGGGTGCTAGGTCCTCTACAATTATATCTCAAAAGTGCAAGCAAGTCTACATAGCCCCGACGGATTCAGGCTACAGGGGAGGGTTCAATGTAGATGTGATGGTCGACCGATTTTGTTCGGTCACGAAGGAAATGAAAATAGAAAAACAACAGTTGAAATGTAGCTCTCGAGGTAGAGCGCACTTAGAGCGATGCGGACCCACGAATCTTTCCGTTACCAAGTTTCAATTTATGTAATGTAAAAGAAGAGGCCAGTCCGGTCATCATGATCCCTTCGCCCCGTCGCTGCATATCCACAGGCTTATGCACTGCGAGTTGTGAAATGGCGGTTTCTCATGTCCCCTCTCAGATGTCCATAAAAGCAAGGGCTCCAACCCTCAGATTAGAATCCTAACAAATGGCGACCCACACAAGTCCTCAGTCATTAGTATGTCTGAGGGTGAGTACATCTCGAATCACTCTAAGTCCTTGCATGGTAAGTCCGCATTCAATTTTATGGTTCTATGGCTTATCCTCCATTTCTTGTTGTTTTTCTTACAGGCTCTTACTTGGGCTTATTACCCCCAGGACCCTCTATTCAAGTACTCAAGAGCATTTCTATGACTATGAAGAAGGATATCCGCCGTTTTTTTTTCTGCCTGGAGCTATTCTGTGCCATTTTTTTTGGTAAATACTTCAAATTGGCTACCCCTAGCCGCATCCGCGACAGAAGTAAATTGCAATTTATGGCGTTATTCGACCATGCTCACTACAAAGTAAGTTGGCTGGAGAAATTATTTACATATCGCTAACCGGAAATGAATTGCGAGGCTGTGCATCTCGAAAGTGCGAGCCTAGAGGAGGGCACGCTGTTGCTACCCATCGGTGCCGGTCCGGAGCTCCTTTCGGGGGCCTGAGGGCCAGAAGTCCAAGATAGCCGGCCTCTAAGCCCCTAAAAGCCTAATGATACATTCTGTGATTCCATTTCATACATCCGCATCGTCTCCTGCTCTGGAGTTTTGCCAATCGTGGGAGCTGTCACCAACAATGCAACGTGGTGGTGATGGTATGTAGTCATTGCCGAGGCAAGTTCTCAGGTTGACGGCTATAGCGGCATGAAGAGCTAGCAATCTACTTCCTTATATATAATTTCGCAAGTGCTGCGAATCTTGCATTGATGCAGATGAATCGCAATGCACCAAAAAGGCCTCCAGTTTTGAGGGAGTCCGTGGGCCGCCATGGGTTCAATCCGTCGGTTAAGTTCTCGGGCAGTAGTATCCGCGCGGCAATTTCAAAAGCCACTGCAGCGTTCACTTATCCT
>Ga0307982_1002916_pt1 | contig 13723 bp, 8 predicted proteins | sample OrgLakmetagen989_FD_201847 | JGI IMG/M metagenome (GOLD analysis project Ga0307982, IMG submission 201847) | Saline water microbial communities from Organic Lake, Antarctica - #989 | ecosystem: Environmental > Aquatic > Non-marine Saline and Alkaline > Saline | place: Antarctica: Organic Lake...
AGACGGGTGCGGGCTTCCAACATGCGTGCATTTTACCCCAAATACCCAAACTTGCCTATTATTAGTGTTAGTGACGGTTCTACTACTACTACAAGCGCAGCACCGATCCGACTACTTGCAGGTGTAGAAAAACAAGTTCAGGTGCCCGCGCGATGCGCGGCTTCGGAGCAATGTGTTTGCTGCGGAGGAGTAGGTGCGTGTTCTTAGCATCTCAGTGCACGGCCTTGAGATGCCCGTGGGTGAGTGCCCTTGTATTGCCCGTGGTGCGTGTCCCTTCTTGTGCCCGTGGTCCGCCTGGTGTTTTGTTTACCGCACATCTGCACATGTACAGATCCGTACTACAGTACTGTACGTAGGTACAAAAAAAGGGCGGACACCAACGAACCACGTACGAACGATGCGTGTTCTTAGCATCTCAGTGCACGGCCTTGAGATGCCCGTGGGTGAGTGCCCTTGTATTGCCAGTGGTGCGTGTCCCTTCTTGTGCCCGTGGTCCGCCTGGTGTTTTGTTTACCGCACATCTGCACATGTACAACAGATCCGTACTACAGTACTGTACGTAGGTACAAAAAAAGGGCGGACACCAACGAACCACGTACGAACGAAATTCCATTTAATAGAAAGGATTAATGGTTTTCCCTGATCGGCCCTCAGTCTGCCAATCAGCGATCAGCAGAAGAAGAATTTTTGCCAGCACCTTGGTGAGCTGAGCACCGAGGAGCCGAGCGAGCCTCGGGCAAGAAGCAAGAACAGCAACGAAGCAAATTATTCGTAGGAGCAGTAGCCCACTCCTTGACTTCTAAAACATCTCTGCCTCCTTGCCTCCTTTGAATGTAACTACTGTTAGTACAGCAAGCTGGCCTAGTAGTTTTAGATGAACGGGCTGTAAGCTTTTTCTGGCACCTATTGTAAAATGAATCTCACGCCGTGAAAGCTATCAATTGATACGGAAAACATATCCATTATCACTATTCCTTCAGCCAATGATACTTGCTATGCTTGCAATGTTGTTGGCCTCCATGCCCGCCGCCTCTTCTTGGGCTGAGTTATCTTGGAAGTTACCTAGAGCTGGGCGAAGTATCTTAGCCTCAGATAACACTAACGCCTTCCACCAGCTTGTTCCTCGTGGCGTAGATGCGGAGCTACTCTTTACGGTAGCTCCTTCTCTACGAACGGTGGCTGAACCACTAAAAAGTTTAGATGTGATTGATAAGCACACTCGTCAAGGCAGTGTGGAGCGGCAGAGGCATGACGCAATGCTCTATCTGCTGCACTCTTGGGTCGCAGACCGTTGCGGTGGAGAAGAAATTTTGCGCGATGCGCCATTAGCGCACCTTGGAAACTTAGCTAAAACTAAGAACGTTAAGAAGAGAAGTCGACGTGTTGATCTTTCGTTCATACGAGACGGTCGCCTCAAGCTCGTTGAAGTAACCGTCGTTAGAGACGTCGCACTTTCATCGAGGATAGCAGAAAAGGTGGATAAGTATAGCGATTTGGTCGCATCTTTATCGAACTCGCCATGGGCTATGGAGCGTGGCTTGGGCATTGATGGCGTTGCAGTTGTAGCCATGGGGGTACTTGGGACAGTACCTGAAAGCACGCGTGATTCACTTCGAGCACTTGGCTTTGAACCGTGTGAGATTGAGGAGCTCTTGAGGGAAATGCAGCTCTGTGTGCTGCGATTTAATCTGGGGCCTTTCATTGATGAAAAGAAACCAGTCCAGCGGGGTGCATATATGCGCCGAAGGCAACTGAATTTAAATCGCCGTCGTCGAATCGGCTAATTGCTAGCCGTGCGTCGTGTCCAAGCCTTTCTGGTGAAGATTTTTTTTCCATGGCACGTACGTAGCTGGAGAATTTTGTGTCTTTAAGAAGAACAAAAATTCCTGGGCAGGTCAAGCCATTGATTTGTCGGATCTCCAGGGGAACTTTTTCTCGTTAGGCCAGAGGAGAAGCGGGGGTTCCTTGCTCAGCGCGCGGAAGAAAGTTAGCAATGGCGTATTCTCTTCAATGCAGTTACATACGAGCGGCCACCTCAGTCCTAAGTCCTAAGTCCAGGTTAATTTTTATTTCATATTTTATGTACTTCGATACCTAATTGTCGCTATAGAGGGTAGAGGGGATTGGAAGTCGCCAACTCCCTGCCCTCTGAACTCCTTGAATTCGTTCTGCCCTCTGCGCACTACAATTCTCAAACTTCCTCTGTACCGCTGTACGATTTGGCTTTCGTGCAGCGTGCAGCCGTGCAGCGCGTATAGCGTATAGTCTAGTCTAGTCTAGTTAATACGTATTAGAATATATGGGAGTAAATCACTAAATCAGCTCTCGTTCTCATTGCATGGCGAGTGCGCGGAAAACATTTGGGCCCATAACCTATTAGAATATATGGGAGTACATCACCAAATCAGCTCTCGTTCTCATTGTTTAGAATTGGCAGATAATTAATTGGGTGGAAACATCTTTGTGGGGCCCGAAGGCCCCGGGGGTATTAGGTGGTAGTAAGGAGCAAGGGCAAGTGTGAAGGTTGGATAGATCGGTGGAGATAGAGATAGATGAATGTTGTATGATGTTGTGGTTGTGGGGTTAGACTCTAACCGATGTCCGTTAGCGGCTCGATGCGTCCGTTAGCCGTTTCCAACGCCGCGCTAGACCAGTCCATAGTAGCTAAGTACGGAGCTGGGACTAGCTTGTCTCTTTTCCGTCTTCTGTCGGATGTCCGTAGGTATACGTAGCATCCAACTGTTGTGACTCCAGTTCCGTAGGTGTACGCAACGTCCAACAATACTCTCCCAAAAACAGTTAAAACAAAGAAAGGCAAGTACACATCAGCCACGGAGGCACATAAAGAATTCACTTGGGCTGCACATGCGCTAGCAAATTCGCTCTAGAAGGCCAATTGAGGCTCCAACTGGCGCCTTTCCTCCGAACAAGTCGGCGGGACTGAGCGCGTATCATATATCATATGCATATATGCGCATAATTGATACTTGGGCAATTAGGTGGGTCAGTTGCACTCAAAATTCAGAACGCCAGGACGTTAAAGCGGGCCTGCTTTCGCTTTCTGCTTTCTGCTTTCTGTTTGCTGTTTGTCTATTGACTATTAAGAGATCGGAGTTGGAGTTGCGAGTTGGCTTCGTGCAAAAGTACAAAATGAACTATCACTATCACTACATTCCACAGCAATTGATTTGCTACCATGGGACGATTGTACGTTAGGGAGTACCTCCTTAAGGAATTTTGAATTCTGGAAAGAACTAACACCTTCCGTATTGCCCTTCTTGCTTCTTGACCTTCTCACCTTCTACTTCTTCGAATTCTTGGCATTGAATTTTTAATTGACGTATCTGGGTCATAGAGTGACATATATCTTCAAGGCTGTGTGTGAGGAAATCAAACATCGAAGCAAGGGTCTACATCCTTGATCGAAGTCAGATTGAAGTGCAAAAAGAAGTGTCTCGACGTCGCAACGTCTCGTCGGAAGTACGCAGTTGACACCGACGTCGTTGACGAAGTGGACTGATATAGGCAATAGGCACCCTTGATAGAATTGCGCCATCACGCAACGGCTGCTAGGCGCAGCACATTAGAAGGCCTTTCAGTGGTTATTTCCGGCACGTGCTGTCCCCGTGTAGTTATTACTATATAATCTCTATCGAAGAGCAAAGTGGTGTACGATCTGAAGCTTCGATAGAATATGGCTGCTGAGGAAGAGAAGGCCGCTTGGAGACATCCTCTTCTTGGAGCAGTGATATGGTTGCTGGGAGGCTACGCTCCTCCTGCCTTGAAGTGAGCACTAAGTTAGTTGATAACACCATTCCTATTGCTTGTGGAAGGCTGCGTCGTGTGCTTACTTCTTGCCCTCATATGCCAGGTCTATTGGCTCGAACGCGAGCAGTTTTAATGACAATAGCTCAAATTCCCTAAAGGAAAATAACAGGTAAACGAATTGCTCTATAAAAGTTTAATCATGTGATGTATATTTGCCGTAATTATCGCGATTGCATTTACCTCATCTTTCCGGCAGTAATAATGCGTTGGAAGGCTGCTGGGAGCGGGATAGCCCAAGCCTCTCAAACACACAGTCGTCCACGCCTCTGAACGATGGGATAAGTCGGTTAACCCCGAAGGTAAAACATTTCAACATGCTTGTTTGCTAGCAGGACCTTGCTCGTGCATATGCTCGTTTACTTGCTCTCTATTTCAGGTCTTGCAGAAGAAAGTGGCTGGTAGGTCACCGAGCGTGTCGCCGGACGGATCGCCCTTTGGGTGGTTTGTGAGCACGGGCACTACTCCGTCACAGACTACTCCTCACGCCATGCAGCATTGATAGGTATTATCACGGTATGCTGTTTCAGCATCCTTAAAAATGGAGCTTGGAATAGGCGGCTTCTTGAGGAATTACTGACTCTTCAAGATTGTAAGTACAAACAGATGTCGCGCGTTGTGCCAGATCAGCGCGCTTATGATTGCGGGATAAGATTCCATTAACCGCATAAAGAGTTCCAAATACGAGGAGGTGATTTCGATACAAAAAGAAATGAATCCGGTCAAGGCGCAAACTGGTTGTAGCAGAAGTAGGAGTAGGAGTAGGAGTAGTAGTAGTAGTAGCAGTCCTCGAACTGCGAACCTGCGAACTCAAATCCTGCATTAAAAGGGAATAGGGGCGAAGGGGCCGGGTTATTCGTGGTGTAATATTAAACATCCATATCCGGTATCGGCATCGGATAAACATCTCCTATCGCCTATCGAACTGCGTATGAAACTAGAAACACCAACAGAAGCGGAAGCGGAAGCGACCCCCAGCCCCCAGGTCAGAGGGCAGTTCGTTCTTAAGGGTTATCCAAGTCACAAGTCAAGCAGCCAAGTCAAGACGCAAGGCAACAGCAACAGGCAAGGCGAGAATATTTTCAGAAGACGAGGGCTTTGCACGCACGCCGTGTACGCGCGCACAATCTCCCAAACAGCGTTGCATAACCCAACTAGGTAAGACAGCAAGACGCTAAGACGTCCCCCAAGGGAGAAGGAAAGTGGGAGTGGAATTGGGATGTCGGTGTGGGTGTGGGGTGTGGGATGTGGGAGCTGCGAGCTTAAGTGTAAAGTGCTGAGTCGAAGTCAACCAATGGTTAACCGCAACCACGAAGCCGCTCCAAAGCCACTGTTATTTCGTATACTGTGCTCTGCGCATTGTAACATGCAACTCGCAATTCATTGAACTCGCACACTTTCATTTTCACTATTGTATTGAACAATTGACGCCCGAAATCCGAAATCCCGAAATTTGAGATGCAAATGCAAATGCGAAGCTAGCTCTAACTAATAAACTAAAAACTCATTACTTCTAAGTATATAGCGAGAGCGAGAGGCCACTGAACACTGAAGCATTTACGCCGCCAGAACCTCCCCACCCCAACACACACCGCCACAACCCATTGATTTTCAAAAGCCAGTTGGCTCGAATCAAATCACCTCGCTCTTTTCTTTTGGGCAAGCCAAAATATGAGCGCTCTATATCCAGGGCTTAATAACCACCAGGCTCGCTGATCAGCCAGTTCAATGGATCTTATTATCCATTCACATTGGCCTGAATACGACATGAGACGTGTGAGCCAGAAGGCGAAGGAACGGCCAAATTTGCGAATAGTGCTCACAAGACGAAACCTCAGGGCATAGTCACTAAGACCACTGCCACCGCGCCAGCGATCGCGTAGACTAAGACTAATCGAGATGGAGTGAAGCGCGAGCTGCCAGCACTTACGTCGAAAGGGTAAAAGACGTCGTAAGGCACGGCCCACAGTACAGGAGGTGCCGGCGGGACGTAGGTTTCGTAATCCTCTTGAGCCAGGGTCACAAAGCTTACGGTTGTAGTCAGCATAATGCTCTGAGTGTCTTCCTCCGATGAGAAGACAACTGCTTCTGTCCCATAGAACGCGCGAGCACCTACGACCTTGGCTTGTGGGTTATTCGTAGAGCCTACATAGGCGACAAGGAACTGGTAATGCAGCGAGGTAGTGAGCGAGCTGCACACGCGCGCTGCGTCGTCGAGAGACGGTTCATTCGGCTGCTCTTCGATGGACATTTCCATCCACTGAGAAGGATCCAAAGGGTCCGCATTCCCAAAAGTACCGAGGTAGTTGAAGCTGCTGTTCATCCAGAGATACTTGGGCACTTTACGCCCAGGCGTGACTTCTTGCACCAGTGGGCCTGTCTGCGCGCACAGCTCCGTAAAATTACTGTAAGACACCTCGAGCGCACAACCCGTCATCAAATCCTCACCGAAATTCACCACCTCGTTTGGAATCGCGTCATCACACCAAGGAGTCGCGGAGCTCCCGTAAACGAGCAAGCCGGGCACGCGCGCATTCATGGCTTCGCTGGACTCGGATGACACCAACTCTGCGTTGAGTAGCGGTAAGCCTGAAATGTAACCCGGGTTGCCGGATCGAGAGCGCAGCACGGCATTGCCTTCCGCAACTGCATCAACAGTCGGCGGTGAAGACGAAACCCACTCGATGGAGTAATCCTGGCTGAGAATCGTTGGCGACGCCGCAGTCACGTTCGTAACGGTCAAGTCAAGGATCACCTTAGCAGAACAGGATGGATCGGCCATTAGGGCAAGCGGGGAAGGAAGAAAAGGTCAGCAGGGACCACGTGAGACAAACCTGCGTGATGGCACCCTCTGGCGAGTAATAGAAATAGTAGCATGCTTCGACAATAGAATTCTCGCATACTACGTCGGAGCCCTCGAGGTGCAGTGAGGTTACTGGAGCTGAATCGATGGATTCTGTGAACTCTTCAAGAGTGTGCGGGTTGCGGTAAGAAACTGTGCCGATTTCGACATTCACCCAATTCTCGCAGCTCGAGAACAACGTTTTATGGTTGGCACACACGCTGCAGGAAGAGAAAATAAAACACATGTGATGGAACGTTACCATGTTCTACGAGGCTAACGGGCAAGCGGCACATTTTTCGTAGAGATTTACAAATTAAGTAACCTGATGTCGGTGTAGCGCTCGGGCGACAACGCTGTCTCACACGAAGCTTTAAGATCAGCAACTATTCGTGTGCATGAATTCGATCGCACGGGTTCCATGAAATGCCCATAGCTCGTCTCGATGCACTGCCCGCCTGGACCTGCTGTGGGCATGGGAAAGTATCCCCCGAAAGCAGACCGCCCACCGTTCGCAGTGGCCGCGCGCATCGCGTCGCCTCGATAATATTCCTACAAGATAAACGTCTTTAGAAATTATAGCATTGGGTCGCAAGTTTTCTAAACTATCTTAAACCGGTAGACAACGCACCGTAGCTGTGCCGCTGTCTTTTGTGCTGCCCGGAACAACGCTCGTGTACGCGTAGGCCTTCTGACCTTTCGCATCGTCGAAAATCGTCGAGTCGCTTTCATAATTCCCTGGATCGGAATAGTATTCGCCTTTGATTTCCGCGTTCTCAGCGGAAACACAGAGGAGCTCATCGATGGCTTCTTTGGAAGTGCCTGTATATTCCATGTCGTACCGTTCGTTCACCTGAAAAGGCGTACGCATCGATGGTCAACAAATTTTCAGGAAATGCCAGAAAATATAAGCGCAAACCGTTTCGACGTCGTAGCACTGTTGAAATGCAGGACTGTCTTCATGTAATGTGCACCCTGCATCCGAGTTCTCAAACCTAGACACTTCCGCAGGTGAGCAGTCTGGGTCACAGCAACAGTTGGAGTCGCATGCACCGGCTGTCAGATCGCATCCACAGTCGCAGTCAAAAATCGTGCAATCAGCATCCGAATCAATCGCACTATCGCTACAGGAGCAGCCCTGTGGCATGTAACGGCTCCGCGTGTAAACTTCGTCCCAATTGAAATCATAGAAGCTCTGTACGTTACATCCATGAGTTTGAATTTGATTATCGTGGAGAGCTCCTTGAACTGTTGGTAGCAGAAGGAAAGCACCAAGCCACATCGAATCTTGTTAGAAATGAACTTCGTGCCTCAAGTACTGGCTGCTACTAAGTCCCGACTTATGCTGAGCCTCGTTCTCGGGCGCTAATTCATTCTATCGGCAAGGGTTCCTCACTTCCTCACAACGAATGTTGATGCGTTGGTGCGATGCGTTCGTTACAAAAATTTGAATTCGACGACACTCGCGCGCAACCCAGATAAGATACCAGTTTTAGTGACAACTGCTGTGGTAGTCGTTCGTCTACGGTTTTCGGTTTTCGGTGATACGCGCGCGCTGCTCGCTGATCGCTGGTCCCTCTCTCGTTTCTCGTAACTCTGTCCCAAGCCATTGCGAATAGCCACAAGCCGCTAGCTTCGTACCTTAAGCCATAATATTCCTAGGCGCGGAGTGAGGAGGTGCATTAGTATGGATTCAGCTACTGCACAATTTCAGGCGACTGCCGAACGAGTTGCCTCTTTGTGTGAAGCTCTCCAGGTCAAAGCGTACGAGCTTCATGGTGAAGCGAATAGCGTAGAAGCCGACCCAGACCCTGGGCTCGACTTTTTAATGACCAAAGTAGAATTACTGCTCTCGTACTGCATTGATTTAACGTATTATCAGCTTCTAAAAGTCGAGGGCGGCAACATCTCAGGGCATCCTGTTGTAGAACAGATTTTGCTTTTGCAGGGTGTCCTCGAGCGCCTCCGACCTCTAGATTTAAAGATGAAACACCAGCTCGATCGCCTCGTCAGGCTAGTTACTCAGGACGCATTTGGGCCCAGTGGAGCGCATGAAAATGAAGCTCATCTTCAGCCTTGCCTGGATAACATAATGACATCAGAAGCAGACGACGGCGAAATTGGGAGGGAAGGAGGCACCCGCTCGTCCGAAAGTCGCCGTCAACGTCCTTCCCCTGACGTATACCAGCCCCCCAAAGTCGCTGCTGTTCCATTTGAGGACGATGCACGCGGTGCAGCAAAAGAAGAGCGACGTCTTGAACGTATGCGTGGTCGAATGCAGCGATCTGAGACTTTGCAAAGCATGCGGAGTGAGGTGCTGGGGTCGCCAGAGGAAGTTGCAGGCGGTATGGGTGGCGTGGCCGGGCTGGGAGAAGACGCGCGGTCGAGGCTTATGGCAGAAGAACGAGAGAAAGAAGAATGGGAAACAGACCACATGGTTCGCCGCCAAGTCACTAAAAAAGAGCGCCAACATCGCAAGCGCCTCTTGGCTGAGTCTTCGCGGCTCGAAACCATCGGCGAAGTTGGGGATGTGGCAATGGTTTGGGCTCAGCCATCGGAGACAGGAGCCGAAAAAAGGAAACTTTACGGAGCTGTAAGATCAAAGAAAAGGCGCTAGATCAAGCAAGCGGACTCCTGGCTACCACTTTGAACAGAGGTTTTTATCTTTATGTGGCCTAGATATTTTTGGACCGCCATCGCCATCGCCGCCTGCCGCCTCCATGATGGTCACTCAGCCCTTCTTCCGAGCGAAATGGGTTCGAGTGGCAAGTTGGAAGGCGGTGCTTGCTTTGAACCTTGATCAACTAAGATGCAAGATATGGGATTTGGATTCAGGTTGCTTCGTCGCAGTTCCGAGTTCCACTTTCCACAAACCGCAAATTCCAAATCAAATAGCAAATTTAGGAAATAGGAAAAACAAGAACAGAACTACGTTTGCTGCAGGAGACCTGTAGCCAATAAATTCAGCAGAATTTCGCACTGCGCCGAGCCCATTAGCTATTACGCGCCACTTGTTGTTTTTGTTTTTTGTTTATGGGGAAGTGGGATACGGATACGAAATGCTGAAATGGTGCACTGATATCTGGAATTATAAGTAAATTACGCACAAGGCCAGGATATTTAAAACAAGTTCAGTGTTCAGCCGCGAATACAGCAGATATGATAAAAGGAAATGTGGACCCAGATTCGATTTGTTTCTTGTTAATGCCCTTCGCCGCTTCCAGCTCCAGCTACTTGGTTCTTGTCGATGCCATAAGCCACTTCCAGCCACTTCGCGACAAGTCCATCTTCGCAAAAACTCTGGAGAGTCGTTTAACGATGCGATTTCGTTCCGAGGCCTGGAGATTTCCCAGCAACCATGTGCCGGACATTCTTTTGGTGCGATTTGCGATCCGACTCGCCCGCACGCCGGTGTTTGCCAAACCCGCGAGCGCTCTTCTGGAGCTTCTTGAGCTCAACAGCCGCCTTCTCTCGGTCGGCAGGCTTCGAAAGGCCGCGCTCGCTCGCGCCGAGTGATTGCCCGCGGCTCGTGGACCGCGTACGGCTTAGTTCACGGCTCTTGGAGCGCTGCCGCTTCGCTTCCACGTCGTCACCGCCACCAGCACCATCCACTGCCATGCTGTCGGCCCCTTCGCCATCCCGGTCCTTGTCCGAATGCCGGTCGCGGGTCCGCTTGCGGCCACGCTGCGCGATGCCGGCGGTGTCCACCCCAACGCTGTCCAAGTGGCCCACCACCTCGGCCATGCTGCGGCCTGCACCTTGGCGTGCTGTGCGAGGCATGCGCGCCGACTGCGAGTTGCGAGCAATGTGGGACGCTTCGCGAGTCAGAGTCTTCTTCTCGCGGATGGCTCCAAGCAGCGCCGAATCGGTTTCGTCCAGGTCCGACTCGTCCGATGCCATAGCATCCGCTCGGGAGTGCTCAGCCTCCAGCTGCTCGTGTTCGCGCTCGAGCGCATCGAGCTTGGCCTCAATTTCAGGATCAACGAAGTCTGCCACGTTCTTGCCGTCCATGATCTCGGGCACGGCGTCATATTTCCATTCGTCATCAGCCAGTAGGTAACCCTTCTTCGTGTCCATCGAGTACACTCCTGCACCGCCACCTTCGAGCATGAGGTGCTTTTCAGTCTTGCGGCCTTTCCCGAGAAGACCGGCTGCGCGCGCCGCAAGCACTGACTCCGGGATGAAAGGCTCGGAGGATGGCAGGTCAGCGCCGGCCACGGTGAGACGGTTCAGCACATCTGACACTTTTTTACCGGTAAGCCGCGAATCAACACGCGCTTGGAGCAAAAGATCGCAGGCGCGGTTTTTGACGGCCATGACTCCTTCTTCAGAGACATTGCTCATCTCCATCACTTCCACGCCGGCCGCTTCAGCGAGGCCGAGAATGAGCGCGCGGTTCTCTTCCGAAAGGTCCTTCATGGCCAGCACGTCGATCTTGTTCACCACGAGGATGAGCTGCTTGTTCACGAATAGTGGCTTGATTGATTCAAAGAGGGCCACTTGCGCTGCAATGGTGAAGCCACACTGCTCCGAGATGTCCAGGAAGTAGAGCACGCTGCACTGCAAGTGGGCCAACGCAGTGATGGCCTGCATTTCAATCGTGTTGCGCTCGTCCAGCGGGTGGTCCAAAATACCCGGCGTGTCCACGACTTGCCAGCGAAGGTAACGGTAATCCATGTGCCCCACGTAAAGGGACTTGGTGGTGAAGGCATATGGCTGCACGTCCACATCCGCACGCGTGACCTTGTTCATGAACGACGACTTGCCAACGTTGGGGTACCCGCAAACAATCAAGGTCCGAGTGTTGGGGTCGATGGAGGGCAAGCGGGCTAAGTGCTTTCGCACTTCTTCCAAGTAAGACAAACTTGCCTTCTGTCGCTTGATGATAGTCATCATGCGGCCCAGTGCTGCCCGCTTGAGTTGCTTGCAGCGATAGAGCGAGTCGCCGTACTTAATGAGGCGCACATAGTCGCGGGCCAGAGTATCGATAAGCCTCTTTGAGATGTTTATCTGCCCTAGCGCAAGCTTGTAGTGGTCACGATCGTACAAAATGTTCATGAGATCAGCGTAAAAGGGGTGCACATCCTGCCAACGTGGAAATGATGGGCAAAACGCGAAGGAGTGAGAATCTGCGATGGTTTGAACTTGGCTCTAATGACGGCAACGACACAACCAACCGAAAAAAAAAAAAAAAGCCACTCACATCGAGGCGAGGAAAGCCAGTGATAATGTTCCCCAGTGCCTCAGAGGCTGTTTGCTGAGTAAACTTAATTTTGCGCATGTAGAAAGACCGAATCCGTGAGATTGCGAAGCCAGGGTGAATGACTGTCGGAGTCCGTCGCTGCGTTCGAGTCAGAATGATGTCGACAAAACTGTCCGCATCGGGGACCTGAATTGCGCATATATTCAAGGAAGTGGCATTATGTGGCAGTCTAATGATGTCACGGCATCGTGATTGCCTTTGCGACAATCATAAACAGGAGTGCTGGACTCAACATTCGAGTTGTCAAGAGTTATTCATGAAGTTAATTGAAGTGAACTCGGGGAGGATTCGGGGGTAGTGGGGTAGAGGAGTAGGACGTACTGGTGCAATTGCTTTGAAGTTGTAAGTAACCGCAGCCATTATTTATAGAGGCACCGAAGCAATAACTCCACGCAGATCTGCCTCTGCTAATTAGAAGACGGCGAGATGCTCGCCGTTGGATGAAAATCGCTGAATTCTTCTGAATATTTACGTTGGGTACAGGGGCCAGTTTAAACTAACCATGGGTTGTTGATTTTCACCAAAAATTGTCAACGTTCTGCCACGAAAAAAAAATGAAGAACCTATTTCTTATGCCTTTCGTGCAAACGCAAGTTAGATTTGACATTTCTTAAACCACATGCGAAATTTCAGAGAGCTCAGCCTCGATTGTTCCCAAGAAAAGTGGGAATCCCTAAAGCACGTGAAAACGGTGTTATCTTGGTACAGTTTGGGCACTAAAAAACATAATTCTAGACACAAAGCTCGCCCACTTGCCCGTGGCCTTCCTTACGCATCTTTTAATCAACGAATTAGCCGACTAACCTGACCTTATGGGCCTTTCTAGGTGCCATTTGACTCTCATGGTGACCATTTACGTGTCGGCAACAAAAACACGTGTGCGTCCCAAAAAAAAATTTGTTGGAACTTTTTTTAGCATGATCAAAAATATGGACGGGTAGACCAAATTTCTTGTGCCTTTCGTGCAAACGCGAGTTAATTAAGGTGTTACTTGAGGCACATGCGAAGTTTCAGACAAATCCGCTCGGATACGCTCGAGTTACAGCCCAAGCCCCTAGCCCCTGGTTAGTTTAAACTGGCCCCTGTAGTTGGGTATCATATATCGTAGTATCATCGAGGGGTAAGTATCTAATTGTGGGCTACCTCATTAGGAACCCGAATCAAGATGAGGTTTGTCATTTCGCTCTAGCTTGCATATGTTGTAGCCCACGCCGAGGCGCTTCGATAGAGCCCTTGATCGCTAGAGTCCATTGAAATGATGAAGACTACCATGCAGTCGCGGCTTCGTAGCGCCGCCAAGTCCAACTCGTTGTTGTCGGACTTTGAGGCCGTGCCGCAGGCCGCGACGACACTGTCGTCATGCGAGGCTTCGCCTTACGCGACATTTGGGGCCTCCCACGGGCGCTAACTGCCGGGCGGGCTCAGAAACATGGTTCTAATGCCATTTAGATCAGGTTTGCCAGAGCACCCGAGCTCGCTAGCGTCTGTCTTACCCCATTGGACTTCAAATGCGTTTTCCTCGAAAACAACGAAGCCCTCAAAATGCCACATTCCTTATGAGGTAGCCACAATCAGTTTACGCTGCTTTGCTTTTCTTCTCTACCTGTTAGCCTCCTTATTCCGGCCCTTCGGGGCCTGTCTCACAATTAATTATGTAGAATGCATATCGAACTCGAACTAATACAAACCCAAATGGCACAGAAGCCAATGCTGCGGGCAGAAGTGGGAATGCGCGTGCGTTGCGCAAACAAAGCAAGTGCGGAATGATTCAGGAGGGAGAGAGGCATTGGCCA
>Ga0307982_1002917_pt1 | contig 13722 bp, 12 predicted proteins | sample OrgLakmetagen989_FD_201847 | JGI IMG/M metagenome (GOLD analysis project Ga0307982, IMG submission 201847) | Saline water microbial communities from Organic Lake, Antarctica - #989 | ecosystem: Environmental > Aquatic > Non-marine Saline and Alkaline > Saline | place: Antarctica: Organic Lake...
TGGTCATGTCGTCATGTCACATCATGCTGAATACTGAATACAGTCCTCGTCAAGTACGAAGCATTTTTGCCGCGAAAAACTGTTGTGCATTACAGGGAGGTACTAGTCAAAGAGAAAATTAAGACCTTTCGAATTAACGAATCGGTACTTGAGGCCTTTCGAATTATCCTCTGCATGCACGCCACGCGACGCGCATCAAAGTTGTTAGTACAGTACACACAGACGACAAGATACAGATACAGAAGAACAGAAGAAGAAGAACACAAATTTAGACACTCTACTCTCTTCATGACATCACGACATCATGACAGACAACAATACAACAATGACACAACGACAACTGACAACGTTCGTGACAGCATGACAACATATCAACCTTGGCGCCAATGTCACAAAACTCACTGTTCACGGCATTCGCTTGGGCTCATTGTGCTTGCGCTCTATTGCTACCCTATTCCTGGTCGACCCTGCCGGGTATTGGGCCGACGCCTCCCCGTTCGGGGCATGTCAGTGTCGCAGACCGAGGCGAGAGCGGGGAACTCACTGGCAAAGCTTGGTTGTTCGGTGGCTACGCGAACAACACTGATACGGGGAAGTTGGCGGTGGTCAACGATTTGTGGCACTTCGAGGATGGGGCGTGGAAACAGATTGAGACTCAAGGTCCCAATCCTGGTCCACGGTTGTGTTCTGCCGCAGCCATGGCACCGAACAATCGAGAGTTGTTGCTGTTCGGTGGCTGGGACCCGCAAACCGAGGGCACCGGTGGCATCATTCTAGACGATGTGTGGGCTCTTGATCTAGCGTCAAGGCGGTGGTCAAAACTAGAGGCGCCCATGCCCGGTGGCCCAACTTCGCGGCACGTCGCCGTGTCTGTGCCTGGAGTTGGCATCGTCGCGCACACGCACCGCTGCGGCGCCACGGTCTTGCGCTGGGACGACAAGCGCCGCGCGTTCGTTCAGCAGCCGTGCACGGGCTCGCCACCATCGAGCAGGGGTTTGCACTGCGCTGCCGCTGTGGGAAGCGACTTCATCGTGTTTGGTGGCGCAGCAAAAGACGGGACAATGGCGCAGGATAGCTTCGCGCTCGACACCAACACGTGGACCTGGCGTGAACTGGCACCGTTGGAAGATGGTGCCACACAAGACAGCTGCACCAACGACGAACATTCCAAGCAGGCAAGCCGCCCCAGCGCACGGGCTGGAAGTGCTGCCTGCGCCGTTGGTGGCATGTTCATCGTAGCAGGTGGCGCCGAGCGTGCAGCCGAGGGCCACACAGCAGGCCTCGTGCCTCGTGGCGACGTTTGGCAACTTGACATTGCAGCGGCAAGCAAACGGAGCAACTTTCACAATAATGATGGGCCAGGTAGTTCGAAGGCTTGGACTTTAGTGGCTGATGAGAACACTCCAAACGCTCCGGCGCCACGCAATGCACACACTTTGACGCATCTTGGCGAAGGCCGAGTGCTGTGCCACGGCGGCTGGCACCCGTTTGTGCACACCTTCAGAGACTCAGCACTCCTGTCCGTTAAGATTACTTAAAGCGCGAAAAAAATCTTTTTCAATAAAGACGAGGGCTTTTTATATCATTGAATTGGATGAATTATCTGATTATGATGTCGAGTAAGATTCGTATCGAATAGTAGTGCGCTTCATTGCAAATGGGATAGAGATAGGAGATCAAAAACAATGGAACCGAGATCTAGAAATGGCGCTCCTGGTAGCTATAAATATGTATATATCCTCAGATATGTATCTCACATAGAACTTCTCCTTACTTTTCCTTTATTTGAAAATTGAGAAAGGCCAACACTGGGGTAACTGGGGTATAAAAAATAGGTGCGTTATTTAGACTCACGGAGCTTGCGAATTCATTAACCACTCTTCCGTTTAGCTGCCTCTCGTTTTTTTCTTTTTGTTGTCATCGGAAGGTGCCTGACTACGCTGCTTTTCTAGCCGCTCGCGTTTGAAGCGCAGCAGTGCTTCTTTAGTGTCAACTGGCCCTGCCAGCGCTGTTTTTGAAGAAGATGCACGCGCGGACGATTGCGGCGTATATTTAATTTCAAAGTCATCGCTGGAATCGCTTTCGGGCTTTGCGTGGTTGTCGCCGCATCTATCACGCCGACCTCTTTTGTTAATTCGTTTTGACTTCGCGCATGAGCCAAGGCGATCTCCGATCTCATCTTCTCTGTCGGAACACTCACTTTCACTGTCAACTAGGCCTTTTGATTTACATTTGAGTGCTTCATTGGATTCTTTATCGTCGGTAGTAGTAGCAGTGCGCAAAAGGTCTCCCACCATAGACCGTGCTGCCGCTGCTGCAGCCTCAAGAGATTCTTCACTTTTTGCAGTACTTGATGCCATGGCGGTATTATTCCCTCCTTTCGTGCCCCTTTTAGTATTTAGAGAATTCGCTGCGTCGGGGATTAGCGGGATGTCAGCAGATAGATGATCCTGTTTGTTCATAATAAAATCAGACAGCAGATGTTAAGCCGTCCAAAACATTAATCTACTTTCTTAAGAAAGACAACGGTCGGCGATTCGATCCGCTGACTCGAATTTGCATCATTACCTCGCTCAATTCAATCGAGATAGAACTATCTTCTAATAGACGAAAATACTACACTATAGATGCATTGAACTCACCTCGACAGCACGAAGAATGCGGGGTGGTGCACTACGTAGAATGCCGCGGACAAGCGCTTCGTGAAGCATGGCGACCGAGTTTGGCGAGGGTGGTAAGAGAGCAAGGAGCAAAGCTGGCGCATTCTCAGAGGGTTTTTGCGTGACTTCCCGCGCCACGGCGACTGAGAGTCCGGCAAGCGAAGCCTAGGATACATTTTTGAACTTGAGATACTTTGGACTATTCAAGGATTGTGCGTGGTGCAGCTGACTTTACATGTATGTAAAGGTACCGTACAGAAAGAAGAGAGATTTGCATATTAAATACGTATGCATTGAGACGATACCTGGATTTGCTTGAGTACTTTTAGCAAGGCGGCGGCAACTGGATGGCGCTTATGCTCCGGCAGTTCTGATGAAAACGCCACCTCAAAAAGCAGGGCAGCGCCGTTGTTTGCACCGCTATGATGGCTGCCCCCACTACCTGTGCGTTGGCTAATTCGCTTGCTTTTATCGCTCTTGTCGCTACTCAAGGCTTGGCGTAAAGCTCTGGTAGCTGCAGCAACTACGGATGTATGCGAATCGATGAGGCCTGTGCCATAGCGTCAAACACAAACAAAAAAGTGGGAAATATGGATGGAAAGATGGGGTGATGCCAACGCCTCATCCATATCTCTCATGTGATAAAATACATTGACGCAATGTTGAGCAAATGAATAACTCAAACTAGCAGACTGCTATATACATGTGTGATACACGTCATCATATCATAGCAAATACCTTCGGCGATCCGACACAGGCACCGCCGTGCCTTTACGCGTTCGCCTGCAATAAGGTGAGCAAGCACGCGCACTGCTGAACATCGAACAGGCACCTCCTTTGTGGATACGTGTGAAGTAGATCCAGCAGCGAGCTTATGTGGCACGAAGTTTGGATCACCATTACTGTCCTCAGTGCTTTCATGTGATTTAGCATGTGTTGCAGGTTCGATAACTTCACGTTGTCCTTCTTCAAAATCTTCATTGAGGTCATCTTCGTTGCTATCGTTTTGTGGAGAAGAAACTACAGATGAACGAATAAGAGCACAAACGCGAAGCTCTTCGTTTGCAACCTGCAGTGCGACCACAAAAATCATATTTGTCAATCACAATTGGAAGTGCTTACTTTATCTTCTCCTTCTTCTTCTGGTGTGATATACCTGTGGCCCAAGGCGTCCCCAGATACCTATCGCCGTGGCACGCAGCTCAGGTGAAGCAAAAGTATCTTCGGCAATAGCTAAGAAACCATCACCCCATTGACGCGCAAGAGTGGGTGCAAAGACACAATAGCTACCGAGAGTCTTGAGCGCGGCTATGCGAGTGACAGTCGGAGCCTGAACGGTTATAGAAATTAGTGAGTGAAAGAATGGAATATGTGGTTTCGTAGATACGTGGCAAAACACAAGAAAAGGATGGAGGATGTAGGACTCAAATTGAGCAATACTTGTGTTACCATTCAAATCATTATGAATCAGCGTGAGAGAAACATACAAAATATCTACTGAAGCAGTAACAACAAACTCAAATCGCCAAACAAGAAATAGGAAAATTGTATGCAAGATGTGTGTTTAAGAAGTCAAAAAAGTGATCGATATAATTCATTCAAAAAGAACCTCGAGATCGAGTGCAAGTGCTTCTACAAGGCTTCTGTAGCAGGCCAAAAAGCCACCACCGTTAACAGCATCGGACACTTGTCGATTAACCTATACATAAATTCGTAGCAGGCAATCACGAGGATATCAAGGCAACAATTGATTCAGTGTTTGGATACGCGTGAGCAACTTCAATTAGTAATGCATGCGTGAACACAGCACACTTGTGTTTTGTGAGTTGATTTCTCACTTCTTCTTCGCATTGTTGCTGGCGAACCAAATCCTTGAGGTAGAATTCAGCCCCACCATCTTCATCGTCGGCAGTTGCACCCTCTACTTGTTTGGGTGCAGTTGTAGCATTCAAATCCGCCATGTTCGACGCGCTTGCTGCAGCAGCTGTGGAATGACCTTGGTGCTTTCGTTTTATACGGGTTGAGATTGTGGACGCTGTTTCTTCACAGATTTGACCCAGCGCTTGCAGTGCCCCAACGACTGCGCTGCAACGAGTCTGTACACGAATATATTCATGTTCTGAGGAGGATGTAATTGGTGGACTGTCGTGTATTTCAAATCGGTCATTGAATGCTTCCTCGAATGCAGTGGCAAATAGCCCAAAGATGGCGCGCTGTGGGTCCGGTAAACACTGTGCAAGATGCACCAAAGGTCGCTGCAAGCCAGGGAGCCGCATTAAAGCTGCACCCCCACCAAGAGGACTAAAAACAACGGAACGATGAATTCTCGTTACAATTGCTTCGTAAGGCCCTTTAGTTGCTTTTGATTCAACACTTCCCGATCTGAGGAAAGGAGTAAGCGTAGCCAACGCGCATGCAAGTTGGTAAGCTGCTGCAGTGGGCGTTTCCCGCTTCGATGGCGACCATGATGAAGTGCACTCTTCTTCTTTTTTATTACGCATGAAAAATTTCTTTGCTGGAGTCATAGTTTCTGCATCTGTATTAAAGCACTCGGATTCAGTTGAGGCAGAGTCTGAAGACTTCTCCATTGGACCTCCACCAATGACGTTGCCGTTCTCGTCAAATCCTGCAAGATCTTGTTCACTCGTGCCTACGGCTGAATTTGATGTAATAGCATCTCTCTCAATAATTACATTGCCACCATTGACGTTATTGCTGTCGCTGAGATGTTTGCCAATTAAATTTTCGTCATTGTTGTAACCAACGCAATCTTCCTCATCGTCACCGTTCGAGCCGGTGCATGACTGCCTCTCACGTGGGTCTTGGCAGACTTCTTCAAGATTAGATGGAGTGATGTGTGTGAATTCTTCCTTCGTAGTATCACCTGCATCTTTCGGGTTCACAAGGCAGTGAACAATATATTCCAAGTGATTCAGAACTGTGTGTAAGAGATCTCCCAGAACCGCTGTTCTGGCTAGTTGAAATTGCGAAACTGCAACGTTTGCCTGTCCTCCATTTGTATTCATGTTTTTCTCCGAAGTCGTTGATGCTGATGCTGGATCATTACTAGCTTTCAAAGCGACATTGGCTGCTTCGATCACGCAAAACAAAGCGACCATTGCATCGCTGTGTGCGTCGATTTCTCCAACTTTCACTTGATTTTGGGCAGCGAGGTATAGAGGTGCTAGGTCATGAACGAAAGGCCTTGCTAGACGACCTATTAGCAAACACAGCGGTGCTGATCCATTTATGTCATTGCTTTCTTCAGATGCTGAGTTGTAGGTGTTCCGGTCGACACTGCTGCTGCTATCTTCTCCACCATGACTTTCATCGCCGACTCTCGATAGATGGGCTGTAAGAACTTTGCTTCCGAGAGCTAAGAGTCTCGAAATACCTCCACCCCGCCGCTCAAAGACTTCTTGTAGTACTGCAAGCGCTGCCGGTGCCGCTGTAGTACTAGCGACGGACTTGCTAGAGCTTGCACAGAGACCTGCGGAATCAATACCCTCGAAGCAGTTTTGCGGAGACGTCGTTGCAGCAGCATATATATGGAGGAAATCATGTGGCTCAAGCGGAATCTGTATAGGCAAACAGAATTGTGGAAACAATAATATGCAGATGGTAAGCTACAAACGTGTTAGGACATTGCATCTTACTATATGGCGCTCTATTTAGCACTTCATTTTCGTATAGTTGCATCTTACTATATGGCGCTCTATTTAGCACTTCATTTTCGTATAGTTACCAATGGGTCGGAGAGAAGCGCGATGCAATTCGCGAGCACGCGTGCTTGTAATCTACTACCCGCTTGAGACTTAGTTGTTACGGCCTTGGCTTTGTCTGATGATGCGCTTTTTGTTGCCGCAGTCAATGAAGTTGAAGTTGTTACAGTTGTTGAGGCAATGGGCGTAATTTGAGTGGTCTGCTCTGTGGCAAAGAGTACTTGTGGTAATGTTGCCAGAGTTACGGGTTTGACTACGGCTCGAAGAGTGTAGATAAAGACAAGAGCATCACGAGAGAGCTTTCGCCACTGTGCCTCAGCAGCACTGTCTTGGACTGCCACTACCTTGTTGTCTTTCTTATGCTCGAAGGCAGCAGTTGAGTGCTTAGACAACGATGCTGCCACAGACTGCAGCTCAGTGGCTGCTTTTGCTGCTTCAGTGGACGCTATAAGCAGAACGTTACGAAAAGGCGTGGCGGTAACGAGTTTAGCAAGGACCTCAAAGGCCTTGTCCTTCACTGTTATGAGTAATTTATTCTGCGCGGCAATGTGAGCTATCAGCTTGAATACATTCACCATTGTTGCGGGTGCTGATGTGAGCGCTCTTAGCACGTGGGAGCTCACAATTGCGTCAAGAGCAGTGACCTATTTGGGCACAGTAGCGTGATTGATAACACGAGGAATTGTTGTGCAAAATCAAGGTCTTCGCGAAAATCAAGCTTGAATATGTACAAAGGCGTAAATGTCAAAGAAAACTATGCAATCAACACTTCTATATTTGAGAAACACTTAGCACCTGTACTCCGGCATCTGGATCTTCAACAGCAATAGTGGCAAGTATTCCTATGGAGCTCTTGACGGGGATTTTAGCACTATTCGGCTCCATATCAGTACAAGTCGAAGGCGACGAAGATGCTGATATTGAATTAGTGCAGCAATGGATAAACTCGAGCCATACTTCTACCAGTTTTACGGATAATTTGCGGCATGGTGGCAGCGGGTGTTTCGCGCAAGCTACGACAAGATGCCCGAATGATGATAACACACTCAGGCGGCAGGGTTCGTTCGAAGATAGCAGCGCGGCTGTGAAATGTAATCTCGATGTTATTTATCTGAGATAAGCACACTTATATTTATCGCTACAATTAATTAAAATTTACTCACCTGTTAAGAATGCTGCGCAAGAGATGCTTGCAGTATTGTCGGTTTTGGCTGCGGCCGGTGATTGGGCTGTTTCAACCTTAGATTTTGTCCTGCTCTTTTTTGACCGGCAATTAACGTCTGAATGTTCAGTGACCTCAATCATCACCGCTGTGATACTGGCGATAAGATTGACCTGTAATATAGTAAAGCAAGCTGATTTTCTTTTAATAAGTGCTAAATATATCATTTCGTTTATCGTTTAATATATTCACTTGTGATGTCGAAGGTGCATGCCCAAGCCACTCGAGTACGAAAGAATGCCGGTCTTTTTGGTCTGCTCCTGGAGCTGGAACTAAAACACTGATATCCTGGACTCCAACTAAAGCGGAAAACGCGCCCTCTGGTCTGCAGACCTAAAGAGATGCGAATTAGATGGACGAGAATGAGTAAGATGAAAAGATGACGACGGTCGCCGTTGGTGCAAATAATAAATAGATATGTTAAGTGCGCGCAAAAGAGTGATACAATATCAACGAGGCATCAAATTCATCTTACCATCTCGTACTGGCACGAACCTGTGCAAAGAGTACGTTGCGCGTCGGGACCGCACCGAAACGTCCAGGTGTCGAAGTTACTTGAAGCACGAGAGACTTAATTGCAGCAGCGTCAGCTGCCGTCCACGGGCCATCGCCTCGCCGCTTACGCGCCGCTAATATGGAGAGAACTGAGGCCTAGGAAAGAACAATTTTGATACCAAATAAGATTGCCAGCTGCCGTGAGAGAGAGTGAAGTAATTCCTTTAGGCCGTCGGGTTAGTTGAAGGTAATCGCGAAGGACAAACTTCTACCTCTGCGACAGGATCATCTGTTTCAGCAGCTAATTTTGCGAAGGCACCAACAACTGGCGCCAAGCTGTCGCTAGCAGCTGCTTTGATGTCTCCAACAGCAGCATTCACTTCATGCGTTGAGGGGTTCCGCAGGGTCGAGACTTCCGAATCAGGACCAAATTTAGGCATTTTAAGCTTGAAGTTATTTCGTTTTTTTAAGGCTCCCGAAGAAAGTATTGAGCTGAAGTGTTGCAATGGTAAGATTAGTGACGAATGACACTTCCTTCGACAGCTCTGTTTTGAATCAGGCGACCTATCGCTGGGAACGAGGATAGACAAATCCTAAGGCATTCAGAGCGAGAACACTATCTGTAATTCTTATTTTCAAAAAATGTTCCACCTCATTTCTCCCCCCTTAAGGAGGAAAGTATACAACTGTGTTGTGGAAATTTGAACACCACACAACGCACTTCAGTAACTGTAACTGTGTAACTCACCGCTTACTATCCGCAATAAGTCGAAGCGTTTGTCTTCATTCAGGTAGCTCGAGCTCGCTTTTTTCTTCGGAAAGCGGCCGTGGATCGAAGAAACGGGGAGCCGGAATTAGAAGACTAGCGGGTAGAGACGGCAGAAATAAAAAGCAAAGCAAAACGAACAGAGAAGTAAATCAGGCGCGCATGCCAATTGTTATCGCCAACCTCCAGTAGCCCTCCAGAATAATACAGCACAATGATATAGCATCCTCGATCTTGATGACTTACTTTATGCACAGCACAGGCATTCGGCTTTCTGGAATTGTAATGTGTGGTGAAGCGTAGAAGCGCATCCGCATTTTAGAGGAAGGTACGGCATACGTACCGACGCTTTTTACCTGAGATACCAATGACGTGAGTGCACTTGCACCTCACGACAACTCCTTTTAACCACTAATTCATCTCGACCATGGCGTTCTTGTGTTGGTGGATGGGGTTCACCAGCCCACCTCTAGTAAGTGAACTATAGGCACTGTAATCTATTTATTATGAGCCGTACGGGAAGTCACACGGTGATCGAGGGGAATTAGAGAGTAGTATATGCGAAGCCGCGATGAGCGGGGGCACGAAAGAAGGTGACAAACGGAGTTGTAAGTAGAGCGAGCAGCAATTTGTGGAAAGTTCTATAGAAGGAACCGGCGATTTGCGGTAGTAAGTAGTAAATCGGTATGTATTGAGATCTCATTCGTCGTCGTAGAGGCCAACAGAAGAACTCGGAAGTACAGGGGAGACCCCAGAGTGGGAGAAGCCCTGTGCGGCTGATAAATTTACCGCAAATATCGTTCTACATTCAAGTCTACCTCCATCTTACGAACTCAAAACTCTACCCGAAGCTAAGCTACCGCCCCAAAGTTCTCAAAGAAGTTTCTTAAAAAATCCAAGCGGCACGGATAGAATTCTTTATATATTTGAATAGAAGGCAAGTGCAAAGAAATCTAAACTGCGGGCTGGAGCCCCAATTAAGCTCCATTATTCGGCGAAGAGCGCATCGAGTTCCTTGTTTGCTTTGTCCATGTGCTCCTTGGACATGCCACTCTTGCCGCCGCCCGTTCCCATGCCCGAACCTGCGGCTTTCTCTTTCGCCATTTGCTTCCTCAGCAGCCGGCGTTCTTCGGGCGTGGGCGAAGGTGGGCGGTAATAGCTCATGTTGTCCCGGGTTAAGTTGGGCTTGTGGCGGCGGTTCATGCGCCGAAGGGCAGGCACATCCACCTGAACCGACGGCAGAAAAAGCGCGGAATAAGAAGAAGAAGGAGGAGAAAGAGAAAAAGGAGAAGCAGAAGGAGAAAAAGGAGAAGAAGAAAAAAAAAGAGAGAAAAGGATGTGGCTTGTTGTAATTTGTGTATACATATGCACGCACAAGCGTGTGTGCGTCCACCCTGCATAACTGGGAGGCTGGCATCGAGCGCAACAAGTGCACGTAATCTCGCACACTCGCATCCTCCTGAGCTACCCATACGTACAACATCAACATCTCGTAATCATGCTGGTAATAAATCTTCATGCTTGCTCGTAGGCACTCCCTGTCTCACCTGGGCGTGGCGTTCGGCGTTTTTCTGTTGCGCCGGCGTCATGCGCGCCCACGCATAGGGATCTTGCGGAGCTACCGTGACCAGCCGCCCTCGGTGCGCAGCTGGTTTCGCCAAAGGATCACCACGTGACTGAGCAGCGATGCGCGCTTCCTGCGAGGAAAGAGGACGAAGGAGGAAATAGAGTTGAATCATTGGCTATTTTTTTATCTCAAGATATTTGCTAAGACCTGAATTGTAATCCAGTCTGGTGGATCAGTACTTTGAAACGCGGCAGTGAAGAAAAGGCCTCGGCGCATGAATATAAATGTATGGAATATCTTTGGAGAACTGTTTAGATGATCTTTGTTCGCGCACATGTATGCACAACGAGTGCAGCACAACAGCAGCAGCGAAACCACAACATCAATGTGTACCTTCCGGAGCCAGTTTTCCCCCTTTCGAGCAGCCCGAAATTGGTCTCTCAGAGCTCGCCCTAAGCCAAAAGTGCGTAGCGTGGTGGGGCCCGTCACTTTCGCCCCTAATATAGGATGCACCACTAATGTGCGTCCGGGCTCCAAGCGCTTGAGATCGGAGGACAATGCTCCAATCGGCTCTGTGAGCGCGAGCATCGACAAGAGCAAGTCGCGCACGCGGTCCAGCTGAGGGAGTGGTACAACAGTAGTATTGGGTAGAGAAGCAGCAGGAAGATAAGGAGGAAACAAAGCTTAAGGAGCAGTGAACGTAATACTGTTGACAGAAGTTTGAGTCAATACAAGTGGAAGGGTTACAGCCGAAGGAGCAAATAATAATATCTCTGTTTGGCACGTGCATGCTATTTTTCAATGAATTTTTACCAAAAGCATGTGCATAAACACAGTACCCATCCACGCCGGTACGTTCACACATGCAACCACCCACTTGTACCCCATGGTGTACATGTACATGCCCATGTACCTGCCACGGGCGAACGGCAGTGGTCCACCCTGTAGTGTCGTTGCGTTTCAGCTGAGGGTTGGCGGCGATTTCGGCGTCGGTAGGCGGCTGAGGCTGGGTGAGCTCGAGAATGCGAAGAACGGTTGGACCGTAGACATAACCATTGTAAGTGGCGCCTAGATTATTTCGAATAGGGTAATAAGCAGGCATAATTCACGCAAAAAAACATAGAAACATTAAGAAGAGGAAGGTTGACTGATAAAAAGATGCAGAGCAAGGCAGAAATATGCGAGTGCTCTTGTGAAGACGAATTTGAAGAGATACATCATATGGTAGCAGCCGGGCGTTGCTTGAAAAAGGAGTCACACGGTGCATGTTTACAAAAGGTACTGCAGCAGTGAAGAGGTAAGCATGTCGCTTACCAGCCCGTAAGTCGACTCCGGTGAATCGGAAGGACAGGCCACAGCGCCGCACGGTGACAATTAAAGGGGTACCGGACACGTTCATACCGCGCTCGAAGACCTGGAATGGGCACAAGAAATAGAGTGCTAATGTATGCACGGTAGACACAGATTTCTCCATGAAAGAAGATCACTTAGAAGCAGCATGGCAAGAAATAGAAAAGGAAGGCAGCTGGCCAATACGATATTTTTTATATTTCAATTGCATTGCATCTCTCAACCAAAAAGTACTACTCTACCTTGATCACGGGCAGCCCTTCGAGCCTTGCCCTTTCAATTGCCTCCCGTCGACGGCGGCCCTGGTAGCCACGCACCTGTTTGTATAAGAGTGCATGGAATGAAGAGATGAAGAACAGGACAAGGACGCAAGATGAAGAGATCAGAAGCTGGAGAACGAAGAACAAAGAAGCAACGCATGCGTAAGAAATCGCAATGGTGCACACCCGCACTTTCATCCATCATAACTTCATCATCATGCCCCTCTTGGCGTGTCTTACCATCGCCTGCACCACGACGGCGGCCAGTTTCATTTTCGCGAGGCGCACCCGCCACAGTAAGCCTTTGAAGCGCGACTGCAGCTTGGAAACCATACGCTTTTCGTAGGCTCGTCCAGCTTCCGCAGCTGCTCGACGCGCTAACAAATGCTCGCGTTGCACCTAATTGTTTTAAATCGCCACCATACAAATAATACGACCATTCGTAGCACGACAAATATGAAAACAAGAAGAAAAAGAAGAAGATTGTTGAAGCATCGAAAGAGGGAGCAAGAAGCCATGAAGACAAACAGGCGATTAATGGAAAATAAAGGCAAGCCACCAATTTTGATTAAGAAAACAAATGCAAATTTCACCTTTTTGGTGCGCAGCCGTAGCTTCAAGCGCTTCCACGAGGCTTTGGCCGTGAACCCCCTATAAGCTTTCTGCAACAGGCACACGGCTTCGTTCTGGATGCGGACCTGGTTCGCTGCCAATCGAATCGCAGCCAGCGCGGGGACCTGCGTAGGTTGCGTGGGTGTGCGCGCACATGCATACGTGTGCGAATTTGAGTTTGAACGAAGACAAAAACCAGCAAGCTAAAAGAATAGAAAGAAAAAAAAAAGCATGCAAGCGCTTCTATGAGCGCACGTGTAAGTACCTGCACGGAGTACCACCGCACGCATTCCGGGTCGCACAGCACTCGTTCGCTGTTGTTGGCACCACTGCTGCCTCGTGAAGCGAGCGAACTTGACGCAGCGATGCTTCCACCTCCTTCTCCTGGCTTCGTAGTAGTAGGCTCTGTCGTTGACTCGTCGCCAGCACCAGCCGCGGCAGCGTCAGAGTTAAAATTTAAGCGCTTGTGTTCAAGTTCTTTCCATGCTTGAATACGCGTTTGCTCTTCCGCAGCTGCTACAGCCAATTCGGATTCGTGAAAGCCTACTGATAGTGGAGGTAGTGGCGGTGGTGACCCTGCCTTTGTCGAGGACCTTGCTGTTTCACTTCCAGTTGCAACTGATGCATCTGTAGTTGTTGCCGATGCATCACCTGCACTTGTTGCCGTTTTTCTTGAATTCTCAGCTCTCAAAGAAGGCAACAATGACTGCGAATTAGTTGCTGCCACTTTCTTACCAGCACTGATGCTAGGAACAGGTAAACCGAGGCTCTGACGCAGTGCCATGCGAGCATTCCAACGCCTGGCTCGGGCATCGGTGGCATTTTGAGCTGCTTGAATGCAGAACGGTAGCGGGCGGCCAGGGACCAGTGAAGCGTCGCTTGGAGTAGGGTCTAGGTTCGAGGGCACGTGATGCCTGGAATGCCAACAAAGATGAATGGCAGAGGACGAAGTGCAAACGAAATAGAACAATTCCGAAAACAAAGAAAAAAAGATTTTTAGATGAATGAGAACGAAGCAGATTCCAGAGAACTAGAAGGATTGCACCGAAATTATTATTGTATAAAAAA
>Ga0307982_1002918_pt1 | contig 13715 bp, 2 predicted proteins | sample OrgLakmetagen989_FD_201847 | JGI IMG/M metagenome (GOLD analysis project Ga0307982, IMG submission 201847) | Saline water microbial communities from Organic Lake, Antarctica - #989 | ecosystem: Environmental > Aquatic > Non-marine Saline and Alkaline > Saline | place: Antarctica: Organic Lake...
TGGGGACATGAAGGGGGTGTCAAGGGGGGGGGTCGGCGGCATGCTGGGCGCCGGGGGGGGTGGCAGCAACCACCCACAACACACCATAGTGCCCTCTACTTCAGGCAGCCGTATTGCTGGCGGCTACTCCACCTTTGCGTATGCCTACGCAGCCTACCTGGGCGGATACGCAGCTGCAGGCACGCTGAGCAACCCCCCCTCACGCAGTGAGCAGGGGGGGCGACCGCAGCCCAGAGGCCCCCCTACCGTCGCACGCCCGCCTGCTCTGCCTCTAGCGCGGGTGTTTGCGGGGCAGTTGCTGCTGGACAGCGGCTCAGGTGCGTCTGGGCCAGGCAGCATGCGCAGCCTGACCGCGGCCCTGGGTGCCCGTGGGGGGGGTCAGGGGGGGGGCATTGCGTCCACCCTCAACACTCTCGCCATGTCCGGTGGTCTAGGGGGGTCTGCAGCCGACATGTTCAACTCTGGCATGGGAGGGGGGGGTATGCGAGGGGGGGTTGACCCCCTTTTGCTGGATGGCTTGGCTGGTACAGGGGGGGTCCAACGCAGCCACAGCATGGGGTCTGCAGGTGGCGATTCCACGCCCACGTCCGACGGCAGCACCTCCCCCATGTTCAGCCCGGCTGGCACTGCTGGCAGCATCGCAACGATACCAGGCACGGTCCTTGCAAGGGGGGGCGGCGGTGGTATGCCAGGCAGCGGCCCCGGCGGTGTTTTCTCAGTGTCGCCATTTGAGCTGGCCATCACTGCCAGCCGTGCACTGATGGACGTGCAGACGTCTGCTGCCCGCGCTGGTGCCCTGGGCGTGAGCATGATGAACATCGTCGCAGCTGGGCTTGCCCCTGTGCTGCGCTCCCACATGTCCAGGGGGGGTGTAGGGGGGCTCCCTGGGGACACCTCTGCCTCTTTGGCGGCCATGAGCCAGATGATGGGCCAGGCCAGCAGCATGGCCGGCGGCGGCATGCTGGGGGGGGAGGACGGGCGCATGACGCCAGCCCCCCTGCGGGTGTTGGGAGGGGGGGTCGGAAAGGCCGTCGCGCCGGCAGCGACCCCAGGCCAAGCACAGGAAGCCGCCGACAACGCAGGTGTGCTGACACGTTTGCGGCCCAGCGGCACCCTGCCCTCAGCTTCAATTCCCAAGCACGGCGTTGTGTCCACTGGCCTGTCAGGGGGCGGTGTTCCAAGCATGGCGGCACCCTCTGCTTCCGAGCACGCAGGCGACGGTGCACCCGAATCTGACGCACCAGAGCCGTTTGAGATTGTGCCTGCAGCTGGCGCTGACGACACCACTGAGGCGGCAGCTCCTGCTTGTTATGTTCTTGGTCGCATGGACGCCGTCACTGAGAACAGCGTGGTGGTCGCAGCCAGTGCAGCGGCCATCAACATGGCCCTTTCCACACCCCCTGCTGACGAGGTGCGCTTTGAGGGCGGCTTTGACTTTGGGGGGCTGGTTGGTCCCGACGGCGTCGTGATGACTGCCGCTGGCGCCGCCGTAGCAAGCGCCGCCACTGTCCTGGAGGCCCGCTCCCTGTGGATGGCTGCTGGCGAGGGGGATGCTGCGGACGCCTCCAGTACCAACAGCGCCGATTCCACAGACGCTGGGCGCATTGCGCCACTTGCAGCTTCCCTGCCCGTGCCGCTGCCCCGCTTGATGGGGTATGGGCTGGGCGCCGTTGGGGGGCCCCTGAAACGCATTGCATGCCCCCCCCTCACGACCGGCGAAGCCACCTTGATCCGCCGTGTGGCTGGATTCGATGCGGGGCATACCCCTCCCTCCCCCGGGGCTGTGGGGGTGGTACATGTCACGTGCTGCGACATCTTGACAGCCGACGGGTATGAGTTGAGCAGCGCGAATGTGACTGCACGGGATCTGGCAGATGCGAGCCAGCCAGGCACAGCGCTCAGCATCAGCGATGAGATCGGGCTTGCTTTTCTCCCTCTGAGTGTGGATGAGCATGGCATGCCTCACCCCCCAACCTCAGTTCGAGTCTTGTCAAATGCGGCCTTCCTGAGTGATGCGCCCTCTCGCTTGTCGGATATGCTTCAGTAGCAATGCCAACTCAGTGTTACACCTTGGAGTTGAGTTCCTCTAAGCTCAATGCAATCTACCTTTGTTCATTGGTATTTCTTCGCGAATAATGCACACTACAGAAGCTTCTCAAAGCACACGCGAAGTGCGGACCTTCGCGACAAGAATCGGATCTACATGATTATGCAGCAACCACCGCCGCTTCGTCGGACATACTCATGCTGTAAAAACTTGAGCTGTGATGCGTTGATTGCGCCTCGCCTCTTCTGACGAATGAGCTCAACAGCCTCCAGCGCTGTGAGTCCCTCCTCGATCAGAGCAATGGCCACGAGCACTGGGGCGCGACCCAGGCCAGCCACACAGTGAACAGCAACTGCTGGCTTTTTGGCATCTGCGGGCTCTGCCTTGGGCAGCGCAGCAGATACCTCTGTCAACCATGTGTCCACAACAGCGTCACCTGGTGGCTGGCCGTCAGGGAATGCTGCCTCAACCACCTTGATGCCGCTTGCGGAAAAAGGCTGAGGGTTGTAAGTTGGCTCACAGGCCCGCACAACAGACACAGCGCCATGGGCTTTGGCCTCTGTTACGTATGCCGCCACATTGGCGTCAGTGGGCTGCAAAGCAGCGGGGTGCATGTGTGCAGGGAATGCGTGAAAAACCCAGGCGAAACAAGACTGAGCTCGGGGCAAATCGTTGCGGCGCAGCAATACTCACAGCATCGATGATGAGGAACCTCAGGTGGTGGTACTCGATAAGAGAGCTAGGATTTGCGATTTTTTGTCGTCGAGCAGCCATTTTGAGAGGCTACCGTGATGTATTCAAGCACGTAACGACTGTGAAACGTCGTGCTGGTTCCCGATGAGAGAGGAGTGACAGTTGCGCGAACTTGAGCGCGTTGGTGGTTAAAAGTTCAAGGCGAGATGCCACCCCGTGTGTCCCCCGACGCCGCTTGGCGGCTGAGGCAAGCAGAAGGCTGAGGCGAGCTGGTGCTGAGATCGCCCATCCCCGTTGGATGTAGCGAAGTGTACTGACTGCTTCAGAACCGTGATGAAGAACATAATATGGAAATGAAACATCAGAGCTTGCAAGCAACTGGCACAATCTATTCTTGTCCGGCTCTTGACATCTGGTTGCAACCCCCCCCTTGGAATACTGCACACTGTATGGCCATGTGCAGGAGGAATATTCCCCCCTGTACACACTCGCCAGTGCAACTTTCACCACGACCGTAAAAATCCCAAAGCAGTGCAGCCAAAACACACAAAATATATTCAAGTACCCTGGGACTGGCCCTTAGCCCTGGGTAGCAAAGACAGCTTGCGAATGCTGCTGGAAGTTGATGCCCTGAAGCTTCCTATGCGGCGTTTTGCGCCTGCGAGAGCTGCTTTTGTGTCGGAGTCTGTGGCGACACCGTGCAACAACAAAGCCGCCAATACACATAAATACACAGCATTGCCCAGCACAAGTGCGACTGTTACAGCCTCCTTGTCCTGAACGCTCACATTGGTGTCCAGCAAGGCAGCCCCCCCTGACAGAGTGATGCTTGCGAGCAGCACGCTTCCGCTTTCCAGCGCATTCAGCATGCTGGTGTGGAACGGCATGGCGCGTTCTTGTGCAACAGCAAACAGGCTAAGCAGCGAAACCGCCACCGTGACCTGCAGCCCCGCGCCTGAGGGCTGCAGGAAAACAGACGTGACTGCAAGAAGCACTTTGCGTGCCTGCACAACAACTTCCCAATACCAGTGGTCGCCCCGGTAGGAGGCATACAGAAAGCCAAATGTCTCCCGCACCCGCTTCATGTGTAGCTGTTTACGCTGCAGCCAAAGCACGGTGAAACCGACAGCAGGAATGCCCCCCCCGTAAATAAGCAGCGCAGGAATGCCCACGCCATACATCCACCCGTGGTTGGCTGGATCATCGCAGTCCACGCTGTAGTCGCCCACTAAGAAGCGCTTGCCAGCCACTTCATCGCACGTCAGCATTGACAAGGCCACACGTGTGAGCGTCAAGTGCATCAAAAACGCAATGACGATCGAAGACACAATGAATGCTGACAGTGGCTGCACGTCATCTAGCAGACGAGGCTCGCGTGCTGGGGCCAATTTGACCATTCCTGCCAGGGAGGGCCGTGCACCTCGCCTTGCAAGCTTGCTGCCAGCAGTGAGGGATTGACGGCGTGTCCCGATGGGCGAGTCGGAATTCGAAAGCGCAGCTGTGCGAGCTGCCCTGCTAAGGACTGACCCGGCCGGAGAAGCAGCAACGTGCTCTGCCGGAAGGCGGCTGGCTTGCATCAGTGGGTTGCTCCTGCTCATGGTGGTGCCCCTAGCTTCGCCACCAGCCGACACCTCTGTCTTCGGGGCAGCATCTGCCGAGTCCTCCTCTGGCCGCCCACGGCGGGAACGAATTGCCCAAAATAGGCACCAGAACAAGCCTGCCACAGCCACCAACATGAGGGGCATGAACAGTTGCGCATATGCATTCGCCTGGAAAGCAGAGGAGCCTAGTCCCAGGCAGTCCACGCTCACAAGCGTGGTGCTCACGCTGCTGCCCGCGTCCACAATGGAGTAGAGACTGCGCAGGGCCTCGGGCCAAGCGAAGGGGAATGCTGCGGCGATGCCCAGCTGCTGCATGTGTGTCAACAGAATCTTGTTGAGGGCCACGTGCTGCTTGTTGGGCTTGCCGCGGGCTTGCAAGGTTGAGAACACAAGGTAGCCAAGCACCACAAGCCCCACAATGAGGCCACCAAACACAGCCAGCCACACAACACTGCGTGATGCGCATCGGCTGCACCCCCCATCACCACTGCGCGCAAAGCCATCTGCGCATTGGGCACACATGCGTCCCGTGAAGCCTTCAGCACAGCCGGCAGTCAGAGCAGCAGAGCCGGCTGGCACGCCACCATCGGCACTTGATCCCAGGGTGACATTGTGATTTCTCAGCCAAGGGGCCCGGTCTGACCAAGGCAGCTCCTGGCTGCCGCGAACACCTAAATCCAAGTATGCGCTTGGAATGTGTGTTGACAGGTACAGCTGTGCAGCCGCGGCGCTCTGCTCTGCTGCTCGTCGGCTCGTCGCAGGTGAAGCGGGCAGCAAGAGCGGCATGAGGAAGCCTAGCTCACCTGTCGAGGGGACAGGTGGCAGGATCGACTGACACGCCGCCTTACGCACACATGGCACAAACAGCAGCCGAGTGGCATTCCAATCGGCTCGAAAAGAGCCGACGGCGTTTGTGACAGCTTCGTACGGCCGGCCAAGGCAAACAGCTCCTTCCGGGCATGGCAGACAAACTACACGGTGCCAGCGAGATCGCGCTGCAAATTGCGTGGCCAAGTACTGCGATGCACTGCACAGCTCAAAGACAGGGCCTGCAATGGACGACGTTGGGCTCAGTTTGCTCTCATCCCCGACTGCCGTGCCGGCTGCGACTGTGATCCAAAGCGGGGATGAGGGTGCATCCAGCACCTGAACATCAAATATTTGGGAAGAATTACTGTATGATCCTTGCATCATATGAGCACATTGTGGTGTCGGCTCGTCGGGTAAGAGGACGCCGCCAGTGCTAGTTGCCGTCATCGGCACGTCGCGAACGGTCGCACCCACCGAGGTCGCAAACCAAGGCGACTCAGAGTACACAATGCGCCAAACTACAACGGGAGTGACGCGCGTGACATCATCATTCGTCCAACGAAACATAATACGCAAGCCTCCAGTTGCACTATCACGGTACGCACATGGTCTGCCCGGTGGATGCGACGGGGCCCGGGGCGATACAATATAATCAAATGCCCCCGCTGCTCTACCGCCTTTGTCTGCCACGCTATCGCTTGGTCTGTTGACCGTTTCTGACGCACTGCTGTGCCCGTTCATCATATGCACCTCCACCAGCACGGCCAATAAGTCTGTTGACCCCAGGCTGGCGGGTTCAGGCACTCGCACTTCGATACTGGTGTCGCCAGCATGGCTCCATTCCTCCCAAGGCAAATTTGTTCCGCCCACAGAAACGTTGCGTACTTCGTCTTTGTACCTTCCAAAGCCAACACCAAACACTGTCACGTTGGTTTTTGGCGCCACCTGTACCAGTGACAGGCGCGAAATACGGGGTGGGCCGACAAGTTGCAGTTGCATGTTGTCTTGTTGAACCACGACGCCCTCGTTGGTGACAAGGGTCACCGGAATCTGCTCTGTGAGCCCTTGTCCGGGCAGAGGCAAAGCGTTGGATAGCATATTGCTGCACACCACTCGCCGTCCCCCGTCCAGCAGGTACACTTTGCCTCCAGCTGAGCTGCAGTCAACAGCGCCGAACAATACTTGGCCAGCCCGGCCAGCACGCCCAGCCTGGTCCATTTCTCCAAGAGATACGCCAGCCATGGTGATGTTTACCCGCATGTCACTTCCCATGGATGCCACGTACACTGGCCCACCCGAAATGCTGAACACCTCAGGCTCTGCGAAGAGTACCTGTCCGGGAAACTCACGTCGCCATCCAACGCTGGTTTGAATGGTGACACTAGCTGGTGTTATGCTGCCAGCAGCCTGCAAACTAGGTGACAGACACGACACTTTCTGCGAGCTGTGCAGAGTGATGTTGCTGCAAACTGCTTCGCCCACCCATATGTCCAGGAAGCTGGCAGTTGCCCCATCCCACAAATCGACTCCCAGAAGAGCAATGCACGTCTTTCCTGCAGCTGAAACCACCTGGGGTTGCACAGCATTGAGCTGTGGCGGGCCAAGTACAGGCACAGGAAGCGACGCCGTCTCCCACAGCCCCGGGTGGCGGATCTGCACGGCAACACTGCTGCTGAGCTCTTCCACTGCAGGAATGCGAAGCCCGTCACAAAGCACCATGGACGAATTGACAACCAGCACCTTCGGACACGAAACTGCCCCAAAGTCCACCTGCACTGCTGTGGGCATGAGCTGTGCGCCCAGGTCTGCAAAGCCCTCGCCCTGGAGTGCGACAGACAGTGTTTGCTTGGTGCCTCCGGGAAATACGAGAAGGGGCTGGGGAGAAACTGCGATCAGTTGTGACGGCGAATATGTTAGGCCCGAGTGCGATATGGTGCGGTTGTGTTCACCAAGCCTTTGAATGAGAATGCTGTGCACCCTGCCAACACCGGGGGGGTACTGGCACCATACAGCCCCGTCCGCAACCCGTGTCACACGACAGTCTTTGCTGGCTGCCCCGCTTGTGATGGGGGGGATCATTGTTATCTTGATCAACTGCAGCGGTGACTGCAAGTAGCTGGCACTCCAACGGAAGTTTCTGCCGTACAGTGTGGCTTCACCCCCCCCCAGGCTGAGAGGCAGGGGGGCCACACTAGTCAATTCCATAGCGCCAATAACCTGCACAGCTTCTCGCAACGAAAACGGCCGATCTGTATCCATCCTTAACACCAAATCCAGGGACCCGCCGTCGACTGGAAGCTGAGCTGTGCGGATGCCTCGACATATGAGGGCGCTGGCATTGGCCCTGAACACAGATGCACATGCCTGCCCACTCAGGTTTGCTGAAAATGACGAAGTCGGGAGCCCAAAATTTGAACCAAAGAGCCAAAGGTCTTGCACTTCATCTGCATCAGTGAACACGAGTTCAGATGGAACGATTTCCTGGACAACAGCGGGGGCAGCAACCAGGAAGGCACACCCGCTCACCTGGCCCGCCACATGTACTTGCGCACACAGCTCGCCAGTGAAGGGCGGTAGCATGCAGGTGATAGCCATTGGTGAGACTTGACCAACTATTGCACACTCTCCGAAAGCACCTGCCAAGCACGGATGGCCCAGGGCGGCTGGGAAAGGGCACGCGGTGTTTCGAACTTCAGCGTCACTACGCCGCCGCAGCACAACCCGTGTTGCATTTGCCACCCAAGCGATCGACCCCTCTGCAAGCCCAGGAGCAAAGTTGTCCCCCTGGATCTCAATAGCGATGCCGCTGCTAGGAATAGTCACTGAGGAGAATTGCTTGTTCACAGGGTCGGCGGTTGCAATCACAGGGCTGTTGTACTGTACACTGGCCGGCGCGAGCAGTGGGGACGGCCAGTCAGGCAAGGCATGGAAAACTTGTACGGATTGATTTGCGGAGAAATCTGCCCGGTGTTCGGCGTCCAGCCGCAGAGGTGGAGCATAGCACTCAAGGGACTGAGGGGATGTGAAGCGTGCCCCCGTGCACAAGCTGTGTCCCACCGTGATGGCGAAGTTCAAGTCGCTTCTGAGCGCCTCAGCCGTGTACCCCATGCTTTGCAGCATTGCTTGTAGGCCGGTGATGGGCCCTGGGCTTTGCAACATGAGAGGCCACAGGGAGCCCTGTAGCCTCAAGGCCACGCCGCCGACAGCAGGGATTGGCACAGGAGCAGCCACGGGCTGTGTTGTTGACGCACTCGCCAGGTGAACAGCAGAAATGATCATCACTGTCTCATTTGCCCAAGCCCTGGGCCAAGTGCACGTTTGCGTCCATGGCAGGGCTCGGTTTGCGCGACCTACTGACTTGGTACACAATGGGTATGATGCACATACGCCGTTGCCATCTACAACAACAGTGTTGATTTCGGTGCAAGAAGCCTGAAAAGCTGCACCAGGAATATCCAAATCGAAGCTTTCCGCCCTCAGCAGCACCTGCAGCATCCATCCAGGAACTGACAGCATGCTTTCAGCAATGCAGTGGGGACAAGATCGCACTCGTGTGATAGATCGCCATTCGTGGTGTGCACCAAGCACACGTAGCTTGATGCTCATGCCGCTCATAATGATTGTTTTTCCAAGGTGCAGTTCGTTTGGATACGGAGTGACGAGCCAAGACGGGGGGGGGGTCTGGCCGAGTGAGACCCCCAGACTGCCACGACCGGAGCCCAGCGATCCACGAGCATCTTGTCCAAAGCAGCCAAGAGCACCTGACTTGTATACAATGCAGGTGGTCGTCTCAGTGATGGCTACGCTTTGAATCGGCGCAGATATCGGGCTGGGGCCAATCTGCATGGGCGTGCTTACAGCACCAACGCTGTCTGTGTGAGTATACCCAAGGCTGGAGTAAGTGCCTTGACCCCAACACTGCAAGCGACCTGAAACCAGCACTGCGCAAGTGTGGCGAAATCCTTGCGCCAAATCAACGACAGCCTCGCCAATTGGCACGTAGCCCAAAGTTGGCAGATCAAGCTGATTGAGCGTGCTGCCATATCCAAGGCGACCAGCTCCGGCTTGGCCATCTAGCTGCTGAGCATCGTGCCCCCAACATGTGACATTGCCTGTTGCATGCAGGCTGCAAGCATATGTTCCATCCAAGAACACCTTCACCACCGGCGCTCCGTTCAGCATGAGGTTGGTGCCGACCCTGCCCAAAGCGCCGTCACCGCCGTCGAACTCAAACTGTCCCCAGCATTGAACCACGCCGCCCAGCAGAACCGCACATGCACCAGCACGCCCAGCGGATATGTCCACGGCAGGGCCGCTAACGGGCACTCGATTGGTAGCGGAGCTTGGAGAATTGACCCCACGCCGACCCTTCACCCCACTTCCCCAGCAATACAGATTGTTTGCCGACAAATCCACTATGGCACACCCAAAATCATACCCGATACCAACTGCCAAAACCGCCAGCTGCTCTGCAGAGTGTCCAGGCACTCGCAAGTCAGCAAGCTCAGGGCGCCCATATCGGTACAGCTGGGTCGGGGAGCGATCTGCAGTGGAGGTTGAGAGAATTCCTAGACCCCGAGCTTCGTTTGCCCCCCAACAAATCAAACGCTGCATGCTTGCTCCTGCCAGTTTTGATGGTCGTGTCAGTGCACAAGCCAAAACAAACCCGACTGCAACATCGGTTGCCGGCAAGGGCAATGCAAGGGAGGGTATATCGTCCAGGCGCTCATCATCGCCAACATCGTCAAACATTGCGTAGCCCAATTGGCCGTGGCTGCCTTCAGCCCCCCAACACTTCACCCCGCCGTGCTCGTCAACTGAACAACAACGAAAGACGTCACAGTCAATCTTGACGACGCGGCGACGCACTGCAGGACGCAGAGAAAGCCACCCAACTGGCACAGGTGCGCTTTCTCGCCAGCTGCTGTCCACTTCGGTCAGTGGTGTGGTCGAGGGCAGCTCGTCATCGCCTGCCTGCCCCACCATTCCATTTCCAAGGCCCCCCGAGGAGCCCGCGCCCCAGCACCGAAGGGCCCCCCCAACCAGCACAGCACAAGCCCGAACAGCTCCGCATGAAATGGACAGTGCACGATCGCCCAGTTTTGCACCCCCCTGCACCCCCACCCATGGCCAGAACTCGCCGAGGTGCATCCCGCCAGGTGAAACCTGGTTGGCTGTGCCAATGATGCCAAGATAGCCCTCACCCCAGCAAATGACCACGCCATCATCCATCAAGGCGCATGCAAAGTTGAGGCCAGCGCATACATCCACTGCTGCCGTCGGTAGAGTCACAAGGGGGGCGTCGGCTGCCGTGTTGGCAAAACCATAGTCCGTGTCATCATAAGTGCCCAGTCTGCCCCGCATGCCTCTGCTATTGGATGAATCAAGAGCCTCGAGCTGATTTGCACCCCAGCAACCAACTTGGCCAGTGCTGTACAGAACACAGGTGTGGAACATGCCGACTCCCAGGCGCACCACCGGGGCATCTCGGAGGGGCACCGGGCCCAGGTCCGAAATGTAGGTGCCAGCTGATCCGACAGTGCCAATTCTGTTGCCGTATCCAAGCTGGCCCCCACCTGCAGCCATATTTTTGATGGAAATGAAGGGCCCAGGTGGAAGGACACTGCTGTCTTGGCCCCAGCAGTACACTTTTGGTACTGGTGCTCCGGCAAGCGCACATGTGTGCAGCGTGCCAATTTGAATGTCCACTACTGGCGATGGGATATCAATGTATGCGCTCACTTGTGCAGGAGAGGTCACAAACGGGAAGAAGCTCTTAGGCTTGTACCCAAGGGGGGAGATGAAATTCGAGCCCCAACATTTGGCTTTTCTCGACTGTGCCAAAATGGCGCAACTGTGGAAACCGTTTGCAACAACATGCGATGCTGCTTCTGGCAATACGACATCTGGGAGGGCTGCTGGCAACGTTGCGGTGTTGTGCCCCCGAAGGGCCATGTCGCCGTAGCCGAGCTGCCCCATTGAGTTTCCCCCCCAGCACCTGACCCCCCCCCCCTCCAGCAGGATGCAGGTGTGCACAAGACCTGCCGAAATGGCTGCCACTCGTTTTCCGTGGCCAAGAGCCACTGCCGGCAAATCATTCACCGCAAAATCTGCCCCGCGATCTTGAGTATCGCCAAGGCCAAGTCTCCCAGCCCCATCGCCGAGGAATGCGTCAGACACAGAGTTCTTGCCCCAGCATTTCATGGTGCCAGAGAGCAACAAGGCACAAGTGTGTTCAGCTCCAACACTGACACTGACCACAGCCGGTGTTCTGGACTGGGCAACAATTTGAGTCGGCAAGGGGGTGCTGGCCGTCAGCTCTGTTTGGAATGGTGCCCGCCCCCCGGGGAACAATCCAGCCTCCAAATTATGCAGAGTTTGCTCTGCTTGACGTAAAAACTCGCCCATATCCAGCGCAGTGAGTGGTAGCCACGAGGTGTTTGCGCCCAGGGGCACAGTCTTGCCAGAAATACGCATCTGCGGGGCAGTTGCTACCGGGTGCACCGAGAACACCGTCAGATTCGTCACAGGCAGAATACCCAAACCCAATGCATATGGAGGGGGCGCTAGGATGTCTTGCAGTGGGGCATGCAACACAATCCGCAGCAAATGGGGGTGCGTTGCGTTGCTGGCCCACATTTCAGGCGCAATGTGCGGAATGGCCTGCGTGACTCCGAAGGGATCTGGGTGCACCGGATGCCCAATAATCACAGCTGCGAACTCTTGTGCATCGCCTTGAATCCATTGCGAGTCATGCAAAGCCAGCAGCGATGTTACCACAATCTGCGGTGCATTGGCTCCGGCGTCCATTTGGATGGTGAGGCCCAGAATCATATTGGCACAGCGAGGCAGCGTAGAGTTGATGCGTTTCAGCACGTCAAAATGCTGCCCTTTGTGTGTTGCCTCTTCCTCTTCGTTCAGTTCCAATCTCCCTGCCCATTCGCGCAGGTGCTCGTGTGGCTGAGTGTCGGCAGGCTGCAGCACCGCATCGCTACATTTGGCCGTATCAACAGAGAGCGGCAACATCCCAAGGCCAGGGAAATTAGCTGAGATGCTGGCGTTTATACGCAGGGCCACTGCAATGCTCGCAGAGTATGGCGTAGATGCAGGAGAGAGGTTCTCAATCGGCGTGGTGGCTTGGAGGAGCATGTCTAGCCGAAGAAACTCATTCTGCACTGAGGCGCTCAGAGCCGTAGGGCCACATAAAGAGAGCTGTGACGATTTTGTCAGAATTAGGCTGCCAGAGTGGGCACCATGTCCATCTTCGCTGCAGAGATGCTCGTGCAGATTCCTTGGCTGAAAAGAAACTGCGTGCCCCGACGCAGCCAGCAGGGCTGGGTCTGAGTACGATACAAAGGTCATGCCGTGCAAATCAACCGATTCGAAGCTTGCTTGCCCAGCTGTAACAACTGCATACAATAACAGCAGAATGATCACGCAAGAGGGCATTGTGCTGAATGTGCGACCCTGCTGGCGACGCGCCGCTAGGCCTGGGCTGGTCGCGCAATTCCACCCAGTGCGATGTGCGTGCATGATCATGAGTCCGTCTTGTTTTGACAGTAACAATTGCAGATGATGAACTGGGCCGTTTGCTATCCCGGCCCGTAATGACAACTGGCAGGGGAATTTGCCGCGCGCAAACAGAAGCACGAAGAATGTGCGTCAAATATTGCTTTCGTGTTTGGGGCTTACAGACACTCTGTCTGTATGCCCACAGAATTGAACATTTAAATGTCAAGAAGTTTTAACAGGTTCTTCGTTTGCAGCAGAGAGTGCATTGTTGGCCCAGAGCGAACAGAATGGCCCTTGTCCAAGAATGTAATCAGGAACGAGAAAAATGCCAAGAAGCATTCTGGATCATTCCAGCCAATTGTGCTAGCAGCTATTCCCCAAGATGACGCAGAAGCAGCCCCCTGCCCTGTAGAGGCCCTCAGGCATGCGATGCGACACACACACCCTCCAAGAGGTGACAAGCGGGTATTTCCCGGGGTGACAAGCAAGCAAGTGAATCGTGCGATGAACAAGCACGCTGTGAAAGGAGACAGACACACAGCGCATGCAGTACGCCAAGGCGCTGCCAGTGACGTTTTCAACTCTGGGGGGACGGACAGGCAAATACTGATGACCGGACGGTGGTACGATACCAACTCTGCCAACGTCTACCTCAGGACTAGCGGAAACAGTATGGCCCGTCGTGCAGCAAAGATAGCAGCAGCTGGAACCACCGCACGTACCCCACAGGACGCACCAGACAAAGGCACCCCAAGCCCCATTCGCACAGGCGACGTGTATGTGGACACCACCAACAACACCCTCCTACTCATGGTCCCACACGAAACGCACACTGGCAAGTGGCGGGCCTACTACTATGACCAAACCACGCACGAATCCGCAACTGTGGAGTCCAAAGAGCGCCAAGATGAACATGCCCACTGGGACGACATCCACCATGAGGACATGGAATACTTCCACAAGCACGCCAAACGGTACCTGAAGCGTCCCAAACCGCAATCAAAGCTGGGCCATGATGCGACGCATGCCAAGGCCATCGACTGGGCGAAGTC
>Ga0307982_1002919_pt1 | contig 13714 bp, 11 predicted proteins | sample OrgLakmetagen989_FD_201847 | JGI IMG/M metagenome (GOLD analysis project Ga0307982, IMG submission 201847) | Saline water microbial communities from Organic Lake, Antarctica - #989 | ecosystem: Environmental > Aquatic > Non-marine Saline and Alkaline > Saline | place: Antarctica: Organic Lake...
GCTGCGTGTGCTGGTGTGCTGCGCTGTTGGGGCTGAGCCCGTGCTGCTGCCGCCCGCAGTGTCAGGCCACGACATGTTTGCTTTTGCTGCCTGTTTTGCTGCAGCCGTTTGAATATACTGCGTCTCTTCGGCTGCGCTTGTGGGCAGCAAGTGCAGTCTATGCCCGTTCACAAGCAGGGGCATGTGCCTGCAGCAGTACAGGGCGTCACTGCGGTCAACTGCACTCAGGAAACGCACAAGCGCCTGCCCTGGAGGGATCTTCGGCACAGGAGTACCGCTGTCACTTGCTGAATGCTGCACGGGCACTGCGCGGCTGACGGTGAGCACTGGGGCTGGCGCCGGTGGGGGGTACGTGTGCTGCACGCGCGCATCGCTTGAGCCGGGATAGTCTAGGTATGCCACGCGACCCAGCTCAGCCAGGCGGCTGCGTACTGCGGCATGAGGCAGGCCATCTGGAGGCAGGCCCCAAATCCGAGCCAAGCAGCCAGCTATGCTGGACACTTGCTGTGCTCGGCGGTGCTGTGCATCAGACCACAGGCGCTTCCGGGAGCTCCAGCTGCTGTGTGACAAGACCATCAGCTGAGGCAACACCCGCTCGCGCAGCTCGGCAAAGTATGCTTTCCACTGACCGAGCACAGTGACGTTTTGAGCCAGGGCCTGCAGCGTAGTGTGCACCTTGTTCGGAGAAAGCGCTTTGCACACAGTCTGCATCTCTGCTTCGCTGGACAGTTTGACGAATGCGTAGCCCTTGAGCACACCAGACTTGTGAAACTTCGGAAAGTCCACCCCTTTAACAATAGCCCACGGTGAGAGCATACTATACAAGGCACCCTGGCTTGCAATGGAGGCTGTCACAGGCTCCAGGTAAAGGGTACACGAGGAAATCTCGGCCGAAGGCATGTCACACGAGCAGTGGCTGTCAGGACTAGATACAACAGGAAAGCAGCCGTAGCGACGTGTTAAACAAATAAAACTGCAGCGTGGGCCAGGCTGGACGGCTCAGAGCTGAGCTCGCAGGTAAGTTCTTGAGCCTTGTTGAGAGGTTTCTCTGCGCCGGGCAGCAGCAGCTGTCCAGATGAGTTGACAAGCTGACGAACCCCCAGTCAGGCTTTGAACTTGTAAATCAAAACACTGTTGGGTGTCATGGCTGAATTGCTCAAGTTGTTGCTTTGGCGAGATCAACACTTGCTGCGCATGGCAGCACACGATTCGGCAAGGCCGTGCTGTGATCCCCCCTCTGAAGATTTCTCAAGTCTCTTATCTCAACCGCTCCATGGTCGGTATAGCAGCGCCTTGGTACTACACATTCCCACTGTTTAGGAAGCCTCAAGTGTATTTCTTGCTGTGAAACTCAACGTCCTCGTGCTGGTTACATTCAGAGCGACTTTCCGGCAAGCTGTCAACTTCATTCAGCGGAAATCGTGATGAAGAGAGACAGAGCAGAGGCTGCTGCTGCAACTGCAGTATCACCCAACAAGAAGGCGCGCAAGCAAAAAGCTGGAAAGACCACAAATCTGGCTGCTGCTTCGGTGCCTCTGGGTCCCGAGTCTACCTTGAAACAGGTTTCAGCATGCGGCATGAAGAAAATTTCTGAAGAACTTGCGCTGAGAGGTTTGAAATGTGGAGGTGCTCTCAAGGAAAGGGCTGAGCGACTACATGCAGTTCTTACTATGAAACAAAGCCAAATACCCGTAAAATGGCTGAGCAAAACAGCGCGGCAAGCAGTTTCTCGTGGCGAGCGCGTTGGCTCAGCCATGGCCAAATCGAAAGCATTGGCCGAACAGCAGTCACTTGCTCACCGCTTTAACGTTGCATACCGCATCAAGGAGACCTCCGACCTCTTTGAAAATACTATCAAGCATGTGACGCCTCGGGGCCTTGTGCGAGTTGACCTCGCCAACGGTCTGGCATACGCCCACGACAAGCTAGCTGGTGATTTCTGCTCGGTTGGCACTGCAGCTGTCAGTGGTACGCAGGCTGCTGCCGAAGATCAGTCTGAGAGCAGCGCTCCCACTTTCTCCCTGCATTTCTATGACGCTGATGCTGCAGGCAAGGCCCGCTTGCTGTGGGAGCAGGAGCAGCAGTCTTCGGCGCCCCTGCTGCAGTTGGACGCGGCGGGAGAGGTGGAGCTGCCAGCCGGCGCCAGCAGTCCCCGAGTGGACGCATCTGCACTGGAGCATGCGTTCCCTGTGGCAGATCTGGACCACTGCGAGACCCCCCCCGAGGCGTACACCCACATCGCCTGCTGGCTGCGGGCCATCGCCAAGCGGCTGAACAAGGAGCCCCAGGAGCTCAAGATATACGACCCATACTTCTGTGCAGGGGCAGTGAAGCGCAGGTTGGCCCGCGCTGGCTTTCCCAATGTGCACAACCGCAACGAGGATTTCTACGCGGTGCAGCGCGAGGGCAAGGTGCCGGACTTTGATGTAAGCTTCATCAGCTGCACGCACTTACTTGTTGTATGACGCATATATTTGCAGGTGCTTGTTACGAACCCGCCATACTCGGCAGACCACGTGAGCCAGCTGTGCCAGTTCTTGATTAAGTGCAACAAGCCGTGGGCCTGTCTCATGCCCAACTACGTGTACACCAAGTACTACTGGAACGATCTACTTGAGAGCTCAGTTGAGGGCTCAAGTGAGAACACCTCCGCGGTTGAGGATGCTGCTGTTGCCAGTGGGGATTCCGCTCCTGCAGCCGCGGCCAGCGGTGCAGGCGCCGAGGCAGCGCCCGATGCTGCCAAGATCAGCGGCCCACTGCGCAAGGCTGGCATGACATACCTCACACCCTATAAGCGGTACTACTACTGGACCCCTCGTGGCGTGCTGTCTGACTTGGCGGCGGCCGAGAAGCGCAGGGGACACAAGGGCACGCGGGGGGAGCGCACCTCACCCTTCCTGTCTTTCTGGTACTGCTGGCTGCCCAACAAGTGGCGCAACAAAGTGTCAGAGGCCACGCGCAAGGCTGGGGACAAGCTGAAGCCCACGGCCTCCCGGGAGCGTGACGGCAAGAAGGGCAGTCCCTTTGCGCTGATTGACAACCTGGACATGCTCCCGGCATCCGTGCAGTACACAGGTTGAAGTACCTTGGGTGTTGCATGTGGCGCACCACTACTCCTCAAAGAAACGCTGCACGGCATCATGGGAGTAGTTTTGAAGAGCTTTCTGCAGAAGGGGCACCTTGGAGGACACGTCGCGTCCCACCATGGCGTTGTAGTCAATGAACAAATCTGCCACAAGCCCATACAGCATCTGCAGCACTTTAGGTTGGCGCTCTTGAAGTTTCTTGAATCGCTCAGAGCTGTGTGCAACGTCCAGCAGGGATTCGTCGAAGAAGGGCAGTTTGCTGCCTGCGGGCCCACCCTCCGCGTGCACAATTTCACTCATGGCGTCAAATAGGCTAGCGCGCTGCAGGAGAGAAGATGCTTCGTCCAGCTTGGGATGCAGGAGGGACAGCATACGCAGGACGCTTTCGTGTGATGGGCTAACCTCGGTGTCGATTCGCTGCCGGGCAGCGGTCGCCAAGGATGTGATGCGATCCTTCAAAATCACAATGGCCGACACTGAATCCGAGCGAAAAGTCGCACGGTCAGCAGCAAGTGACACGCTCAGGATGCTGCCCACAAAGGAGGACTGAAACCACAGGTCCACTGCAGGCACTCCGGCAGCGGGCTGGGACGGCATCTCTGGTAAGCACGCAGCCACCCACTCATGGATTTGGCGAATTGTGAAGGAGCCAGACACTGTCAATTCGCTGACTGATGGTATGCTGACAGGAGGCCCATGCATGCGGGTGTGCAGTGACAGCGGCTTCACGGTGCTGTGTACCACACGGGCTGCTTTTGGCGCTGTGCGGCAAATGAGCGTCACTGAAACATCCCCTCCAATGCCTTCTACAGTTCGGAAGGCCACCTCTATGCGTTGCAGGAGCTCCTGGCAGCGGAAGGTGACTAGCGTCTGCACCCCTGGGGGGAGCGGAGCTGGCATGCTGGAGACGATGACGGACTGCTGCTCCCCCGGCACCTGAATGAAATCCAGTGGCACAGCGGATTGAAGCACCATGACATCCAGTGGTGCAGATACCTCAACCACCAATCGATACGCTGCCAGCTCGCTGTCCAGCTGGCAGGAGTGCGACAGGGTGATGGGCACTGCTGCGGCCAGCACACCAGCCGGCTGTGCTACACTTTTGGCATGCTCAATGCCGTGAATAACTCCGACATGCTGCAGTTCTGCTGCATTGCTGGCTGCTGCCTGGGCTGCCGGCCCCGATGAGCCGGCGGCTGCAGCGGCGGCAGCCCCACCGGCAGCAGGCTGGGCAGGCTTGAGGACCTTCGCTTGCTCCACTACCTCGGCTTTGAGCACCACCAATTCGCGGCGCATGGAGTCTATGAGCTCTTGGTTGTGCACCGTACCCCTGCTGCGGCCGTATGCGTCTTCCACGTCGGCTTCGTGCATGGACTCGGGAGTGCACGCCACGATGCGCCCCCCGAAGGTGTTCATCACCACCTGGGTGAGACTTGGATTGGTCACTGTACCGGCAGCAAGCCCCCGAATGCTTTCACCGAACTCCTCGCTGTACACACAGGAGGGCGCAGCATCCCCGCCTGCACTCCACACCTGCATCTTGCCGTCGCTGCGGGCAAGCACCAGGTCGGCAGTCCCGTCCCCGCTCATGTCAGCATGCGTTATTGCGTTTATACCCCCCCCTCTGTGTTTGCCGAGGTTTTCGAGCACCCAGCCCCGGCGCAGCTGGTGCCCATTGCCAAGCAGCAAGGTAACCTGCCCAGAGCTGCCACCAGCCACGATGGGCACGGCAGCAGACCCCGCAGAGGAAGCCGCAGCACTACTCGGAGGCGCAATGCTAATGGCGGACACTGCTTGGTCCAGTGGGACCTCGAAAGCTGCTGCTGCGTTTGCAAGCACCCGCACAGCCCTGTCACTGCAGCCCAGCACTGCATCAACACCTGTTTGCCGCGTGATAGGACCAACGTCCAACTGTGCGATCTCTCCCGGACTGACAAAGAAGCCTGACTCTCGACCTTCATCAAAAATGCTGTAGCTTGCATGCGATGCAGCATGTATCTCGCTTTCCCCTGCCCACATGCAGCTGACTGGATCACTGAGATTTGTCACGAATCGAAAGAACTCCTTGCCATTCTTCTTTGAAACACCAGAGATACTATCACCGGCCGACACAAATATCTGCAGAAATTAGGGGTCTCAAAACATTGCTAACACAAGGTTTGTTTCCAACTTACCCGATCTCGTTTATCAGCGGGTCCACCGATGCACAAAGCCTCCACCGCAACTTCTGTTGCGCTAGTTCGAAATGCCCTCTGCGACAAATGCATTCGCAAGCGCATAAGCACACGAACAGTTCAGCAACATACTACTGGGATACCTCTTGCCGCTTCATAGCACGCGACTGCGCCACTGTCGTCACCATATACAAATCGTTGCTGTGCACGTAACGCCAGTGAAACATGCTAGGACTGAAATAGCATGCGTGCAGCTCACTAAGCCCTTCTTGCCCGCTGGAAGCAAAGCAATTGTGTTGCTGGCATGTGATGGTGTAGTCTGCAGCAAGTCTTGGGTGAAAAGCGCAAGGTCCATGTTGGATGTATTAAAAAAAGCTCGAAGCTTCTGCGCGTAGTGCTAAGCAGCCGCAGCCAATCAAGATGAGGCGAGCAGGCAAGCAAACACACTCTTTGCCTTAAAAAAGTGGCAGTGACGCTCGCCGCCGTGACGTGTTGCACATGTCTGGCAAGCATAGATTGTCACGATGCTGTAGATGTGGGGCGCTCAACAGCTATGGAGCTCCAAGCAGAAGCAGGGGGGGCGTCGTATCAGACACTGTCATGCGTACATCGTCGGTCTTACAGGGCAGAAACAGCCCATACTTATGTGAAGCCAGCACAATTGTCTGCATCAATAGTCGGTGTGAGCTGCACCTGCTGCACATCGTGTAAGTGCTTGTGCGTGAATTTGGGGCCGAGCGAAAAAACTCAGCCAGCCTTCGCAGCACACAGTCTACAGGCACTGTGGAGTACGCTCAAGTGGTGCACACAAGTCTGTCAGAGTTGCTGCCGTTCTATGTCTGACGGGGCGACCTCAGTAAAAGTGAGAGTGGTTAGGTGCCATGATTTGGGCCAGGTCGACAGGCAGTGGGAGTCCTCGCCAGATGTGCACCAACCTGGGAGCAGACGTGATGCCACGCTCGTAACCCCCCTCACTACTGGCGAGCTGTGGTCAGACCCATCACGCCGCGCTTGGCCTTGTCATGGCTGCTGCTTGTACTGGCGCTTGTGCTGGCGGGGCCAATGAGGGACAGGATGACTGGGAGCACCATCAACCCATGGAACGCCCCAAGGATGATGATGGAGAAGTACATGCGGAAGTAGTACAGACGAAAAAGCTTGCTGGGTGCCCAAGCCAGCACTAGCACGCCCACGAATTTGGTGAGGGTGATGCCAGTCACAACGTTACTGCCCATCAAGCCAACTGCATGCTGGCTCCGTTGCTCCTTGGTGCCAGTTGCCTTCAAGAATGCCGTACAAATGTGCACACAGAATTCTACTGACAGGCCCACTGCCATGACCAGATTCACCACAGACACGGCGTTGATGTCCACCCCGAACTGCATGTGGGAGCCCAGGGAGCCCTTGGTTTCTGCCACTGGCGGGTTCCACACCCACATGAGCCCCACAATATCCAAGGTGATGCATGCAACCATGGCAGTTGTGAAAATGGCAGCAGATGGTGACGCCAGCAGCATGACGGACGCAAACACCGCGCCCAGTGCCAGCAAGAAGTTCTCCACAGCCACCCCCCTGATGATGTTGTACTGCTCATAGTAAACATAGGTCAAGGAATATGGGAAGGCAGGCCCGCCGTCGGTGGGGGCCTCGGCCAGCCAGCCTGTCTCTGGCGTGTGCTGGTTGTTGGAGAACGCCCCCACCTTGCCTCGTGTGTGGGAGCGCAGTGCAGTGCCTGGCGGCAGCATGCTGGACACTTGGGCCTCCGAGAGCGTTGGAATTGCCGGTGCAAGTCGCGACACAGCTGCATAAATGCCCTGCATGGCCGAGATGAAGGTGGATTGGTCCCGCAGCGCCACGTGCTGGGTGCGCAGCCGAGAGCTCATGATGTACAGCGGCACCATGCCATCGTTGGATGCAACATAAGACGACCCATCTGAGCTCGTCACCGTACGAGAGCTGTTTGCAACCTGTTGGAGGAACTGGGCCAATTCAACAGTGGCATTTGGGAATGTAGTATGCCAGTCCGCCAGGGGCGCCCAGAAGAAGGTCACGTCCGATGTGTACTGAGCCCCGCACTGACCTCGACTCTGACAGCATGCAGAGTCAATTGGCAGCTCAGTCACAAAGCGATACGCATTGATGGCGACGGGTGCCCCCTTGAAGGGCTGGTAGCATCCCTCCTTCGCGCCCAATAGGTGGGACGCCCCGAGCGCCGGCGCCTTCCAGGGTGCAAGGGTGCTGTACGCCTCCAGCGCCGCCATCCAGGAGTAAATGGGTCCGTTGATGATGTCAGTTGCCGCAGCTAGCTGCTGCTGGATGTGCGTGAGGGCTGGGGCGGTCGCCGGGCTCTCGTAGTCCACGTTCTGCAGGACGATGTACGCTGGGGGGCCGGCATCCCCGAACTGCGCTTGTTGGTCGAAGTAAGACTCCAAGTAGCTGCCCGTGGGAAGCACAAGCTGCTGCGGGAGCCCTAGCTGCAGGTGGGAGGCGCCGATGACGGAGGCCGCCAGACACCCCGCCCACACTATCAGCACCATGGCCTTCACGGCGGGGTACGACAGCACTGGTGCATAGTACGACGTCAGCACACGCTGAACGTACTCGCCTTTGAGCACAAAAGCCCAGAATCGGGTGCTCTTGGAGCTTGTGTGCTGGCTTGTGGATTCATCAGTGTGAGCATCACCTGACAGGCTGCGGCCATCCTCCGACTCAGGTTGAGCCTGGCGCACCAAGCAGGGCACTAAATCATAGCGGTTCGATTCTGACCTGTGTGCATCCAGCACAACAGCAGCGCAGAACCAGGTGAGCTGCAGAAGCACATCGAAGAACACGGCAGTGGCGGCAACGACGCAGAACTGCACCAGCGCTGGGATGTCTGTGGTGATGCCAACGGTGAAAGCAAACACTTCGCTGGCAGCAGCAGCTATAATTGTGGGTCCCACATCAGCAAGTGTGTGAGCTAGCGTCTCAGCTGGCGTTTCTGGCTCTTGAGGGGGGGCGCCCTTGGCAGAGCTGCCGTCAAGCATCGGCCTGCGACGTCGTTCAAACGCTTTGGAGACAATGAACATATTGTCCACGCCGATGGCCAGGATGAGGAAGGGTACGACCTCCTCCACGATCATGGTGATGCTGAGCCCGGCCCAGCTGCACGCGCCCAGGGCACATAGCACGGCGCCGCCCACGATGCAAATGCCCTGCAAGCCCAGCAGCACACGCGAGTGCACGGGGTCAGGGAACTTGCCCATAGCCACTGAGATGTACACAAACATGGCAGCATATGATACAACGACGACAAACGTGTTCTGGCTGCTCACCACCTGCAGTTCATCCTGGATGGAGCGCTGGGCCATGTAGCTGACGGACAGCTCATCAGACTGGAACGAAGCCAGTTGTTTGAGAAATACCTCTTTTTCCCACCGCTTGGCTAGGCTTTGCGTTGCCGGGTCGTCCTTGACCAGGAAGGTGATGAAGCCGGCCCCGGCAACCGAGTTGCACTTCCCGCACAGACTGAGGGTTTTATTCACGCCGTCCACAATATCACAGCAACGCTGATCACCCAGCACTACATCTTTCATGATGGGGACGCCAATGTTGCTCCAGCAAGGCTTTGTCACGGTGAAGTCCGGCCAAACCGTCTTGGCCGCAGCACACTGCATGGCTTCTTGCAAGTGCAGCTCATCCATTGAAGACAAAAGAGTCTCATTTGACTTGACGTAATTGAGCGGAGATTCAATAATGCAACCTTCGCCCAACACCGGCTTATAGCAGATGTCATCAAGCGTTGTGCCTGTACAAGGCATGCAACGGTGAAGTGCAGTGCAGCAAAAACCATACTCCTTGACTACGTACCTGCACTGTCTGCAAGATTTGTTATCGCAGTTTGAATTCGAAGCATCTCTTGAAATGATGCAATGGTTATAACATTACCCACTTGACAAGTTGATGAAGCATTGCCTGCTGCCACTTGTAGTGTGCCATCGGCAGCCACTGTCTCTCCATGAAGCTGCTCTGTGCCGACCGCCTCATGAGCTGCTGCCCCTTTCTTCATGAAAATGGCCTGTTCAATACGGAAGAAAGGTTCAAAGGCATTGCCAAAGTACTTTTGCTGCTGTGCAGTTGCGGAGCCTGGCGGTACCCATATGGCTTGGGGATTTTGTACGACATTCAGGTGCGTCAAGCCACTGCTGAGGCTGCCGATGAAGACAAGAGATAGCGCGATGAATAGCTTAGGATAAGAGCCGATGGTGAATCCGATGCGGAAAAACATTTTCTCCAGACACTTGGCTTCATGCCTCAAGCCAAATTGGGGAGCCATGCTGCGTTGGCAAGCAACTCACCGTGCCTGGCTCCAGCTAGCGCCCAGCGAATCGATCCCACAATCGCGTATGCGACACAAGTACGAGAGTTATACGCGCTGTTCAATCTAAATTGCTTGGCGGGGTGTGGCCGCTGCGGGTATGAGAAGCCTCGTTGTCCTTGACTGCGGCAGGGGGGGCTTCGTCAATCAACTGCTTTCTCGCGATCGTCAGGGCAAGGCTCCTGCTATCTCCAAGCACACGAAACAAGCGACCAACGCACAAGAAACATGTGGATACGGTTTCTCCGGTGATCGGGGGCAAGTTTGCTGCAAATCACAGGGCAAGAGGACCCAGTAGCGGCTGATCTGAAACTTGAGTGCGCCACCTCCTGTGACACTAATGAAAACACACACGAATACACTGGCATTACCATTATATGTCAACATCAGTGGCAGTACGTGTGCTCCCCCCACAATTTTCGCGGGTGCGCCATTTCCAGGGGGGTTCAGCTGAGCCAGCTCGCAGCAGCTTCAGCTCTCTGCCCTATGCATAGGATCCTAGTACCATGCATGCTCCGTGTTTGTCGTGTTTGGAGAGCTCAACGCATGCGACTCCACCACTGTGATGTATTGGGTTCTTGAGTCAAACTTGAATTTCCAGCACATGCCACTACAGCTACCGCCTGGTGGGCCCTACCTGGAGGCAGGCAGAATGCTGTTTGAGGATGCTGGTGCAATAGAAATCTCCTTTTCTCTGTCAGACTTGTTCCCGAACATACTGCCCAACATTCCTCGAAAGCCTGCCGGGCTGTCTGAAGCTGCAGCTGGTGGAGGGGCTCCTCCGCCTTCCATCGCTGCAATGCGGGCACGCACGACAGCCTCAGCCTCTTCCGGCGACAAACCTTGCAGTGATTTGGACCCCGCACCTGATGAGTGTTGGTTGTGGGTGGACTGTGCTGGGGCAATGCTGCGAGCAGCCCCACCAGCAGAGGCTGCAGATGCACCCTTGGCTGCGCTGCGGCCTGCGTGGGGCGCAAAGGAGGTCCTGCACGACTGGTTGCTGGTCCACGCCCCATATCGCGCTGAGATGCTCTTGGCCAGGGCGGATTTGTCCTGCAGTGGGTGCACTGCATCAGGTGCAGAGCTTCGAGGTGCACTGCTCGCTGTGCCACCGCCTGCCCGAGCTGTGCCTGAGACCCTGGTCACGCGCAGGAAGTACACAATGTGCGCGATTTCAGGAATGTTGACATATGGAAGGCCGTGGGCGCCAAAGGCAGTCTCCGGCGCCAACACTACAGTGGCGGACGCCCCCTGGCTCATGCGCTGGAGGGCATCGTGCAAGCCTGGAGGCGGGGGAACACCAGCAGCTGACGAGGGGAGTGTTGCATCTGGTGAGAAGTATGGGTCTAAGACGCCGACCGTGAATGTGCAGCCCGACGCCTTCTCAGCTTGTCTGGCCTTGCTGGAGGAGCCGTCCCACACGCACAGCGTGTACTCAAGCTCTACCTGTTGCCCCTCTTTGACTGAGGGGGTGCCTGAGACCGAGGTATTGTCCACCACTGTAAAGCCAGACTCCATCAGGTCGTCAAAGGCCTCGAGACTTGACAATACCACAGGAACCTCGCTGCGATGAGAAATTTCAGTCACCTCAGCTTTGGAGCACACCATAAACTCGTGTGCCTCTTCGATTTGCCCTGATGACCCCTCATGAGATACCAACTGAACATAGTTTGATGGTATTAAGCCAGTTCTTCCGTTTAATGACCCCTGCGGGCGAGAAGTTGGTAAGTTGACATTTCTTTGTAGACTGCGACGAGCCGAGTCTTCAGCCACCTTACCTGCCACCAGTCTGGATCCGACTGGTCGATCACTTCCAGAATATCACCTGCTTGAAAAGATAGGTCCTCATCATCTGCGCCCTCAAAATCCCACAAGCCTTCGACAATCGCCAGGACAACAGCCATGCTGCACCGCCAACCTTTCTCGCGGTATTTGGCGTCACTTGCGAGTGGCCTTTTCCACGACTGCAGGGGTGGTCTTGTCAATTGGCGAACAGTTGTCTTGAAGATGTAGAATTTCGGTGATTTTGAACAAATCGCTCCTCCTGCTCCGGACCATGACAACTTTTTTGCCGAGGTAACGATTGAGGCCCCGTGTGACCGAAGGTGCGTCTTTCACGGACGCGAAGTCAAGACCATCGATTATTGCTTTCCGGACCTAACCGGACCCGCTTCATACCCACTCGTACACAGCCCGACCATGGAATGTGCTGGATGCACACACACTTGCGTGGTTCCTGCAATACTGACTGTACTACGGGCAGCCCTGAAGTGCAGCCGACGGGACAAAGCAGCGCATGAAATGATGTCTTGTATTACAAAAAAGCAATCAGCCACACGAAGTTGAGGCCAATGGTCGCCCAAGATTTCAACGCATACCTCGTCTACGTGAGCTCGGCTTCCAGATGGTGCAGATCACGCGTGAACTTCGCAGAGTCCAGGCGTGTGGTCAACTTGCGCAAGTAGGGCGGCAGCTCATCAAACCACCTGGAATGCATGGAGTGAAAGTTTACTGCATCATAATACCAGTCCTTTAAAAACGTCATGTAGATCTGCGGTCTTTCGCGGCGCCTGTGAGAGTTTCTCCCCCCACGGTGTGAAATGCGAAAGTCAAACAGAATTGCATCCCCAAGATCAGCAGTGGCGTGTATTGTTCTGGTTGAGTGCTCTGGGCAGGCAGGTAGCTGCATCTGGCCAATATCATGGGTAGTCTTGTGGTCTGGTGGACAAACAAGGTGGGTACCTGGGCGCATCTCAGTCGGGCCCATAGCTCTGGTCACATTTATGAGCGGCACAAAGAGCACAATACCATGGGGAGGCAAGTGGCTGGCTGCGTCAAAGTATCCCCAGCGTGGGTGCGTGTTGGCTTTTGCAGGGGCCCAGTGCGGGTCCCGCTCTGGGAGCCCCTGCCGGGCAGCGCTGTCCAGGCGCTGGCGCCGCAGCAAGTCTGATGCAGGCGTATTCAAGGGATGTGTGAAGAGCGCGCTAGCATCGGCATGCCTGCAAGAACACATTGTGAACAGCTCGCATACGAGTACGGGCAGCATACGCACCAATGCTGCACCGGGGTGTCAGGAAGGCTGACCACACAAGAAAAGGTGTCCAGTGTTATGTTTGACGAAAGCATGGATGCCGATAGCGCGCCTCGCAGGAAGGGGCTGCCTAGCATGTGGGGGGAGGTGAACGGCGCCTCCAAGGGCAGCTTGTACTCAAAGCGCCCTCGACTGCGGATGGCAAATTCATCCGTCTCAAAAGATTCAGCATCTGCAAGTTCTGCGTGAGGGGCTATGGTGGAATTGTAGAAGGTCCAGAAGTGCCTGCGGTTGGCGCTGCTCAGAGTGTGCGCCAGCTCCCGGCTGTACATGTTCCGCAACAGCACAAAGCCACACACTTCTATCACCACCGCTGCATTCATGATTGCACTCAAATCGAAGCGGTCACTTGCATCAATGCGGACAGCAGAGTCAGTGCACAGCTCAAGCACGGCAGCCTGTCTGTACCCGTGACTGAACAGGAACTGTGCACGAGCAAAGAGGTCCTTTGGCACTTGGTCAAAGTCAGGGAGCGCTGGCTTCAATGTTTGGATTGTTGAAGTCTTCAGTGGCTTCCATTGTGCCGCTGCAATCCAATCACGGTCGGCTGTATATTGTCGCATGGAGGCAAGAGCTTGAGTTGCCCAGCTTTCTTTGTTGGCGTGCAGCTCAGCTTGGCAGTCCGCAACGAAACTGGGAGACCCGAATAACGATGCACATAAATGCAAAGGCGTTTTTGTATCTGCAGACTATGATGATTGCTGTCAGGCTTGTTTTTTTTGCGAGCTGAGACGGGTAGCGCATACCTGCACCATCTGGGTTTCGAGTTTGCTTTAGCTGCTCTGAACTTGCGAAAGATCGCGTGAAGCTCAACAATGATAAAACTAGAGCTACATTCAAAGCGGTGTGAATCCACATTTTGCAACTTGCTACTCCTTGCAGACGCAGGTGAGCTTCGAACAAGTAGCAGCTGGAGCAAGCAAGCAATTTCTTTGCTCAGCTCAGGCACACTACAAGCGACCAACAATTGAACTCCACACTACACTGCAAAACTATATTGTTATAT
>Ga0307982_1002920_pt1 | contig 13707 bp, 8 predicted proteins | sample OrgLakmetagen989_FD_201847 | JGI IMG/M metagenome (GOLD analysis project Ga0307982, IMG submission 201847) | Saline water microbial communities from Organic Lake, Antarctica - #989 | ecosystem: Environmental > Aquatic > Non-marine Saline and Alkaline > Saline | place: Antarctica: Organic Lake...
GCGTTTGATGGAAGATATATGGGTTTAGCTCTTTGATAGGGAGGGACCGCTAGGCCACAAGCGGCCCGCTTGCATGTTGTTGTTTGCATTTTTGAGGGGGGGCTTTTCTATTCACTGCCACTCCGCTAACGAGGAAGGAGTTCCTGTCCCGTCAAAGCCTCTTATGGCTCAGGGGCAGAACAAAAGGCGCCTTGCGCGCTGAAAGGCACACTTTGACCTCTGCCGAGTGGACCTCGTGTCCCGCATGTCACGAGCTTCTTTGCTTGCGCGCCTTCCTCTTTATTGTTCTGCGGAGTGCGCAACACCCACAAATTCCTCGCTTTTTGCAAATTTTTCGAGGAATTTGGCCAATGTCCCTCTCCCTCCTGAAATTCCGCACTTGCTTTGTTTGCGCAACGCACGCGCATTCCCACTTCTGCCCACAGCATTGGCTTCTGTGCCATTTGGGTTTGTATTAGTTCGAGTTCGAGTACATTTACGTATTTACGTTATTGACATGACGTATTTTCGGAAGGCCGACAAAGAAAGTACGTAATCCACGCAATGAAGCCACGCTACGAAGCCATGAACTAGGTTTTAAAGTTGGAGTAATTGTGTAACACTTAAGAATTGCTCGGCAGCATAAGAGCGTTATCGAGTCGTGCATGGCTTCTGAGGAACATGTACGAGACGATCTAGATACGCCTAGCCGTGAGGATGTTCTTCGTCAGCGTCAGGAGACGCAACTGCAGCCGGGACAGGTGGCCGACGCCGACTCGAAACAGGCGCCTGAGCCCACCGAATTAAGTGAAGAAGACAAGGCGTGGCATCAAAAGCAAGGCCTGCCGTGCGTGCCTGTTGGTCAGACTTTTGAATTGGACGAGGAGGGTGGAAAGCGGTTGTACATTCGGACAGGCAGGCGCGGCGCCGACTGCTATCAATGTCGCCACCACTTCAGTGTCCACTCGTATAGTAGGAGATCATTTCAGTCCCACAGTGTCGCGTGCGCTAGAAAACAAGCGCGCCTAGAAGCTAGCAAGAACGCGGCAAAAAAACTCCGGAACAGTGAGCACTGGGCTGGCGAGCTCTTGTACTCGCACGTGTTTGAAGACGGCAATGACGGCGGCTTGAACGTTTCTGTTCGATTTCAAAGGATAAGCCCGATTGGGGATTACTTGCGACCCGTAGAGTGCGAGTGCCGTGCGGTGAGTAATTCTCGGTAGCCTCTAAGGTCACGAATGCATTGTGATAACATTCTTTAACATGTGGCATGCTGGGGTTACAAAAAGGTACTCAAGCTCAGCGATGCTCGTCATTTGACGCAGCATGTTGTGGCCAAGCACAAACCGAAGGCAGTCGCCGACTTCGAAGCGATTGAAAAGCGCAAAGCGATGGCTGAAAGTGCCATGGGTGCGCAAAAGAAGCTTGTTACTAGCTTCTTTCAAGCAGCTCCAAAAGACCAAGAGGTTTGAAGAACACGTAACGTGAATTGTGATGCAAGTAGAGCATTGACATTGTAATTCCATACCCTTTTCAGGTACTTCAGACGACAAAAACGGCTGCGGGCGATGCAAATGTGCCAAATTCAGCGACGCCCTCGTCTTCTTCGTCAATGACTCGCGAAGAACCACTTGATAGGGCCTTGAGTGCGCGCCCTCCTTCGGTTCCTAAACCTTTACCGCGCGCAGCGACCGACTTCGCGGGCGCCATGGAGGCTAAGCTCACCAGCGCCCAGGCTGAGAACTATGAGTTGCGCTGCGAACTCGCCCGGGCGCGCGGTGAAGACGTGGAGGATGTCTCTTGCGCCGAGACGTGCACGATTTGCCGCGGGGTTCCTATCAACCTGCCGACACCAGTGGGGGTCAACTATCCTTACAGCATCCAAGAAGAGTCGTTCGTGACGTGGAGTGCGCCAGATGCCCACTCACACGTTCGGTCCGTCAATTGCACTGCCTTCGTCAAGGCCGCGCGTGGCAGCTCAGCGTCGTCGTCGTCGTGCAAGGAATGCACCGACCTTGTAATGAACCACAAGCTCACTGCCCTCGTCACCCGCGCGTGTAACGAGGACTTGCACTTGACAAAGACCACCGACAAATTTCTCACTCATGCGCAGCTGGTGAAGCGCCTCCGTCACCAAAGCCAGGCTTCGCGTGATATCAACTTCAAGTGCCTTGCGTTGCAGAAAAAACTGAACCAAATTTCGCCAGCACCTGAAGCTGAAGCCGCGACAGCTCCTGATGAGAAATCGTTCTCCTCCGTGTGAATGACATGGCAAATTTTCCCAGTAAAATGCCACTCCGATCATAATTATGGCTTTCTAATTGGCAAATATAATTATTTATCGCCCATCGACCGATTTTTGCTTTTGCTTGTCCTCAACTTATATTTATCTTCTTTGGAAACTCTCGTGGCTCGTGGGCTTGCACTTGGAATCTGTGAGAATTCTAATCCGGAACTAGATGGAGAAGGTTTAAACCGAGCGCTATAACTACTAGGATACAAATCCTTATCGCCCTGTGATCTGTGGTATCGGAAAGTTTGAAAATGGGAAATACTCCTATTGCATAAAGATAAAGACATAAAGATCGCAAAACCAAAGCCACTGCCTTCCTTCTTCTGGTCTTGGTGGTAATGTCTCTGGTGGCCGCATCACAAATCGCAAGCGCTAGGCATTGGCACATCTCGGTCACTCGAATGGCGCATGTACATGTGCTCTTTTGGTAAAATGCGTAGGCAATTTGCATTACTAATATAACGCATGTATCATATATGGTATTGTCGTATGTATTGACGTATTTAGACTATTTGGCTGACGTATCTTTGTAGGGCCTGTGCGCACCGGCGCCGGCCGCCATCTAGGGTTGATAAAAATAAGTATTACTTATATATGCAAATTTTTGTGGCCAAATAAGTAATTCTATAGGTAAGTAAGTAGCAGATTTTTCGACTTTTCCTGAAAATGGGACTTTTTAAAACCGGAATTCTAAAAATGGTGCTTTCTCGCCCTAATATACGGTATATTCCACCGTATTTACCGTATTTACTTAATTATTTACTTATTTGGGTCAAAACTGTTACTTATTTTTACGAACCCTACCGCCATCCTATCCGAAGTCGAAGTCGAAGTCGACTCCGAAGCACATAAGTACTACTACTTATAGAGCAAACAAACTGAAGCTAGACTGAAGGGTACGAGGGACTAGAAATGACTGGTTGATTTCGTTACGATAAGCGCTTTTACCTTTAACGAGCCATCAATTCAGGAAGAATTTGTGCTTTTTCTACTAGGCTTGAACCTCAGAAACTTTGACTATGGGCCGAAGGCCGATTGGAACTGGCCCTGCCCGCCCTGCCGATACGGCAAACTCCGACAATGTGGAAAAGCCAATGGAGGCAGAAGCGGAGGCGAAATTGCTGCCCGGGTGGAAGTCAGTTTATACGGAGGATAGCGCTGAGGTGTACTATTGGAATGAAATTACCAATGAGGTGTCTTGGGATGCACCTCTAGAGCCTCCAACCACCTCTGACGCTGCCTCCATTCACGAGTTTACTGCTGATTACGATGCTGCTATTGCCGATATCAAAGGTAGCCAAGAGCAACCTGCAGATACTGCGAAAGCTGCCTGGAATCACTTGAGAGACTTATTGCATTCTGGGCGTGGAGACAGTCGTCTTGCGGCATTTTTGGAGTGTAGGCTTCTCGATTGGAAGGCAGGTGGGCTTTCAGATGAATTCCTATCCACGAGATTAGTTGAAATGGCAGAGGCAGCTCACGCGTCCTCGCCGACTCTCAGTGAGAGCCCGCGAAGCACTGCGCCTGAAGAAAAAGTTGTTGAAAAAGATGACGTTGTGCCTGAATCTAGCTCAGCTGCTGCTGCTTCGACTGACGGTGTAGCACCGTTCTCGTCGCATACGGCTACTGAAGAAGCAGCCGAAAGCGGCGCGATAGAAGGAGTTGAGTCAACTGCCCCTGCACCAACTGTATCAATGGAAAAGTCATCGATTTTGATATACTCGTCAACTGGGGTACCCTTTTCTGGGATGCAACTCGCTCATGAGTTTAGTGGCAATGGCAAGCTTGAGGTTCGCATCCTTGGCGACAGTTACTACATGGTTTCCTTCACTTCAGATGCCCACGCGCAGAATGGCGTGCACAAAGTGGCCACTGAGGCCGACGCTGTAAATGCAGCAGCAGCTGGCTGGGTGACATCGCGTTTAGGGTACTATTTGCGTTTCGTGCAGTTAAGTGACTTGAAGCAGCCTCTGTTTGACTTGCCGGCCGAGTCGTTCACAGCTTCATCGGGTGTAGTGGAGAGAGCTGCCGTGATTTCTACGACGAAGCGGAAAGCTAATACTTCTGAGGCGGCTTTGATACAGAAGTGGAAATCTGCGCGACCTTAGCCCTGATGTGGAATGTATGAATCCCCTGAAAATTCACATCACCTCCGTGGCCACTCCTCGGAAGTGCCTTTCTGATTAGCTTCTCTTCAGTATAAATTGTATTGATTCGTATTCAATCAAGAGGGTTATCGACGCTTTATATCACATTTGCAGAGGGACTGACAGACGAGAGAGAGAGCACACCCCCCGTCGCGCTTAAATCTTAAACTTATCAAATTCAAATAAACAATTATTTTGATGCATCAAACCGGACGTAAACCAAAATTAGTTTGGTTGGGATGTGTGTCAATGTGGTATGAGTATGAGAGAAAGAGAAAAAAACAGAAACACACGAATTACAAGGAAGGGCTAGGGCTAGGAGGGCAATTAAAGATAAGCATATGACAACACGGGGAGCGATTCGTTTCAGAAATGATATGAATTAAAGCGGGCCTGTGTTTCAGTTGGCTGGGGTAAGCCCTTTCCAGTAAGGCGTGCCCTGGGCACCACGGTACCTCGTACAGAATTAGCCACCACGCCACCACAACTCGCGCAAATCGCAAAAAACTGACTACAGATACCAACAGATACACTCCAAAAAGTTATCATTTCCATGGCCACTCAGGCATATGCGCCTGATTAGCTTTTTAGGTTTAGGGTGCGCTGCTTTGAATTACTTCTCTACCTGTTAGCCTTCGAATTCCGGCCAGTAACCAAGAAAACCCACGAGGCCTCTGGGTTTTCCTTAGGTTTTCCTTCAGCATTATTAATAATCACCGGGTCTTCTGCTGAACCGAAGTGGGTAAAAACCCGGAAAACCCGCGGTTTTCTTGCTTGGTTACTGATTCCGGCCCTTCAGAGTTCGTAGCCTGCCTCAAAAAGTCAAAAGGTGATGACACGGAACGTAAAACTAAGTATTATTTCAAAGATACTCATTTTGTTCCCCAGCCCAGCCGCCCCAGTTGTGCAGAGTGTGTCGTCTCCTGTGACATCGAGGCCACCTCCTATTCATAGAGTTTGGTTCACTTGACCATGGAGCGCATTCCAATGCGCGTGGTCGGCGGCGAACTCGTATGGTGTAAAATGACGGGCTGCCCCTGGTGGCCGGCGCTCACATTTGAATCCTATGAAGTGAGCCCCTCTATTGGTTGATAAACAGGATAGCCTTTTGTACCTGCGCGTGTGGATTTTTTCCCCCTCGAACACCAATTCTTAAGACCGTGCTCGTGACCTCTTCTCAGGACGTGCAAGCGCTGGATATGGATCCTCCGCTTTACTTGCAATCGCTAGGCAAGGGCGAGATCATTGTGATTTTCTTACACTCGTACAACTTTCAAAAGGGCCCCGGCGACGATCGCACTTTCGTTCAGCGGTACGCACACACTTTGAACAAGTTATCGCGAGCGAAAGTACTTATAACACAGGAATGTATTTTTACGTTCTCCTAAAGAATTCGCTACATCTTAACATCGCACTCTATGTGTGTTTTTTGGTGGGTTCCAGATATTCTGAGAAGGCTGCCGAGGACGTTCTCAAGGGCTTACGCAAAGGCCACTCCAGCGCGCGAGGACTAGCAGAAGCCATCAAGCTTGCTGACGCTTTCGCCACCTTTGGCGATGGGCCTTGGCGGCGGAGCTGGGGCTGTGCAGCGCCATCGTCATCATCTGAGCTCGAACTGGAAGGAGCAGCGAGCGCAGGGTTGCCCGATTCTGGTGCTGCTGCTGGAACCCCAGGGCGCAGGAGCGCACCAGCAGCAAGTCCTCCAGCGCCAGGACCGTCTTCCTCTGCGGCGGCGAATAGCGCAAATGGCTGGTTTGAGGATCAATGGGGGGTGTGGTCTGAAAGCACCACCCACTTTCCTATAAGTGGGCCCGCGGGGTTTAACTTTGAAGGCTTTTTGGCACAATCCGCGCAGCCACCCAAGCGCCCGCCACCACCTCCCTTGCCGAAGCTGCCGCCTCCTCCGAAACCACCGCCACGCGAACAACAGAAAGCACTAGCTTCGAACATAGCCAAGACGCCTGGCTCCGCTGCCACTTCTGCTGCTGCTCCATCAGCTGGTGCTGGTTCTGCGGCTCATGTATCTGCAGGAAAGATCACCGCTCCAGCAGCCCCTAGAGCAACCGAGCCTCCAGCAGCTCCGTCCGCAGCCCCACCTCATGCAGCAGCTCCTGCTGGACATAGCCGCAAAAAGAAGGCCTATCCACTCCCATCTCCGCCTGCTCCAACGAGCAGCATCAGCGCCAACGGTGGAAGTGTCGCTGCTAAGGTCACCACGGCTGCTGCTGGCAAAAGTATTGCTACTTGTGGGGCACACAACGCTGCTAGCGCCAAAGCAGAGGCCGTCTCGACTGTGCCCGCTAAGTTGCCTATCCCAGGCTCTGTAAAAGGTGAAGAACCATCGTGGTATTTACCTCTGCAGGAGATGGCGTTGGAGCAGGCGAAGGGGATGGGCGCCCTTCGAGCGACGCTTCTAAGCACTTTGAAGCTTCTCGCAGATGGCTCCTCGTCCTCTTCTGACAACGGCGCAGTAACAGCAGCGGTTGCGCGCGAGCTTAGAGGCTGCCTTTCGGACTTAGAGCAGGTGACGAGAGAAATGGATATATATGTATTAGGGGCGTTTTGGGAGCAAATTTGATCCTCTTTCTTTATTTTTAATACGCGCTCTTTTTTTTTGTGCACATTTTCATCGAAATACTGATAAATGGGTGATATCGACGTGATATGGCAGGACGCGGGCTCTTCGATGGCGCGTGCGAGGGCGTTAGTGGTGCTTGAAAACCATAGCGGCGCGCCGTACCTCACCGATCGCACCCGTGAGCGGTTTGTCGACTACCACCGCAGTCGCGCACACAGCACTACGGACCAGATGCCAGGAGAAGCAGGCGCTGATGTAGGCGATGGTAATGCCCTGGTGGGCGACGACATTCGGCCCGTAGAGCGCACTCACAAGCTTTTGGTGCGGCCGCCTTCCCCCGTGACGCTGGAGAAGCTGTTGCAGAAAGGCGAGTTGAAGGCAGGCAAGGGCGCGCTGCTGATCGAAGACAAGGCGGGAGCACTGGTGGCGGCCGATTTGACACCGGATGCGCTCGTAGTGGTGCCCTCCGATGAAGCGCAAGTTACAGCCGTGAGTGGAACAACAAATGGCGAGTCTGCAGCAGCACCATCGACTGACGCAGTGGTGGCGACGCCGAGCATGGCGTTTCCTCCTCTTGGCAATCTAGGCAGCAACACTGGAGCACTCACAGCACCTGCGCTGGTAGCGCCGACTGCACCTCCGGCACCACTACCAGGAGCACCTGCACCAGCGGTAGCTACTCCGGTATCCCTAGTGGACGCCGTGTCCAATTTACGAGGCCGCAAGCTCAGCGAGCGAGGCAATTCCAGCTGGCCTTTCGTGCGCGTGAAAGCTTCGGGCTTCAGCCTCGACTGCTACCAAACCGGAAAGCTCGTAGAACCACTGACCAAAACCGAGGGAACTTCCTCAGCTTCGAGCAGCAGCAGCAGCAGCGGTGACGGGAGCAGCACTTGCGGTGGTAGTAGTAAACGTGGTGGTTTAGGGACCGTAGAAGGTGTCAGCAGCGGCTGTATAGCGATGCTCAGCGGCACCGACACAGAATTCAACCGCCTGTTACCTCAACGGCGGCTCAAGGCAGCTGCTGGCACCACTGCCACTGACAAGGGAAGCGTCGATGTTCATGCCGCCACCACGCAAGATAAGCTCAAGGTTGAAAATGACACAACTGCAGCAGCTGAAGCAGCAGCAGCAGCAGAAAAGGCAGCAGCGGAGAAGGCAGCTCGCACGAAGAAGAAACGCAAGGTCTCGATCAATGAGATCCCTTCGGCAACCGTTGCTGCTCCTACTGCTACTGTTACAGCTGCCACCAGCGGTAGTAGCAGTAGCGTCAAGAGCGCGGCGCAAGAAAATGGCGTGTTAGTAGCGCTACAAAAGGAGAGGACATTTGACTCGCCTGGTGCGAGCAGCGGTCCCACAAAACTTCCTCCGAGTGGCAACCACAGCACTAGCAGCAGCGGTGCTGGGAGTGGCAACAGCACTGTTGCTCTAGCAGGGGCCAAAAAGAAGCGCTCGAAATCGCTGCAGCCGTTAGGCGCGAAGCCGGAAGACGACACGGGCGTAGAGCAAGACCTGCAAATGAACGAAGCGGCCAAATTGTTGGGTCATCACTGGCTCCGCCCCCCAAGTCCAGAATCACCACTGTCAAGTGAAGGCATTTCCCCAGATGCAGCTGCGGCCATTTTCGCGACCACTACCAGCACAGAGATGGAAATTGCGAACGAGGCAGCGGTGCCTGTGGTATCATCTTCACAGCAACCGCCGCCTCCGCCATCATCGTCTTCGTCGTTACCAGTGTTCAGCGCCGAGACTAATGCCATGAATGTGCTTGGAGCCACTCAAGATGTGCCCCCTGCCGCAAGCTCTGGTAGTGAGGCGCTAGGTGCCATAACTACGCTGGCAGCAGAGCGAGGCAATGTTGACTCACACGGCGGCAGGCAAGGAGGAGGATTTGGAACAGAAGCAATCGTGTCATCTGCTGGCGGTGCTGTGGAGTCGGTGTCGTCGGTGTCGTCGTTGCCTTTGTCGGCAGTCGAGAGCACTGAAACGAACAACGGCGTGAAGAAGGAAGAGACAGCGCCAGTGGCGGCACCTACCTCAGCACCGTCGTTGGGGTTCGGGATGAAACCTGGCGACTTCAGTTCCCCCTTCCTACGCGCGTGCGCATGCTGCAAAGGCGGGTACCAGCCTCAGCGGCAGCACAAGCTCCTGGGGAGTTGGCCGGTGTGGGATGATGGCTACTTCTCGTCTCATTCCGACGATGACAATGATGACGGTACTGCGAAATGCAAAGAAGCGAGCAGCAGCGGCGGTGGCGGAGGAGGAGGTGCCACGAGCGGCAACAGCAGCGGCAACGGTGGAGACGGCTGGCCTAGCAGCGGGGGCAATGCCACCGGTGTAGCAGGGTCGCGGCCGCGGCGGTCTCGGGAAGCGTCGTCGACGTCGCTTGGGGCGAGGCTGCGCGACCTCGAGTCGCTCGATCCGCACGTGATGATCGCGCCCGAGCCCTATGAGGTAAAACTTTTGCAACACCTGTGTTTTCGAGGTTGGATGCTTGCTGGTGGCGTCAGCCATCTCGCCGATTTTACCTTGTTTCAAATGCTTATATGTATTGTGCGTATGTGCCCCTCTCTTCTTGATTGCCTGCCCCTCCCTCCAAAACAGGTCCCTACGCCCGACCTCAACCAGCGGCTCCGTGCTTCCGAGGAGCCGCCGGGGTCGGTGCAGCCGTTTGCCGTACATGTGCATCCCGACGTGGCGTTTGTATGCGACTTCCACGCGCACTTGGCGGACTCCGAGATCATCGGCCTGCTAGGAGGGTACTGGGACCGCGACAACCGCACTATCTTCATTCAGGCGCCGTTCCCGTGCCGAAGCACCGAGCGGGCCGACGACGGCGCCACGGACGTGGAGATGGATCCCGCGTCGGAGATTGCGATCCGGGACATCATCGCGAGCCACGGCATGCAGGTGGTAGGGTGGTACCACTCGCATCCCAAGTTCCAACCCGACCCTTCGGTGACGGACATCGTCAACCAAAAGAACTACCAGGTGGGTGGGTCGTTTGGGTGGGAATTGTGACTAAAAGTTCTTTTAAAACCTCTGTTGCAGCTGTTGCATAGCTGTTGCTTGCGTGCATGATGCTTGTTCTATTCACACCCTTTATGAATCCTGTTTTTGTCATCAACAGGCGCTTTTTGAGGACTCTTCAGCGGATTTGTCCCCTTTTGTGGGCCTGATTGTGGGCACTTACGACACTTCCATGCCTGATGCCGCGTCCATCTTTCGATATTTTCACGTGCGGCAAAAGCCCACAAGGCCGGGATGGGGGAGTGCTTCCAGCGCTGCGATGAGGCACGGCGGGGGCGGGACTTATCCCATGCAGCTAAAGGCCACGGTAAGAAGCGCTTGCGTAGGGGTGTGTGTACTGGAGAGGCGATGAACATCAAATCAATTGTCGTCCCTTCCAAATTCCAAACAAACTGTACCCCTCAGCCCTGTGAGAAATTGCACTGCTTAATTAATTTCCAACACTCTCCTTTCCAACACTGCAAACAGGTGCGCAGTTTTCGGCGAGGCTTGAGCGAGTCTCAGCGAGCGGCTCGCCGCGCCACCACCTTGGCTCAGCTCCAAGCGTCGCACGAAGCCGCCGTCGCCCGGCGGGAACAGGCCGCAGCGGAGGCCTTGCTGAACTCTCCCGAGCCGTCGCACTTGTCGCTCTTGCAATCCGCCGCGCCGATGCGGCTCGACCGCTGCTTGAGGCCGTGCACTGCTTGCAAAAAGGTCAGGACACGCTGCGAACAACCCCCGAAGACAGAAATTAGCGGTGAGGCAGATAACGCTGCTGCTGCTGCGGATACTACCAGTAGCTGCGCTACATGTGCAAGGTGCCTGCGCCTGGGCCTTGTCTGCGAGGTGCCACCTGACCAACCTCTGCGCAGGCCGTCGGTGGCTCCTTCAGGTACGAGTGGCGGCGGCAAGAGAAGCAGCAGTGCTTCGAAGCCCTATACAGGGGGAAAACGCACCCGAAAGCGCGACTTATCGGGTCGTCCCGCGGGCTGCAAATTGATCGAGCGTTTTGACCCGGACAACCCCGACGTGGTGCTCGACGTGTATCCAAGCGGGTCTACCTGTGCGGTGGCCCTGGGAGTGAGCGCCAACGACGTGAGTGACGTGGCACGCGGCAAGAAAGCGCACATCCACGGGATTTTCCTTCGCTTCCAGCCGTGGGTGCCCCCGCCAGAGCAACCACCTGAGGTGCCTGACGATGGTGGCGCTTCAACTCAGCCAGATCCGCACCCACCCGTCCAAGAAGGAGAGTACGAGGACTGTCCCGCGAAGAAAGCAGCTCCTAGCACAGGCGGCAAACACGATTACTACAGCGGCAGTAGCGATGACCCAATGGCAGAGCTGATCGCCGCGGCAGAAGCAGCAGCTGCCGCGAGCGCTGCCGCAAATGCTTATACGGAAACCAGTGGCACTGCTGGTGCAGCACCTGTCGTTGCACCAGCAGCAGCGGAAGCGGCGCCTGAAGTACCTCTAGTAGAAACGACAACGGTAGTAACGACAGACAAAGAGGCAGGCACAGGAGTAGAAGAGCCCATATCGCAGGCTGCAGCAATAGTAGAGACCGCCCCAAGTGCAAGTACAGCAGGGGGATCAGCGTCATCCGCACCTACAGCGACGTCATTATCAGAAACAACAGCCATAGTTCAGGCGGCGCTACCAGAATCAGCACAAGCATCACCACCACCACCAGTAGTTGCAGCAAGCGCATTGTTGCCAGCCACAACACCAGCACTTCCAGAGGCACTTCCAGTGGCACTTCTAGAGGCTGTGAACCATCAACCTGAGGCAGCAGCACCTGTTATCGAGGCTACACCGGCGCCAGAGCCTATTGCTCCCACTGCCATGGACGCTGCACCCGATGCGTCAGCCTTAATGATGGCCGCCTTCGATAACCCCGTTTCAGGCAACAGCAGCGACAGCGCACTTGGAGACCCTCTGACCAATACAACAATTGACGTAGTGCCTACGGAGGATGCCATGGAGCTTGACCACAGAGGTGCTACGGGAGACCATGCATTGGCCAAAGAGGATGAAGTGGTTACGGCATCTCCTAGTGCTGTTACTCAAGAAAGCACCGCCACCGCTGCTGCAGAAGCTACATGTGCTGATCCTGCTGCCGACTGGGCCACGCCAGCACCAATGACAGCCCATGCCTCTGCCGCAGCGCTTGGGCCCGAAGTGCAGGTATCGACCGATGCACTTGCTGTTAGCGAAAGCCGCCTGATGTTCAACCCAAGCAGCAGCAACAGCAGCACGACTGCTCTTGCAGACACTACTCGTAGCAGTAGCAGTTGCATGGAGGTTGATATGAGTGGCACTACAATTGAGGGCGCGGCGACGGTTGACGAAAGAGACAGTGGAGTTGAAACAGACACAGCCTTGTCGTTTGGCCTTGCGCTGTTAGGCTCTGTGGCGTCAGCAGCGTCGTCGGCCCCACCCACACCCGTGGGAGCTGACGCGCCTCCGGAAGCACAATCTTCTTGGGGTTCTGCGTCGGCACCGCCGGCCCTTTCTTTTCCAGCGCTGGCTTCTGCACTAGACGCGACACTGCCTTCGCTCGCGATGACGTCGGCACCTCTTTCGGCAGAAGCCATGACGTCGTCGTCGTCTTCTTCCTCGTCATCGTCGTCTTCGTCGGCACCGTCTTCATCTTTGTCATCTTTGTCGGCAGGTGCGACGGAAGGGTCTGTTAGCGGAGGCGGCGGGCGTCAAACTACTGAGAATCTCAACGAGACAATCTCGGCACAGTTGCTGCGCTTACCACACTCTGAGTAAGTTGATTTATCATCCTACCAAAGTTAATGGTGCGAATGTCTGTTCATCTTCCGCCTCCTTCCCATTTCTACACCTAAATTCATTTCTGATTTCAATAACGCGCCGGCAAGCGCACTACTCATTTGTTTCGATCCGTGATCTGAATGGAAATACCTCTCTCCTCTGCCTACATTTTTGTGCTATCGCAGTTCGGCTGCTGCTGCGTCGCGCGTGGCCTCACTGCACACGGCTGGGCTCAAGTGCGTCTGCAGCAGCGTAGTGCCGCTCGGGAAGTACTACGCCTCGTATGCGCGCCGCGCCGAGTGGCAAGACACCTGGCGCCAAGAAATGAGCAAAGGCGAAAAACTGCAGGTATGCCAAAATAAAGTGCTTGAGCTAATATTACTTTAATATTACTTGAATGTTGATGTGTGTATGGAAGCATGTACACGCTTTTTGATTGAAGCGCAAGAACATATAACATCTCTGACGCTCGTGCACTGTTCTCTGCCTTTATAGCGGTCTCTTACGGTTTGGATGCCCAAAATGGACCTTCAAGACCAAAGTGGTTTTCTGGCCGACCTCCTAAGCTTAGTCTTTTCGTTCTGGCGGGAAAATGCCCCGCCTGCGAAACTACCTGCACCAAAAAGCCGTTCCAAAGGCAAAGGAAAGTAGACCATTTGGTCACTTAACTGTGTCGGAATGCGATTCCTAATTGCGGCCGACATCGTCAACCAACCACTGAGCAACACGCTCGCACGGCGAGCTGGATGCGAACAGACCAAGCCAAGGGCTCAAAAAAGGGAACTTCGGAAAGTTCCAAGAGAATGATATTACTCTACACACACAAGAGAGTGCTGCCAGAGAGAGCACTAATATATACACAATAGAGTGTATTTACCGAAAAGACAAAGCACCAAAAAAGCCACAACCACGGGGTTGTCACAAAA
>Ga0307982_1002921_pt1 | contig 13707 bp, 14 predicted proteins | sample OrgLakmetagen989_FD_201847 | JGI IMG/M metagenome (GOLD analysis project Ga0307982, IMG submission 201847) | Saline water microbial communities from Organic Lake, Antarctica - #989 | ecosystem: Environmental > Aquatic > Non-marine Saline and Alkaline > Saline | place: Antarctica: Organic Lake...
CCCCCCCCCCCCCCCCCCCCGCCCCCCCCGCCCCCCCCCCCCCCCCCCCCCCCCCACCCCCCCCCCCCCCCCCCCCCGCCCCCCCGCGGGGGGGGCCCCCCCCCCTCAGAAAACAACAGAACTCAAATAATCATCTCAACACAACACCACGAAAACCACAACACGCTCCCCCGTATAGAATTAGCTGAAGTCCCGTACACTCCCGAAGTCCCAATTCTCACGGATTGAAAACTATCACGCAGGACTCTTCGAGCTGCCGTCCGAAGCATATCGTATTACTTTGGCGCAATCGACTATTTTTTTAAGAAGTGTTCGTATCGTACGAAAGCTCAGTATCGTTCATAACTTATAGATAGTGGTAGTGTGAGCGTGCCTCGTATACTGATTAGATACCCGGGTGCTTGACATCCCGGCAACCGGCAGCATTCTGGATAATTTCTCGGGCAGCGTAGCCGCTAAGGCACCTAATGATAAAGTTGAGATCTTTTGCGAAGCATGGTGAGTATTTCTTATTTTGACAGTTTCCATGGTATTCTTTAGATTGCCACACAGGTCTGGTCAATCCACCCTGGAGTGTGCTTGTTGTTTAAGTATGGCTCTGTAATGATGTGGTCTAAATAGGGAAATCGTCCGAAGCTTTTTCATACCGTCGGCAGCACTTTTTGGCGAAGCACGCCTAGCCACCGTCAACACTCGTGCGGATTTGCAAGGCTACCTTTCAAGTCTCAGCGCAGACCGGCGATTGCAGCAGCTGCCGAGGACAGCATCTGTGGAGCTGAAGGAGCTAGTGGTAGGGGCAGTGAAACAACACTCTTCTGCGCAAAATGTGTGGTCCACTATCTTAGGTGGAATCAGTGAGAACAGTTCTACAGGGTTGAGAAAGTGGTGTTCAAGGCATGGCCGTGGCAATGAGGCGGCGCTCGCGCTGGAGTCTATCCTCGTGGTCCAAGGTAGGAGTTTGCATTTCGTTCCCAATGGCCGTTGCGCTCCAGCAGGCCTCAATGCGTACACAAAATTGCTTCTAGGGTAGTGACCCTGCGTGCTGGCAATTAGTTCGACTTCTTGTTGACTTATGTCATTTCGCTTCTCTAGGCTTTGCCTGCATACATCTTCGGTTTCCTCCCAATCTCCATCATTCGTCTTTCTCACTGTTTGCACTGCCGTGTGACACGAACAATCTCTCTCTGTCTTTATGGCACTTCTTGATTTGGGAAGACGCAGCATCAGTGGCCGCTAAAGCCCACCGCGCCAAAGGCGACACGTGGACCGACGACGCGGATTGGGTGGTGCTTCGCCCATGGGCTGCCGAGGCCATTGGGAAGCTGACCTCGGACATTCCAGCCGCCCTGCAAGCCCGCACGCAAGGCCACCCACACTGCCCTTTCTTCCACCGAATCAAGGTCTTAATTGCTGATTGCTGTGTTGCATTCCGTATCTTAGGGCACGCACGTATTATCCCCGTTTGCGTTTTTTGACCCTGCTCTTGGCCTCTACTTATGAACTCGTTGGTGTGCCTCACCTCTTCTGCCCCCCTCTGCCTACCCTCAGGACGCTCTCGAGGGCATCGCGCACTTCGACCCCGACGACGATGACGTCATTGCCATGGACCCACCGCCACACCCACTGCCGCCTTCGCCTCGAAAGGTGCCGCCACCTGCATCCAGGACAGCGGGTGCTGTGCCAGTATCATCCGATGGAAAGGATGGCACTAACGCTCCTAACAAAGGTGATGCCAGCAGTATTCATACGACAGAAGCATCAGCACCGTCAGCGACTTTATCACCAAAAGACTTATCTAAGACATGCCTAGAGAATGCTGCGCCTTCTATCCCGGCCGCGGCCTCCTTGACTGTTGAATCAAAATTATCGTCGCCACCACCTCGAGAAGAAGTTGACTTGACCACAGCCGGTCAGGCACCACCTGTAATTCCAGTTACCCTTCAACCTCACTCCGTTGATGCTAGTGCCTCGGAGCAGTCAAATACCACGCCTTCTCAGAGTACAAGAGAAGCGACCGCGGCTAAGGATTCGATCAGCCACACTGGAGCAACAGCAGGAGCAGAAGCACCCACGATTAATGTTGCTCCAGTGAGAGCTGCTACAGTCGAGAATGCCACCACAAATGACAACGCCATTGTTGAAGGTACCACCGCAGGAGGTACTGATGGTAAATCTACCACTGTCAATGCGGCTACTGTTGAACTTGCCAAAATTGGAGCCACCACGGTTGAAACCAATGTCACTGCAGGAACTGCTGCGGCAGCTGCTCCTGCTGGCATCATACCCACCACTGTACCTACCACAACACCGGATGCTGTCGTTAGTACCGAAAAGGCAACTGATATCCAAGCGACGAATTCTGCTGAAGAAATTCCAAGATCTGAAGTAAGCGTGACCGAAACTGAAGCATTTAGGTCCGAAGCTGACGGCATTGAAGACAAACGTCTAGAAGAGGCACCTGCTTTGGAAAAAGAGACAGAAAGCAGCGCTGGTGATGTAGTTGGATCACCATTAGATTTGGGAAGCGGCACAAGGACACAGTCGAAGCGCCCACTTGTAGAAAACATCGCGAACGATCATGACAGCGGAGAAAAGACATCGCCGCGGGCAACGCGCCGAATGAAGCCGTAATACCACAATACTGAAGGGCATAACACCGAATGCTTTGGGTAATAACTCCTACTTGCTACTACGGACTACAGTAGCTGGTTGCCTGATCGCACTCTGCCGCTCAAATACCAAAACTTTAATTTCGTTACTCTTCAGCCAGTTCGCGCCCCTAGGCTTGTGACTATTCTATCTTTTCTTATACATAGCTCCATACCAGGATACCACACCCCAGTCGCATATAAGTGCTTATTTGAATTTAAGCCCCACTGGGGTGTGCTCTCCCCAGTCGAAGTAATTTCGGTTTGCGCTTGGTTTCCAGTTACAGGAAGGGGTAAGGGTTAGGGTTGGTGTTTATTTCTGTCTAAATTGGACTACTGACTTAAGGCAAGTGCTCATTTGAATTAAAGCCCCACTGGGGTGTGCTCTCCATAGCTCATAACACCATATCAAAAACAAAAGACATAACAAAAGACAACAGCAACAGCAACAGCACAACATCACCACAGACAACAGCGCAACAGCAAATAAACATGTAATCGTAGACATGTGGTGCTAGGGCTAGGGCAGTAGGGCGGGGAATATTAGTGAAGTGTGTTTATCTTTTATGTATGTATTTTTATGAATGCGCTTTATGTGATGTCCCGGCGTTGTTTACTTATGCGCTTTGGATTTTGTTTTTAAAATTAGGAAATCTCCATTTCAAGGATTTAACATTCAACCCCGACTCTAAGTGCACGTGGGCTATATGCTTAAGCACGGCATTTCAAGTGGAAGGCCAAGAAAAGTAATAAGGGTCAGAGCGATGGCAAACTACGAGTAGGCCAGCGCATCCGTCATTTTAGCTTTCAGCGCTTAACTGCGGTCCCAGCAGTACCATCCTCCCACAGCACTGCTGTCTGCCCACGCCACCCTGCTTTTTCAGCCGTGTGATTTTCATAAGCGCTCTCGCACCTTGCGGGTTTTTGCGCTTAAACAACGATACAAAAGACGCAGTGCGCTGTGCGATTTTGAAATTGAAGTAAGTCAAGCCTGGCTGCAAGTCAGATTACATTTGACATCTTTCTTTTCGAATATTCATACTTTTAGTTGTTTCCTTGGCGGCCTGGAAGCAGAACATAGTCTAGAGCATGAGTAAACACGCCACCAATAGCCACAGTTCCTGCACTACCCTCAAGCTTGATTGAGTATGTTTCATCACCATCCTTGACCGCGACATGCTTGGTGCTGTGCACCTTTGCTTCGCCATCAGTAGTGTGCAGGCAGTCGCCCACACGGACGTCACTCGCATCGACAATAAAGTTTCGAAAGGATTTGAATGCAAACTGACTTTGTTCTTTGGAGCAGGCGTCGAAGGTGTGGTGTAGCGTTGCTTGAAGTTCGCGCCTTTCTTTTCCTGCCATCACAATGTGCACGTACGGCTCCGCGGCAGCACTGTGTGGAAGTGCCTCGATTTTGGCAAAGGTGGGCTTGGTGTTTTGATCAAGGGCCAGGACATGGTCGCCTTCGACAACATCTTTCAACGCAACTTGGGCCATTTCTTGACCGTTGGGCTTCAGGCGAGTCACTGTGGACGTGCTGCAGTAGCACGAACCGTGCATGGGCGAGATGGTTGGAGTGGGCGTTTCGCAATACGTTTGCTGCATATTGATGATATATACCGCACCCGCATCCGTACTCCCGTCATCTTCAATGGTCGCGCCGACGGCCAAGTCTGCCACACCGTCGCCGTCAATATCACCCAAACCAGCTACCCCGCTGCCAAAAATGTCGCCCGCATTGATTGTATAAAATGTATTGAAATTACCGTATAGAGCAGATAACTTCTGCGCGCTTTTCACACTACCGTTGGTCTCAAGGGAGAGCAAGTAGACAGCACCCCCAGTAGTGCCCCCATCATCGTCTTGTTGCACACCCACACGACCAAGTCCACTACACTGTCACCAGTGATATCACCGAGCGCCGCCACCGAGGTGCCGAACCAGTCATCAACTTCCAAAGTGTAAAACGCGTTAAAATTACCGTAAAGCATGGAGATCTTTTGGGCTTTTTTAACGTTTCCATTACTTTCAAGGGAGAGCACATATGTTGCGCCCGCATTTCCGCTCCCATCATCGTCATTTCGCGCGCCTGTAGCCAAATCCATCACGCCATCGCCTTCAACATCACCTAACGCTGCTACCGATTGGCCAAGAACATCACCAGCCTCAAGGGTATAAAAGGTGTTGAAATTGCCGTACAACATTGATATCTTTTGGGCGTTTTTTACGTTTCCGTTGGTTTCAAGGAAGAGCACGTACAAGGCGCCTACTAAAGAGCCTCCATCGTCATCCCCGAGCGCGCTCGCTGCCAAATCTACCGCGCCATCACCATCAATGTCACCCAGCCCTGCTACTCCATAGCAGAATTGGTCTTCCACGGGCAAAATGTAGCAAGTGTTGAAGTTACCGAATTGCGCAGATATCTTTTGAGCATTCTTGACGATTTCGTTGGTTTCAAGGTTCAGTACGTAAACCGCTCCTACGCTACTGCCCCATCATCGTCTCCATTAGCGCTCACTGACTGCCAAGTCCGCCACGCCGCCGCCATCCAAGTCGCCTAATGCCGCCATCGAGAGACCGAATCCATCATGCTCATCAAGGGTATAAAATGTGTTGAAATTACCGTACAACATTGATATCTTTTGGGCGTTTTTAACGTTGCCATTGGTTTCAAGAGAGAGCACGTACAAGGCGCCAGCATTTGAACCTCCGTCGTCATCCCACTGCACACCCACGACCAAGTCCACCACACCATCGCCATCAATATCACCTAACGCCGCTAACTTCCAGCCGAAGTTATCAGTCGCGTCCAAAGAATAAAATGCATTGAAGTTTCTATGAAGCATAGAAAGTTTTTGAACATTTTTGACGGACCCATCTGTGTAACATGTCGTTGACGTTGCGCGCCGGCCATCGACCAAAGCATCATTATTAATGCCTGGTTCTTGATTAGTCGTCGCGGCGCACATGTGCCGCCTCGATACCATCGACGAGCAGGAGTACCATTGCAATCAACAATTCCATCGTAAAGTAAAAGTCGTGGCGAATTGTGTCGGAATATCTGTGACAGTGCACTGGTGGTGAGAAAGAACTGGGCATGCAATTATGATTAACACGAATGAAGTGTGCATCGAGGAGGGAAATGCACATAGAAGCAGGATATGCAGAGGGAAGGGAGAAGGGAAAGGAGAAGAGTATACGAGTGTTTGTGTGCGTATACTCGTGGGGAGAAGTATTTGAGAAAAATCGGAGTTTACGAAATATGTCGGCCTGAACTGAACCGCCCTCTCCCCTTTTCTCAAACCAACGCACAGCAGCAGATACCGCAATCTCTTAAGCGTCGACAATTTGAATGTCAAGACATTCTAAAATGATTCATTGTAAGCACACGGCACACGTCACATACCGCAGTATTTCTCCTTGAATGCAACTCGTTGCCGGGGTTGTGTGTTGCCGTTTTCAAATGATCAAAGGTAAATTCTTTCTCATCTCTCGCAAATATTCCCCCAACAGCTGGCCGGCCTTTATGATCGTACTAAAAGTAGTACACACTGTAACAAAACCCGGACTTCCAGAAATTCAATGTACTAATTATTTTTCTGGGTTACAACCAAACGTGGAATCCTTTGGGTCCGGATAATACTACAGACTTCACGCGACGATGCCTTTGCTGAAAGCTTCGCAGAGTTCCCGCCGATCAAGAGCGTCTGGGATTACGACTTTTGACTTGACACGAGCCCCGAGGGCACCGGAATTGGATGGCTAGCTGGCTTGGGTGCGAATTACGGAATTATATGTTTCGGACCACTGTTTCAGGAAGTATACTTAAAAAAAAAACCTTGCCTGTTAGTTACTAAATCCAGTCCCCCCTCGGGGGGGCTCAGAAAAAAAAACCTTGCCTGTTCGCTTTTTAATTCTGGCCCCTCGGGGCCTGCGTGATAGAAATTACCTCGATTTTGGACTGCGTTTTGGTATAACCCAATTTTCGACCAGCATATCGGGCGAACAGGTGATTCGCGTTAGGGCTAAGTTAGGGAGAATTTGCGTTTCGTACGTCGTACAGTACCGTGCCCCTTAATCCCAACCCGTAAATCACACATCACAACCAGACACCCATGTCAGTGGGAGAATTTGAACTAAAAAAAACCTACGAACTTTAGCTTTAGCGGATGTATGAAATATTCGACCCAGATCCCAGATCCCACATCAATCGGTCTATAAATCGCAATTCACGCCCGCTGGGTTATAACTTACAATGCAGGAATACATATTACAGGGTGGCACCTGGGTGGCGGGCGGCACCATGTGTCATATGTCTGAATTGCGGGCTGGCTGGAGAGCTGGAATTGACTTCGGGGTAATGTGAGAGACCTACATGTGCAATATCTCGCTCAACAAGTGGACTAGCTGAGAACACAAACGGGCCCCGAAGTGCTTCTCTATATGGGGACTCCTATTCCTCATCGCTTCCTTCTTCGTCTTCCTCTCCTCCACTTTCTCCTCCTCCTTCCTCGCCGCTCTCTCCTTCTTCTTCCTCAGCCGCGGCTGCTGCGGCCATTCGAGCCTCGCGCCTCGCGCGTTTCGCGGCGCGCTTTTCTTCTTCAGCGGCGGCCTAATAAGAATAAAGAAAGAAGGCGGCGGGGCAATAAGTGAAGAGCAGAGAGAAAACACATGAACAAGATCCGTAGTGAGAAACACGGGCGTACAAAAGGGCCAGCACAGTATGCAGAGCATGCACGCATAGGTACTCGCGCATTGAACACCGCTGCTCCTCTCCCTCAACTTCACCTTTCTCGCGACGTTGCCCTCCTGTTCTTCGCGCCGCTTGCGCTTGATGTCTTCTGCCTGAGCCTTGGAGGCGCGCTGCGACGCCACCTGATGGGTCACACGAGGAAAGAGATGGTTGTAGGAGAATGAGGATCGAAATGGTTGAAGAAACGTCAGCCAAGAGAAACTGAGTTGTGGTTAATAGAAATGCCACTTGAGCCGCGCAATACCACGAGAATTACCACTATTGTAGTCTCAACAGTAGCCGCGCTACAAGCAAAAAGTCTCACCTGCTCGGGCGTGCGACTTTCGAGGGCGTGGTACATGACGTCACCTTCGCAGACCCCTCGCTCCACCTTGAACAGCTTCATGGTGATCCTAGGCCCCAGCTCGGTCAATTTCACGGCGGCAGTGGCGCTGGCATGGTTGCCTCGACCTCGCATCGCTTGCGGCAGCACCACTTTGTCGCCTTCTTCGGCCTCTGAGTCGGAAGCATCCCCTACTTGGTTGGACTGGTAGTGGCGAATGAAGGAAGGGAGGAGATAGTGAGCAAGCAAGCAAAGTAGACGAGACAAGGCAGTAAGTACCGAGACATTACAAATGTGTAATGAAACCGTCGGCTGGCGATCGGTGACGTGTGCACTGCATCACATTCGTCTCAAAAACACCTTCTCTTACTACAGTAAAATCCATCAGAGAAAGAGAGCACGGGCGCGGGCCGGCACGATTAATACGTCCTACTCCACTTCATTACCTGTTCCAGAAGCCAGTCAGAAATGTCTCCCAAGTGGCCGAGGTCCGGTAACTCCTTGGTCATGATCACCCTCTTGATAGGGCGGCTCACTGAGGAGTTGGAGGCGCGGATCTACAAGTCCACGCATGCACAAAGGGTAGAAGCATTTGAGGGGGCTATTGGCTTCGCTTCATGCAAAGAAAAACAAGAAACCAATCTACTGGTTGATCAAATGAAGGAACTCACCGCGTAATGGCGCTGTTCTACCACATCTTTTTCTTTGTCGTAATTGAACAAAACCACACGTCTGACCGTTTAAAGAAAAAGACACATACATTTTTAAATGAACGAAAGAGAGAAAAAAAGGATAGGAACGAAAATCTAGAGAGCACCTCAGTATAAGTGAAAAGTACTCGTAAAATAAAAGGCCCGCTAAGGACGCTTTCAGAACTTGACAACAACGATGCACACCTGCATTCCGAGAGGCGCACAGTGGCCACGTCCAGAGCTGGAAACATGTTTTGAAAGGTGATGCGCATCAGTTTGATGTGCGCTGGTACAGAAGCAGTGGCAGACTCTGGATTGGCAGCGTCGGAAGCACCGAAATTGTTCAACACCACAAGAGGCGCCGTCTCGTAAAGCTCAGCGACATCGCACGGGCGTTTCTGTAGCGCTCGCACCTAACATAGAGGGGAGGTGAAGCAGAGACGGTGAGGGCTGTGAGATATTGAAGTTGAAAAGCACCAAACGCCCTCACACAAGCACACAAGCGTAAGTTTATTTATTTCTCACCGATATCTCGTACAATCGCAGCTATTTTGATTGTTACTAACAACCTCTAACTCGCTAGGCTAGTGCCGAGTGTCTCGTGGCAGCTTCAAGTCTTACCTGCCGACATAAGGAGTACTTTTCAATCCGCATCGTTAAAGTAGGCCCCGTTGGAAGCCGCGCAATCTTAAACAGAGCCCCAGCTCCTGCCGTGACAGCTGCTTCAGTGGCTGGGTCTGGAGCTGGGGCTTTCAGTTGCCGCTTGCCACCCGGCGCGAGAAGCAACAAATGAGTAACCTTCATGAGGCCAGCGAAGTGTGTGAAGTCCTTCAAAGTGTTGTACTTGCGTTCCTGCAGCTTTTGGGCCGTATTGGGTGACATCACTTTACGCAACTCTTGCTGCAGAATAGCCAGGGTGTGCGGAAGCGAAGTTTTCGGTTGCTTGATCACCAGCGAACGAGGTACAGCGATCCCTGAGGCAGCTGGCGAATCATCAACCTCCGCGACGTGCGTGCGTTTCTTTACACGTTTACCACCGCGCTTTGGCATTGATTCGAAAGATCAATAAAAAAATTACGAGCTGTGGCTGTTACTAGACTGCGTAAAGCTACTAGACCAAGAAGACTTCGATGGTAGTGCCTCCGTGTGCTATTGCGTAGGAGCCTTGAAAATCAGCGATCACGATAAACGACAGGGAAAAAAAGGGAAAAAATCAGCGAGAAAAATTTGGCTCTTTTTTTTTGCTCCTTTATCTCTCTCTCTCTCTCTCTCTCTCGTGTCCTCTCCCGGAAACGACTGGGCCTCCGTGGAACTGCTACTAGGCACAGCCAAGAACCGAATGCCTTTATTCACCATACGAAACCCAGCGGCTAAGATATTCTTGCGCTCGGCGGTTGTGTTCCGCTCCAACTTTCATCCATGAGAGGAGCCCTGCTATGTGCCTGGGTGCCTGGCAAGTGGATCTGAAATGCTGGCCGTTGCGAAGCGATTTTCCTTCCGCTGATATACGCAGCTCATTTCGTTAGTCCGTTGTGTGCTCTGTCCGTCGTTGGCATTTTTAGAACCACTATAGAGTTTCATTCATAGGAGAAAAAGCCCAGTAAATGTTGGAGTATAGGCCGCTGCCTGCGAACGAGCACTCAGTCCCGCCGAATTGTTCGGAGGAAAGACGCCAGCTGGAGCCTGAATTGGCCTTCTGGAGCAAATTTTCTAGCGCGAAAGCAGCACATGTACTTTTTTTGGTGCCTCTGTGACTACTGTGTGCTTGTTTTTCTTTGTTATTGGGTGAGTATTAACTAGACTAGACTAGACCTGTGCGCTAGCAATACAAGTACTTTTTTTGTGCCTCTGTGACTACTGTGCACTTGTTTTTCTTTGTTGTTGGGAAAGTATTAACTAGACTAGACTAGACTGTACGCCACAGGGGAGTTCTACCCCTGAACTTGGTGATGACTCATCATCACCGGAAACCGAAGCTAAAGCTAGAAGCTTTACTAGCCCTTTGTCACCTACTCCCCGTGTGCCCACCTGAGCATTCCTTGAGGGCCTGACCGCAGTGCCGGGCGTATGTAGAACACTAGTTCAACTCCACAAGACTCTAGTGTGTAGCTAATTCAGTTCCAGACGTTCGGGAGAGGCGATATCCTAAACCTACGGACTACTACTGTAGCAATACAAAAGATCGCCTAGATTCTCATTTTCTTGATTATTTCTCAGTGTGTGTGTTTGTAGTAGACAATGGCTGGGATTGCAACGTAGCCAAAGTCTCATCAGCGGTTGTAGTAGCTGCTGTTTTATCATGTCAAAGTCGTAGCTATAAAATTTTCTTCCATGCGCTTGTAAATGTGGGCACAGGCGGCATAATTAGTGTAGTTGAAGAGCTTACGAACCTTTAGACTAGTCGTCGCTCCGTCTTTCCATCGGTATCTGCGAGTGAGACGAGAGTTCTCTCAAATGAAGTCCTTTCGGAAGCTGATGACCTTCAAGAAAAAAACAGATGTGAGTGCCTAGCTTATATATGAGCTTATTTATGGATATAATCGCCCTATCTATTCGCCCTCCAGTCTCCACGCCTTCGCCAGTGTGTCCTACAGTTTCTCGTGTGGCACTTGGTTGTTCGTACGGCAAAATTACCCGCTGTCGAAACTGACCATATTTTCACACACCTCTTACGTTTGCATTCTTTGTAGGAGAATTCAGCAGGCTCACGATCGTCTTCCAAGGTGCGAAGCCTATCGTTTCACGATAATCCGATGGGCAGCCGTGGTGGAGAAGGATCGCTCGATAAGCGCTCCCTGTCTCGGCAGGCGTCAGCTGAGAGGTTGAGGCAACGGCCTGCACCAGTGCCCGAAGCCCTATTCATCGAGCCGCCGTCCATTGAGGTTGCTCGGCTAGTGAAGAAGGCGCCCCCGGATAGTCTCGGTGGGCGGGTGTGGTCAGCCTCCGTCAATTGGTCAGCAGACGGAACTGCCGGCCCGCCCCAGAAAAAGAAGAGCCGCCTCTTTGGATCCTCAGCTTCGTCAGCGCCTTCGCCGCCGCGACCGTCGCCATCGCGGCCCTCATCAAAAGAAAGTGTGCTTGGCTTTCGGTTCGCTATGAACCGGACTAAAAAGACTGCTGCACCGGCGGCGGCCGCAGGAGCTGACGCTGGGAAGGAAAGAAACGAGGTCGGAGTTACCGCTGCTTCCGCTACCGCTGCTGCCGCCTCCCCTGCGTCAGAAAGCGTGCGCCCACAGCAGGGCAGCGATTTGCCGCCACTGCCACCGCCACCTCGTGTGGTGCGGGCTAACGGGCATCGCGGCGGGCGAGGGTCGCGCGGGCGTTTAAACAGCCATGGCTCAGGGTCAAGTGTAGACGATGACGACGACGATAGCGACGACGACCTCTCCGATGAGGCGAGGCCTTCTGTCACTAGCACTTTCATATTAAAGACATTTCCTTTTGCTTATACTACCTAGATTCTCCACGAAAAAGTTGCATGGTTTGTTGTTATCGTCTGTTGCTGCGTGTTGAAGTCGCAAACTCTCATGCAAACAAAAACCTCTCCATCTGCACAGGAAGAATTCGATGTAGGCGACCCTAACGTGTTGCCACCTGCAGAAGACATGGAGCCAGACGGCCCACCTCAGGTGGCGACTTGCGACGGCAGCGAAGAAGGTGGGGGCGACGGGTGGGAAGAATACGACGAAAACAGCGACACCTTGGAGGCTGAAGAAGACTTCCAACGCCAGCGCGCCGGCAGCCGGTCTCGGACCAAGTCGGTGTACAAATCCGACAGCGAAGACGACGACGATGATCCCGATGCGCCCGAACCCTACCTGGCCAATGGCGCGGGCGAAGGCGGCGAAAACGGCGGCAGTGGAAACCGAGGGCGCACGAATTCAGGGAGTGCAGCAGGACGCGGAGGCGGGCGCTCCTCCACTGGTCGACCAGGTTATGGCACTGCGCATGGAGTGGTGTCAGCTAACATGCAGCGCATAGACATGATGAAGGTACACGTGCGTGTGCTCAGTATCTCTTTTACGAGCATGCTTCTATTTTCTAATTTGCACCAGAGTTCTTGTGGGTTTATATGTCAAGAAAAGGGTTGAGTGCCATACTGAGACGTGCTGAGTTTCTTAACGGGGCGTACCAGTGGTATTAGTTGGATGCATTTGTATTCATAGGCCGCTGGCTACGGGAATCGCCCTGAGCGCAGTTCCTTCGATCGAGTTACCCCAGGTGAGAAAGCAGCGCTTGAGGCTGGGCTGGAGACCCGTATCGGTGAACTGTCGCCGTCGCGAGGCCAGCAACGGACCCCTGGATTAGCGTTTGGCTCTCCTGCTCGGGAGCGGGCCGGCAGTTTTGGCCCTGGCTTAGGAGATGGCCAAGATGGCGCCAGCAAAGATGTTGACGACGACAACGACGACGACGACGAAGAAAGCAGCAACGCGCGCCGGAGCCCGTTTGGTTTCTTTCGCCGTCCGACTGGGCGACGATCTTTGACTTCGTCGTCGTATGCAAAAACTAGAGGAACGAAATCCCGGCGCGGTAGCGGGCACCGAGCTTCTGCAATGGCTGCCGAATTAGTGCAAGCTCTGGCGCCAGGGCCATCTGTAGTAGCGAGCTTGCAGCGTGCGAGGATAGTGGTCGTGGGTGACGAAGGGGTTGGCGTGTCAGCATTAGTGCGCCGATTTACTTTACAACCGCCAACGACGGACGTGGATTTAGTCACAGGTTACGGCGCATGGGACCCAGAAGAGTTCTTAGACACTGCTGCGCAAACCAAGACGGAAGCGCGCAGGGAGAAAGACAGGAAGGCTCGAAAGGAAGCCCGTAAGTTGGCCAAGCAGCAGCAGCAGCATGAACAAACCACCTCTGTAATGGCTGCAGAATCAGCTGATGCAACCGCCACCACTTCAACCATGGCTGTAAGGAACAGCGGAAGCAGCTCCCCGAGAGCAACGCCAACTTCAGGATCAAATGGCCCACGTAGTTCACGAGGGCGTAGCTTAAGCACAGATGTTGGGCCGAGTTTATCGATTCGACGCAGTGCGGAATCTGCGCGAAGCTTATCGCCCGTGCCGTCGTCGTCGTCTTACGCTGACGATATCATAGCCAAAGAACGAGCTATTGCTGCCGAAAGAGCTTCTAAAAGCGGCCCCTGGCATGCCATTCGACCCATTACTTTGCATGGTTCCAACAATGCCGTGTACCCTTATCAGGTTCAGGTCTATGACTTGGGTCGATTGTTGCACCCGCGCTTCAAGCCAGCGGATTCTTCGACCAAGGAGAGAACAGCTCCAGAGGATA
>Ga0307982_1002924_pt1 | contig 13700 bp, 11 predicted proteins | sample OrgLakmetagen989_FD_201847 | JGI IMG/M metagenome (GOLD analysis project Ga0307982, IMG submission 201847) | Saline water microbial communities from Organic Lake, Antarctica - #989 | ecosystem: Environmental > Aquatic > Non-marine Saline and Alkaline > Saline | place: Antarctica: Organic Lake...
ACAGACACCAAGCTGCCTACACAAAGTCTGTTCAGGGGGCCTCAGATGACTCCCCGCCAGCGGTTGATGCAGGCGACAGCGCCTGCGGAGGGAGTGGTGATATTTACACAGAGGGCAGTGAAGCAGGGGGGCGCCGTATCCGCCCCCTGCTTCTTGAGGTGAACCAGTCCCCCTCCTTCGGCACCGACGCGCGCATTGACGAGGTGGTGAAGCAACTAGCCCTGGGGGATGCCTTGCGCCTGGCAGCACCCGATCCCATCTGGCTGCGCAAGTGGTACAAGCGCCTGCGGCGGTGGCGGGAGCGCTTGGCTGCTTCCAGGCCTGGCTCGCCGTCGGGTGCAGCTGGCCTTGCGGGGGACACACGGGGGGGCAGGCACTCAGACACCGGGGTCGACAGTGACGAAGGCGTGGGGGGCGATGATGATAGAGATGCTGAGGGGGGGGGCAATCAAGAGGAGGAAGAGGAAGAGGAAGTGGAGGAAGAGGAGGACGATGGGGGGGGGGCGTCCCCCCACGAGCAAGTTGGGGGGGGCTCCCCAGATGACCAACTGGGGGATGCGCTGCCTGAGCCCACCGACTCTAACCCTGCCTCCACATACTCCACACCAGCTGTGTCGCCCCGGGACTTGCCCCCCGTGCAGCTGGGAACTGTCTCACAAGCTGTGCTCAAAGCAAAGCTGCAGGGGGGGGCACAGTCCGCCTCCGCCACCGGCAGCTTGGGAGCGCTGTCTGGCCGTGCCGCCACAGAGGCACTGCGATGGGCATATGAAGACTTCGTGTGTGCAGCAGGGGGGTACCAGCGCTTGCTGCCGTCGCCCAACCCAGCCACCCAGGCCTATCATGCACACCTGTTGCAGCTGGTTGAGAGCGCCAGCGGGCTTGCTGGCAATAGCCGTGCCACAGAAGCACGCCGGGTAGATGCACTGGCGAAGCGAGAGGCGCTCAAAGTGCAACAGGACAAGCGGCATGCCATGCGCAGCGGACGGAAGTTGAAGTCGGCCGCTACCAAGGGGAATGAGGGGGGGGCAGCCCCTGCTTCTGGCGGGCGGTTGGCCCAAGGAGCATCTAGCATGCTCGAAGCAGCAGCAGCACTAGCTACTGACTCAGCCCCAGAGGAGCGCCGGTTGGGTGGGCCCACTGAGCGCTTGCCCACCCGGGAGCAGACCGCTGCCGCCACCCAGGCAGGTGTCCAAGACACACAACTCACGCAGGCACAGTTGCAAAAAGGCGCATTATTACACAAGTCAGATGTGCCAGAGCCCGAACTATTTGCACGGGGAATGTATGGGCCCATGCTGGTGCCTGCGGCGGCGGCGGGCTCAGGGGCGGTCGCAGTCCGCCGCAGCCGAGCGGCGAGCCTGGAAAGCCGCAATTCTGGAGGGGGCGACACCAGCCAGCCTATTTCCCGGGCAAGCTCCCCTGGGCTGGACCTGGCGGGTTCCCACGTGCTTCTGCCCAGCGGAAGTGTGCCTGCCTTCCCAGGCTCAGCTCGGGCCCGACTGCAGGGAGCCGCCAAGCATGCCCCGGCACTGCAGGCGCATTTTTTCGGGAGCAATTCTCCCTCAGCGCCAGTGGGCCCCAATGTGCGCTCCCCGGTGAAATTGCCTGCGCCTGAGAGCATCACAACGCAGCGACGCGGAGGGGGGTCCACGCGGACAGGGGGGGGCATCGAGGCATTTCGGACCCTTCAAGCGCCACGGCCCAGACCTATCACCACCTCCTTGGCAGCTAGAGGCAGCTCGGGGGCGTTGCTGGACGTTTGGCAGCACCCCGCCAAGCAGGGGGGTGGTATTTCCATTACCCCCGTGCAGCGGGTCAGTGTGGGACAGCAGCGCCAGCGCGTCTCCAGGGGCAAAGCAAGGGAGGTGGGACAGGGACACGGTACAGCTGCAGCGCTTCCCAGTAGCTCCCTGCAGGTTTCCGGCTCGCAAGTGCAGGGGGGGGGGCACGGTCCAGCGACTGTGTCTCTTGGGGGGGGCATTGCGTCTGTCCAGGGGCGGCAGCGCGTTGCAACGAGCAAGCCCACGGTGATGTCGGTTCATGCACATGGTCTGCGGTGAGCTGCGGACGGCAGTCTACGAGCAGTTCGCGTTGGCTCGTGTGTGCCGCCCTCCAGATGTAAGTCCCCCCTTCGTGGCAACTGCATGGCAGATGACCGTCAGGCCTAGTTCACCCGGGGTCAGACCAAATAGGGCCTGAAAATCCAGGGGTGGATGATGGTTAATTCAAACGGGTGTTGCCCAGAAATGGCACTTTTTTGTGCTTGTAAACCGCCCAAGTGACAAAGTTTGGTTGGATAAAATGGGCCCCTCGCCAGCCAGCGGCCAAAAATCACAGGGACTGAACTTGGTCTGACCGTGACAGTATCTGGTGACCAATTCAACCCATATATTGACAATTGCTTTGTGCCTTTTCAGTACTCATAAGTCTGAGTGGACTATTTTGCTGCCAGCTGTGCTTAGGAAAAATCACCACGTCAGCGTACAATGGCAAGTGAGGGCTCATTCAGAGTCGTGCGCTACACAGGCAACAGAATGCTGGACGCATATATCAAGAAAAGGGCAGCTTTGTATCGTCAGTATTCTTGGAGATACACTCAGCCCTGGTTTTTGCGGCCTGACGCTCAGCAGACTGCAGTCTCATTTGGCATTGGGGGCAATCTCTTTTTGGTGTTTGTAGCGTTACCAATCTGCATAAACACGGTTATGGACCAAAAAGAAGAGACCGCAGGAGCTCGCGCAACGAGCTTTGAGCGCTCAGCGTCCGTCCTGGAGGGCCACATGGTATTGGCGTTGCTGAACGAGAAGCGAGCTGCGGCAGGCTTGCCTCCGGCTTCCCACCTGCTTGAGGAGGGCACGGTGCATGATATACACAAATGCAAGAAAACAGCAGCATTGAAAGACTTTGATTCGCTGTGGGAGCGAGTTGAAGGGCAGCTGGCCGGCAAGTCAACTGCGATGGAGCGATAAGCAGTAAGCAGCACCTGATGACATTTCGCCAGTCAGCTGATTGAGCGAAGAGAGCCCGTTTGGAAGCGCACCTGGACGACTGCACACTTCAAACAACGCATGACAACAGCTCTCATGCACACTGGAAGTGAGTTGCTCCAAGCATGTACAGCACCTTCTCATTTCCAAGCATCGCATCAGCGCAGCATCCATGCTGAGCGTGATATGAGGTCTGCAGCCGCAGCAATGTCGCCGTCTTCATGTGAAATCTGTTGTGCTTGCTCGCGTACGCGCTGCTGCGCTTGCCGTGCCGTCGCGGAGCGCCGTGCAGGAGCCACCTTTGGGCGAGGGCGCCCTGTCCTTGGTTGCTCCCGGTGCTCTGTGCTCGCAGCTGAGAGGTGGCTTGCCGTCTTTGCTGCAGAAACAGATAAAGCAACGGTGCCATGGGGGGGGGGTTGCTCCCATGTATCCCCAAGGCGTTTTGTACCGCCCCCTGCACTTGTTTCGGAGGGCCCCTTCACCCTCACGGCAGCTTGCACTGAAGTGGGGGCAGCTGCTGGGCTTGTGATCCCAGGGGGCTCTGGTGCAAAGGGCCGTGCAGTGGCTGCCCGTCTTTGCTGGTGGAAGGGCTGTTGACCTGCCGTGCCAGAGGACACGCTGCGGGCGCTTTCTGGCGCTGATGATTGCATGGGCGATACAGCCTGAGGTAGGGATGCCCCAAGGCAGGAATCTGAAGGATTGAATGCACCAGAGGAACTGTACACCGATGCCAGCAAGTCTGTGGGGCCCTTGAGGGTTGACTGCAGTGGATTACGATCGTCCCACGGAGCCAGCTGCAGCTTGTGCTGAGCAAACACAGCAGCTTGCAGCAGATTGAACTCATTGACCGCAGACTCTACAGCTATGCTATCATGAATGCCGATGAGCTTGCTTCTGTCGCTGCTATCTTCAACTAAGAACTCGTCCAGGGCTGCCTTCACAGAGTCAAGCCCGCGTGACAAAACCAAGTGGTCGAGCAAAGCTGCAGCAGTTTGCAGAATCACATTGCCAGCCAGCTGACTCGCCAAACCCCCAAAACTGTCGCTTGACAAATCATCTACTGAAATGGAGAACATTGGGTGGTCAGATCCTGTTCCTGTGCGTTTGCTGGCCATCGCTGGTTGAGTGAAACACCAGTGAAACGAAAGCAGTCGCCTATGACCTCCTACTCAACAAGGATGCCAGTTCCGGTCAACACAGTAACGTGTGGCTAAGCAGCGCCTCTGGATGGTGATGCAGAATGCGGAATCAGCTGTGATGGCCGAAACACCGAAACGACAGTGTCGCTGTAGTACGTTGGCCCATCAATGGGTGTTCAATTCGGGGGTAAACTGAACTAAACCCTGGCCATATTATTGGTACAAAACATTTCTTGTTACAGCTGACTCATCTGCAATCCAAAGTACTTCACGTCATATACCACCTGCAGCAAACAGCTGATTTTACTTTGCGACTCCATTGAAGAAGCAAGACTTTTCCACGAAGTTGCTACTTTGCTTTGACAAGCGTGAGACAAACAACCCCGACACTCATCTGTAAGTCTAAGTGGAATTGTAACATATTCAGCGCCAGCTCATTCAAAGAGCTTTGCCAAAGCGGCAACGTTCGCCTTCCTCGTGCACGTATTTCGGTGTCGGGTATCAGCGGAAGGGCCCCGCCGCAGCATGATTCCGCAAAGCCGATGACCTGTCATGCCAGTGCCCAGCAAGGCATGCGCACCTCACGATCTATACAGACAATATGGGAAACTGTCACGGAGCTAGTCAGCAAGAGCAAGATCAGTTTGAAGGTGTCGTCCGGTTTTCGCCAGAGGAGGACCTTGCTACCGCATTGTCGGAAGCCCAGCGGCTGCTTGCGGCTCAGGATTTTTCGGCAGCCGCCCCATACGTTCAAGCCGCGGCCAAAATGGGTCACGCAGAAGCCCAAACACTGCTGGGACTGATGTTTGACCAGGGCATTGGTTTCGACAAGCCCTACCCCGACCTTGCGGTGTACTGGTGGCAAAAAGCAGCTGCACAGTCTGCCAGGTACAACAAGCCCAGCCGACAGCAAAAGCTGGCTGCTTTGACATACGAAGCGCAGCCTAGTGCAGGCTCTACAGCCTCAATGTCGTCATCTGCGACTGCAGCCAGTGACCCGGCTTCAACCATGGGGTCAGCTGCTGTTGAAATGATTCACTTGGAGTCTCTCATGCTTGCAGCAGCTGCAGGCGACAGCACTTCTGTGGCAATTCTTGCTTTATCTCGTGCACAGATACCAATTCAGTACCAAAGTGCCATCGCTGCAAGCAGTGCCCGCGGTCGATCATCCGCTGCCCTAGCCCAACCAGCTATGACTCGAAGCCTCAGCCCGTAGAGTCCCCCGTTGGGCCCACAGACCAGAAACAGCAACAGACACCCCCTGAATATGATGCAAGCAGTCATTGTTCATGGCCTGCTGCTCGGCAGAGTAGTCCCAAACATTCACTGAGCCACGCTTCAGCTGGGCTGTTTGCAGCGAGCACGCCACCTGTATGAGGAGCTGGTTTAGAGCGTAAGCCGTGCACAGCCTCGAGAGCCGCAGCAAGCAGCACTAGGTGTGCCATCTCCTTGGAGCTGATGAACCGGGCATGTTGGCGTGCCCCAGTGGCGAATGTATCGGCCTGCAGCCAAAGCGACAAGGCAAGCAGAGTGCTTTCGGAGCTATCTTTCAGACATTCTGCTGCCTCCTGCAGGGCAGAGAGGTCATACAATGGACTATCAGACCCACTTGATGAGTAATCCATGAATGATTTCAGAGCTTCTGGCTCGTGGCCGCACAGCACCTGAAGCTTGCTTGAGTGGCTGGAGGCACCCATGAGTCGCAGCACAAACGCAGCCGGTATGAGCCTATCAAGTGAGCAGTTGTAGGCTTGATTGGTGAGGAATGCGACCAGAAATTGGCACGACTGCATGCACACCTGCTCGTGCGTGCTGGCGGCAGTCCGCAGCTGTTGTAGCAGAACGAGCTCTTCAGCAGTTTCAGAGCAGGACGACAGAATGTGCCGCAGCTGCTCGCATTGCCCCATTTCACGACACCTAGATGCAGCGCTATTGACACCTGCTACTAGTGCAGATAGGACATAGGCCAGCGCGTTGAACAGTGCTGTCGGGTACACAAGCATCAGGTCTGCAGCAGCAGCAGCACACAATCGCTGACTCGGCACTTGGTATTCTAAGCCGTCCCCTGGGACCCGGCTTTCGCATGCTTCAAGCACAGACTGCTGCAGGGACGGGTGCACGCGCTCCTCCCACGGCACACCCCCTGACATAACCAATTCGTCGTCCACTGCTCGCTGTGAGCTTGCAGATAACTGCGTGGCAGCTGCCATGTGGCCACCGCACTGCAGCTGTCGAAGAGGCGGAAGGGTGATTGTGGCAACAGTCTGAGCAGCATCCCAAAACACTTTAAGCAGCCTGTCTAGTCGGCAAGTGCTGGGAGAAACGCACAATCGGTCTTGAACTGTATCAAGAGTGGACACATCCAAGCTCGTCGCAGTGGTGTCTGCCGACACATTCTTTGGGGCTGATGCAGAAATTGAGCTCTGGGAACGATTTGACGATATTGTTGATACCTCGTGGGGCAGAGCGAGGTGTTGTAGGGAATGAATGCTGGCAAGTGCGCTACCCAGCACAAGAGTGATTTCACGCTGACGGCTGGCAAGGTGGACATGGGGCTTCACACTCTCAGCTGGGGCTAAAGGCCACATGCGCACGTGCTCGCACACCCTTTGAACACTTTTCACTATTTCGTCCAAGCACTCGCTAGAGCTGTCCAAGGAGATTTGAATTGGAGGCACTGCTGAGCTGCTGGAGCTGGACAGCAGAATGCACAATTGTGCCAAACTCCATTGCTGGGCAAGATGGAGAACACGTCCTTCCAGATGTTGCTCAGAGTCAGGCCCCTCTGTCGATAAAATGGCCAAAACTGATAAGACGGCACGCGTGAGAAAAACATTTCCTGAAACCCGCATAGTTTACATACGATACTGCACCAGTGCTGGTGCTGTGCTCGGGTATGCATGAATCCCGCCAACTGATATCCATGACTTAACAACATCGTGCCCTTCCGCAATTTGTGGTGCGCCCAAGCCTTGCTTGCTTAGACTGAGGCGCAACAACTGCACAATAAGCGTGTGTTGAGAAGTCTTGTAGTCCTTGACACATTCAAAGCGAAACGGACCTCGGAAAGCACAAGCTGTACAAAAGCACTCTCTTCGCTCTCATAATCGCCATTTACTTTTGCTTCAACGTTGTTGGCGCAAATGGCCACGGCAACTGGGAGAAAGCTCATCAATCAAGCTGTCGAGACCATTTCGCAAAAGCGTGTTAATTCTTGCCCGCAAGCACTTCATATATTGCACACAGAGACCCCACATAAAACGCTGTTTTGCGATTTTTTTGACACATTTGGCCTCCAGGGTGTGCATGTTCATAAGGGAAAGGGGGAAGGAAGATGAAGTGATACAGTGGGGGCCCCTGCAGACTGGGACGCAAGGCCGGCACTGGCAACGCGCTTCCTGGCAACATTGAAGTTCCAGCTCAAAGTTGAGAGCTCAATGTGTCTTGTGCCTACTGAGGTAGCTTTCTACTGGCTGCCGCTTCTGCACCTCGTGGATGCGCAGATGCATGAGGTACCAAGTAACGCCGGTGAAACTCTTGTGCTGACAATCCACTGTCTACAGTCACCTTTTCCGGGATGAACTTCAAACTGGAAAATGTCAAGTTTTTCATCTATTTGATTGGTATGTATCGCGCTGAGTTGCCCTGATTCGTGTGCCAATGAACTGATGTGTTGATGACGTGTTTCGCTCTGCAGTGCCAGTTATCTCTGTGGTGCTCTTCAGCTCCCCTCAAGTTTATGAGAACGTTATTCGTAACGTACGTTATCACACCTGTTTCAACATGGAGCTTTTGCGGTCTCAAAAGTTGTTTTACTGCAGCGGCGCTACATTGTTTATGAATTGGGTAGAGAGGCAGAGGATGAAGACATTGATGTCGCAGCCTTGACGCCAGAGACAGTGAATTCCACAGAGGTGGACTCAAATGTCATGAAATCATTGGACGCTGTGGTATGTAGCTTGCTGACTGCTCTTGTCTCGTCTCGCCCACGGGGTACCCATCGCAGATTGCAAGCGGTCAAGCCAACAGAGTGCAGCGAGTAAAGCAGCTAGCCGATGCCCAACAGCATACGCGAGAGGCGCAGCAACATGCGGAGCGATAACTGGATGTATGGCTCCCTCGCAGGCGTGCAGGCGCTGCCTGGGCCCACGCCATGTTTAGCGTCCCCACCTAGCTGCTTGCGCTCACGCCGTACTGCATGACCAGGGCATCAGGCCGCCTCCACTGGGTCTTAAGGACGAACTGCAGTGTGTGTTCCTTGCCCATGACAGGCGCCTGATTCACATACAGGGTGATGCTCTCAGGCTTCACATCTGCATGCTTCGTTTCCACCCCCCCATCTGGCCCGCGGCTGAGGTGCACTAGTCTGTCCGCAATGTACTTGCGCAAGTCCTGCAGTTGCAATGCAGCCAGTGTCCGAATGAAGGGGCGCGGGAGCAGTGGCTGCGACTCATCCAGGCGCACCAGAGTCAACGTGGTGTAGTTGCACTGCTCCGCCTCGTCTGAATTTATGGTGATTCGCCGCTTGGCACGCATGAGGGCATCCAGTGTGATCTCCTCTGCTTTGTGCTGGCCTTCTTGCAGTGCAGTGGCCGTGGAAGCGCCCCCAGCCGCCGCCCCGGCGCTGCTGTCGTGGGGCGCCTGCTGGGGGAGCAGCTTCTCAATGAAGCCCCGCAGTGTTTGATCCGGCCTGCAGAAATTTAATATTAAAGCACTTATACAATGCAATGGCATGCGGGGTAGCATGACGTACTTGACAGCTCCGGACATGACAGGGTCTGAAGCCAACGGGACTTGGCATTTGGGGCAAGAAACATTTCCTTGGAAAAAGTGCCTCATCAGGCAAGTTTTACAATCTGCAGAATATGGAAACTGCATACGTGTATGCTGCAGTTAGCTGCTCCAACGTACAGGTGTGCAGGCACTCGCAGAATGTGTGAGGGTCTCTGAGGTAGCCAGAGCAAATCCCGCACTGCACGAGTGGGTTGATTTCTGCCGCAGGAATTGTTGATAGGGTGGTGGATGCCATAATGATAGGCAAGACAAGATCGCGATTCTGCAGTTTCTCTGCTGCCAAAGGAATACACTTGCAACAGACAAGCCAGTCAGCTTGTGAAAAGTCTCAAATACTTCGGCGCAGCACAATATGTGAGTGGGAGAAAATGATTGCGGAAGCTTCGTGCAAGTACAAAACTATGGAGCACACTGTTCAGACAGGATTGACCCGACATTTGGAAAGTTCCGGCCGTGCGGGCACAACAAAGTTGACCGACAGGTGTGTCTAGGCACCCTCGATGATGGTGTGCACGGGGCTTGCGCAACAAGCGATCCGTGCGGCAGATTTATTTGGGCCTGCCAAACCAAATAACATCAACAATCAAAGAACCTTGCGTTTTGGCACTGTTGCTGCAGTGTCCAACGCAATCAGTTGAGCGGTGGCTAAGGTTGCGGAAATCGCAACACCACCGGATCCCCGACAGCAGACTCGACTGTTGCAGGGAAGAGGGAATACGTTTTTGATAGAAACTCTACCTCTTAGCTAGTCATGGCAAACTCCATGTTCAAGTTTACCCTGCCGGGACAGGCCATTCGTTTTGCTGACGGTTCGTGCCTCGGAACGCGCAACTGCTTTGTCAGCTCATCATGTTTCTTTCCAATGCAGACAACATCAAAGTTGGAAAGCAAGAAACCGCGAGAGCTGCGTTGCAGTTTTTCTTGTCTCAGCATCGCCTGAACAAGAGTTGGACTGACGGCCACGAGGCCCTTGCTCTGAAATTTGTCGGCCTCTCCGTAGACTTGCGCCAAGCTTTCAGCAGCAAAGATGGCTTGATTCGTTACCGCAATTTGACACAACAGGTAAGCCAGATGTATGTACTTTCCATTGTGCCTGTGGCATGATCTTTTGCCTTGCAGCACAACCCTGCTTCTTTGGAGCGCGTGGTTCGCAAGTTGGTGGAGCTTTCCCTTGAGAAGGCGACTACTGCCAGGGCTGCGGCACCCAGTGCCATCGATATGGATAATGTTGAGGATTTAGACACCGAAGCAAACCCTCAAGAGCTGCTCATGTCCAGCATGACCTCCGAGGGAGCTGTCGAGCGTGCCCAGCGTGAGCTTGTCGTCCCTTGGGTGAGACACGCCTGGGATGTCTTCCGCAATGTGTTGGACACCCTGCGCAATATCCCCCGCATGGAGGCGTGCTACCAGTGGGTCGCATTCAAGGCATTCGAGTTCTGCGTGTCCTTCAACCGCACCACCGAATTCCGCAAGTTGTGCGACACGATGCGCAAGCACTTGACCCACTGGCGCAGTGACATCCAGAAAGCCGACCAGTCTGAGCAAGACTCAAGATCTGTGCTCAACACCTTGGAGCGCCACATGCGCACCCGCTTCCAGCAGCTGCAGCACTGTGCTGAGCTGTCCATGTGGAGCGAGGGCTTCCGCACTGTGGAGGACATCTATGGCCTCATCCGCATGGCGCCGGAGGACCCCGATGACACCCTCATGGCCCAGTACTACGAGCAGCTGGCTGTGATCTTCTGGAAGAGTGACGACTTGCTCTTCCACGCATACGCCATGCTTCAGCAGTACCAAGTGGTCAGCTCCATGCCTCTCCCATCCGACCCCACTGTCGCCGCAGCCCAGAAGAAGGCGGCACAGCATCTGGCCAACCGCCTGCTCTGTGCAGCACTGTGCGTGCCTCTATTCGCTGATGCCACCACTGAGGATGAGCGTTTCTTCCGCGTGGACTTTGACCGCGATAAGAAGGACCGACTTGCCCGTCTATTGAACTTCAACGAGACGCCGTCACGTGACTCCCTGTTGGCCATGCTTGGGCACATGGGCCTGTCCAAGAACGTGTCCAGCGACCTGTCTGCCCTGCAGCACAACCTGGAGAGCAAGTTCCACCCGCTGGACTTGGTCAAGAGCGTGAAGCCCTCCCTGCAGCTGCTGTGCAAGGAGGACTCTGGCATGCAGCAGTACGTGGCGCCCCTGGAGAAGCTCACCTTGTACCGTTTGCTGATGCAGCTCACCGAGGTGTACTCCTTCCTCACCATGGACTTCTTTGAGGGCCTGGTGGCCCCCCTGACCCTGTCCGGGGAGGAGCTCGAGCTGGAGGTTGCACGTGGATGTCGCGCACAGCTGCTCAAGGTACGCCTTGACCATTGCGGCCGGTGCATTCGCCTGGGAGCGGAAAGCATGGAGAGTGGACACATGCGCACACAGCTGTCTGCCCTGGCTGCTGCCCTGGGCGACATCGTGCCCAAGCTGCCCAAGGATGGCGCTGCTGCCAGCAGCGCGGCCCTGTTTGAGGACAAGTGTGGCAAGGTGTTTGAACTGGCACGTCAGTCTGAGGATGGCACCCTGGCTGAGAACCAGAAGCGCCTGCAGGAGATTGAAGACCGCAACCGCCAAGCCGCCCGCGAGGCTGAGGTCAAGAAGCGAGAGGTAAGTCTAAGCACGTGTTGTTGCCGTTGTGTGTTTGGTCTGTTTGGTTCAGCGCACACTTCACGTCTCTCTGACTGGCCACCCATGCCGGTGGGGCTTCTGTGTGGTGTGCGATACAACGCGAAAGCAGTCTGTCGTTTGAGCGGTGGGGTCACTCCTCGGTGCCCATTGTATAGTTTCAGCCTGCAATTTGAGTGCTTCACTCATTCTTTGCTGTTTACAGAAAGCCGCCGAGGAGGTGCGCGAGCGTGCCCGCCGTGAGCATGCCGAGGCGGAGCGCCTGGAGCGTGAGGCAGCCCGCCGCGCTGCTGAGCGCAAGCGGCTGATCGAGGAGGAGATCCACATTGCCAGCATCTCAGCCTTCATGAAGACTGTGAACCGCGAGGCCAGCACGCACACCCGCGAGGAGCTGCTGGAGATGTCTGTGGAGGGTCTGCAGGTTGAGCAAGCCGAGAAGGAGGCCCGAGCTGCTAAGCGCGCCGAGGACTCCCACTTCAAGCGGGAGCAGGCGCTGGACTTCCTCACCAAGGCCATCCGCGGCAACGAAGCCCACAAGCTGTACTCGTGGATCGAGGCCCGCCTGCAGGAAGATGGCTCGTATGCCGCCCAGCAGGAGGCCCGCATGATGGAGCGTGCCAAGAAGCTGCACGAGGACACACTTGTTGTCAAGGAGCGCCTTGCGCGCATGCAGTCATACATCTTCGAATTCGAGGAGATGGTCTCCCAGAAGCGCGCACAGGAGCACGCCAGTGCTATGGTAAGTGAAGCAAGCTGTCTAGTCTGTATGTGTGTCGTTTCTGCTGCTGCTTTTTGTTGTTTATTTGTTGTGCGCGGCTGCATCTTGCTGCGGCCACTTTCGCTCGAGTCATCGGGGTTGCTTAGATCAGTGAGCAACTCGGACCATTGACGGCGGACAGAAAAGCAAAATAATATAAACGCGTGCGGGGGGCCTTAAGATGGGGCCGCGGTGTCCAGTCCCGCGGTGCCTTTGTCAAGAGTCCTAACAGTCATTGTGAAAACAACCACTTCTGTGTGCTGTGTCTGCGCAAATTGTGCGAGCCTCAGCTCACGTCTCGATGTTATTCGCAGGAGAAGCGCGTTGCTGCTGCTCGCCGCGAAGCCCTGCAGGCCAAGGTCGAGAACGCCCTGCGTCGCAAGCAGCAGGCAGACGATGAAACCAAGGCCAAGCGCGACGCTGAGCGCCAGGCTCGCACCAAACAGGAGGATGACCGGCGCCAAGCCGAGGAGCGCAAGAAGAAGGCTGCTGCAGATGCAGCCAGCTTCGATGACCTACGCAACCGTGTCGATAAGCAGATGGGTGCTGGCCCGTCCGCCGCGGATACCGCTGACAAGTGGCGATCCGCTGCCCCCCCTGCTGCTGAGGCTCGGGCCCCTCCCTCTTCCCATGGAATTCGAGGTGGCGGTTTTTCAGGTGGCTTCCGGGGCGCTGCTGGCTCTGACCGCCCATCTGGAGGTTTCGGTGGCGGCAGCGGTGGCTTCCGTGGTGGGGCTGGCTCTGACCGCCCATCTGGAGGTTTCGGTGGCGGCAGTGGTGGCTTCCGTGGTGGGGCTGGCTCTGACCGCCCATCTGGAGGTTTCGGTGGCGGCAGTGGTGGCTTCCGTGGTGGGGCTGGCTCTGACCGCCCATCTGGAGGTTTCGGTGGCGGCAGTGCTGGGTCTGGCGCCTCTCGCGCCCCCCCCAAGGCCGATGGTGCCGGCTGGAGGCGCTAGATGGATTCCAAGCATAACAGTAAGTCGAGCTGTGTCCTCGTGTGTGTGTGCACGCCACACTCTGTGGGCAGGTGACTCTCACACCAGCTTTCAATTTTTTCACGTGCTACATGAACCGTTTTTCTGTGACCATTGCCCCTTGACTTGTGTCTCGGGGCGCTACGCGGATCTTTGTACATTCTACTTCTTTTGCAGGTCAGCAATTGCTTTACTGTAAATTCATTTGAACGCAAACTTCCACCTTGCTATCACTCGGTTGCTTTAGTCTGTTTGGTCTGTGAATCTAGCCAAGCTGGAGTCTTGCGTCCCGCCTCGTGTGATGTGCCGCTTCAGGGTGCTCAGATCTCGCTCAGCTTTCCTGATGGAGCTCACCAGTTGCACTAGCTCGCCCTGCTGC
>Ga0307982_1002925_pt1 | contig 13699 bp, 10 predicted proteins | sample OrgLakmetagen989_FD_201847 | JGI IMG/M metagenome (GOLD analysis project Ga0307982, IMG submission 201847) | Saline water microbial communities from Organic Lake, Antarctica - #989 | ecosystem: Environmental > Aquatic > Non-marine Saline and Alkaline > Saline | place: Antarctica: Organic Lake...
AGCTGGTGCTGTTGCTGCTGTTGCTGCAAAAAATGTTGCTGCATCATGAGCTGCTGCTGGTGCTGCAACTGTTGCTGCAGTGGAGACAGGTGCCCGTACTGCTGTTGCTGCTGTTGGTGGTTCGGGGCTGGGTACAGAGGCAACTGCTGTGGCTGCTGGTGCTGCTGGTGCTGCTGGGACGAGGAGGAATCTGCCGTGTATTGTTGCTGTAGTTGTTGTGGAGCGTGCTGCGCAGCAGCGGCATGCAGAGCGGCCATGGCTGGGTGCATGAGGCCGCCGGGATAATTCAACCCGCTGGAGAAACTACTCCCGCTGCTGCCGACGCCGTTGGAGAGGGCAGAGGGAGGCGACGTCCCAGCGGTGGAACCCGTGCCGGCAGCACCGGGAATGTTCCCACCGGGACCGGGACTACCGCCGGGCACGAGCCGAAGCCCGAGCATGCCCGCGCGCCCGTTGGCCGAGAGCGCCAACCGCAGCGTCACCAAGCAAAGCACTGGTGGGGGCGGCGGCAACTCCAGCGCAGCCAAAGGAGGGTTGGGTGGCGAAGGCGCTGCATTGCTGCTACTACTGCTGCTGCTGCTGCTGCTGCTGCTCGTAGTGGCAGTGTCATCTGCAGCAGCAGCAGCATCAGCAGCAGCAGCAGCTGTGCCAGCACCACCACCAGCGTGGGAAGCAGAGGGGGACTTCGGCTGAGCATGGGCCACGAAAGTGGTTTCCGCCTGGAGCGAGTCATGAGCCACCAAAAGCTCGGTGAAGGCCTTCAAGTACACCGCGTGGTCTCGACCAATCAGCAGCCGCTTGATCACCGCGTCGAAATCCCCGCTCGCTGTTTTCAAGAGTGGGCAAGTTGATACACAAGTAAAGGAGGAAAGGCAGGCAGACAAACGCAATGAAAAGACGATGAAAAGAAAACAGTTCATAAGTCCATCTCGTTCAAGAGTTTACAAGTACTAAAAGGAAATAGACTGGGCACCTTTTCGTGTGACTTGCGCCGCGTCTGACGTGGTCAAGAAGCGGTCGGCCATTTCGCCGTCGCACGTGTGGTGCGTCACCGCGCCGTCGGTGCAGGATTGGGTCATCAGCGCCGCTCCGGAAGCTTCCCCCAGGGCGGCCACGTAAGCGCGCACTTGTTCGTTTTCTGCTTCTTTGCCCTGTATTTCATCCCTCGTTGTGTCAGTGTTGTTGTTGGTGTCGTTGCTCACGAAGGGCACGGCGCTGGCAGTCTCGAGAAATCCGAGTTCCTTCGCTAGATCTTCCACTTCACTGTGCAGGTCTTGGCGCTGAAGAGCGCGAGCAGTGCGCAAGAGCCAAAGGAGCACCTGTGTAAAAAAAAAAGAAGGTAAGAAGAGCGAAGTTGAGAAGCAGTTCTAGTGATAGTAATGACGACATGATAGGTGTAAACAGGCAAGCCATTGTTGAATACAGTTCAGACGTCTTTGGAAATTAAGACCAATGCACACTCACCGCTTGAACTTTTACTTCGCGCGCGCTCCCAGGTACGAGAGTTTGTGCGAACGTCACAGCGCTATCGCCGCTGCCTTCTCCTTTGACAACCCCATCGCCGCTGCCGCTGTTGCTGGTTTCGGGCGCCGCTCCAGTGCTCGGCTCCTGATTGGCTGAACTCGTCGGCGCGTCGGGACCGACGGCCGCGTGCTGGAGAGCCGCCGCGGCCATGGCTGCACCCGTAGTTGCAGCAGCGTTTGCCGTAGCCGTCGCGGCTTGAGCGCGCAAGGCAGCCATCACTGCAGTCATCGACGCAAAAGGAGCCGAAGAAGAGGACGAGGCGGCGTCAGCATTCGAAGGTAACCCCGCCGCCGCAGCTGCTGCCTGCTGGTGCTGTTGGTACCCCATGGCCAACTGAAACTGAAACTGTTGCGCCATAAACAGCTGCGCCAAGGCATCCTCTCCTAGAAATGCAGTGGAGGGAAGAGAAAGATTGTAAGAGAAAGTTTTTTCTGGTATCCGAATTTGGCAAAAGAAATGTAAGAGGGGCACATTGATCGAAAATGTGGCGACCTTCGGTAGTAGCTCATTCTTTTTCTCTCTAAGCACTTCTCACTCACCGCCAGGTGCGCTGCCACCGCCAACGCCACTCCGCGGAGTTAGGCCCCCAAACGACGACTGCGACGACCCCGCGCCGAAGCTGTTGGTGGAGTTGAAGCTCAAGTTGCGGTCGCCGGCCGCCAGGGCGGCTCGGCGTGCCTTGGCGTCTGCGCGCTCGGCCTCGGTGCGGGCGGAGTTTGGGGGGCGGCCGCGGCCTCGGAGCTGCACGGAGCACTCGATCCCGAGCCGTGCGCAACGGGCGCAGGTGGGCCGGAGCTTGTCGCATTTCACCTAATGTGATAACGGATATAAAAGAAAAAGGATACGAAGGAAGACAAAATGGATGGGCCATGAAAGGGGGTTAAGAGAGATTGATGGTTATGCAATGAAATAAAACAGTAGCTAGAATGATGGGCCAGCGAAGTGGCGAGGCACAACGGGCGGCATTATAAAACAAAAACCGTTATACAAACGCCAGCGTGCTTAACTCCAACAGAGGCAGCGACACAATAAGCAGGGGTCGCAAAATAAAAGGTTAGGTGACAATGACAATGGTACGGCACAAAGACAGATAGCAACCAGCATAGCAGAGTGGTAGCTCTGGAGCGCTAAATATGTCTAGTTTATGGTATCGGGATATGTGCATGTATGCCGAACTCAAGCCATTCGAGCATTGAGATAAGAGCGCCCGTTTGAATGGGAAGCAGAGGGAGAACTAGAGTAATACTCCGAGCTCGTGCTAGAGTTACTACTATGTGCGTAGATAGGTGCACGGGGCTCTGTGTGCATTGAGAGTACACCTTGGCGCGGGCGCAGGCGCAGCAGGTGCCGCCACTTATCGAAGAAGATCCCGTGTTAGACTTCGGTGCAGCTGACTGCATCGCGGAGGTAGCTGGCGCTGAGGCAGACTGTGCGAGGGTAATTGCGCTGTTAAAGCGGACGTGTTTGGTGCAATATCAGACGATAGTGGGTTGGAGTTCAAGTCCATTGATATCCGACCTGTTAGCTTTTATCTTACGTAAGCTTACCGCCCAACTGGTTCAAGAAGTGCAGTCGGTCGGTTTTTTTGAACAAAATACCGGCGGGCACTTTCGGCTTCTGAAATGTAACCCAGTCCTCCAGAATTGACACACAGGATTACGGGATTACGGGATATTGCGACACGCGAAACGTAACGTTTTTGAAACAGGCCCCAAAGGGCCGGAATTAAAAGGCTAACAGGTAGAGAAGAAAACCAAAGCAGCGCAAACTAAACCCAAGAAGCTACTCAGGCGCACATGCCCAAGTGGCCATGGAAGTGATGGTAGAGGGCACGCTCCTCTGTGCTCTGAGAGTGCAGCTCAAAAGAAGATTTTCCGCCCGCAGAGGAGGGGACTACAACGAAGTCCCTCAGGCGATCCACGATCCAGAAGCAGAGTAGAATTTTCGTTGTTCGAAGTAAAGTCAGTTATGTAACTAGTGATCGCTATGCTTGTGGCATATGGGATAAAAGCACGTGAAGAGCATATGGTTTGAGCCCAGGTTCGGTACGTATGGACTTACTATAGCTGCGTAGTTGCACTGAAATGCCTGGGGCATGGTTTATAGGTTCACAAGAGCAGAGGCCATTAAAAGGGCCTTGCGTGCTGTATTGAGTGGGCTTACTTTATATCTTTTCTCTCTTTGACCTCTTCACGCCGGCAAATCCTCCACTATTTCTATTTCACCCCGCACCGAAAACCCCGCCTCAGCGCCATTAATTATCAATCTCCGCATGAATAGATCTAATTAATATTACTATTACTACTTTTGCCTTTTGGCAAGCCCGGCAAGAAATTTTTAACACATTGACATCAGATATCAGAGAACGAGCTCGAAGCAGGGGGAATAGGACAGCACATTGACTCCAGCACTATCAAATCCGAAGAGAAATAAGTTTCTTCACGCTTTTCAATCAGCCAATCAGTAATCTTGATATAACTTGATATAACTTGGTTGAGGCCAGAGGTCCAAACGACCAACTGCCGAGACCTCGCAAGACTTGAACAACTCGGTTGGTTTTCTTGTGTCGCGAACAGGGAGACATATCAACTCTCAGCACAGCTCTCCGAACCCCGTAGGAGCACCTGCCATCAAACTGAGAATGCCGGCACTGGTCATAAGCACGAGGGCGACGAACATAATGGCAGCCATGAGCAAAATAACCTGCGGGTTCAGAAACAAGGCCGAAGAAATGTGACAATGGTAGTAGTGGCAATGCCAATAGAAGTTAAAGGCAACAGCAGCATCCTGATTTATGCATGGAATGCACTACAGTGCTATAAGTTGGCAAGGGGAGAAAAAGAAACAAACACTCAACCAGCATTTGTATGCGTACCACAGCGTCTTTTTTGTACTTTTTCAGGGCCCAATCCACGGCGGTTTGCCCAAGCACGGTGCCCAAAATGCCGATGCCCGCGAAGCACCACGCATAATCCGTAGGCACTAAACCGAGAATTGCAACCTACATTACATAGAATGGGTTTTGTTCGAGGAGAGAAGTAAGGACGTGAAGAAGGTTGTGTGAATAATAGCAAAAAAAAAAAAAACACACACACACACAGTTAATGAAAATAGGGGCTAAAAAATGTATTCACCTGTGCCAATCCCGCCGTGGCAGTTAAAAGCACCGCAAAAGCCGAGGTTGCAGCTGTGGATAAAGGGTCACAGCCCAAAGCAACTAACAACGGCCCAAGCACCATCCCACCGCCAATGCCCAGTAAACCTTCAGTGACAGTAGTACATCATGCATATCGCCATTATCGTCGTCATTGCCACCGCAACCATGACGACCACCACCGAGGTACAAATCAAGAACGAAGAAAATATCGAAACAATGTGCATTTCGTCAGGCTCGTCTCAGAGATAGCTAACGAGAAAAAAACAATCGAAAGGAACGGCACAATTTCCAGCACCAAATCAATGAACGAGGATGAAGTCAGTAAAGATAAATATCTAAAAAAAGCCGCAATCTAGATTTGAGGTTTATGGCAAAACTCAACATTGCAGCATGCATGCATGGCCAAACACCAGGCTATTATTACGTCTATTCGCATACCTGCCGCAACGCCAGCAGCTACGGAAAGGGCCGGGTATTCCAGAGTAGTGTTTCGGTTCCAGCGCAGGTCGCCAACGACGGGACGGTGCCCTAAAGACTCCTTGTATTCGTGCCTGGAAAACAGGGAGGAAGATAAAGGGAAGTGCGAGAAAGAGAGAATTGAGAAAAATCAATAGAAGGAAATTCTTTACCCGTTTACACTTACAAGCATCACAAGTATATTTTTCTTTCGTCTTGCTTTCCTTCTCCTTGGACCCTTGATTCCTCCTCTTTCTCCTTCGTCCTCATCTCCTCCTCACTTTCTTTTGACTTCTTTTCCCTTCTCCTCTAGCTAGCACACACACACATAGGAGAGCATGAGTGTATACCTGGTCAAGACCAAGTCCCGCGCGTACACCGTGCAAGCGAAAAGTAACGCCAAATTGAGGCCAAACACGCCCCAGTACACGCCTCCCCCGCAGGGGGCGTCCAGCCACGACTGGCCCCCTTTCCCGCCCCGCAGCAGCGCGCACACCAGCACCGAGACCCAGGTGACCCCTGTAATGGTCAGTTTGGACACCGGCACCAGGGTAGCGTCGGCGTGGTACACGGCGCGCAGCCTAGGGTCAATCTGGGAACGATGTTTCAAAAATATAACACCAAGAAAAATAAACAGCGTTGAGAGGGTAGATTTCCGATTATACTGTAGGCAACGGAAGTATTGCTGACATGAAATAAAATTAGTGGCTTGAGAGATAGAAAGGAACATAATAACAATACGGATAGGAAATGACTCCAAAGAAGAATTAAATATCTCAATGTCTCTCCTAGTGCTTTAATGATGTTTACACTAACCGTTTGATCGTGCATGAGGGCGTATTGACCCGCCACCGTATTCGCCCTCTGCTCCGCCGCTTTGGTCATCCCCACGGCTAAACTGCGACCCAGAGCCGTCGAAGGCTGCTTCATGGGGCTAGATGCTCCGCCGCCTCCTTTCGTCACAAAGAAAGTAAGATGAAGCGTGAGAGGGTTGAACAGAGAAAGGGAGAGTATCGGCACAGAATAGAGAACCTGAGAGAACTATGCATGCAGGACATCACGGCTAAGTAGTACCCAACTAAGTATCATTCCAAGAAATAACGAGCAAAGTCTACTTGATCTCAACCCATGTACTACAACTAAACAGTATGCACCGTTGGCAGCCACACGCCCTAACGGGGCCAGCTCCAAAGCATGCTCGTCTAAGTCGTGTAAATCCAAGTCGGGAGAAGGAATCGAGAAAGATGTGCTGCCAGTGTTACGGCTATGGTTGCTGTAATTGTTGTCTCTGTGCTTGTACGAAAAAGGTCGATCGATGTAGCGGCCAAATCCATTATCGTTGTTGCTATCGAAGCCTTTATGTGCACTATTCGGAGCAGAAGACGAAGACGAAGATGAAAAGCTATTCACCAAAGCAGAGGACTCTAGGACCGGCTGGCCGTCGGGATCGATCGCAATCGCATCTAGATGAGAACCTGCAGAGGAATTATTGGACATCAAATGACTGCTGTGGCTGAAATCGGTACTTTCCACCACAACTTCGGTGGAGTTAGCATAGTGATGCCAGGGGACTGATATGTCAGAGCGTAAAGTAGCCTCTTTGCGTTCTTCCTCTTTGTAGCTCCCGCTGCCATCATGTATAATGCTAATATCACCTCGGCGGCAAGCCTCGTCGTCGTCACTGTCATACATACCGCTATTGTTTGCTTGATCACTCGCATCGTTCAAGAGCTGCGCTGCGTCTTGGTGCTTGTCGCTGCTGTTCGGCTCGGAGCTTCCTTTCCAGGCTTCTGGGTCTTGGCGCCATTTCACGAGCCCCGTCGACAGCGTCTTGCGCGCTGATTGGCCGAGCACGAACACCAAGCACACCACCACGAGCCACTCGGGAAAGACCGCAGAAAACACCGCGCCCACCATGGTGCCGGCGAGAAGTGGGGGCCCAAACAGCAAACTGGCGTCGTAGTCAATCAATGGCCGCTTCAAGAAAGGGTTCGGGTGGCGCCGTTGCGCGTAGGTCCACAAATTTGCTACGGCGCCACCGGATATGGTAGCGAGCGACAAGCTGGTCGCCTGGTTGGTTTCGAAGTTCAACACCACTAAGTAGACGGGTACCAGGAGGCCGCCGCCGCCTACTCCTCCGCCAGCAGCGAGTGCGCAGCACGCAAGCACGAGCACTGCTGCCCATATGTCGGACGCTTCGAGCGGAAACAAGGGCTTGTGCACGCAGGTAAACAACAATGGGTCGCTGCTGCTGCTTCTGCTGCTTTCATGTGACAATTCTGACATGCGAGGCTGGCACACGCTGGAGCTTGGGCAGAGCGTAGTTACGTTTGTGATAGGATCAACGCCACAGGGACCGTTTGGCACGCTCATCACATGCGCCGCCTCCACTGCACCAGGCATAGAAACTGCTATAAAGAGCAAGTAAAATTTCCCCATCTCTGACGTCGACTGTTTTTCTAGTAATCCAACGAGTTGTGACTAGCTCTTGGGGTAACTACCAAAGATGTGCTTGACCAGAAAACATGTCTCTTCTAGTAAAGATACATTCAAAACGCAGATGAGGGCTCAGGTCAGAGCATCACGATCTTCAATCAGCGCGATGCAGAGAATGTTCCATCAAACCTACCATACAAAAAACTTCGATAATCTTAATCCTGATGCTGGTGTCATGGCGTGTAGCGCAACCATCAAGTTGTTAGTATCGCACGCGCACGCGGCGCCGACTGAACGGTTGGAGAATAACCTCACACTACAGGGTAGCTTTTATTACCGAAGTTTACAATATATTGCCGTCGTTTTGTTGCTGCGTGCTGCGTGCGCCAAAGCGTTTTATGCAAGCAAACAGTAAGGCGTGGACGACAGCCTTGGCCGCACAGCTAGAGTAGCGGCGTGGGCCGCATGAGGTAGCCGAGTTATTGATGCGCCAAAAACCACACTTAGGCGCAGAGCCAACATATTCCATTTCCATTCCCCGCTAAGGAGGGATCGTCCAGGAGCTGGACCAGAATGACCAAGCCGCTTAAATTCAACCACAAAAGTTTGTTTGGATTAGCTCAGCGCACCAAACGCGCGCTTGCTGCTCTGCTTATCCCGGCCCACCTCCCTCAATTTTTCTTTTGTACCCTTCGGGAGGGGGTTGCACGCGCCCGGCCTTGGGGCCTTGGGGCCTTGGGTCTCAAGGCGGGGAGCGAGCTCCCAACATGCATACTTTTCCCCCAAGTACCCGCACTTGCCTGATTTAGTGTTTGGTGATGGTGATAGTTTATTCCAAGTGCAGCACCGGTTCGACTGAGTTCTCGTTTCGCGTTTCGCAGCTACGCAGCTACGGCTCACGGCTCACAGCTTCGCTTATGCCTAGCTATCTACATCGCGGTACACCAATGCGGGCAAGCCCGAAGCCCGGGCCCTTCCAATAGGCCGTATCTTGAGAACGAACAGCTCTGACTACAAACCCCACTTATCTCACATTGGGATGTACTATACATCAAATATGAACAAAAAACCGGGAACTTCCCATCCCCATCGCGCAGTCGCGCAGTCCGCAGTCGACATTGCGAGTGACAAAGAGTCGTAGAGATAACATGAGATGGCGAGTTGATGACGGCCATGGTAACTTAACGAAGACCTTGACAAAGGCCTCAAATTGGAAATCAACGGGATTTGTGTTGGTCTAGTCTAGTCTAGGAGTCTAGTCTAGTCGTCTAGTCAAATACAAAGAATCACCCATTGGACGATGCATATAGCATATAGCAACAGAAAAGGGTAGCATTCAGAACGCATCTGACTGGGCTGAGTGCCTTTTTGCATAAAGCAATTTTAATATGTTGCTCGCTATGAGCGTGATGCGCGATAAATGGGTTGGGACTGCCGCCAGAACAAAAAGAAACACCCAATCATCTCTCACCTCGTTCCGAGAAGAACCCTTAGGGGCCAGAATCAGATGCAAAAAGAGTTTAATTGTGCTGTATATCGCAACGCCCACACATAAGGAAGCTCATTCATGAATGTTTGATCGAGCTAGTACCATATAATAAAGCGGGCGAGCTGATGAGCCGCAATCGCAGTGTGTAGGATCCAATCCAGTCACCAATGAGCAAAATTCCGCATTTGGGCGTTAGGGACAGCCTCTGTCCAGCAGAGTAAACTATTACTCTTGTGAGGACAGACCATATGCTGCTACTTCACGCAGGAGTCTACGAGTACTTTCCTTCGGAAAGACTAAGTAAGAAATCAGTACGCGCCGGATATGTAAGAATCCATCGTGAGTGACGGCCCTCAGCGTGAGTTTAGAGTCAACTACGTCACCATCAGTTGAGTGAAACAGTGCTGCGTAGCACGCCCGGGAGTCGGCTAGCGATGCTGAAACCCAGGAAAGAAGCTGATTCCACGCGGGTGGCGGTATATAGGGTCCCCATTGCATGATTGGAGCAGGAAACTTGCCAGATACAATGGCATCGCGAAATCGCTCGACGCGCCCAGCACAAGCGTCAGTGAATGCGCCTTCTGCGCTCTTTAACAGGTCAACTACACTGGCATGGTCTGCCTGTCGAGCGAGTTCTAGCGCCGTCTCCGCGTGAACACCAATCTTTGCTTCAACGTCGCTACCATACTCGAGCAGCATCTGAACTATTGAATCAGAGCCAGCCGTTGCGGCCATGCCAAGTGGAGTCATGCCGTCAATGCTGCGGAGATTGTAGTTGGCTCCATGACGCAACAGACGCTCAGCAACAGCGTCATGTTCTTCATCGATCGCAATCATCAAAGGTGTCCATTCATCGCTTTCTCTGTATTGATTTACGTCAGCACCACCTTGGTCAATTAATTCTTCAACAATTTGAAGATGACCTTCCTGAGCCGCCACGAAAAGGGGTGACGAACCTGCCCCAGCTTCGACGAGATATACAAGAGCATTCCGCTCTAAGAGGAGTTCAACAATACGGATATCTCCTTCAAAGGCAGCGATGAAGAGAGCCGTCTCGCCAAGGTAGCCTCTATAGTTGATATCCGCCCCGCAGTCCAGCAGATGCCGAACAATTTCCAGATGGCCAGCCTGCGCAGCAAACGTGAGCAGGATGCTTCCAAGATTGACAATGTTCGACGGATCTGTATGTTTGAGCAGCAATCGCACAATATCTAAGTGGCCTTGTTCGACAGCGAGCTGAAGAGGAGTAGAGTCTTCGGCACTGATCGTTTGATCAACTTCAGCACCCTGAGCTAACAGCCATTCAACTACATCGAGATGGCCGTGGTGGGCAGCGAAATGTAGCGGCGTTGCACCATCAGCGTTGGCATGTAAAATGTCAGCTCCTAAATATTGGAGTAGTTCTACAATATGCAAGTGCCCCTGCTGCACGGCAAACATGAGAGGTGTGTTTCCTTCGTCGTTGACATGGTCAACTTCAGCACCTCGCTCAAGCAACAAGCGAAGTATTGAATCGTGTCCTTGAAAGGCCGCCACACTCAATGCCGTCGAGCCGTTGTCTTTTAGTTGGTCTACAAGGGCGCCTCGTGTCAACAAAAGTTCTGTCGTGTGCAGATGCCCGCCCTTGGCCGCGAGGTACAGTGGAGCTTGACCATGCTCGTCTCCCTGGTTCGTCGAATACCCTTGGTCCAACAATTTGCAAACCTCTTCCGTATTCCCATGTAGCGCATGGTTCCAAATTGTTGAGCTGAAGTCTGGAGCAAGCATTCTATATTTTGGAAATGCTGAAACAAAACTGCTTTGTTGCCACTTACAATAGGTGCCACAATGCCGCAGTAAACAGTTCGAGAATGAGTTCTGTCCTAACAGGGTTGTCCGATATGAAAGAAGCGAGAACTAATAAGAGTAAGAGCGCACAGTGCACCTATAGAGCTCTGGCTAGAGCTAGAGGGGGAAGGGGAGGAAGACAAGGCACAAGAGGCACAACTCCGAGTTCAGAGCTGAGAAGAGGATTCCTCCTCCTCCTCCTTCTTGGGGGAGCGGAAAATTTCCAAACGAAATACGTTTCCATGTTTCTTCAAGCTTCAAGCTGAATCAAGCTCTTTGCCTCTCCGTCTAGGACGAGAGCAGACACGAAACTTGGCGGCCAGCAGAGCACTTCTTGACCATTTGTTAGCTTCAGTTCACTCTAGGTATCATAATTTTACCACTGAGAAAGTCAGCTGATAACATTCCACAGGTGCATTCTCAGCCATACCAAATCAATTGTTGACGTATCTCCGGCGGTTGAATCTCTTTGTGCAGGAACTGGCGCAGCGTTGCCAATCTCGAGGATCAAATCTAGCTCGTGTTCTTCAAACAAAAGAAAGATCATCATGTCATGCCCGCCGAAGTTTCGATGGGTAGCACTGGTGGCGTCTCTAGCCTTCCTAGTACCTGTACATGGTTTTGTACCACTTCGTAGCTCGTCGGTGCTTGGGCAACACCACAGTTCAGCCGACCGTGAATCCACCAGTAGCAGCAAGCTCTTTGCTGCCACTACTGATGACATCAGTATGACTTCATCATCTGATTCATTGCCGATGGAAAACGTCAAGACGCCAAAGGGATCGAGCAACGCTTGGGAGGTGAGTGAGTAAGACTTTTCTTTGGAAGTTGCTGTGTCAACTGGGACATAATTAATTCGTTACCACGTCTCGTCTCAGATTATCTAAAGTTGGAAGTTCAAATTTATAATTCACTTGTCTTTGCACTTGTCTTGATAATTGTTTGCAACCATTTTTGCTACTTTCATCGTCGACAAATCTCCCATCATGTGCTATCACATCTCGTGTCTGTTTTTACTACTCCGTTCGTCATCCTCAATCAGTGTTGATGTTGTCCGCTAGTTTGGAAATTAATGATGACCACTGTGAAACAAATTCAGAGAAAAAAATATTGACAATGAATTATCTGCGATACCAACACACGTAACATACGCAACAATCATCATTCACATTCTCAGGTGCACAAATTCGGGGGCGCTTCCCTGGCGACCGCAGGCCTCTATCGTACCGTCGGGGATTTGCTCATTCAAGAAGCAAAAGGCCGTGGTGATACCAGCGGTATGGTGCCGACTATGGCGATTGTCTCAGCGCGCGGTGGAATGACGGACCTCCTGGTCAAGGTGGGCTGTAGTGCTGATTGTTGTTGTGTTGCCTATCGACAAATGATAACAAGCAAAATCCAAGAGCGTGTTTGCATGCATGAAAAACAGCTGTTCAAATTTTATTCTTTAAAATTACTTCGTTCCTGTAACACAAATTAGGATGCCCCTATGATGCCTCTGCTGCCAATTTCATCGTATGTAATGGAAAAAAAATCGATCCTAAAACCCCCAAATAACAAACAGGTGGTGGATTCCGCCCTCACCAATTTCACGGACGCGACCACTCAATTGGACGCGGCGGTGGCTTCGCAGCTCAAAATTTTGCACCAATTGGCGCCTCCGGAAATTGCCGAGCCCGTTGAGGCCGCCATCCAGCAGGACGCCAGGGACATTTTGTCGGTGGTGCAAAGCTTGAAAATGATTCATTCGGTGCCCCCGGTTTCCATGGAAGTAGTCACGGGCTTCGGGGAAATTTGGTCGGCCCAAACCTTGCATGCCTACTTGCAGACCCAGGGGGTGACCACGGCGTGGCTCGACGCCAGGGAGGTGCTGGTGGTCAAGTCTGACGCGAACAACGGCGGCCTGGGAGAGAAAGGGGCGGCGTCTACAGGGGGAGTGGTGCCGCTGTGGGAGGAAACCGCCCAGAAGCTCTCGACGTGGTGGAACACGGTACTCTTATGTGCGGACAAAGGCACATGCATGCATGATGATATATTAGAGAGATGCGACGCAGCGAGAACACGCCAACAAATCAGCACGTTTACGATTACTTATCTTGAAGAGGTCTTCGACGTATCAAATCGAGAGAAGCCTCCCTCCCTCCATACGCGTTGATCTCTTCCAAATTCACTTTCTCTCCTACCCTTTATCCCCCCCCTTTCCCCTCTCCGCGTCATTCTTTCTCTCCCTTCTTACCGAAGGTGGGCATCGCGAATGGCTTGCACGATTGCACCTACGTTGACAGCAATGACGATAGCAATGGCAGCAGTGCCGCCACAGCCACCCATCAGGCTCCGATTGTGGTGGTCACTGGCTTCGTTGCTTCGACTGCGAACGGCGTGCCAACTACACTGAAACGCAGCGGGAGGTACTGAATCGGAGGTGTTGATGTTCCGTATTATGCTTCACGTTTTCGTTTTGGGGGTACAATGAGAGATTAAGAGAGATGAAAAAAGGAATTTGACGAGGAGCTTCACGTTTTTTTCAAATACTAATTCAGCGCACTTCTCTTTTCATTTCTACTCAACCGCCCAAACCCACGTATATCTATTTCCTAGTCGACTGTATTCTCATCTTATTTCTTTAGCTTTCCCAACCTCTTCTTCCTCCCATTACCTCCTGTGCAGCGACTATTCCGCTACGATATTCGCGAAGCTTTGCGGGGCGGGGCGGGTCACCATGTGGAAAAACACCGACGGCGTGTACACGGCCGACCCGCGACGAGTGCCCGAGGCATTTCCCATAGCTTCGATCAAGTAATGAGAAGTGG
>Ga0307982_1002931_pt1 | contig 13690 bp, 8 predicted proteins | sample OrgLakmetagen989_FD_201847 | JGI IMG/M metagenome (GOLD analysis project Ga0307982, IMG submission 201847) | Saline water microbial communities from Organic Lake, Antarctica - #989 | ecosystem: Environmental > Aquatic > Non-marine Saline and Alkaline > Saline | place: Antarctica: Organic Lake...
CGATTCTACTACTACGACCCCAAGCTAAACCGGCGATCGTGTAATTACCGGAACCCCCATTCAACCCGGGATAAAGCTAGCTAGTAGCAGCACAGTTTTTCTCTCGGATTTACTGAGTGTGGTTTTTGAGACAGGCCCCGAAGGGCCGGAATTAGAAGACTAACAGGTAGAGAAGAAAAGCAAAGCAGCGCAAACTAGACCTAAGAAGCTAATCAGGCGCACATGCCCGAGTGGCCATGGAAGTGATGGTAGCGGTCCAAAGTGGCACGCTCCTCCATGCTCTGAGAGTGCCGCTCAAAAGAAGAGTTTCCGCCCGCAGAGGAGGGCTTTTTCCCTCTTTTTTCTATACCATACGACAGTAGGTAAGTGCAAATATTTTTTTTTTTCCCCGAATACCAACCAAACAACCAAAGACCTTCGGATCGTCCCTCGCCCTCGTAAGAGCAGTGAAGCCTCTGATGTTGCCTGCGCTGCTGAGCTTAGTGTAGAGTCAAAGGCATAGAATGTCCTTTTTTGAAATTCTAGCGTTGTCAGTTTCTTCATCTCTTGATAATTTGGCTGTCGGACTAGCACTAGGTTTGTCTAGGCAACCCTATAATTGGTGCTTGAATGTCATTGTGTCAATATCGAACGCCCTCGGCGCTATGGTAGCTGCAGCCATCGGCAGTTCATTAGGTGGGACTGCACCCCATCTTGCAGGACTACTGGCGGCCGGAATCTTTGCATACCTTGGCTATGGTGAAGCGAGAAGCTGGTACATTTACACTTCGACAGTCAATGTAGCATTTGCGTAAGAAGTCTGATCCGACATTCACAAGATTTACGCAACAATGTGTGCGCGCGTTTATGTTTTGTATCGCAGGCAATTGAACGAAAATAGCGATCTGGCTAAACTCGCGGTGTCAGGGTCGGCGTTTGCGTTAGCAGTGCCCATGACGCTCAACAATCTAGCTGGTGGCGTAGCGGGCGGGCTATCAGGTAGTGGGCCCCTAGGCATGGGATTGGGGGCGTTAGCGGCTTCTTTCGTTCTGATGGCTAGCGGACACTGCCTCGGTAGATGGGCATCAGAAGGCTATGATAAGAAAAGCCTAACTGGTGCTGACCCACGCCTATGTGCTGCTATTATCTTTTTTGGTCTTGCGACATCCCAACTCCTCGACCTCACTGTATCATGACGCATAAGTGGCGACCCGGAATACCAGCACCTTGAGGCGTATGACCCGCCATGCCTTTGCATATCTCTTCATCTCCTTATCCAACACTAAACACTAAGACACGCAAATGGCTACAATGGGCTCCTTACTGTTTCTAAGGCCAGACTCTGGCGTGCCTTTAAATTTAATTTTGACTGGGCGGCGGGGATTGGGGATTGGGGATTGGGTGGGTATGCTGGATGCAGGACAGCAAATAACATATAACATATAGATTTTTCGAGTGTCCCGTTAGTCGCAGTAGGCCTTCCTTTGCTTTTGGTGGAAATGTTTCTCGGCTATCCACTTGGTCTCAATCATAGCCAGTGCAGTAGCACTAGAAGGCCACACTAGCAGGCCACTGGCCATCCGTATGAAACACCAAAGTACTTGGCTTATATCGCATGTTGAATTGCTTTAAGTACAAGCGCGATAACTCAAATCGCAGCATCCTTTCAGATGTCAATCTTAAGGTTTGGGTTGGTTCGCTTCAAGTCAGCAACGGTCGCAGCCCGTCGGGCTTCTTGCTTTGCAGCTGCTTCTTGGGCACTATGAGCAGCAGCGTCAGCCTCCAAGTCACGCCGCCGCGTAGAGCGACGAGCTGCTGAGTGTTTGCTATTGTCTCCGCTGCTGGCTGCAGTTGAGTGGTCTTGGTTGCCGCCCCCTTGACCAAGCTGCCGGAATTGAGCTATAAACACTTGAGTGCGTGCTAGGATCAAATCTCGAAGAGAGGTGTACGGCTGCAGCTTTGAGGATTCCGCCCTTTCAGCGCGAGATGTTTCGTCAGCTGAAGAACTAGTAGTCACAGCCGCAGCAGAGCCACTCTCCCTATCAGCAGTCGAAGATGGTGTGCCCGAGACTGGTGCTTCTAGCAAGCTCTTCACAGCAGCCATGGCAGGGTCCGTGGTCCATTTGTTCGGGTTCGGAGCCAATGGCACTTCAACAATGACGTCATTGCCATCTGCCAAGTCCTGCTCAATACCCGACACATGAACTACTCCCTTGAACCGCCGCCGCTTACCTTCATTAGCAGTGGTCTTTGCAGTATTAGCGTGGTCGGTACTATCGGTACTACCACCGCTCACAGCCTCCATTACCACCACATCAGCCACCCAAGCCAGCTCAAAGCTGAGCTCAAACAAGTACTTTACTTTCCCTTGAAACGACACCACTTGTGCATGACCCGAAGCCTGCTGCAAACGCGTCAAGGTCATTGTGCCTCGCACCACTGCTGCACCGTGTTTGGCGCTGCTGCTGTTTGAGGAGGGGAGTGAGCACACTAGGTTCTCGACGAGGCCGGCGTAATGGTCCACGGCCCAGTCAGTGGTGTCCACCTGGGTTAGGAAAGCGCAGTGTTTCAAAGATGAGACATGGAGAGAAGGCGGAATGAAAGAGTTCTTACAGTAAATCATGACTTAACGTACGCACTTCTTCCCAGGTTCCTTTGGTGTTCCAGCAAGAGATGGGGCGGAGGACTGCAGCTGGCGGCGGACACGGCGGCAAGACGGTGTCTGTTGCTGAAGGTGATACAGCGGGGGCTTGCGCAGCGGATGTATCCGTTGAAGCAGACTTGGGGGCAGGGGACTTCGCGTCAGTGGCTGGCGCATCATCTCCTGGCTTTGATGGCTTCGACGATTTCTTGACTTCAGGAAGGCGCTGCAGCATCTCTGCAAACTGCCTACGATACTCGGAAAGATTCTCGAGGCAGGCCACCTAAATAAATCAAGAACAACAATTCACATGAGTACGTGCGCTGCTACCTTTAGTTTATGAGGATTGAGTTAAACGCACCTTGTCGCATGCGGCGAAGCCTGCTTCAGCAGCCCGCCGTGCGTCCTTTTTCTTGTTCAGAGCGTCATAAGCCTGAGCTTTCCGCAAATGAGCTGTCACACACTTAGCGTCTACAGCGAGCGCTGCGTCGGCGTATTTCACTGTGCCTCGATTCAGTTCCAGAGAAGCATGTGCGTCAGCGCACGCGAGTGCAGCTGCCAGCTTGTCGCGAAGGACGTGGGTGGAGTGCTTGTAGGCTTCGGCGTGCACTTCCTCGAAGCGAGCCTTCAGCGCCTCTAATTCGACGCTCATCTTGAGCCTAAGAGAAGTCGGAAATCCAAAGTTCTTTATCGCTTACTAACCTTTCGAAAAAGAATTGCACTTACAGTAAGGCTAGCTCGCAATCAAACTAAGCTACACTACACAAGTCGAGCAGTTAGCCCACCATGTCGTGTGACACGTGTCCTGTCCTGATTCATTTTGATTGGCCTTGTGGCAAATCACAAAAAATCAGCATCGGTGATTTTGGCGTAGCTATAGAATCCGACACTCAATTCGATTTCGTTGAGACGAGCAGAGCTCACCGCATCTCGTCCAGTTATCATGCCAGGGTAAGTACGACAAGGGGACGATAGCCACCTGTCATTGCTTGATGAACACGTGATATTATTTGATGTCGTCCAGACCAGTACTTTGCCTCAGGAACGCGCCGATTGATTGATAATGCAAATATGAAAAATGGTGGTTGGAAGTTAGTTGGGGACTACGAAATCAATCAATGGCTTCCTTCCTGCTTGGCGCCTGAAAGAAACGGATATCATTGCCTAGTGTGCTTATTTAATTAAATCTTTGACTGCTATCTCTATGTGTGGTTTGTTTTGTTCGGGGCATGGATTTCCGCTTTTATGACGGTTTCGTCTGTGCAGCGAAGAGCCTGCACCGGTATTGCAGGATGCCTTCGACGCGCTGGGTACAAGCCTCGAGGAGATGATTGAGATCTGCGAGTCAGCGATCATCCCAGCGGATATCATGGATGTAGGTTTATACTTTTTACCTAGCGAAAAGGGCTGATGGGTCATTAGAGGTAGAGAGGTTGGGCCAGAAAGAAGGGAGGGGAAGGCTGAAAGTGAAACGCGGAACAACGAAACCTTTTGCAATTTTTGCCATGCCTTTTAATCAAATATAGGAAGTTTTTAGTGATCAACAAGCTATCGAAGAGCTCATAGGTACAAACTTTATAGGTACAAGTTTGCTGGCAGTTGCAATGATTTCTCGTTTGCTTGATCCTCACCAGTTTTTAGAGCGTCGATATTCATGCTTCGTTTTTAAAATACCACTCTATACAGCAAGCGAAAGGGCAGTCCTCTGACTGGGACGAGGAAGACATTTCTGCGGAGCTGGTCACCCAGTGCGCTGAACTTTTGCCAGGCCTGCTAGAGGAGAAGAGAGCCGCAGAAGAGATGGTAGCGGACGAGGAGCCTGAAGAAAAGCAAAAAGCGGCAGGAGAGAAGAAGAAAGAGGAAAAAAAGAAGGAAAAGAGTCCAGAAGACAAGGAAAAGGCAGCGGCAGCGGAGAAGAAAAAGAAAGAGGAAAAGGAGAAAAAGGAAGCAGCAGCTGCTCAAAAGAAGAAAGAAGACGAGCAGAAGGCGAAAGAGAAAGCCAAACGCGACGAGGAAGACAAGAAAAAGAAACAGGCCGCCGCAGAGAAGAAATCAGCGGACGACAAGAAGAAGAAAGAAGAAGACGACCGAAAAAAAGCGGAGCAGAAAAAGAAGGACAACGCGGAGAAAGCGAAGCAGCAGGTAATTGGACCAATGTACTTCCTTCTCATTCGATGGTTTTCGCGCCTTGTGCGCATGTTTACACACACGAAACCCAAGAATTACCCTCGTTGACACTCGTTCCACTGACGTATGTTTTTTTAGAAATCTAGTTCAGAACTACATGCAATGTACAGATCTCTGACCTCATATCGCTTGCTTTGTTGATCTTTGCTTGTGCTCAGGCTGCAGCCAAAAAGAAGAAGGAGGACGACGAAAAGAAGAAAAAGGCCGCTGCAGAGCAAAAGAAGAAGGTAATTTGTGGAGCCTTTCTCACTCTCTAAAAAGCCATATGCACTCCATTCGAGATTGAAATTTACCTACTTGACTCCTAACCCCTACGTGTATTGCTGAATGTTGGTGCCGTGCGCTCAAACAGGAGGACGAACAAAAGAAGAAAGAGAAGGAAGCAGCGGACAAGAAAAAGGAAGCAGAGAAAGCGAAGGAGAAGGCTGCTGCGGCAAAGAAGAAGCAAGACGAGGAGGAGAAGAAGAAAGAAGAGAAGGAAAAGAAGAAGCAAGAAGACGAAGAAAAGAAAAAGAAGAAAGGTGGCGCTAAGAAAGAAGGGAAAAAGGACGAAAAGAAGCAAAATAAAAAGGAGAACAACCAAAAACAGCAGCAGCAGTCCAAGAAAGGTGCGAGAAAAGACGACAACTCCGAAGAAGAGTGGGACGAAGAGCAGGGGAAAATGGTGCAGAAGAAGGTCCCCAAGAACCACCGCTCCAAAGTGGCCGACCCCGGTTGCGGCTGCACAGAGGTGGGTGGCAACGGGTGCCGCGCCACCTCCTTCATCATTTACTTCCTAGTGTTTCCTGCCCTGTTTGCGGCCCTGGTGTTCATGGAGTATGAGTCGCACGGCTGGGTGCGCGTTATGGACCGCTCGGCCGCGAAAAACCCCGACTGCTTCCCGAACGGCCCCGACGGCCCGAAGCTCGACTTACCGCAATGCGACGACGACGACACCGGAACTTCAACTCGCCGCTTTTTGCTCGACTCCTCCGAGGACGAAAAAGCAGAAGCGCTGTCGTTGTTGATCAACGGCGCGCCTCCGAAACCTACCGAGCCTCCGAAACCTGCCGAGCCATCTCCACCGAGCGAGCCGAGCCCTACGGAGCCCCCGCTTTCAAAATCGAAGGCTTTCGCGGGCTTCGTGCAGGAAAACCCGCACAGCTGGATCCTGCCCCTGGTTGGCCTCGCCATGGGTCTGTTCAACAACATCCTCCCCATTGCCGGTGGCTTAGTGCTCATGCCGTTCTTCGACGAAATGGAAATCACCAAAAGCTCGGAAGAAACGTTGGCCCTTGCCTGCATGGCCCAGGTGGTCAACAGTGGGGTTTTAGGGTTCGTGTCGTGGTGCGCTCGAGACGTTCGCCTCTTTGTGTGCCGCGCCCTTTTCATGCTGGTCCCAATTGCGTGGTTCGGCTATCTCGTGGGCACCACCAACAACTTGAGCTTCAAAGACTTGTTGATTGCGATGGACAAAGAGGTCGATGACCCGGGGTTCCGAGACACGATTTCCAAGTCGGACATTGAGCTGCTGCACACCTACATTCGCCTCGGGTTCGGCGCCTTCATGTGCGTCATGAGCGTCTTCGTCTTCATTGGCTGCTGCATTGGCGGCATGAACCGCTACTGTTGCCCGTCCCACACCGGTGGCTCCACTCCCGGCTGCAAGTCGTTCTGCCAGTGGATCATCGTGTGGGCCTTGACCTTCAACACGGGTTGGTTGCTCGTCGCCAACATTGGAGCTGGCATGGGCATGACCACTTTTTTCCTCCTGTCCATCTTCCTGGGCGTCGAGCACAAGCGCGCCATGCCAACCGCCATTGTCTGCGGCGCGTGGACCGCTATTTTGCCAGCCTTTTCGAACTGGTTCGCACTGGGCGGCGGCACCTATGTGCGGCTCATGATGATGACGCCGGGCATGTGGTTTGGCGCTCTCTTGGCACCGTGGTTCTCCAAGTGCGGGGGGCCGATGTGCGACTTAATCATGTTCTTCTTTGCGATTGCCTTGTGTGGGGTTGCGGTCACCACATTAGCGGCGATAAGACTGCAAGCAGGCAGTGAAGACGTGGACATCGACATCAACCCCATCTACCACGTGGCATTCATCGACGAGATGTTCAAGAAGGAGCGGTCGGAGGCGAAGTAAGGGAGTTCCATTTCTTTCTTTGTATTTTTTTGCTATCACTACATCTATAATGATTATAGTGAGTGCACTTCAAGGCCTAGGCGTATCGTACCTCGCTAATTCTAAATCGGGCTCCCGATTCCCCGTAAATCCAAGAAGACTCAAGTCTTAAATCGAAGATAGTTCCCGGCTCTCCTGGCGTTTAGGATCTTATTCGTGGTTAGTGGCTTCGTGGGCGCGCGAACGAAACCGAGAGGGGTGTCTAATTACTAATTATTCCGTACACAAGCACACCATTATCCATTAGTTCCCAAGTTCCGGCGCATCGGTGCCAAATGGTGTTCATGAAGTCCGTAGTCCCTAGTACCCTTACCCATACTGGCACTGGCTGCTGTGAAAAGAAATGTTTATGCATATTTATTTCACTACTTTGGAAATCAAACCAAAAGCCAATGGCGAAGCAGTGGCCTTCAATCAATTATCCATACCAATACCAAGGAACCGAATCATAACACACCCAAAGAAAAAAGTCATTCCAAACGTCTTTCTCCTTTGCGTTTCTCGGGCGTTCAGTCCCTCTTCTCTTCTCAAACACAAGTTCTCTCTTCACTTCTCTCTCTTTGATTTTCCAGGTGTGCTTCACAACGATGCTTGTCTCATTCGATTACGCTTTCTTAGTTCGAGATCTCCACACGCATGGCACCACCAACGGTTGACGAGCGCGTTTGGCGCTTCAGTACCGTAGGGGTCACTGGCACCGTGAGCTCTGAGCTGGAAGGTCCGGGCAACAGGTCAGGCCCTTCGTAAACCGTATTGGGCACTGGCTTGGCCACAAACTTGAGCCCACCGCTTTCGATCGGCTTGGTGTACAGCGCTTGGTATTCTCGGTCCTCGTTGGCTTCTCGCGACGCTACCAGAGCTTCCCGAGCGGCGTTTTCCGCGGCCAAGCGCTTTTTGGTGGCGGCGTCGAAGGCTTTGCGAGCTTCCGAGCGCTTGTCGCCCGCAGCCATCAGATTGTCTTGCAGAGGTGCCAGTGGAGGGCGCTCGGATGGGTGCGGCACGAAATCGGGGTCGCCAAAAGTGGTGGGGGGCAAGGGAAGGGCGTGGAAGCTGTTGTGCTGAGCTTCCAGGTGCTCTTTTTCCAGCACCAGTTTGGCCGCGCGCTGGGCCATTGCGGCCTTGTGCTGTGCGTCGCCAGGGAGCTCGAAGTCGTCGAACTCGGTCAAAGGCTGAGCGTAAAATCGAACAAAGGAAGACGATATTAGGCATACACATAAAGGCTATTGATGCAAGTGCCATGGAAGAGAGTGCAGAATGAGACAAAGATAGGACGCAAAGTTTCCACAGTCGATACTTCCGAAAGAAGTGACGTTTCTTGCGGTCATTGTAGTGCTTGTAAGCCTAGCGATGGTTTCATAGTAAAAGGTTACCTTGGAGCTGTGCGCGGGGGTGAACGCGTGCGCGTTGAAGTTAGGCATGGGCTGAGCCGTAAATTGACGCGCAGCTTCCGCTTCTGCTTCGGCCTTGGCCTGCTGCGACGCCCACATCGACTTCTTGTCGGTGCTCGCGGCCAGGTGGAACGGTTCAGGCACCGTCAAGGGGCGCGGCGTCACCATCCCTAAGCCTGCGGAACCGGCCCCGCTGCTGCCGCCGTCCCACGGGCGCGCCTTGAACTGGTGCTGCAGCTCCACTTTATTCTTGTCTTCATACACGCCTGACGAACGGTTCGACGCTGAAATCTTGGGCGACTCTGGCACAGTCACGCCGCGAGGCTTCACGTGCGTGTTGATGCCTTGCGTGCTCAGAGTCTGGTAGTCCGGGATCGGCTGTGCCTTGAAGGTCGGCATTTCGGCCTCCTCAGCCGGCGTGTACTTCTTGCCGACGGAAAGGTTCAGCTGTTCAGGCACGGTCACGCCGCGAGGCTTCACGTGCGTGTTGATGCCCTGTGCGCTCAGAGTCTGGTAGTCCGGGATGGGCTGAGCCTTGAAGGTCGGCATTTCGGCCTCCTCAGCCAGCGTGTACTTCTTGCCGACGGAAAGGTTCGGCTGTTCAGGCACGGTCACGCCGCGAGGCTTCACGTGCGTGTTGATGCCCTGCGCGCTCAGAGTCTGGTAGTCCGGGATCGGCTGCGCCTTGAAGGTCGGCATTTCGGCCTCCTCGGCCGGCGGCGTGTATTTCTTGCCGACAGAAAGGTTTGGCTGTTCAGGCACGGTCACGCCGCGAGGCTTCACGTGCGTGTTGATGCCCTGCGCGCTCAGAGTCTGGTAGTCCGGGATCGGCTGTGCCTTGAAGGTCGGCATTTCGGCCTCCTCAGCCGGCGTGTACTTCTTGCCGACGGAAAGGTTTGGCTGTTCAGGCACGGTCACGCCGCGAGGCTTCACGTGCGTGTTGATGCCCTGCGCGCTCAGAGTCTGGTAGTCCGGGATGGGCTGAGCCTTGAAGGTCGGCATTTCGGCCTCCTCAGCCGGCGTGTACTTCTTGCCGACGGAAAGGTTCGGCTGTTCAGGCACGGTCACGCCGCGAGGCTTCACGTGCGTGTTGATGCCCTGTGCGCTCAGAGTCTGGTAGTCCGGGATCGGCTGAGCCTTGAAGGTCGGCATTTCGGCCTCCTCAGCCGGCGTGTACTTCTTGCCGACGGAAAGGTTCGGCTGTTCAGGCACGGTCACGCCGCGAGGCTTCACGTGCGTGTTGATGCCCTGCTTGCTGAGACTTTGATAGTCCGGGATGGGCTGAGCCTTAAAGGTGTTAGCTGCACCAGCGTCGTTCTCGTTGGCTGAGAGGGACTTGGACCGGCCTTTGGTGCCCATGCGAGGGGACTTCGGCACGGTGAGGGCGCGCGTGGAGGAGGCCCGGCGGATAGTGCTGGAATACACAGAAGTTGGCACTGGCCGCGCCTTGAAGCCACCTGCAGAAGACGAGGCAGACTCTCCACTTGCGGATTTCGCTGCAGGGTTGCTTTCGCCCTTGATGGCAAACGGCTGCGGCACCGTCGGCTGGTGCTTTTTCACCGCGGGAATGCCCGACGCGCCCGAGCCGTTGAACACTGCTTGGTTCAACGGGCGCGCTTTGAACTGGTGGCTCGCAATCTCCGCCAAAGTGCGCTCTTCGTAGGTTGGCACCGTGTTGTGCGGGCGCGTGCCGTCCGTCGCGAAAGTGGGGGCTTTGGCCACCGTGATCCGTGGCCGCCCCTTGGCCTGTTCCATCGCATTTTTCAGAGCCTTGGAAGTTTCGCCGCGCATGTTTTTGTAAAACTTGTTCATTTCTTCCCGAGACACGTGGCCGCTTTCGTTCGCGGGGTCAGTAGCCTTGTGGCGAATCGCCGAAAAGTTGGGCGACTGTGGCACAGTGGCACTTTTTGCTTGCTTTTTCTGGGCCAACTTGGAGAAGTCTGGCATCTTCTTGGCTTTGAAGCCACCTGCTGCAGTCGCACTGCCACCGCTGCTGCTTGACTTGCGGCCCGAATTCCCGTCCTCCACCGCCCTGGCTTCTTTGACTTTGTTTGCGTACGCTTCGCGCTGCATTCGGAACTTCTGCTTGTGGAGCGCCTGCTGAGTGGCCGCCAGCTCGCGCGCCTCTTTCTCAGCCGCCGACAGCACTTTCATGCTCGAAGGGGCCCGGTGGTGCTCTTGGGCTGGCTTTGTAACCGCATGCTTCTTGGGCGCCGCTTCCGCAAGGGTAATTTTCTTCGGCTTGCGCGTGTTCATGCGCGCAGCAAAGGCCTCTTTATTGGCGGCAATTTTGGCGCGGGATTCGGCTTGCGCCATGAGGGCGGCCTCGAGCGCCAACTCCTCGGAAGACTTGAAGATCTTGTAGGGCCTGACAGAAGGCGGGACCAAGAAAGAATTGAACGAACATATTTTCAAATAATCAAACGTTGGCAACGAGACCAATGTGGTTCGAAAAAAAATGAGCACAATTGGAATCGTTGTCTCACTTTTGCGACCGGCGCATGACCGTCGGCGTCTTAGGCACAGTAACTTCTTTTGCCACGAAGTTGCTGGGCTGTTTGGCAGCCAGAAACTTGGCCACCCGAGCTTGCGCAGCTGCTGCTCGGTTTGCCGCATCCTGAGTAGTTTGCATGTATTCCGAAAGCTTAGAAGCCGCGCTCTGCACTTCGGCCTGGGACTGCATTTGCTCTTGGTATTCGAGTTCAGCTTGCTGTGCCTCCACATTGAGCTGCTGACCCTCGCCACCACTGGAGGCAAATTTCTCGGCAGGCACTTCATTTAGCTGAGTTGAGGGCTCAGCACTCGATTCTCCATTTGAGTCGACGATCTATATACGAAACAAGCACACGAAAGGATGTTGATGAGCAAAGGTACTAAAAGAGGACTAGATCGAAACTGTATATACAGTAAGTCGTTCTTTGTGTACCTCCACGGACGCATCGCCTTCGTCGTAAAAGAGCCCGTTGAGATCCTCGCCATATCCTGGAGAATGAACGTCAAGAGCCCTGGCCAACAGTTGCTGGCCTTTGATGGCTTGAAAAAGAGAATGGTAGGGCAAAAGTAAGTTCTGGAGAACTCTTGTGAACAGTTCTCCCTTACGTTCACAAAGTCGCAGTTCTTAATGGTAAGCAAGAAAAAGAGGCAAATATATTACTGCTAAGACGGCGAATGCGTACCGTCCTCAGGCGTCCACTGTTTCGCCATTGTCCTCTGAAGTCTGCGCCTTTTAGCTGCGCTTGAGCTCTTCCTATCTTTTGAAAACTAACGTCTCTTTTCTCTGTCTTGCTTTTCGTGTTGGAGAACAAACAATAGTCCAAAATGGCACTGCACTGGAATTGGCGAATTAGCGATGACTGCATGACATTTTGAGGATTCTTCGACTCTTCTGCTACGATAGCCTAAAGCTACTACTGAAGTCGCCAAGTTAGGCCGTGGACTAGCGAAGAGCGTATCGAGCATTAAAAAGTCAATTAACATGTCGAAGAGCGACATCGCTAAGAATTCGAAGAAGGACAACAAGATCAAAGAGGCACTGACGTCTCTCGAAGCTGGTGAGGGCAAGAAGAAGAAGAAACTCAAGCTGTCTGAGAATGTGCCTGATACTCCAGAAGAGGTTTCATCAGCCGCCGAAGCGGCCCCGACTAGACCACAGGAGACTGGAGAAAGAAAAAATGATGCTGCCAATGACGAGGGAGCCGATGACGGAAAGCGGAAGCGTAAACGTAACCGAACCCGAAAAGCTAAAGGCTCGAAGGACGATGCTGCCTCTACCACTGCTAGCGATGTGACAGGACCAGAAAAGGCCAAAGTTGAAGGAACCGTGTACGTGGAAGGCATTTCTTACGATGCTGAAGAAGCTGATGTCAAACTGGTGTTTGAAGCAATTGGAGAAGTAACTGGAATTCGGATGCCTCGTTGGCACGACTCCGGGAAACCACGAGGCTACGCGCACGTTGTGTTCGCAGAAGAGGGGCACGTCGAGGAAGCTGTCTCTAAGCTAGACGGCCAAAGATTCATGGGCCGGTACTTGAAAGTGGCTTTACCGAAGCCTGTTAAGTCTGCAGCGGGTGGGCCCTCAGCACCACCGCCCGAAGGTTGCCGCACCGTGTTTGTGAAAAACTTGCCGTACGATTGCGACGAGGCGAGCGTGCGGACGTTGATGGAACAGCACGGCGAAGTGCGGGACGTCCGACTCGCCATGGCCGTGGGAGTAGGTGGCGCACAGCGCCTGAAAGGCTTCGGGTACGTGCAGTTTGCATCCGAGGTGGGCACCAGGAAGGCAGCAGCAGCGGCAGCAGCTGGCAAGCTTTCTCTCAGTAAGTTGTGTCTCAATTCTTGTACATAGGATGGCTCGGTCGAAGTCTTCACTACTTCAATTATTTTCTTATCTCGATTTCACGAAGCCCTTCGTTTGATTCACGATTTCTTAATTTCATTGCCTTGCGTTGCTTAGATGGGCGGGCTTTGTACTTAGACTACGACGCCAACGGTGGCGGGCCGAAAGGATCCTTCCGCCGCACTGATGGAAGGCTCTGGGACAAAGATGAAGTGAAATAGGCGCCTGCTTCCCCGATGGGTAGTGGCTGCCTTCGCTTTTCGGGCTCTTTCCCGTTGCCCCCATTCAAAGTGCGTAGTCTAGTCTAGTCTAGTTAATACTCTCCCCAAAAACAAAGAAAGGCAAGTACACAGCAGTCACAGAGGCACATAAAGAATACACTAGAGCTGCAAATGCGCTAGCAAATTTGCTCCAGAAGGGCAATTAGGGCTCCAACTGGCGCCTTTCCTCCGAGCAAGTCGGCGGGACTGAGTGCGTAGCTCTCCGTGATTAGTTATCGCAAACATGTGTGGCTCAATTAGATTAGATTAGATTAGATTATACTCCCCAATACCCAATAGCAAAGAAACAACAAATAGCATAAAGCTGCGTTTTGATGAATCCTTCAGAACAAGTCTGACTGGGCTGAGTGTCCTTTTGCGCAATGCAATATTCATATTTACTCTCATGAACCCTGTAGGATCAATTCTCGGATGGAGGCATAGGTTTTGAGTACGTCCGTGATCTCCACTCCGACCTATCTCCTGCTATGGCACGCCATTCCTTGAAGTTGACCGGTAGTCCTTTGCACTTTAGAGCCTTCTTCAATGTCCGACCCCATGTCATCTCAGGGCATCCATTCGGCCTTGAGTGTGCTACCCAGCCAGTGAGCAACTGCCGCGGCGCCCGAGTCATATGCATCCGAGCGACGTGGCCAGCCCAACGAAGAATCCGATTGTGATAGTAGCAATCAAGGTCCATGACATTGAGCCTTTGAAAAAGAGTGGCTGAACTAA